>Ga0075434_100000235_pt1 | contig 38289 bp, 39 predicted proteins | sample RhiMethybrSRZTD3_FD_75298 | JGI IMG/M metagenome (GOLD analysis project Ga0075434, IMG submission 75298) | Populus rhizosphere microbial communities from Tennessee, USA - Rhizosphere MetaG P. TD hybrid SRZTD3 | ecosystem: Host-associated > Plants > Roots > Rhizosphere > Soil | place: USA...
CCTGGGTTGGAAAAGGCAAAACCATCAACGAGAGCGAAATGGCGCTCTTCCCCGAGTGCTCGCTGAAGTGTGCGCGAAAAGTGCTTGACACCGCCGACATTGTCAGAGAGGCGATTTAACAACAACCATGGACAGCGTGCTAACGCGAAAATCGATCCTTTAGCGGGGAGAACTTTTGTGGCGCTTGCCCAACCCGTGCGCGTTGGCACGATTATGCGCCGTAACGAGAACAACATCCACAGGAATTCCTCTGACCACAGCTATAGCATTCGCCAACGTTTGCCATGATACTTCGTCTTCCGCTTCGATGTACGCTACGGAGCTATCCGCACCTAATTGGCTGTTGACTGCTGCGGCAAGTCTTTCCCCAGGCGTTTTCTTCGAGTTCACATACAGAGCGCCTTGCTCGTTCGCTCCCATTGCTTCCACGGCAACAACGACTGGCTTGCTAGCATTCGTTTCTAGTTCGCTCGGTTTCAGCAGCCGTACGCTTAGCCCAACGGGTGTGTGAAATGACAAGAAAGCCATCAACACCGCGAGGAAAATCGCCACACAAGGTGCCGTAAGTAAGCCATATGGGGGCATTGTCGAGACTTGTTTGCCCAGCGGAAGGCCCTGCGCGAACTGAAAGGTCCCGTTCTGGTGGTCGTACCACTTAGGCCCGACAACGAGATGTCCAATTTGGCAGCGTGGTTCTAAACGAGCAATCAATTGCGAAACCATTTCGAGCGCCTTTTCAGACATCTCGCTCTTAAGCATCTCTACGCGGCTCCAAAGATAGTTGTACGACCATGTCGCAACAACGGCGACCAGCAGACCCACAGTCGTTGGAACCAGCGCCGCAGCGATTTCTGAAGCGATCATTATTGTGGCGGCATGCTTCTCCATGGCGATGCCTCTTGAAAGTCCGCTAAGAATCACAAGGCACGCCCCCGCTAGCCCAAGAAATGGAGCGGCATAGGCAATTGATTGAAGAGTGCCAAGCTCGAAAATGAAGTCGGCTTTGAGTTTCCTCTTGCTACGCTGAAATGCCCGGGACGCTAGTTCGGTCAAATCCGTGTGAGTGAATTGCGTAGAAAAAGGGGCAATGCCAGTGAGCCAAGTGGAAACCATTGCGGCGATCGGACTGCGGCTGTTCTGCTCAGCGATTCGTGACGTGTTCTCAAATGCATCGCCTCGAAGTTCAGCCGCAGCATCACGTAAGAAAGCGCGAGATTGGTGTCGAGCTAAGTAATAACGATATAAACCGAAGCTAACAATAGAAAGCACGCAGGCAAGCATGAGCACGAGCGCAATGATGTCGGCACGCCCAACCCAGTCGATCCACCGCCATAGATATCTGAAGCCCCACTCACAATCGTACGTTTGCCACGGATTGGCGCAGACTCCCGGCATCAGGAGACGAAATCCTCGTTTGTTGGCCTTCAACCATGAACAGACACCGCAGGAAACAAACATGTTCCTTCTGGGTTTACGCCGGTTGGTGAAAGAAAAAGAGCGGGAGATTTATCCGCTCTTTTCGAAAGTGGCCTTCCCCAAGTTGTAATCCTTATTGTTGCGGAATGCGCGCGCGGATGCGCTCTCCTTCGGCGGTGGTTGCAATCCCCGGATCGATCACCACCTGGTGAATCGTATTCCCGCCTTGAGCCACGATGAATTGTAGGTGCAGGTCGGGCAGGCCCTCGACGACAATAGTCTGAGTTCCCGTGCAGTCGGGGTTCACGGAATAGGTACCGGTGCCGGGGCGCCAGCCGGGCGCGAGGAAGCCGTTGGTCGCCACCGCGTCGACCTGCGTTTCGTTCCCTTTGCCATCAAATGTTTCCTTGGCGATGCCATCAATGAGCAGGGTAGAGGCGTTCGGAAGGAAGATAGTTCCATGAATGGTAAAGGCGTAGGTGCCCTGGATGGTGGAATTGCTGCAAGCGCTGGCTTGGGCCGTCAAGGTTGACGATGCGGCCAGGGCAAGGGTGAACAGTAAGAGCGCAGTGCGGGATTTCATATGCCTCTCCAGTTTGTTTCTTGGGGCCTTGGCATCACCCCAAGTTCAGGCGTATCTTGCCGCCGAACTTCGAAGGACACAATGGAGACGATCTGTAGATTGCATGTAGAAAAACGAACCCGAGTGCAGTGCGTACCCTAAAATATCCGCAGTCGGGGTACAAGGAGCATGTCTTCGGAAAGGTTCCAGTTCGGAAACTTCGTGTTGGACATAGGGCGCTATGAGTTGACTCGCGCCGGGAAGTCGTTGCACCTGGAACGCATTCCCATGTCTCTGCTGATCCTGCTGGTCCGGGAGAACGGCAGGCTAATAAACAGGGAGGAGATCATCGAGCAACTCTGGGGGAAAGGCCTGCACTTCGACACCGATAACAGCATCAATACCGCGATTCGAAAAATTCGCCAGGCTCTCGGAGATGATCCAGGCAACCCGAAGTATGTCGAGACTGTCCTTGGCAAAGGCTATCGTTTCAAGGGCCACACTTTCGTTTCCGCAAAAGTAGGGGAATCGACACAGACTCGAATCATGCTCGCCGTGCTTCCGTTCGAAAATCTGAGCGGCGATCCCGCACAGGAGTACTTCAGCGACGGTCTTACCGAGGAGACGATCATGCGCCTGGGGCAAATGTCTCCACATCACTTGGGTGTGATTGCCCGAACCTCCTCGATGGCTTACAAGCAGACCAGTAAATCGGTGGCACAAATCGGGCAGGAGTTGGGAGTGAACTACGTACTTGAGGGTAGCGTGCGGCGGGATGCAGACCTCATTCGCATCACGGCCCAATTGATCCGAGTCCAGGACCAGATCCATTTGTGGGCGGACACCTACGACCGGCGACTGCCCGGACTTCTAGAGATCCACGATGAAATCGGTGCTGCTATTGCAGCTAGGGTCAACCTGAAATTGATGCTGAGGGACAAGGGGCAGCTTACTTTGAACGCGACGCGCGACACAGAGGCATACGATCACTATCTTCGTGGGCGTTATCACCACGCCCGCGCGAACCTTGTTGACCTGCAAAAAGCCGTCGAATACTTCAAAAAATCAACGGAGCGTGACCCATCTTACGCGATGGCATACTCAGGCTTGGCCGATTCTCTCATCGTCCTGCCGCTTTCCGGGGATCTTGATCCGAAGGATATCTGTCCGGCAGCAAAAATCGCTTCTACCCGGGCAGTCCAATTAGATCCCGATTCTGCTGAAACCCATACTGCTGACGCAAGTGTCAAGTTCTTGTATGACTGGGACTTCAAAGGCGCCGAGGCAGCAGCCCGGCGAGCGATTGACTTGAACGAAAACTATTCTCTTGCTCACATGTTTCTTGCACACGTGCTGTCAAATACGGGACGGCACGATGAGGCGTTGCCAATCATTCGACAAGCGCTCGTGCTCGATCCGTTTTCGTTGATATGCGGCGCGATGCGCGGGCTATTTCTGTACCACGCCGGCAGAGACTTGGAGGCGGTGGAGCAATTCCGAGCGACCCTGGACATGGAACCACGCTTCTGGGTTGGACAAATTTTTGCTGCGAGGGTGTATGAGAGGCTAGGAATGTACGCCGAAGCCCTCGCCGCATGCGACCACGCCTGGGAGTATTCGAGCGGTAATACTGAAGCCCCCTCTGTTGCCGGCTATGTGCACGCGGTCTCCGGGGATAGGGTCAAAGCCAAAGCCAAGATTGATGAGATGTTGGAGTTAAGAAAGCAGCGCTACGTGCCTTCCTATAATCTTGCGCTCGTGCATGCTGGACTTGGAGAAACTGAAAACGCTTTGCAATTGCTGGAACAGGCTTTCGAAGAGCGCGATGCGCACATGCCTTTTCTGCTGGATCAAAAGTGGAATGGACTGCGAGCAAACGTCCAGTTCCAAAAGCTATTGTCGCGGGTAGGATTCCCAGCTAGCTGAGTGGAACATTTGGCGCACCACAGGAGCATACAGAGTTGATTCTTTCAATACGATTGCGGTCGTATCGCGGGCAAACCGGAAGCCACAGGTCAATTTACGTAATCAGGCGTGGCTGTTGAAAAACTCACTCCGAGAAATTCGCAGAAAATAAATCGCGTCAGGATGCCTTATAAACGATCTTCTCGGATCAGGTAGACATTTTCTATCCTGCCATTTTGGGATGTTTTCTGAAAATGCGACTTTTTCAACAGCCACAGGCGGTTACGCTCAGAACCCTGCCGAGGGTCTGTCTGACGGTAGCGACCATCCGCCAGCATGGTGTGCAAGGTCAAGTCTTGGCTATCACACATCATTCCTCAATCACAGTGACGAATCCTGTAAACTAATCCTGTGAACTGTAAAATCAAAAACTCCCGCCTGACCAGCGTATTGTTTCCGTATTGTCAATTTGCACTTCCAGCACTTCCTGCACTTCCAGCACTTTGATAATCAATAAGATAGCTGATTCCAAATCCATAAAAACGTTCAACTCCGTCCCTGGCCACCATATTAACTCTCCTGTTTGCAATGGGCCAGCGTTCGTTCTAATTGCCCAGAGCGTTACGCGGCATCGGCACGCTCTCTGGCTTCCTCCCTTGCTCTCTTCCATTGCTCTTCTGCTACTCGCAAATCCTTGCAATACGGGCAATTTGGGTCTGCGCAGTAGATGTCATCATCGTGGGAGCCACGCATGTTGAGTTGAGAAATTGGTGAGCTTGCCATTGGTGTCCTCCTGTCAGGGCGGAAGCTAGGTCATGCCACCCGCTCCGCAATACGATACCGTGGACTTCGCAAAATTGCGCCGCGGTCGCAGGGGAAAGCATCACGAACTGACGCAAGGAATTTTGAATGACCTGGCAGTTCTCCCAAAGGGAAAGGCAATGAAAATTCCTTTGGCAAGCGTGAATGGCGTTTCGATAGTCAATTTGCGTGCCGCAATTATCCGCGCTACCTCATCTCAGAATCTGCGGATCAATACGTATACTGATGGGGAAAGCATATTCATATGGAAAGAAGACACGAAGTGAACGTGGCGCACTCCTGGTACAACATCTCTCATGACGCAGCAAAGCTGGTTGCCTTCCAACTTCCGTTGCCCAGCATGGCAGCGCGAATACCAAGCCTGCCTAGTTGAAGCCGACCCTAAGAAGCTCATAGAACGTGTGCACACAGCAGAAGCAGCGATTTTCAGCCGTCTTCAAGAGTTGGCACAAGACTCCAACAACTCTGACCATAAAGCTGAGCGGCAGGCCATTGAAGAGGCTCTAGCGAACCTCCGCGCTCTTTAGAAAAGCAATCTATGCTTTCCTGACTGGAAAAAAGAGTAGCTCAAGCGGCGGGGGGATAGAGAAGACGACGTGCTTTGCGAATCAGCACTGAGGCGTGCTCGGATTTAGAAACCAGTTCCGAAACCCCAATCGAGTGCGCTTCTTTTTTCGCAAATTCGTTAACGAAGGCACTGTACATTATTATCGGCACCGCAGGCATGGAGATCTTTATAACTCGCCCTGCCTCAAGACCATTCATTACAGGCATCGAGAGGTCCAGCACAATCAAATCGGGTTTCAATTCCTGAGCCTTCTCAATTGCCTCTCTTCCGTTCATTGCTTCGGATACTTCTACCCCAAGTTCTCGCGTGAGTAGCATACGGAGCGCCTGTCGGACGAAGGCATTGTGATCCGCAACCAAAACGGTTTTCACCATGGGGGGCGGCACAGAGGAGAGCGGCTCCACTATTTACCTCTTTAGCAAGTGGCTACTTGGATGCAAGAGTTCGCATCTCGTTTGCGAGTCACTTGTCTATTGTTGGTGCTTGCCAAAACCTGGATGTCGCACAGCATGAGTTGTTATCGCGGATTTCGCCTCTGAAAAGAAGTGAAAAATGAACCTAACGAACATGGTTTTCTGTACGGTACGAGTGGGCGTCTGTATTAAGAAGATGGCTGCCCCGTATCTTGGCTGAGGTACTGGGCATGGCGGGTAATGCTACCGTGGCTTCGGGCAGTGTGTTGGCTGGTAGGTGGTGAGCATCAACCTGTGCGGGTGCTATTGCGGGTACCGCCGCTTGGGGGCACAAGAATGTCCGCCCCACACTATCACGCAGCCTTTTCGTGCTCGAACGGTTGTTTCGAGTAGTGAACGTGATCGGGTTCGATGATCAGCGCGACAGGAACGTCTTCACGGTAGGGCCAGGGCTTTCCGACGTACTTTCTTGACACAGCGTCGATGTATTTGAAATTAGAGTCGCGGCGGCGCTCGATGACACGCCCGCGAATCTGCGCTTCCGAGTAGGGATCGTCGAGATCAACCAGCGAGACGGCGACCCGAGGATCACGTTGCGTGTTACGGCCTTTGACGGAGTTGTCGTCGGTTGCGATAAAAAGACGATCGCCTTCACGCCCGATCCAGACGGGCGCGCTGTGGGGCGAGCCGTCAGGGAGCAGCGTGGCGAGATGGGCGAAGTTGCGACCGTCAATCAGGCGAATGATGTCGGTGGAGAGTTTGGCAGGCATGGTGTTCTCCTTGGGCACATTACTATGTCTGTGTGAAAAAGCCAACCTCACCCGAACCTGAGCTTGCTCCTGGCCTATCAACAAGGTTGAATCTTGCTTACGTTCAGCAAGCAAAAATGAATTGGTAGCCTTCCTTGAGCGAAGATACGTGGAACGTTTCTTCAACCCCATACGAGCGTTGCAGAGCTACACAGGCCACCACAAGGGATTCGGTTGTGCAATTATGGCCCTCTGCTCCCTGCTCATTGAGAGTCTTCAAATCGTACCGATACGGTCTTCCGACTACGAATGAACGAGAGTATGGGCTTGCTTTAGCTAAGGTCAAACCGCCAATTGAGTATGCGATTGCTCCGAACGAGCTCAGGAATGGAAGACAGGCGTTCGAACAATTCTTCTCACTCGCCGCCCATAAGAGCCTTCCCTGATGTTGATGGTCGCTTGTTCTACAGTGCGATTCGAAACGGGCTGCTCCACCAGGCTCAAACTAAACAGGGCTGGAAAATTCGGACTGGCGAGTCTCGGCTGTGGAACGATACCGAAAAGATTGTGGATAGGACGAAATTTGCAAACGCACTGAAGTCAGCGTTCGACCAAGGTGCGCCGCAGTGTGTGGAAACCGACCTGTCCGTTGATGCCTGCCTTCCGAGCCGCAGGTTGGAGATGGTCGGCCACCAGCATGTTGGCGCGTGGTGGTTTCGGCCTTTCAACCGGAAGCTCGGAAAAACAAAGTCATCGTTCGCTTGGTACGGCGTCTCTTTGCGCCACGCTTGCAGCGAATCTGCCAGCAGTGATGCAAAGGCACGGGCTTTTTCGACGCGCTGCTTTTGGGTGGCCCGAACTTGCCGTATACGTAAGCACGGTTGACCCGAATGCCTGAATTACTCCAATCAATATCCGACCAATGCAACGCCAGGATCTCGCTGATACGAAGCCCTGTTGCTGCATCGGCCAAAACCAGCACTCGGTGCATGCCATTCAGATTCGCAAGGATGTCAACGCACTGCGAGAGTGTAAGTACGAAGGGCTCGTAGTCGCTGACTGATGTTTGCTGCACGAATAGCATCGGATTGGCTTCCTGCGTCCGAGGTAGAAATCCATACCGCTGCGCGTGCTTGAAAATAGCAACCATTACGTTGCGAACCTTCACCAGGGTGGAATTCGGAATCCTTGTGCAGTTCCCGTAACCAGTTCTGGACTGCAATAGGTTGCATGTCGCTTGCACGTACGGTCTCCCATCGCCGCAAGATATGCCGAGTGATGGGTGAGGATCGGAGACTGGTTCGACTTTCGCTTTCGAGATTGGACGAGTTGGTCGCTCGTGCGTCGAATAAGACCCCGATAAAACTCGAAATGCACCCTAGCAAATAACTATGGAGTTTCTTGAGTCAGGGGCGACCCTGATGTTGAGTCCTGTCGGCTAGATGAGTATCGAGAAACACGCTAGCAGTAATCGATCGAGTGCTGACAGAAGCCGACTTCTCGTTACTGTCTTTGTCACACGCAACTTGCGGTTTTCCGACAAGTCGACCAGGGACGTCAACCTCAGCTTGCGTGGCCGATTGCCGAATCGAGAATCCAAAATCATGCACCGAGAGCAAAGGCGCTCGCATCGAAATGCGTTAGGAGGAAGTATTTATGCAAGCTGCGGTCGCTCCCGCTGTAAACAGTTCGTGGCAGGTCAAAAACGTTCCGCAACCTCAACCCGGACCGAACCAAGTGCTTGTGAAGATGCATGCGAGCGGCATCTGCTACACCGACGTACATCAAACGCTGGGACACTTGCCCGGATCATTCCCCAGAATCCTGGGCCACGAGCCGGTCGGCGAGATTGTTGCCGTGGCTCCCGACGTTACCACGCGAAAGGTAAGTGACCGTGTAGGTACCGCCTGGATTCAATCCACGTGCGGCCGCTGCGAATGGTGCCAGCGTGGCCGCAGAATGTTCTGTCCCTATCTAAAGGGCACCGGAACTGACGCACAGGGCGGACATGCCGAGTACATGCTGATGAATGCCGACGCAACCTATTTGATTCCCGACAAGGTTTCTTATGAGCAGGCAGCCCCCATCTTCTGCGCGGGGTACACGGTCTATAGCGGGCTGCGCTGGGCTGATCCTCAGCCCCATGAGCGCGTCGCTGTGCTCGGGATCGGCGGGCTTGGGCACTTGGCCCTGCAATACGCGAAGGCCGCAGGCTTCGAGACCATCGCAGTTTCGCATTCCCCGGATAAAGACAAAATGATCCGGGATCTCGGCGCCGATGAAGTTGTCCCCGACGGCAAGGGCCTTGCGGCAGCGGGAGGCGCAGATGTCATCCTCAGCACTTCAAATTCGACTAAGGCGATGGTGGACAGCATCCAAGGATTGCGGCCCGACGGGCGACTCGTCACCATGGGTGCCGATGCGGAGCCAATTTCGGTCTCGCTGATCGATCTTATCTCGAAGCGAATTCGAATCGTTGGCAGCCAGCAAAACGGCCCCGAATATCTTTACGAAGCGCTTGATTTCGTGGCGCAAGGAAAGGTTAAAACGATTGTGGAGACGTACCCGCTGGCAGAGGCACCGAAGGCCTACGATCGCGTGGCGCAGGGCAAGGCCCGATTTCGCGCCGTCCTGACAATGTAATCGTCTATCCGAGCAGTCAGAGCCAGTCTCGGGCGGATGACGGGCAAACGTGCGCCACGAGCGCGAAAGGCCGAAAGGCTGAGTAGTGCGTAACTGCTTAACTGATGAGGGTAGGCCCCTCGGAACCGGTCTGCAGGGACAGGTTCCAAACCGCCTTCGGCGGCTGTGGACAAAAGCCATGGTCGTGAGCACAGAAGGAAAGGGCCTGGCAAGGACCAGGTCAGGTGACCGGCAAGAAGAGGACCGCAAGGGAACCACTATGGAAGTGTCGAAAGTCAAGAGATGATGTCAAAACCGCGGGGGGGTTGCTACTGCGGGACCAAGCTCCGACGAAACCTGTTTACGGGCGGAGTGGCATCCGGCATGAGAGGTGGCCTGAGCTTGCCAATGAGGCGGTTGAGTGAAGCCGATGTCGAAGCGGGCCGGAATGCCGTCAGCGCGCCGCATGCCGATGAACGGAGAATGGAAGTCGGTACAGTTGCCCCGCTTGGCGTCACAGGCCCACAGTGCGTCCCCGCGTCCCCAGCCTGTGCCGGTCTTGTCATAGCGCATGGTGCGGGCTCTCGCCATCAAAGCTCCGGCTAAAACGCGGATGACGCAGGACCCCGGAGTACGGCAATCGGATGATGTACGCAGAGATCCAGAATGCCGGGACGGAAAAACCACTGTAGGGAGCGAGGAGGACGCCTGTTTAACCAAATATTGATAATGACTTTTTGATTGAGCCTGTCGCATATTTTCAATCTGGTATAGCATCCCTGGTCGAGGTTCAACATGACAACCACTGCAAGCTCACAGCGAAGTGAGGGAACCACAGTGAGCTGTCAACCGCAAGCCGCAAGCGGTCTGGCAATTGTACGGGTGACGATTGGGGCAATGTTCGTGTGGGTGTTTTTTGAGAATCTGGGGAAGGGCCTCTACACACCGGGAGGCTATGCAGGTCTGATCAATTACTACATCAAGAACAGCCATTCGCCGGCCGTGTGGAAGGCGGTGATGGACCTGGCAGCAAGCCACGCTGCGATGGCGGCTCCTATGCAGGCGTTGACTGAGATCGGTATTGGTATCCTGCTGGTCATCGGCCTGCTTGCGCGACCGGCGGCATTTGTGGCTTTCCTGTATCTGGGGAGCCTCTGGGTTTCGGAGTGGGGAACCTCATGGATTTGGGAACTGCTGGTTCCGGTGCTGGCATCGCTCGGGCTCGCTATCGGAAGAGCCGGCCGAAGATGGGGAGTGGACGCATGGCTCGCGCAACGCTGGCCATCTGCTCCGTGGTGGCTCATTTAAGCTAACGCCCGGTGCGAGTGTCCGTAATCATTCCTACTCATAATGAGGCGCAGGCGATCGGGCGCGTTCTTGCCGACCTGCCCTCCGATCTCGTCACTGAAGTCATTATTGTCGACAGCAACTCAAGCGACGGAACGCCCGAGATCGCCGCAAAAATGGGTGCGCGCGTGGTTCAGGAACCGCGCCGCGGATATGGGCGAGCGTGCCTTACGCGGCTGGCCGCGACAAGTTCCCCTGACGTGGTTGTGTTTCTTGATGGCGATTACAGCGATCGGCCCTCGGAATTGCCGGTTCTGCTGGCAGCAATTATCGAGGGCCGGGCGGGCATCACGCTCGGTTCGCGCCTGCATGAGCGCAATTCTGCAGAGGCGTTGCCCTGGCATCAGGTGTTTGGGAATCGTCTCGCTGCGAGCCTGATCAACTTTTTGTATGGTTTGAGGATTAGTGATCTCGGGCCGTTTCGGGCCGCCCGCGCAGATGTGTTACGCGCACTCGCCCTCGAAGAGATGACTTACGGCTGGGCGGTGGAGATAATTCTGAAAGGCTCCCTGGGTGGATATCAGGTGGTTGAAGTCGCGGTGAGCTATTACCCGCGCATCGGAAAATCAAAGATCAGCGGTACGCTGAAAGGCACGGTCGGAGCGGGTTGGTTCATTCTCGGCCTGATAGTGCGCTACTATTTCCGGCACAGAAGAGCCGGGACCTCACGGCCAGAGTAGGTGCGCATCAAAATCCATGAAATGTTCAAGCGAGACCGTGGTGCGTTCCTCCGGCAGCGACCGTGTGCTGGTAATCATGGCGAAGGCACCGAGGCCAGGCGCGGTCAAAACCCGCCTCGTTCCCAGCCTTTCTCCTGCGGCTGTGATCGATTTCTATTGCTGTCTCCTGGAAGACACGCTGGCGTTGGCGCGGTCATTGGGCGATGTGGATGTTGCCATCATGTGCCCCGAGTCGGACGTCACCGAAATGACGCAGTTAGCCGGTAAGGAAGCGAGCGTGGTAGCGCAGAAAGGCGAAGGTCTTGCCGCAGGCCTTACCTCGGTGTTTGCGCACTTCGCAAAAGGTCAGCAACGACGGACCATTGCCTTCAACAGCGACAGCCCACACCTGCCGCGCTCTGTTCTCGAAGACGCGTTCGAAACGCTGGCCGAACATGACATAGTCGTCGGACCAACGCACGACGGAGGCTATTATCTTGTAGGGGCAAGGGCTTCACATCCTACGCTGTTTGCAAATGACGGAATGGGCACCCAGAGCGCGCTGGAGAGACTGCTATCGCGCGCCCGGGACCTTCAGCTTTCTATAGGTTTCGTAGACGCTTTTTACGACATCGACGTGGCTGACGACCTGAATCGCTTGGCGGACGAGTTGCGTCTCAATCCGGGAAAAGCACCACAGACGGCCGCGTGGCTCAAACAATCGGTGCTTGCGGCAACCCAACTACGGACCGGCGCTGGAAAACCGTGAAGATCACTCCCGAGTGGAGAGTGTACACACTCGGCGCCATCCTGTGCGTGGCTCTAACAATCTGCTCACGCTACTTCGGCGATCGCGGTGGACCGCGCTTCATGGCCTCCTTGACGGTTGCGGGCATCGCTTACCTCTTAGCCATCCGTGAGTTTTTTCGCGGGCGGGGCGACACCCCCAACTTTTCGCGACGTGTTGTGATCATCGGGCTCGTCCTGGCTGCTGTTTGGCACGTGGAATTTTTTCGGCTGTCTCCGGGTGCCGATGATGACATTCATCGATACGTTTGGGACGGCCGCCTGCAGAGGCTCGGCTACAACCCATATCTTGTCATTCCCAGCGATCCTGCCGTCGAGGCGTTCCACACACCCGAAACCCGCACGCTCAACAACCCGGATCTAGCGAGCCCATATCCACCGGGGGCGCAGCTATTCTTCCGCGCAGTAACCGCGATTCAGGAATCTGTTTTTGCCTTCAAAGCAGCATTTCTACTTTGCGATTTAGCAATTGTTCTCGCGCTGCTTCACGGTTTGCGTATTGCCCGGCAACGAGAGCACCTGGTTCTCGTGTACGCCTGGAACCCATTGTTGGGTATTGAGGTGGCAGGAAGCGGTCACATTGACATTGTTGGCGCGCTCCTGTTGGTGATATCTGTCGTCGCGCTCGCGCGCCGTTGGCGTGCGGTTGCAGCTCTGACTTTTGGGCTAGCTGTTGCGATGAAATTTCTGCCGATTGTACTTTTGCCACTCTACTGGAAGCGGGTTCGCATTCGCGACGCGGCGCTGGCGGCCGCCGTGGTCGGATTCCTGTACATGCCATTTCTCAATCACGGCCGCATTCCGATCGGCTCGCTTGGAACGTATGTGCACAGTTTCCGCTTCAATGGCCCCGTGTTTGCGGCACTCGATAACATGGCGCCTCCGGATTTTCTAACTGGGCTGGCAGTGCTCGTCGGATTAGCTACTGCGACTTGGCTAAAACGTGAGGCAGCCGATTTACGTCCGAACGCATTTGCCTGGCCAATGGCAGCGTCCCTCTTGTGCGCCCCCGTCGTATTCCCATGGTATCTTCTCGGGCTGCTGCCATTTCTGACGTCAAGCTCGACGCTGCTGATCAGCATTTGGACGGTGAGCATTATCCCCGTCTACGTCCAATGGCATTTGCGCACACTTGGTCATCCCTGGGGGGCGCTTCCTGGCTGGGTCATGGTGCTGGAATACGGATGCGTGGGAACGGCCGCCGCGATACTCGTTTTGCGTCGGATCACACGTCCAGCGGCGCAGTGCCCATCGAGCGAGGTCGTGTGAGTTTTACTGCGGTGAGACACGAATTCCTGTATCTTTGGACCTCGCATCATCATCTCTGACGGTATTCGTTCAATTGCATCGAGGACCAAGTCAATGAAAAACTCGAATTGTGTAACGTGCATCCGTGTTCTCGCTTTCACCGTGCTTCTCTGTACTACAACATCGTGGGCGCAAGAGCGCCCGCCAATTCTCGACCAAATCGCGAAGACTTACGGTATCGATTCGTGGGAACAAATTCAGGCGATCCGCTACACCTGGGACGGAGAAATTCCCGGAGTCTTCAAACTCTCTCACGCGTGGGAGTGGGAGCCGAAGACCGGCAAGATCTCCTTCGAAGGGACGGGTAAAGATGGCAAGCCCATCAAGGTCAGCTACGACAGCTCTCAGCTCAGCAGCCAATCCGACCAGGTGAAGAACGAAGTCGAACCAGCTTTCGTCAATGATAACTATTGGCTTCTGTTCCCCTTTCATGCTTACTGGGACAAGAGCGCTACCGTGACCGATCAAGGAATGAAGAAACTGCCGGTCGGCACCGGCTCGGCCACGCTGGTTTCGGTGAAGTATCCAGCGGAAGCCGGCGGTTACACGCCCGGCGACACCTGGGATCTCTACGTCGGAAAAGACAACCGCGTTCAGGCAATGGTGTATCACCGTGGGGGAAACAAGCCGCCCCTGCTGGTCACCGCAACGTGGACGGGTTACAAGAAAGCGGGGCCGCTATTGTTCTCAACTGAGCACAAGGGAACAGCGGACGGCAAACCCCTGCACATCTTCCATACGAATGTGGCGGTCAAGCTGACAGGCTCGGATACTTGGATCAAAGCGCAGTAATGCGCGTATGACAAAAGCGACTCAGAAAGTTTTGAACTTTTCCAGGAGGACTTATGGCAACGATGAGAGTAGCGGCGAAACCGGAAGCAGCGCCCATGAAAGCAGTGCAGATTCCCAAGCCTGGCGGAGATTTCGAGATTGTCGAGCGTGAAATCCCGAATCCCGGCGCAGGGGAGGTGCGAATCAAGATCCAGGCTTGTGGAGTCTGTCACAGTGACGTGCTCACAAAAGAAGGGCTTTGGCCTGGCATTCAATATCCGCGGGTTCCCGGACACGAAGTGGCTGGCGTCATCGACGAAGTTGGTTCGGGTGTGACCGCGTGGAAAACAGGCCAGCGGGTGGGCGTAGGATGGCATGGCGGCCAGGACAATACCTGCCGTGAGTGCAGGCGTGGAGATTTCCGCAATTGCCGGAACCTGAAAATTCCGGGCATCAGCTATGACGGCGGATATCAGCAATACATGATCGCTCCGATCGAGGCCCTGGCCCCGATACCAGACACTCTGAATGACGTCGAAGCGGCGCCGCTGCTTTGTGCCGGAATCACCACCTACAATGCGCTGCGCCACAGCGGAGCGTTGCCCGGCGATCTGGTCGCAATCCAGGGCATCGGCGGGCTGGGCCATCTTGGGATTCAATTCGCGAACAAGTTCGGTTACAACGTCGCCGCCATTGGGCGCGGGTCTGAGAACGAGTTTCTTGCCAAGAAACTTGGCGCCAGTGCTTATATCGACAGCGAAGCCTCCAACGCTGCGCAGGAATTGCAGAAACTGGGCGGGGCGGGAGTAATTCTGGCAACCGCGCCAAGTTCAAAGGCGATGTCTGCCTTGATTGACGGTTTGGGCCCGAACGGAAAGCTGATTGTGGTTGGCGCAACATTCGATCCCATTGAAGTCACGCCCGTACAACTTATCACTGGAAGTCGCAGCATTCAGGGCTGGGCCGCAGGGACGGCAGCGGACTCGGAAGATACGCTTCACTTCGCTGCGCAGAGCGGCGTGCGGCCGATGATTGAAACCTATCCGCTGGAAAAAGCCGGTGAGGCTTTCGCCCGCATGATGAGCGGCAAAGCGCAGTTCCGCGTGGTGCTGACGATGTGAGTCGGCCGCACTTGCTCACCAAAGCACGATATCAGAAGGCAGTGATCCAATCGTTCGGCCTGAGGCGATGACCGCTCAGATCGGAGGCAGCATGGCAAACATGACATACGAGAGGGACATCACTGCGCTTCTTGTTATCGATCCCTACAACGATTTCATTGCCGAGGGTGGCAAGATATGGGGTCGTATCAAGACTGTTGCAGAAGCAAATAATTGTGTTGCGCACATGCTGGAAGTCCTCAGTGCTGCGCGGAAGGCGGAACTCCGGGTTTTCTACTCGCTTCATCATCGCTATCGTCCAGGGGATTACGAGACCTGGAAGTACATTGTGCCCATCCAGAGGGCAGGTTGGCGATCAAAGGTCTTCGAAAACGGCACCTGGGGTGGCGAAATCCGCAGCGGATTCGAGCCGCAGCCGGGCGACATCGTGGTCCAGGAGCATTGGTGTTCGAGCGGCTTTGCTAACACCGACTTGGATTTGCTGCTCAAGAAGCAGGGCATTCACAGGCTCATCGTTGTTGGGCTCATCGCACACACCTGCGTGGAGGCCACGGTTCGTTATGCAGCCGAACTTGGCTACGACGTCACCCTGGTTAAAGACGCGACTGCGGACTACTCAGATGAGGAGATGCACGCGGCTCTCGACGTCAACCTCCCAAATTACGCCAGCGCCATTGTGACCACAAATGAAGTCCTCGAGGCTCTTTCACCTCACGTGCGGCTGGCGCAGAGCTTATCTGCCGATTAGGAGATGACTATGAGATCAAGAGCGGAGGTCTTCGAATAAAATCTGAAACGGATGTGCCAGGTAAGATCGCTACAGTTTCGATCATATCAGCGCGTGCCCGGTGCCCACTTTTCCGTCTTTGCGGGAAGTAGGATTGATGACCCGCAGCCTAACTCAATCACTATCGTCATCGTCATCTCGCCATTTGTTAGAATGCCTGCCGTGACGAGACGAATGATGCTGGAATCGCTTTCCTCTCTGCCAATGTTTTCAGCCGCACTCCTGGCAGCTTCGCACCGAGCTAATCCTAAGCAAGCGTCAACCACCGTGTATGAGCTGCGGGTCTATCACGCGGCACCGGGAAAACTGGGAGAACTGCTGGCGCGCTTCCGCGACCACACCACAAAACTGTTCACGAAGCACGGAATGAAGAATATTGCTTACTGGACGCCAGTAGACGACCCCGAGAGGGAGAACACCCTCATTTACATTCTTCAGCATCCCAGCCGAGAAACCGCAGCCGCCAACTGGAAATCATTCCAGGACGATCCGGAGTGGAAGCGTGTCAAAGAAGAATCCGAAGCAAACGGCAAATTGGCGGAAAAAATTGACTCGACCTTTCTCGCCCTAACTGACTTCTCACCACGTTTGCAATAAGAGAGACGGGCTGGTGTCGGATATTTGCATCAGGCTCGCTCAGTTGTCGGATCACGACCAACTGCTGTGTTTTCGCGAGGCCCTGTGGCCTCAGATTTCTGCCGAGGAGCATGCGCGAGAACTTACACTGATTCTCGAAGGCAAATCTGTTACAACGCTGCCGCTCATCATCTTCGTCGCCGAGGCGAACGATGGAAAGTTAGCTGGTTTCCTGGAAGTTGATTTGCGTTCACACGCGGATGGCTGCGACCCATCGCGTCCGGTGGGCTATATCGAAGGTTGGTACGTTGCTGAGAAGTCTCGACACACGGGGATTGGCAGGAAACTCCTGGCTGCGGCAGAAGACTGGGCACGCAGCCAGGGGTGCGTTGAGGTGGCGTCAGATACCTGGATCGACAATGAAGTGTCCCAACGCGTGCACGAGGCGTTGGGATACGAGGTCGTGGACCGCTGTGTGCATTACCGTAAGACGTTGTGACATATGCACTCAGATCAGTGCACGCTTCTTCCCGAATCGGTCTCTCTTGCAATCACCACCGTAGTGCACGAACTGCTCAACTTGGGCAGGTCGCGGGTGACAGCCATGCGAATTTCCAGGCGGCGGCGCTCGCCCCGAATGATCGGACAATAGAAGTCCGGCTGCCGCAGCGCACCTTGCAAGCGCCGTCGTCCCGCACATCCACCCTGGCATGTATTTCGGAACTCGCAGGGCTGGCAAGCTTCTGGAAGTGTACGGGCCTGCTCAAACGGTTCAGAGTTCAGAATCTCGGATCCTGCCAAAACCAAGTCTGACAGCGGCGCCCCGGAGTCGGGCCAATAAACGCAAGGTTGTGTCGTGGCTCTAGGCGTCACTCGCACGGTGCTTACACCACAACCTGCTCGGTTTGGGGGAAGGCCGGCCATCGCACGAACGAGCGGCTCACCAATTGCGATTACATCAGTTTCCTCAAACAGGCGCCGAAACCCTTCCCAGTACTCCTCGTAGCTCAGGGCATAGAGGTCTGATCGCACCGCCTGGTACACATTCACTCGCAAAGGAGCCTCGAACCGTTTGGCTGCTCGCGCCACATCCGCTAGACGCAAGTAGTTGGACTTCATCATCACGGCAATGATGGTGACTGGCACTCCCAGCCTCAGACTACGCTTCGCCTGCTGCTGGATTAGTTCCCAATTTCCGGGCCCGCGTTGTGCATCTTGTTCTGCCTGCGTCGGGTAGTCGAGAGAAAACTCGATGTCGTGAAAGGCACGCAACTCATCATCTTGCAAAACAGCTACACTGTGGCCGTTGGAAGTAATGGTCAGCTTGATGGGCTTTGTGCGCAGGTAGGCTAAGATCTCCTTAAAGTCGGGATGCATGCCATTCTCGCCCGTTCCCAGATTTACACAACGAACGGGTAAGCGCTCCATAACAGACTTCACTTGATCCAGGGAGAGACGATCCGCTCGAGTCGGATCGCGATAGCAGAATGCGCAGGCGAGATTACACTCGTTTGTAAGGCCGAGCCCGAGCGCAATACCGCGATCCGGTGTCATCGTGCGAGATGCGGACGCCGAGGACTGGGCTATGACGCCGTTCATGCACCGTCCGTCATGCCAGGATCTGCGCGATGTGCCAGGCAATGCGTGTACCGGGCGATTGAAACGAACTCGGATCGCTTCCCCAGCTTGCGCTCCAGCTCGAAAATCCGTTCGTACTCATTATTTCGGGAAATCCTTTGCGGCAAGTAGTCGGACATGACTCGTACACCCCGCTCGGCAGTTACCGCAAGTGATGCTCCTACCAGCATGGCCTGCAGGCTCCCTCCGGCAAATAGACGCACCCTCCCCCCGTAGAGAGACTCATGTCCCCACTCTGCCGTGAGGTTATGCTCGGCGACGGCCAAATCGCCTTCTTGTATTGCCGCCTTCAACACCTCGCCCGCCTGGTTTCGCACCAGAATCGAGATCGTGCTGGACGAATCTCGCAACACGTCAGCCGCACTGCGCAACACAGCACTCGGGTCGTCAACATACTCTAGTACATTGTGGCAAAGAATTACATCAAACGACTGTGTGTGGAAGAAGTGTGCCAATTGGGAGGCATCGCCGTGTGTCAGCGCAATCCTGTCCGCAACTCCTGCTTCTCGCGCGGCACGTTTCGCAAGATCCAGCATCGGTAGGGATTCATCCAGCAACGTCACCTGAAGGCCAAGTTGCGCCAGGTGCACGGCAATGGCGCCAGTACCGCAGCCAACATCGAGAGCGCACAAAGATCGTGTGCCCTCCGGAAGAAAATCCTGCAAGTTGGCCAAAGCTAGGTCGAGGCGCAATCGGCCTTCGGGGGTCTCGAGGTAGGCGGCGTACTTGTCCGCGCGGCGTCGGGCTTCGTCGAGGTTGGTGCCAATTTTCTTCATACGCCAGTCACGCGGTTGGCCCCCGATCTGTGGCAGGCGAGTATTAGAACGTATATCGAAAAGAGCAGGAACGACAAGTCGGGTTCTCGTTGACTGAATCGGTGTAACCCATCGGTGTAAACCAACGGAGGCGCGTTTGAGAATAATTAACTGACGTGGCGACAAGTCTCAGTAATCCCGTCGAGGGGCGGCTTCTCTCAAATTCCGCAAGCAGGTGAGCTCACACAATGCATGACGTGCGCTAGACCTCATAAATTCTTAGTAATTTTTCGCCTGCTTATTGACCGACATTAAGAGGCGCTGGTAGATCACAACTAAGACGCACGTGCCTAGGAGGAAACAACGTGGCGAATCTGAGGTTCGACAAATTGCGCGAATCCACAAAACGCTGAGGATTACGCCAAGCATGGCTGCTGGCCTAAGCGATCATGTTTGGAGCCTTGAAGAAATCGTTACTATGGCCGATCATTACATGTCGAGACCAGGCAAGCTCACAAGAAGCGTATAGCATGGTCTGCTCATCTCTGGATGCCGACTAAAGCTATAATTCGTACGTGAGGTTAATGTGATGACATCATCATGGCAAGTCGAGACAGGGCATCTCGTATGCCGGTGGTCTCAGGTCGGGAAGCGCGTTCCATATGATCTGCTCTGGATGCAGGAGACCTCAGATATTCAAAGGAGCTATTTGCCACCCGTTCCGGATTTTGTTCCGAATAATCAAATTTCAAACTGAGGCACTACCAATGAAAACGTTGAATTGACCTCTTCTCTCGAAGCCTCAGGATCAATCTGCAGTACTGACTACATCAATAGCGTGCTTTTGGAGCAGTGTGGACGAGCACCATCCGACTACGCAAACTCTGGACGATAAGATTAGGATTGAGCTTGTACTCAGATTCAACTCTGGTACAACCGCCATGCAAGACAACGGCGAGCTTCAGAGGTCGAACAATTACGTATGACGAATGTCAACACAGTTCCGAGTATTGATGAATACTTGCGTGAGCGGTTGATGCCGGTAGAAGGTTCAATTCCGCACATTCCCGGCATCGAGATGTTCGGGAATTCGATCCCTGCGGGAACTGTCGGCGGTGATCTTTTCGAGTACATCAATTTTCAACAGCGTTACGACATTGACGCCCGGATTCAGCGGGCGCAGGGCCTGGCAAAGGAGTTTCTCGAACCGCTTCCGCCAGGCGTCCCGGTCCGCAATTCGGTCGACGATCACCTGCAATGGCTGAAGGGAATTCCCAATTACAACGCCGAGATGGAGACCGAGTATAGATTCGCGAGAAGCTCCGAGCAGGTGCGAGTTGCGGAAGACTTACGCGCCTTTTATTCGACGGCAGGTGTCCTGGTAGTGGACGCGCAGGGACACGGAATCATCTCAGCGAAGATAGCCTCGACGGTTCATGACACATTTCATGCTTTGATGCTCACTGAATTGGACCGATACGGAAAAGTAACACCGGAGCTCCTCGAAAACCTGAACCTGCGACTGGCGCAATCGGTAACTGCCCGCAACGCACTGGGGATGAGTGAAAAAGAAGATGCGCGGGAAATTGCGACCATGCTTTATGGCGAGGTGCGTCCGGGCGGACATTTTCGCTTTGCGAATTTCGGGCATCCTACACCGCTGGTATTTTCAGCGGAGTACCGCAAGTTCATGAACATCGATGAGAGCCGCATGGTGCGATTCCTTGCCCTCGGCTTGCAGATTCCCTCAGATCATCCGGATCGTAATAAATACTACTCATTGAACTTCCGGCAAAAAGAGTTCGACTCTTCCGATGTGGCCGAGATCACGCTGATGAGTCCCGGGGACATCCTTGTCCTTTATACCGATGGAGTCTACGACGGCAGCGACGAACAAGTGCGCGAGGAACTTGAAGCGGTTCTTCGCGAACACTACCGACAGCCCGCCAGGGACATCTGCAATGCATTGCTAGACTATGCGCTAAAGCAAGATGGCCATCTCCGAGAGAATGGCGACGAGGCCTTAATCGACGACAAAACCGCCTTTATCATCAAACGAACTTGAACAGCCCAAAGGCTGTTCCGACGGAGGACTGATACGAAATTGTTCCTCAATCCCAGTGCTCCCAGCATTCTCAGGATCAAACCCTTAAGCTAAATTGCTTTCACGGAGGGATTTTGGCCAACCTCAAGGTATCTGCCGTGCTCAAGAAGCGTGCAGCTCGAATTGAAGTGCTCCTCATGGACGTGGACGGCACGATGACAGCCGGCGGAGTCACTCTTCTCTCCCAAACCGAAGAAGTAGCGCTCGAAATAAAGACTTTCGACGCGCACGACGGCCAGGGCCTTACTCTGGCACACACGGCCGGCATTCGGACTGGCTGCATCACGGGACGACAAAGCTCTGCGCTCTTGCGCCGCGCCCGCGAAATGAGGATGGAATTCATCTACACGAAACAACCGTTGAAAATGCCCGCTTACGAGGAAATTTTGCAAAAAGCGCGAGTGCCCGACTCCGCAGTAGCGTACGTCGGTGATGACCTTCCGGATCTTCCCGTAATGCGCCGTGCGGGCCTCTCGATCGCGGTGGGCGATGCGGTCCCAGAGGTCAAGAAAGCAGCGCACTACACGACAAAGGCGTCCGCCGGCCACGGCGCCATTCGGGAGGTCGTCGAACTCATTCTCAAATCGAAGGGCATTTGGGAAGCGATGATCGATAAAGCCCGCGCATAGACGTGCGCCTCAGGCGACGTTTGTGCCAGAACAGAGTTCCCTGGACCGCAGCGCAGTAGTAAGTCAGACGTAGACACCGCCTCTGTCAGCGACTTCAATTGCGTCTTCCGAGCCGGGCATGCGCATGCTGGCGTGCTGGTGATTCTTTCCCTTAATCTGCCAAATATTGGTGGAGTACGCGGCGCTCGAGCCTCGTTTCACGTGGCTGGTGCGAATCGGTGTTCCGCTGGCAGCTATTCTGATCCCGTTGGGTTTTTTCCTTTCAGCGGCGTTCACACCAGACCATCCGAATAAGTGGGTTTGGTCGTTATATGCGGGAGCCCTGGTGTTGGCTGTCAGCGTGCTCGTACTGGGAGTCGGTTTGATTCGAGCATAAGGGCGCGGCTGGAAAGAACCCAAATCAACCAGGCCAAAGCCAAACAGGTTGCCGTATTGATGCGGTGCGGCACAGGGTATCGGGCGCAGAGTGGCAGAGGTCCTGGGCAACGAATATACCGATTCGTCGTTAACGAGCTGCAACGTCCGACTAAACTGAGATTGTCGACATTTCATTTCACGCGTCCTGGCGGGAGTGGACATGTTTCCAGACCACTGGAGTCTGAGCCGAAACAGACGTTAAGGCCATCCGAAATTCGCATTCGTGTTGCATCGGAACCAAACAAGGCCCGACTTGCAGCTCGCGGAATGAGCTGCGTCCGAGTGAACTGTTCGGATTGCGCTGGCGCGAAGCCTTGACCGCCAGAACGCGCACAGTCTGACGTTCGTCAGTCTGCGGCATAGGAATTTCGTAGGAGGTCAGACCGACTCAAAGTGTCGTAAGTTTTCTTATCTCGACCTTGTACCTCCAGCGTTCTTGGTTTATCAGGTTTTGAATCCAGGCAAAACTGCACAGCATCTTGCACATGAGCACTTAGTGACAACGCATTCCGCAGTTGAATAGGTGGCGTAGCTCAGCAACGCGTTGCGAAGTCCATCAAGAGACTAGCTTTGATGTTTGAAAGCATACTTTGCCAGATCGCCGAATACGATGCGGAGGTCCTCGAAAGTCTCATCGAGTTGGCGGTGGAGATTGCTCGCGAAGGCCGGGAAGGACGCCGGATCGGTACACTTTTTACACTCGGCGATGAAGAGGCCGTGATGGCAAAGTCCCGCCCGTTGATTTTGGATCCGTTGAGCGGACATCCGGAGTCCTTGCGCAAGATAGATAATCCGAACCTCCGCGGGACGATCAAAGAGCTGGCCCAACTGGATGGTGCGTTCGTGGTCAGCCGAGACGGGATCGTGCTTTCTGCTTGCCGATATCTGGATGCGCTGGCATCCAAAGTGGATGTGCCTTTGGGGCTTGGAAGCAGACACATAGCTGCCGCCAACATAAGTGCGGCGACTGAGGCAGTCGCGATAGTAGTTTCCGAAAGCTCGGTCGTTCGGCTCTTTTGCCACGGAAAGCTTGTGGGCGAAATTATTCCTGAATTGTGGATGATCAATCGCGGTGTGCAACTGCGTGGACCTGTAAAGAAGGAAACCTACGGTGACTTGGCGGTGGTGACGCCAAGCGCAACGCGCGCCTTCACGGCTAAATGATTCTTAGAACAGAGCGCGAATCCTTTAAAGAGCCAAAACGTGCCCAAACCAGTCTTGCTCAGCGTGGATGACGACTCCGGCGTGCTGCGGGCCATCGAACGTGATCTCCGCTCGCAGTATGGAGCTGCCTATCGGGTAATTGGAAGCGATTCTCCTGAAAGAGCGCTGGACATCCTGAAACAATTGAAGGTGCGCAATGACAGCGTCGCGCTGTTGCTGGCGGATCAGCGCATGCCGCGCATGAATGGCGTGGAATTTCTCCAAGAAGGAATGCGTATCTTCCCCGATGCCAAGCGCGCCTTATTGACCGCCTACGCGGACACAAGCGCCGCTATTAGCGCCATCAATGAAGCCGATATCAACTATTTCTTCATGAAGCCGTGGGATCCTCCCGCGGACCATCTTTATCCTCAACTGGATGACCTGCTCGAGGATTGGCGCGCTTCCTATCGGCCCACATTTGAAGGCATACGCGTGCTGGGCACGCGCTGGTCACCCAAGAGTTACGAGCTCCGCGATTTTCTCGCTCGAAACCATGTTCCCTATCAGTGGATAGACGTGGAGCTTTCGGCCAGCGACCGAGACACTAAACGTCTCCTTGAGGTCCTTGGACCAGAGGCGGCGAACCTTCCGGTTGTATTGTTTCCCGATGGAACGAAGCTTCTGGAGAGCGTGCCCGCTGACATCGCGCAGAAAGTCGGCCTGCGCACGCGAGCTCAGACTGATTTTTACGATCTGGCAATCATCGGCGGGGGACCTGCTGGACTTGCCGCAGCGGTCTATGGTGCTTCCGAGGGCCTGCACACGGTCATGATCGAGCGAGAAGCGCCAGGCGGCCAGGCAGGAATGAGTTCGCGGATTGAAAACTATCTGGGATTTCCAACAGGCCTCAGCGGAGGTGATCTCGCGCGGCGCGCAGTAGTACAGGCACAGCGATTTGGTGTTGAGATTCTGTCTCCTCAGGGAGCCGTGAGTGTCCGCACAGAAGGTTCTTACAGGATTCTCAAGCTGGCTGATGAAAGCGAGATCTCGTGTCATGCGTTGTTGGTTGCGACGGGCGTACAGTGGCGTCGGTTGAAAGCTCCGGGAGTCGATCGGTTGCAAGGAGCGGGAGTCTACTACGGGGGCGGCGCGACCGAGGCGCTTTCCTACAAAGACGAAATCGTTTACGTGGTCGGTGGAGCGAATTCGGCGGGCCAGGCCGCAATGAATTTTGCGAAGTACGCCGAAAGGGTTGTGCTCCTAGTGCGCAGCGATGGACTCGCAGCCACAATGTCGCAATATCTCATCGATCAGATCCAGCGAACCTCAAACATTCAGATTTGGACTCACGCCAGCGTGGCTGAAGTGCATGGCGAAACGCACCTGGAAGAAATCTCGGTGTTGTGCTCGGATACCGAAAAAGTGGAGCGCGTGCCTGCAAGTGCGGTCTTCATCTTCATCGGCGCGCTCCCGCAAACCAACTGGCTGGCTGGTTTCGTAGAACGCGACGACCGGGGTTTTATTTTGACTGGTCCCGATCTAATACGAGATGGGCAGCGTCCCAAAGGCTGGGCTCCGGACCGGGATCCCTTCCTGCTCGAAACAAACGTTCCCGGTGTATTTGCGGTTGGCGATGTGCGGCACGGCTCGGTAAAGCGCGTTGCTTCCGGCGTTGGAGAAGGTTCTGTTGCTGTGCAGTTCATTCACCAGTACTTGAGCAAAGTGTAAATGGCAACAGCATCGGAGTTGTCGCGCTTTCCTGCCTTCGCTGATTTGCCTGACGATCAGCTTGCGTGGTTTCTCAGCCAGTCGCAAGAGGTCAACCTGATGCCTGGCGAAGTTTACGCGCGCCAAGGTGATCCTCCCGATGCCATGTTCGTCCTGCTCGAAGGGGAATTCGAATGGCGAGGCGACTTCGGCGGTGAAACCGTCGTGATTGCCGGCAAGGTCGGCGATGTCACAGGAGCCTTGCCGTTCTCGCGAATGAAGCAATTCACCGTCACCGGCAGGGCGCTTACACAGGGCCGCATCCTGCGGTTTCCGGCGTCGCTGTTTCCCGATCTCGTTCAAAAAATGCCGGAGTTGGCAAAACGCCTGGTCGGGGTGATGGCCGATCGAATTCGCGAACTCACGCGACTTGAGCAGCAGCGTGATCGGTTGGCCGGACTGGGAAAGCTTTCAGCCGGGCTTGCTCATGAACTCAACAATCCCGCTTCCGCGGCCAAGCGCGCGGCTGCGCAGTTACGGGAGACGCTGCATCGGATCAAAGAAGCCAGTCATGATTTAGGGCGGCGCGAACTCACACCAACGCAGAAATCGGAAATCGAGAAGCTGGAAACTTCTTTTACGCAAAGAAATGAGCCCCCACCGGATCCCCTGACCGTCAGCGACCTTGAGGATCAAATCGATTCTTTATTGCGCAGTCACGGACAGAACGATTTGTGGCAATTGTCCGCCGAATTGGCACAGAGAGGAATCAAGCCCAACGTGCTCGAGTCTCTATTCGAGAACCTTGACGCAGGTACTGCACGGGCCGCCTTGGTACGGATTGCCGCTTCTGTTGAGATCGCCAGCCTGCTAAACGAAATTGAGAGCAGCACTTCGCGAATCTCTGATCTGGTGCGCGCCATCAAGGAATACACGTTTATGGACCAGTCGCCGGTGCAGAACGTCGATGTGGTGAGGAGCCTCGAGACGACATTAACCATCCTGAACCACAAGCTCAAACGCGGAGTCACAGTGAAACGTGACTATCAGCCGATTCCGCTTCTCGTCGATTCATTTGGAAGCGAGCTCAATCAGGTGTGGACGAATCTTATCGACAACGCCATCGATGCCATGAGCGGCAAAGGCGAACTTCGAGTGCGTACGTATCGGGACAGCGGTTGTGTTGTGGTCGAGATTGGTGACAACGGCCCGGGGATTTCTCCTGAGATAAGATCCCATATTTTTGAACCGTTCTTCACGACCAAAGGAGTCGGCGAAGGAACAGGCCTGGGGCTCGACACCGTACAGCGGGTTGTGAAGAAACATCGTGGCAACATTCAGGTCAATTCAAAGCCGGGTGACACGCGTTTTCAGGTCTGGCTTCCACTGTCCGATCCATCGAGTTAGAGTTGTGGTATTTGGCGGAACCGTCCTAATCCTTTTGCGCCCATGTACCGTTCGAGTGTCGCTGAATCGGTTCGTCGCAGATCCACCACCACAAGCCCATACGGCCGGAGGGCAGAACCAGACGGCGCCCGAAAGCTTGAGGCTTTTGCGCTGAGCTTCCGCAGGGCGATAGAATGCTCCCCGTTATGCAATGAGAATTCTTTCCACGAACGCTTCTTGGGGCCGGTTTTCATGCACAGATTCGGCGCCCGTGTCTAAACCGCGAGAAGTTCGCGGGCAAGGAGAGGTTATGCCGGTGCAACAGTGCTGGTCCAACAAATCGTTTCCCAAATTTTTACTCATCGAGAGTGCCAAATGTAACTTCTTGTCAACCGAGAGTCATCATACGAATCGGTGGCTCGTCGGCTGCCTCCTTTTACTTCTCGGATTTGCTGAAGGGTGTGGAAATAAGAGCGCCGCGGCAGCCCCTACTGTTCCGCCGACCGTCCAGGTTGCTGAGGTCTCTCAACGAGACGTCCCGGTCTACCATGAGTGGATTGCAACCCTGGATGGATATGTAAACGCCATTATCCAACCTCAAGTGTCAGGCTATCTGGTTCGGCAGAATTACCGTGAGGGCGCGTTGGTCCGCAAAAACGACGTGCTGTTCAAAATCGATCCGCGTCCTTTTCAAGCAATTCTTGACCAGGCGAAGGCACAGCTAGCGCAGGCGGAAGCACAGCTCGGGAAAACCCAGCTCGACGTACAGCGTGATACTCCTCTGGCGAAAGAGAAGGCGATTGCCCAGAGCCAGCTCGATAATGACATACAAGCGAACCTGGCAGCGAAAGCCACTGTCCAAGCGGACAAGGCGGCTGTCGAACAGGCAGAAATCAATCTTGAGTTCACGAACGTACGCTCGCTGATCGATGGGGTTGCCGGAATTGCCACTGGGCAGGTAGGAAATCTCGTCGGCCCGCAAACCGTCCTGACAACCGTCTCACAGCTCGATCCCATTAAAGCCTATTTCGTTGCCAGTGAGCAGCAGTACCTCGCTTTTGTCCAGCGCAATCCTACGGTCGCGTCGCGAGAGAAAACTGAAAGAGAGTTGGTATTGGAACTTGTCCTGGCCGATGGATCGACATATCCGAAAAAAGGAAAATTTTATGCGGCCGATCGTCACGTCGATGCGCAGACTGGAGCTATTCGTCTGGCTGGAGTGTTTCCTAATCCCGATAATGTCCTACGCCCTGGTCAATACGGTCGCGTGCGCTTCGTCAGCTATATCAGACCGGCAGCGCTGCTGGTGCCGCAAAAAGCAGTCACGGAACTCCAGGGCATGTATCAGGTGGCGGTGGTCGGCAGCGACGACAAGGTGAGCCTCAGGACGGTGCAGGTGGGAGAGCGCACCGGCCCGCTGTGGATTATCGAGCAAGGAGTCAAACCCGGAGAGCGAGTCGTTGTCGAAGGCGTGCAAAAGGTCAGGGACGGCACGCCTGTAAAGATTGCGGCTGCGAGCGCGCCGACCCAAGGCAATTGATTCATGTCAAAGTTCTTCATCAATCGCCCGATCGTTGCCATGGTGATTGCGATAGTCACCGTGATTGTCGGCATTGTGACGATCGTGGGCCTGCCAATTGCCCAGTTTCCCAACATCGCACCCCCCGAAATTCAAGTACTTGCCACTTACGTAGGTGCTGACGCTCAAACTCTCGAACAAGCGGTTGCCACTCCCATCGAGCAACAGATGAGTGGAGTGGACAACATGAACTACATGTACTCCTTGAATGCGACGGGGAACTCGCAGACGACTCTAGTTGTGAACTTCGATGTGAAAACCGATCCCAACAACGACCTCATTCTCGCCCAATCCAGAGAGACGCAAGCCGCATCGCAGCTTCCCGCCGACGTTACGAATTATGGAATCACCGTTCGCAAATCGGTTACGGCACCGCTCATGCTCATTGCGGTGTATTCGCAGCACGGTACCTACGACGCAAGGTTTCTCGCCAACTACGCATACATAAATTTGTTTGACTCCGTTACACGGTCGCCCGGTATCGGCCAGGTGCAAATATTCGGCGCCGGACAGTACGCAATGCGGCTCTGGGTTAAGCCGGACCAGCTTGCCAAGCTGGGAATCACGGTTCCGGAGATCGTCAACGCAGTCCAAACCCAGAATACCGTCAATCCCGCCGGAAAAATCGGGGGGGAACCAATCCCTTCAGGACAGCAGTTTACCTACGCGGTTCGGGCCCAGGGAAGGCTAATCTCGCCCGAGGAGTTCGGAGAAATTGTGGTCCGCGAGTCTCCGGAAGGCGGCGTGGTGCGCGTAAGAGACGTTGCCCGTATTGAACTCGGGGCACAGGACTACTCGGTAGCAGGCCGCCTGAATGGAAAGCCGAGTGCGATTGTCGCTGTTTACCAACTGCCTGGATCCAACGCCGTGGACGCCGCAAACGGCGTGAAGAAACTGATGGAAGAACTGAAGACTCGCTTTCCGGCAGATATGGATTATGCGGTGGCACTCGATACCACCCGATCCGTCGTTCAAGGAATTAAGGAAATCATTCTTACCCTGGCGATTGCCGTGGCACTGGTCATCCTCGTCGTGTATCTGTTTCTTCAGGGATGGCGGGCGACTCTGATTCCGCTTTTGGCCGTGCCCGTCTCGCTCGTAGGCGCTTTCATTTTCTTCCCGCTTTTTGGCTTTTCCATTAATACGCTCTCCTTGTTCGGTCTGGTGTTGGCGATCGGTCTGGTGGTGGATGACGCGATCGTGGTGGTCGAGGCCGTAGAACGCCACATCGAGGAGGGCATGTCCTCGAAAGCCGCTGCCTTGAAAGCAATGGAGGAGATCTCCGGACCTGTTGTCGGGATCGCCTTGGTGCTATCCGCGGTGTTCGTTCCAACTGCCTTCATACCTGGGATCACCGGCAGGCTATACCAGCAGTTCGCTATAACTATCGCCGTATCGGTGCTACTCTCCGCCTTCAACGCTCTTTCGCTGAGCCCGGCTCTCGCGGCGTTGCTGCTGCGACCGAGAGAAAAGCGCGGCGGTTTATTGCGAAGGTTCTTTGATTGGTTCAATCGTGTATTCGAGCGCACGACGAACGGCTACGTCAGAATTTGCGGCGGGCTCGTTCGCAAGTCCGCAATTGCAGTAATCCTGCTGGCAGCTTTTGGGGCGGGGGCTGCTTTCTTCAGCAGCAAAGTGCCGTCCAGCTTTCTTCCGGACGAGGATCAGGGATACCTCTACGTCAATCTGCAGTTGCCCAGTGCTGCATCACTCGAGCGAACGGACCATGTTGCGCGCAAGATCGAGGATATCCTCGGGCACACGCCGGGCGTGCAATCGACGACCAGCGTCCTCGGCTTTAGCTTGCTCAGCTTCACCCGTACAAGTTACAACGCTTTCTTTTTTGTCACGCTTAAGCCATGGGACGACCGCAAAGACAGGCTGGAGCAGTTCCAGGTGATCAAAGCGCGCTTGAACCGCGAACTCAGCCAACTTCCAGAAGGCATTGCTTTTAATTTTTCGCCTCCCGCCATTCCTGGCGTAGGCACGTCGGGAGGTTTCAGTTTTGTTTTGGAAGACCGGGCCGGCAAGGATATCGAATTTCTCTCCTCCAACCTCAATACGTTCCTCGCCGCTGTGCGCAAACGCCCTGAGATTGCCAGCGTGAGTACGACTTTTCTGGGCAGCGTACCGCAGCAATTCGTAGATGTCGACCGCGACAAGGTTATCAAGCAGGGTGTGGCAATTAACGATGTGTATCGGACCATTCAAGCCTTCATGGGTGGCCTGTTCATCAACTACTTCAATCGCTTTGGCCGGCAGTGGCAGGTCTACATCGAGGCCGAGGGCGAATACCGGACTGATCAGGAAAACGTGGGCCAATTCTATGTCAGGAATGGTCGGGGAAGCATGGTCCCACTTTCGGCGCTCATACGATTTGAGCCTCGCGCGGGTCCCGAATTCACGATGCGCTATAACCTTTTTCGCTGTGCGCAAATCAATGGCAGCGCCGCGCCAGGATACAGCTCTAATCAGGCCATGGCTGCTCTAGAGGAGGTCTTCGCCCAGACTATGCCCCGTGAAATGGGCTACGACTATCTTGGCATTTCCTTTCAAGAGAAAAAGGCACTGCAGGGTGTGCCCCCGTCTGTGGTCTTCGGACTCTCACTGTTGTTCGTGTTTCTAATCCTGGCGGCGCTTTATGAGAGTTGGACTCTGCCGTTCAGCGTCCTGCTGAGCACACCCATTGCCGTATTTGGAGCCTTCGCGGTTCTCTGGCTTAGGCGCGTGCTGGTCAGCGCCTTCTATCCGCCTTACATGGTGCAGATCGAAAGCGACGTTTACTCGCAAATTGGATTGGTGATGCTGATTGGGTTGGCAGCAAAAAATGCCATTCTCATTGTTGAATTTGCCAAGGACGAATACGAGAAAGGCAGAGACCTAGTGGACGCCGCGCTGCAAGGAGCAAGGCTTCGCCTTCGTCCGATTCTGATGACGTCATTGGCCTTCATCTGTGGTTGCATCCCTCTCTGGACAGCAACCGGTGCAGGATCGGTGGCGCGGCAGATTATGGGCACAACCGTCATCGGCGGCATGCTGGCGGCGAGCGCAGTGGGCATTTTCTTTATTCCGGCGGTGTTCTATGTGGTGGAGAAGTTCTCCAGGCCTAAGCTTCGCGAAGTGGCACCGTTGGATGCAGCACAGATTCCATCGCCAAGCCCGGGAGCTGCAGATGACTAGGACGCGAACTCGGGTCGTGTTGCTGCTGGCGATGATGGGCGCCTGCGGGTGCACAGTCGGACCCAACTACAAGAAGCCCACAGTCAACACTCCAACAATCTATCGTGGGTTGCCGCCCGAAGAAGTGGCGAAGGGGGATACTAAATCGTTCGCTGAACAAAAATGGTGGTTTATCTTTCAAGATGAGCAACTGAAGGAATTAATCAAGACGGCGCTTGAACAGAACTATGACCTGCGCCGGGCCGCCGCGCGGATGCTCGCGGCCCGAGCGGCATTAGGGATCACGCGAGCAGACCAGTTTCCCACAATTTCAGCCGACACTTCTGCCCTCAACGAGCGTATTGCAGGGCAAGCCACCGTCCCTCCAATCGAGACGAATACGAACCGAGTCGGCCTCAATTTCAATTGGGAACTGGATTTTTGGGGAAAGTTTCGACGGGCGACGGAAGCAGCGCGCGCCAATCTTGCAGCGACCGAGTGGGGGCGGCGAGAGATTGCCACGGAACTGGTGGCCAATGTAGCCGACGCTTATTTTCGACTGCGTGCACTTGACCTGCAGCTCGAGATCACCCGCCGCACGCTGGCATCGCGTCAGGACTCGCTCCGTCTGACCCGAATTCTCGCCGATGGCGGCTCGACATCGCTGCTCGATGTCCGGCAGGCTGAGCAACTGGTCTTTACAGCGGGTTCGGAAGTTCCAAGTCTGGAGCAACAAATCGAGCAGCAAGAAAACTTCATTAGCATTCTTTTAGGGAACAATCCTGCTCCGGTCCCACGTGGGAGGTCGTTGACCGATCAGCCGCACGCACCGAGAGTTCCCGTTGGACTCCCTTCCTCGTTATTAGAACGGCGGCCAGACATACGCCAGGCGGAACAACAGTTGATTGCCGCGAATGCCCAGATTGGAGTAGCCAGATCTCTGTATTTTCCGCAGATCGCGCTGACCGCGAATGCTGGATATCAGAGTTCGGCGCTCACTGACCTGTTCACAGGCCCGGCGGGATTCTGGACGTTCGGTTCGACACTCGCTCAGCCGATCTTTACCGCGGGGAAACTCCGGTCCAACGTTCGCCTGGCCGAAGCCCAACAGCAGGAAGCTGTACTCTTCTATCAGGAAGCGATCCAAGGCGCATTCCGTGATGTCTCTGACGCCCTGGTCGCCTACCGCAAGACACAGGAGTTTCGTGAACAGCAACAGCTGCTGGTGAACTCCGCGCAAGATGCGGCCAGACTGTCGCATATGAGGTACAGCGGGGGAGTAGCAAGCTATCTCGAGGTGCTCACCAACGAAACGAACCATTTTTCCGCAGAGCTTAACCTGGCGCAGGCACAACTGAATGAGCTATTGGCGCTTGTACAACTCTACAAAGGTCTGGGCGGCGGTTGGGAACAATAAGAACAAGTCGGACCCGAGCGGAAACATTATCTCGGGCTTCAGCGATCCCCTGATTGCTTCAATTGAGAGCGAAGCGCCTCACTATGTTTAAGACGATCTTTCGTTACTGATCGCCAAAATTAGTTGGTAATCACGCAGCTATTTCGCTTGGATACATGAAAAAAAGCGTAACGAAGGCTATTAAATTGACAACTAGCAGAATGACCACTCCAACCTTGGCACAGTATTCGCTGTTATCCAGATTTTCTTCGAGATAGGAAATCGCAACGCGTATATCTTCACCCGTGAGCCGAGGTATTCCATCCAGCCGATTCACAGTGCCGGTAACATCTTTGGGATGAATTCGCGTTGAAGGATACGGGTTCACCATGACTGACCATCCAGTCATAGGCTAGATCGTCGTCGACGTAGAAGCTGTGTGATCACTCACGAGTCGTTGTGATCAACGTCGCAACCCTGGATGGTTGCGTCGCGAACTGTTCGGAACGTTGCGCGCCCGATTTCATCGTTGAGTGGAGCCTGCCTTGGAGCCAGCACAATCAAAGAACCTGTCGCTTTGCGCAAGGCTCGATTTCAGCGCGTAGAATAGAACGCCGCAGTCCAAGGCTGCGATCTTCGCTGGCCAAAGTCAAATGCTTGTTTCGGAGGAACGATGACCCGGCGTTATGTCGTGCTTGCAGGTATTGTTCTCTCGACGGTCTTTAGTTGCGCGCAACATCCCTCGCTGCCCTCTAGTTTTCAGGCCAAGACGATTCACAGTCCCGAAGGGGCGGACATCTATGTACGCTGGGCAGGGAGTGGGCCAGTGGTCGTCCTCGTTCATGGGTATGCTGAAAACAGCGACTCGTGGGCGCCATTGGCATCAGACCTCACGAAAAATCACACGGTCGTCGTGCCCGATTTGCGCGGAATTGGGCGATCGTCCAAACCGGAAGGTGGATACGACAAGAAGACGCAAGCAAAGGACCTACGGGCGGTGATAACCACTCTCGGATTCGACAACACTTCCGTCGTCGCTCACGACATCGGCAACATGGTCGCCTACGCGTATGCAGCGATGTACCCGGACAAGGTCGAGCGTTTGGTCGTCATGGACGCGCCTATTCCGGGCATCGAGCCGTGGAACACCATTCTCCTCAATCCAGGCGTGTGGCATTTCAACTTCCATGGCCCCGATGCCGAGAGGCTTGTGGCAGGGCGGGAACGCATCTATTTCGATCGAATCTGGAACGATTTCACTGGTGATCCTTCAAAACCTGACGAAGCTACCAGAGATTTCTTCACTGCCACTTACGCACAACCCGGGGGCATGCGGGCAGGCTTCGCGCAGTTCACAGCATTTTCTCAAGATGCAGCGGATAACAAAGTTTTTGAGCGGGTGAAACTGACGATGCCGGTCTTGGCTGTGGGCGGGCAGAAATCGTTCGGTCCTTTGCAGGCAGTGATCATGCGCCACGTGGCAAGCAATGTTCAGGAGGCGGTCGTCCCGCAGTCCGGGCACTGGCTCATGGAAGAGAGTCCCGCTTACACAGTCGGCTTAGTTCGCAAGTTTCTCGACTCTCCAGCACCGTCAATCCCAACTCGCTCTGCTTTGGAAAATGATCCAGGCGAGAAGCGGGTTACACCCAGCGAATTCGCATTCCCGCAGCAAGGCAATCCGGGCACAGGAAGCTCTGGCGTGAGCGAGATACAAACGGTAGTCCTCAAGGGCGACCCGGATGAAATTGGCGTCTACACGATCATGCTGCGTGTGCCCGCGCACACACAGATTGCCGCACATTCGCACCGCGATGATCGCGTGGCAACCGTTGTTTCAGGCACGTGGCGGATAGGATACGGAGACAAGTTCGATGAATCGAAGCTGAAGGCTCTGACTCCGGGAAGCTTCTACACTGAACCGCCTGGACGAAACCACTTTGCAGAGACCGGCGATGAACCTGTAGTAGTGCAGATCACGGGCCTCGGTCCCTCCTCCACTGAGTACGTCGATCCCACGCAAGATCCCCGCGCCCGACAAACCAAATAGACGCTGCATGTTCCGAATGGAGTTGTCAGTAAGGATATGAATAAGGATATGAATTATGAAAGCCGCTTGGTTTCGTCCTTCCTGCTTAACTCCGTGGCGCAGTGGTCGCCACCCCACATACTGTATTCGAAGACCCTTGAACTCCAACCGCCTTCTGGATTGGCGCGATATACTTCCAGGTTTCATAGTCTCCTAAACGGTATCGATGATGCATTGCATAGAAGACGCGCTCCGTGCGGCAATTAATTCCCGCGAACTGAACGGCCGGTTAGTTCAGCGTTCTATCGATGTACTCAAGAGCTTGAAGCTGTCAGGAGAAATCAGTGGCCGATGCGTTCAAAGTTTTCTTACTCACGCTAACTGCACTCTTTCCTATTGTCGATCCGCTGGCTGGAAGCCCCATATTTCTCGCGATGACGCAGGAGTACTCGCTCGAAGCGCGAAAAGCTCTCGCTTGGCGGGTTGCCCTGAACAGTTTAGTACTGATGGTCGCCTCCTATTTTGTCGGCGCGCACGTGCTTAACTTCTTTGGCGTGTCACTCCCGGTGGTACAGGTCGGGGGTGGGCTGATTGTTGCATCGATGGGTTGGGGAATGCTCCTGGAAAAGGATGAACCTCATGAAACATCCCGTAAGAGTGTGCAGTGCTCCGATGCCCTCCACAGCGCTTTTTATCCCCTGACTCTGCCCCTGACGGTCGGGCCGGGGTCGATTTCGGTCGCGGTCACGTTGGGCGCAAATTCCACGAGACACTATGGATTTCATATCGTGATAATTCTTGCAGCGCTCATCGCCATGGCCACAGTGGCTGTTAGCGTATTGCTCTGTTACGGTTTGGCGGACCAACTTGCTCGTACGATTGGAAAAACGGGAATGGTAGTGATAGTAAGGCTCTCATCGTTTCTCCTGGTTTGCATCGGTGTTCAGATCGTGTGGAACGGCATTACCGCGTTGGTGTCCTCGTTGCACATTGAACGTATGTGATCGGAGGATAGATGATGGATGCGGCAAGCAGCGCCCAGGAACAAGGCTCCAATGAAATAGAACCTGGCTTCACCTATCAACGGACACGAGTCTCATCGTTTAGATTCGAAAGTTTACTTAATTGAAATCATTGCAGCATTTCGAGCCGGCGTTTTGCATCCCAGTTCTGCCCTCCTGTGAGTACCAGTGCCTGCTCCAAGAACGCTTTGACAGGTCCGTTTCCAAGCGTTCGTGCCGCTAATGCATCGGCGTCGGATTCCATCTTTGGATCGCGAAGGACGTAATCGTTGCATCCCCGCTCCGCGCTGTCGCTTACCAGATGCGCCATCTCGTGTCCGAGAAAGCCTTCGAGCGCAATGGTATCGAACTGCTCTATCGCCTGCTGCCCAACCAGGATCTTGCCTCGCCCGTCTACGGCAGCGCTGGCAGCGATATAGGCCATGTTCCAACTTCCGCGAAAGATATAGATGTGCGGAGTTGCCCTGCCGTACGCTCGCGCGACCTCCGTCAATAAGTCGTAGGCCTTTTCCGAGAAGATTTCGCGTGCGTCCATTCTACCCAGCATCTCGGCCTCACAGGCGGTTTGCGCTTGGACGTTGAACCGTGAAGTAAGGTCCCTTGCCCTCGCTATCTCTTCTGAGGCGAGTACAGCCCCCAACAGGATTATCCCTGCAAGTATTCTTCTGGCCGTGAGTGGCACGATGGACATGCGTGCCGCCTCCGGTACAGCTGACACTGGTCTCAGCACATTCCTTTCTGTACACGCAACGGTCAAATGAGGAGCGATCACGCGATGTTTGCACATTGTTCTTCTCGTTTCGTTGAACACCGACGCAAGAGAACAAAGCAACCGGTACTCCATCGCGAAAACGGTGAAAAGAAAGAATGTGGGCGTCGGAATCTAGCCGCGTGCTCAGCAAAATGACGAACGATGAGCAACAGCGACGGAGTTAACGCTATTTCACGCTCGTGATAAAGCTGGACCCGGGCCTTGCGTTCCGGGAAGGGAGTGGAAGGAGCAGTGGTGGGAAAATTGAGGCGGGACTGCCAGAAACCGGTAGATCGAGTCTAACTCTGGACCTGGAGCTTATTGAGGGAGCGTCATTCCATGTGACCACCCCTCTTGGTTAATTTGCCAGCTCTCAGTGAAGCCTCTGATGCAACTTCAGTACCAAGCACAAGTGGGTTCGATTGTGGCTTAAGTGAGCAATGATTGAGACACTAGAACAAGAATTCCGCATGGTTTTTCAGCACTGTGAGGCTGCACTCACTGATGTAGCGACGTGAATGAGTTTCCAGCATTCTGCCGCAATGGCCCAATCTTCCTCAGCCCGAATTACTAAGACGCGAGCACGGGAATCTGGGCTGGAGATGTCAGCGTCGAGTGACGGCCGAGCATTCAGCTGGCGATCAAGTCTGACGCCGAGAAATTCCAAAGTGCTGCATGCTGCGGCTCGCACATCGGGGGAGTTTTCACCCACTCCAGCAGTGAACACAAGCGAATCGATTCCACCCAGCGCGCCAGCCATGCCACCAATGGCCGTTCGCAGGCGATGCACAAAAATGTCGAATCCCAATTTGGCTCTCTCGTGACCTCGTTGAATCTCTGCCAGGATTTCACGCATATCGCTCGACAGGCCAGAGATTCCGAGCAGACCCGACTCATGATTCAGCAAATGGTCAATCTGCTGGCCATCAAGCTTACGCTGGCGCATCAGATAGATCAGAATCCCAGGATCGACGGCGCCCGAGCGCGTTCCCATCATTAATCCATCCAAGGGGGTGAATCCCATCGTGGTATCAACACTCCTGCCTCCATGAATTGCTGCCACCGAGCAGCCATTGCCCAAGTGGCAAGTCACGAGTTTGAGCGACTTGAGGTCTTTGTTCAGCAACTGTGCGGCGCGTCCCGCGCAGTACTTATGATTGATGCCGTGAAATCCGTAGCGGCGAATGCCGCTCTCGAACCATTCGTAGGGGCCCGGATAAATTGACGCTGCCGCCGGCATTTGGCGGTGAAACCCCGTATCGAAAACGGCCACTTGCGGAACAGGTCCCAGGATGCTCTCGATAACTTCGATGCCTTCCAATTCGGCGCGAACGTGTAGGGGCGCAAGCTCCGACACACTCTCGATTGCTGATCGAACTTCCGGCGTAACTACCACAGGGTCCTCAAAATGCGGGCCCCCGTGCACGACGCGGTGTCCCAGAGCATCGATCTCCGAAACGGACGCCAGAGCGCGCACGTCCCCATCACTCAAGGTACTCAACAAACGCCTCAGGACCTGCTCACGCGACGAACTTTGAATTTGTTCTTTTCGGACGGCTCCACGCGAGTTCTTCACCACGATATCTGCGGTGTCGCTGCCAAACTCGACCATGCCCTCCCACAGGCAAGCCGGCGGATGATCAGGGATTGAGTCTCCAATCTCGTAAAGGCGGGCTTTTTGACTGCTCGAACCGGAGTTGAGGACGAGAATTTTCATTGCTCGCGACCTAATAGAGAATGCAGGCTCAACACTGGACAAGGAGCACCGCAAAGTACCTGGTACGAACTCGTAGACACGAAGCGACTGGCAATTTTGTGCCCCGCTGGCATGGCAAGCACGATTAAGTCGGCGGCACTCTGATCAGCTACCTGCAAGATCACGTCGCTCTCCGTGCCGATTTTACTTGGCAATTGCTCAGGCTTGGTCGATCCTTCCTTGAGAATACTGTTCTTCCGCTCAGGCTCGGACCATTCCAGCTGGGACACTTTTGCGAGGACACGTCCGGATTGGTTTTGGAGCACATCGACTACGGTGAGCCGAGCGCCGTATTTGCTGGCGAGTGAAAATGCATACGATTCCGCAAGTTGAGAAGGGCCGCAGGCCTTGATTGCCAACAGAATGTTTTCGGGCCCGAATTCCT
>Ga0075434_100000236_pt1 | contig 38210 bp, 27 predicted proteins | sample RhiMethybrSRZTD3_FD_75298 | JGI IMG/M metagenome (GOLD analysis project Ga0075434, IMG submission 75298) | Populus rhizosphere microbial communities from Tennessee, USA - Rhizosphere MetaG P. TD hybrid SRZTD3 | ecosystem: Host-associated > Plants > Roots > Rhizosphere > Soil | place: USA...
GGGTTGGCGGAGATGCCAGAAAAACCGTCGGACCCTCCACATTTCAGACCCACGCATAGCTCAGAGATGGAGGCCGGCTGACGCGCGACTTTGTTGGCTTCGACGAGTCCGAGGAAAGTCTCCTTAGTCGCCTGAGAGATCAAGGCGAATTCCGAAGCGCTCTGCTGTTGCTCGAAAATGAGTAGCGGCTTTTTGAAGTGTGGATCGCGATGCTGCAGTTCTTCACGCAGTATCCCGACCTGCGCGTTCTGGCAGCCCAGGCTGAGTACGGTCGCGCCGGCCACATTGGGGTGATGAATGTAGCCGCTCAACAGAGCGCAAAGATTCCGGGAATCCTCGCGGGTGCCGCCGCATCCGCCTTCATGGGTCAGGAATTTGATGCCATCGATGTTGGGAAACAACTTGGGATGAGCTGCCTGGCGAGTCCTTTCGAGGAATGAATAATTTTCGAGCTCTTGCGTTTTACCGTCGCGATATAGCCTGACTAATTCTGCAACGTGCCGACGATAGGTCTGCGGCGCGGCGAAGCCAAGTTCTTCTTCAAATGCCTGTTTCAGAACTGCAAGATTTCTGTTTTCACAAAAGACGAGGGGGAGGACGATCCAATAATTTCGAGTGCCCACCTGGCCATCTGCCCGTCGATAGCCGAGAAAAGTTCGTTGTTGCCACTTGGAGACGTCCGGCGCATGCCACCGATACGGTTGACTGTATTCGTGAAATGAAGCCACATCGTGATGAATGTTTCGCGTGGTGATGACCTCTCCCTGGCGGATGGCGGTTACAGCCTTCCCCACGCGGACGCCGTACATGACAATCGGATCGCCCGCAGCAAGATCCTGCAGCGCAAACTTATGTTTAGCCGGTACATCCGTTGGAAGCACGCAGCTCCGGCCGCTAAACGTCACCTGACCGTCTTTTCTCAAATCAGCCAGGGCGATCAGGACGTTGTCCTTCGCATCGATTTGTAGCACGCGTTCGCGCACGGGAGGGAGTTGATTGCTGACAGCTGACGTGGACGAAGTCCGGGAACTCAGACCAGCATCACCTCGCAACCTTTCTTGCGCAGCTCATCCGTGAACTCCGCGGGCGCGCGGGTGTCGGTGATCAAGCGGTGAACCTTTTCAATCGGTCCGATGCGGAAAAGACTGCGCCGTCCGAGTTTGGTTGAATCAGCCACTACCGTTGTTTCCTTGGAGACCTGCATCATCAGGCCGTTGAGTTGAGCCTCCAGCACGTCAGGCGTAAATGGGCCGCCTTCCAGGTCAAACCCGTCCACCGCCAGGAACAGCCGATCGGCGTGCAAGTCGCGCAGCATCGCTACCGCCTGGGGACCGACAAAAGAATAGGAAACCGTGCGCAACAGCCCGCCCAGCATGATCAACGAAATTTCGGAAGCATCTGCGAGTTCGTTGGCAATGTTGAGAGCACTGGTGATAACCGTCAGGGACTTGAGCTTCGCCCGCTTCAAGCTTTTTGCGATTTCAGCTGTGGTTGTGCCGGAGTCGAGAATGATGGTTTCATTCGCTTGCACCAATTCTGCCGCCGCTTGTCCGATGCGGGATTTCTCTGAGCGATGCAGCGTGGCTTTCAGCTTTAGCGGATAATCCTGAGTCGGCTCATAACGGACTGCCCCGCCATGAGAACGCAGCACCACGCCGTTGGCGGACAGGGCATCCAGATCGCTTCGTGCCGTGACCGCAGAGACTGAAAAGCGGTTTACCACGTCGTGAATCGTCACCTGGCCGGTTTGTTCCACCAATTCCAGTATTTTGCGCCGGCGGCCTTCAGCCAGCATCCGTGAATTCTTGGAACGCATGAACGCACTGGAAGTTTATGCGCGGCCATGATGAGGGGTCAAATCGCAGCTTTCGCGCGCTTACGTTTTACCTTGCGATTCATTTCTTATTTGCCGAGCTTTTCTTTCTGTTTGGCTTGCGTTTGCCTTCTTTTCATGGTACAAATCCCGATTGCAATCCTGAAATCCTCCCGACGGAGTGGTTCCCATGATGACTCTTGCCAGGTTCACGCTCATATTAATCCTTTCATTGCTGGTATGCGGTGGAGATACTCATCTGCTCGGGCAGGGCACTGATCTGGGCACCATTCGCGGAACCGTTACCGACCAGAGCGGAGCCGTAGTTCCCAACGCAACCGTCGTTATTCTCGACCTTGGAACGGGCACGCCTCGCGAGACCAAGACCAGTTCACGCGGCGAATATCAGGTCTTCGGGCTCAGATCCGGAAATTACAAGGTCACGGTTTCCGCCCAGGGTATGTCCACGGCCGATATTACAGGAATTGTCCTGACTGGCAGCGACGTGGTCAGCGCCGACGCTGTGCTCAAGGTATCAACTGCCAATGAGCAGGTCGTGGTGACAGCGGAAGCGGCTACGATCGACACACAAGATCAGACGATCTCCAATACTATCTCACACCAGGAAGTGATTGATCTTCCACGCGACAGCCGCGACATTTACGACTTTCTGTACCTTAACCCGAACATCACGCAAGCTGATAGTCCCGGCGAATTGAAGTTTCTAGGATTCCAGAGTTACGGCACCAATTTCACTCTCGACGGCCAACGCTCGACCAATACAATCTTCGGTTCCCATTCAACTAGCCAGCCTTCCCTTGAGGCTGTGAGCGAACTCAACGTTCTCTCCAACGATTTCAGCGCTGAATATGCGGGAATTGCTAATGTTCGCATTACAACGAAGCGTGGCGAGTCGCAATTTCACGGTTCGGCCTTCTACAACAACAAAAATTCAGCCCTGGCCGCCCTGCAGATTCAGGATCAGCAGGGCATGAGAGATTTCGTTCCCACTCAGTTTCTCAGCCGATATCCGACACCCTATTTCAACTTTAACGACATCGGCGGTTCTCTCGGAGGGCCCATTCCCGGCCTCAAAAAAACCTGGTTCTTCATTGCCTACGAACGAAATTTTGTGCGGCAGCCAGTCAATATCAGCAGCACAGCGTTGCCCCATCCGGCGCTTTGGACGGGCGATTTCTCGCAATTAGCTCCATCCATCCAACCGACGGTCCCGGATGACATTTTCAGCCAACTTGCCCCGCAAGAAGTAGCTACTGACACAACCGTGTTCTGCGATCCTGATACTGCAGAGTGCAGCAACCGTTTCATTACAATTCCTTCGCGTTTTCTAAATGCCAATACGCAGAAACTCATCGATGTCTACTTTCCCAAAATCAGCCCGGCGGTAGCTGTCGATCCCGAGACAGGACTAATTCGGGACCGATTTCAGACGCTACTTCCCGGAGGCTCAACGCGGGATTTGGGAACGCTGCGCGTAGACCACGACTTCAGCGATAAAGACCACGTCTACGGTGTCTACAACGCGCAGGCTTTTGTCGGGTCAACCCGGCCTGTGTTCTCTCCAATGACGGGACTCGGTCTCACACAAAGAGACATTCGCGATAACACGGTTTCTTTATCCTATTTGCGCACCATCCGCAACAATATAATCAACGAAGCTCGCGGCGGATTCAATCGTGAATACGACTTCACTCACAGCAACACAACTCTGGAAAGCTTTCTTTCGAGCATCGACTTCGACCAGAACGCCATAGATGCCTATGCGGCAGTCGTAGGCCAATCGCAGTTGGCGACGCACGGGCACCCATGGATCAACCTCGGCTCTGATTTTGTCAGTTTCGGCCGGAATGGAGATCGCAACACCGAGCGCCAGCGACACCAATACCCGGTTACGTTCGGGGATACGCTTACGTGGGTGATCCACAATCACAATCTAAAAATGGGCGCAGATTTTGTACGCAATGTGGCACAAGACGGCTTCGCGGCTTCACGTTCCAATCCGCGTGGCCGAATAAGGTACCTCGGAGATCACACTGATCCGTTCGCGAACTTTTTGCTCGGTGAGCCCGCATCAAGAGTCGTTTTCGTAGAGAGACCTCGCCCTATCATGGACGTACACAACTGGGAACAGGGCTATTTCTTCCAAGATGACTGGAAGGTGACTCCGAAACTGACGTTGAATCTCGGCCTTCGCTATGAACTCATTTCCCCGTTCGTAGATGCGCACGACATCATGCTGAATTTCGATCCTACCTTCAACAATAACACTGGCCGTTTCATCATCGCCTCGGACAAAACCACTCAATTTTTGGATCCTCGGATAGCCGATACTACTTTGCCCGTGGTTACCGCCGCTCACTCGGGGCTAGGAATTGGCCGCGGTCTAGTACGGACAGATAAGAATAACTTTGCCCCACGAGTAGGTATTGCGTGGAGACTGGGAGAGAAGTCGGTAGTGCGGGGAGGATACGGATTGTACTTCCCGACTTCCGCCGCCCAAGGGATTCGCGATCCACTTTCGACTAATGCCTTTAACCAGACAACTACGAAAAGAGACCTGGGGACTCCACTACAGCCGTGGCCATTTCCGCTTACCGGCGGAGACGAGGTATTGAATACCATATATACCAGCTCGCTCTCGTTCAATGCCGTACCGGTCAATCTTCAGCAGCCACGCCTTCAGCAGTACAACGCGACGTACGAACGTGAACTGGGACTCACAACCTCGGTGCGCTTTTCTTACCTCGGCGTCACATCGTCCGGCCTGATCGGGGGCAAGGACTTGAATGAGATTCGACCCAGTGACGTTCCTTGGGGCACTACGACAGACGCAGGCGACGGAATTGGGGACGGTGTAACCCCCTGTAGCATCGACGACGGCGACTGTGCACCAACCCTGGCGGAGTTGGCCCGGACGCCTTTCCCGACGCTTGGAGACTACCTGATTAGTTTTGGAAACTATGGCCATAGCCAGTCGAACGCCTTCCAGACCCAGCTTCAACACCGCTATAGCAATGGTTTGATGTTCAATGCGTCCTACACCTACACAGATCAGAAATCGACAGGGTTAGATTTGGCGAACTCGAGCCTGGGTGGCGTTCCATATAACCCATTCAACCCTGAGCGCGATTACACTCAGGACTCATGGGTATCTCGTCACCGCTTCGTTTTCTATGGCATTTATGAGTTACCGGTTGGGCGTGGCAAGAAGTTTGGTAGCGGGTTTTCCCGCTGGGTGGACGGCATTGTCGGCGGATGGCAAACCAGTTTTCAGATGTTTGCCAAGACCGGTACAGCGTTTACACCGTATTGGACCTGTGACAATTGTGGTGGCAATACCGGTAACCGGTTCGCCGGCCCTGGAAATATTGCTGTAAATTCCATTGATGCGCTTGGCGACTTCAATGATTTCCTCGGCTACCGGCCGTTGGTCGTAGGCAATTACAAGCAGCACCTCGGAGACCAGATCTACAATCCAAACGCGTTTGCCCCGCCTCCTATGGGCGCTGACGTCTTCGATAATCCGGGAATCGCCAGAAAGAATTTGCTGTGGGGGCCTGGGGCTTGGGGGGTGAATTTTGGTCTGCATAAAGACTTCAAGTTTACCGAGCGACTGACTGCCACTCTCGGAGCTGACTTTAACAACATCTTCAATCACCCCATAAGAATGCCGGATCTGGATTTCGCTGATAGCACCTTTTCTTATCTTGGTGGTTTCAATATCCAAATAGATCCAAGCACGCTCCAACCGCAGTTCCGAGATTTAAACTTCGTTAACCCTGATTTTGCACGGCCGTTCTCAACCTTCGAGCAGGAAGGTGTAGATAGCCGCCGTACCGTGCGCTTGCGGCTTAGGATTACTTTCTAACCAGTGGCAAACACGGATCGAGCCTTGTGGATGAAGAGTTCGTGGGGGCTCGCGTTCCTATGGTTCATGCTGCTTGCCAGCAGCGCTTGGGCCGTTGATCAGTACGAAATCACGATCGAGCGCGACGTTCAGGCCAAAATGCGCGACGGAGTAATCCTTCGCGCTGACATTTATCGGCCTAAGGCTGAAGGCCGCTTTCCAGTTCTTCTGCAGCGCACTCCTTATAACAAAGCAGCTTCGGACATCGGCATACGGGGTGCCGCGCGCGGGTACGTGGTCGTTGTCCAGGATGTGCGGGGCCGCTACACCTCGGACGGCGATTGGTATCCATTCCTGTACGAGTCGAATGACGGATATGACACTGTGGAGTGGGCGGCCGCCCTGCCTTATTCCAAGGGGAAGGTCGGAATGTTTGGCGGTTCCTATGTCGGGGCCACGCAGATGCTGGCTGCCATAGCGCACCCACCGCATCTGGCTGGGATCTGTCCTTACGTGACGGCCAGCAACTATCACGACGGATGGACCTACCAGGGCGGCGCTTTCGAGCAGTGGTTCAATGAGTCCTGGACCTCGGGGCTTGCGCAAGACACCCTCAATCGCACTGTAAAAAGGAACTCGAATGCGATGAAATCCATCTGGAAACTGCCTCTGGCCAGTTATCCGGTTTTCAGTTTGCCGCAGATCTCATCTGAATCGGATCTCACTGCCTCTCTGGCTCCATATTTTCTCGACTGGCTTGCACATCCCAACTATGACGAATACTGGAAACGCTGGTCAATCGAGGAGCACTTCGCGGATATAAACGTGCCTGCTCTTCACGTGGCCGCATGGTATGACATTTTCCTGGGTGGATCATTACGCAACTACATCGGCATAAAGGCACGTGGAGCAAGCGATGCGGCCCGCCACGGGCAGCACCTGCTGGTCGTTATCGGAGGACACGCGGGCTCAGGCCGCAAGATCGGCGAGGTGGATTTTGGACCAGCCGCCAATGTGGAAGAGGACGACATCATTCTGACCTGGTACGACTATCTTTTTAAGGATGTCCAGAACGAATTCGCCGGTAAAGCTGTGAAGATCTTCGTCATGGGCGCGAACGAATGGCGTCAAGAAGATGACTGGCCCCCGGCGCGCGCCGTTGCTGCAAAGTATTTTCTTCATTCGGCGGGGAAAGCTAACTCCCTACGAGGAGATGGCAACCTCTCAACGTCGACCCCACGTTCGGAAAACGCGGACCAGTATGTCTATGACCCTGGAAATCCGGCGCCCACGATTGGTGGACCCCTATGCTGCGACTCAGAGCACCTGGCTCCCGGCCCACGCGATCAGCGTCCGGTCGAGGCGCGCAACGATGTCTTGGTCTACTCGACGCCGCCATTGGCTCAGGATCTTGAGGTCACCGGACCAGTGACACTGGAGCTATATGCCAAATCATCAGCCGTTGACACCGATTTTATCGGCAAGCTGTTGGATGTCTGGCCGAACGGCTTCGCTCAAAATCTGACAGAAGGAATCCTGCGAACGCGTTACAGAGATTCTCAGGAGAAGTCCGAGTTAATGAACCCGGGGCAGATCTACAAGCTCAAGCTCGACTTGTGGGCCACCAGCAATGTGTTTCGCAAAGGACACGTACTGCGGCTTGAAATCAGTAGCAGCAACTTCCCGCGTTTCGATAGAAATCTGAATTCCGGTACGGATACCGCCCTTGCTGAACAATTCATATCCGCGAGCAACACGATCTACCACGACGATCAGCATCCATCGGCCCTGATCTTGCCAGTCGTGCATACACAGTAGTGCACCTAGTTTGGCCGGTGTTGATCAGGGAGTGTCACTCACGCTCCAACGCACCGGTGTAACAAAGGCGCCGGGCGCAATCCTGCAGCATTTCCGCTTCCCATGCTGGCCGCCGCGGATTCTTCGGGTGGGTCAGGTCGGTTGCTGTTTGTCCCGTTAAATGCAGGAAAACAGCGGCGGAATGCTTGTACGCAGGAATCGGCTCACGAAATGCCACATTGCCAAGATGCTGTAACGCATCCGACAGCGCGTAGTAACCTGGGTCACCAGCTTCCCAGAGCCGGTCTCGTTCGGCGAACTTCTCCGGAGCAAACGTCGCCAGTCCCAGCAGGTAATCCGAGCCGTACTCGGTCATGTTGATTCCCAGATCGTTTCCGGTAAAAATGCGGAAATCCCGCCGATACTTATCGCGCAGGCGCAGACGCTCAAGCTCCAACAACCGGTCGAGCGAAGAATGCTTCATGCCCTTCATCTCCGGAATCTCCATCAGTCCGTGCACGGTGCTTTCGTCGAAGATCTCCCCATTCGGCGCGAATCGTGGACTTAGTTCGAATGCAAAGACCTGTTGGTACCCCCTGCAGATTGCCTGGTACGTGTCTACCTTCTGCTTAGCGGATTTCCCGTGCAGCCTTGCAGTCGGGAACAAAATCGGGACAGCTCCGGCTTCGGTGATCCTATCCAGTTGCTGCCGATACAGGGCAACGACATCGCCTTCCTGATTCTCGATGTACGCACCAGCCACAAACAAAACGCCCTTCCCGAGCGCCTCGCGGGTCCAGCGCAGCACCTCGCGTTTTTCCATCTCGCTGAGGAAGTTTACGTAACCCGTGTCCATGTTGACGGCATTCGTCAAATGAACCTGATTCGTAGCGACCAGATGCTTTTGGAACGCTTCAACATCAACTTTCCCGCTGGCTTCATATGGCAGTAAAGCGGCAGCGATGCCCCACACCTTGCGCCGAAGTTGCTGTCGCTGGCTAAAAGCCTCGATTGTGGGATTCTGCCGCATTCAGTTGCGGGTCCTGGCCGCATGGAATTCGTCACACGGATTTAGGTCAGTGCCTTTTTCAGCGTTCGCAGTTGCTCACCCTGTGGCGACTGTTTGTAATAGTCGTCCAGGGGATAGCATCCCGAAGGCAATCCGTTTCGTGGTGCCGTAGTGCAATCGCTGAAGGTTCTGCAGATTCGCTTCCGCTCAATTGCACGCCCTCCTGTTGCGTCCCAGAGCATTTCAGGATAGGTCAACGCCATGCGACCAAGCCCCACCGCGTCAACCCATCCCAGCCGCACCGCGGCCTGCGCGACATGCGGCAAAAACTCCTGCAAATAACTGTATGCAGATCCAACAAAAATCAGAGTCGGAAACTTCTGTTTCAGGCAACGCGTCGCCTCCATCTGACGCGCTACACCCATCAGAGGATCCTCCGGCGGTGCGTATCCGTCCGACGGCGGATAAAGAGCAGGCCGCTGAATGTGCGGAGTGTAATAGGGGCTGCCGGCCGTGATATTAACTAAGCGGATATTCAATTCCTGCAAGAGCGAAAGCAGTCGAATCGCTTCGCGGAGGTCTGGTTCGAGAGGATTCAGCGGGTTAATACCGAATCCGTAGCGGTAAGGAATCAAATTTTCATAGTGCTCCGGAATTCCGGCTCCCAGCTTTCCGTTTGACGACCAGGTTTGATCGTGCCGGAACGGGACCAGGTCGAATGCCGAGAGTCGCACGCCAATGTGCAGACCGGGTGCAATAGCGCGGATTCCTTGAACAATTTGCCGCAGAAAGCGAGTGCGATTTTCAAAGCTTCCCCCGTACCGTCCTTCTCGTGTGTGCGCCCCAAGAAGTTCGTGACCCAGGTAGCCATGGCAGTGCTTGATATCAACAAAGTCGAACCCCAACTTGTGAGCCACGCTCGCTGCGGTTTGGAACTTCTCAATAATTGCGTCTATTTCTGCGTCAGTGAGCACGGGAGCATCGGACATGTGCGGCCGGCGATCCAGAATCGGGTGGTGATAAGCGATGCGTGGCTCGGGGCGACCATGCTGGTTAGGCTGGCTGTAGCGCCCGGAGTGCGTCAGTTGCAACCCAATCAGCAGACCCTTGTCGGAACCGGTTGTGTGCCGATGAGCATCTACCAGTGCGGCCCGTAGTTGCGCCAGACCTTTCTCGGTGTGAGCCGCAATCAGCAATTGATTCGGGTTCGCGCGTCCCTCTGGTGCGACCGCCACCGCTTCCCCACCCCAAATCAGTTTTGCGCCGCTACCCCCGAAGCGTCGCCAGCGCCGAAACGTGTTTTCAGTTGGGCTTCCCTCAGCCGTTCCATCCCAGCCCTCCATCGGTTGGACGGCAATGCGGTTTCCAATTGCAATCCCCTCCAGTTGAATCGGGAGCCGCAATGGTGAATCAGGCCCGCGAAGGGTCTCTGCATCGCACGGAATTACCAGGCCAAGCGATGCCAAATGCTCCTGAAACCGCGTAACGCCTTTTACGCTTCCGATTCGCAGGATAGCCTGTGTATTCATGTCCTTTCTATTTAAGCAAACCAAGTACGAGCTTCTCTGAGAGTGGGGAGATATGGGCCGGGGCCGTCATTGCTGGCCGCTGCCCGAGGTGGCCAGGCCGATAAGCGCCCACGCTCGAGGTCAATCATATTAACGGACTGCGCCGCTTCCACTCGGGGTACAGAATTGATCGAGCGGCACTCAATTAGATCCTGATGAGAACAAAAAGGCCGTGAGCTTCCACAGTTTTCCATCCGCCCCATCGTGGGATCAACTATCACTACACGCGCGCTGTCGGCGCCACTGGGTGGCGGCAGCCGAGTATATTGCAATGTGTAGTGAAGGAGCTGGCTCTCTGGCCTGGAGCCAATTGTTATGGGTGGGCCACCATCTCATATCCTTAAAAAGATCTTCCGGCGGTACATCCAAAACAAGATAAACCAAAAGATCAGCATCACTGCAAAACCGTGGAGCACGGGCTGAAACGTGGATCCTGCAATTGCCGCTAGCGCCCTTCCGAGATGGCGGTCTAAAGCATTGCCGAAGAAGGCTGACATGGTCCAACTCATCACATACACGGCAATCGAGTTCATTCCGACCACCACCAGCGGGAACGCCCATCGCCGCCATCCTTTCCACTCGATTAGCGCATAAAAGCCGGCTAGGATCAGCACCACCCAGCCTCCGCTATACAGGGTGTACGCCGATGTCCACACCCTTTTGACGATGGGACAAATACCCGCCCATTGACACACTAGGCCAAGCAGCAGCAAGCCTGTTCCCGCGATCACGAGTCCGCGCAGTTTTTGTTCCTTGGAGGTTCTGCTCTTAAGCCATTCACCCGCCAGCAGGCCGAGTATCATGGTGCCAAGCGTTGGAATAAAACTCAGCGTAGACCAGCCGCCTTCATTGAAAACGAAGAGCTCTGCGCGCGGAAAAAGGTTCAAGAACCACACATCGAAAGCCCACGAGAGATTCGAATTCTTGTTCCAATGAGATAAGAATCCGCTGTAGTTGTGATCCCAGTTCGGCGGGACTCCGACCCGGGTGTAATCAAACCCGGGGCCGGGAGCTGGATAAAGAGCGAAAGCTGCCCAAAAACAGATCAAGATCAGCACCAGCGCCACCACTTGCGTGCGCACACGCGCGAACCCCAACAGAAACAGGAAGATGTAACCCAATCCGATCTGGGTCAGCGTGTCCTCAAATGTGAAGTAGGTCTGACGTGACCCCAGTGACCGAAGAAAGATCCCGAGAAAAATCAGCAGTAGAGCGCGCCGCACCGCATGTCCGAACATCTGGCCGAAGGCTTGTCCCTTATTTTTCCGGCTGGCGATTGAAAAGGGAAGCGCTGTCCCCACCAGAAAGGAAAAGGCGGGTTGAATCAGGTCATGCAGCGAGCACCCTTGCCACTCCACGTGCTCCGTATTGAAGGCGATCAACCCCCATAACGCGCTGTGCGGAAACGCGCGCGCCACTTCCGGCAAACGCATGCGTTCCGCGAGCATCAGGGTCATCACCAGCCCGCGAAATGCATCCAGCGAAATCAGCCGGGTGGCTTCAGGCTTGGACACCGGTTCTGGTATGACAATCTCTTTAATCGAACTTTCGAGCTGCCCGGTTTCGGTCATAACGGGCTCCCTATGACGCGAGCTTAGTGAGCTGCCCCAATGGCACTCAAGTTTGAACTGCAAAGCCTGCTTCTGAGCGGACATTCCACTTCTCGCGTGTGAAATCGGGGAATTTCTGGGGAGCGCCATTTTGCGCTACAGATGTTTCACTTAACGGAGTAGGAGCACTCCACGCGGCGGCATCGTAGACGTCGATATCGGGAACGAGACCTCTTTTCAGGCAATCCATCAGCCTGTAATTCATGATGTAGTCCATTCCGCCGTGGCCGCCCATTTTGCGGGCCAGATCTCCAGTCGTTTTCCATAGTGGATGTTCGTACTTGTCGCGAAAGGCGTCGATGGTCTGCCATTCGTCTTTCTCCTGACCATCCACAAAGACACGCGGCGGATAATCGGCGAATGCGCCCTTCGTGCCCGAGATCGAGTTCAGGCGGCTGTAAGGTCTGGGATTGACCACGTCATGCTGCAGGAGTATGGTGCGGCCCTTTTGGGTCTTAATGATGCTCGTATTCATGTCGCCGCAAACGTATTTTTCGCTGCGCTTCGGGTCCCCGTCTGGGAACTTCGCCTTGACATGCGCGCTTAGCGACGCCTCAGCCGAACTTACCGAAACCATGTAGTCGAACCTGTCGCCACGATGAATGTCCATGTAGTGGGCTACCGGGCCCAATCCGTGCGTCGGATACAGATTGCCATTACGCTTCATATGCGGGAACCGGCGCCATAGGCCTTCTCCCTCACTCGACGTCAAAATGCTGCGCAAGTCGTGGAGGTAAGCTCCCTCACTATGCGTGATTTCCCCGAAGAGTCCATCCCGCACCATGTTCAGGACCATCATCTCGGTAGAGCCATAACAACAATTCTCCAGAATGACGCAGTGCTTGCGAGTGGTTTCGGAAGTCTCGACCAAGTCCCAGCACTCCTGCAACGTCGTGCAGGCGGGCACTTCGACCGCCGCATGCTTGCCATTCTTCATGGCGCTGACTGCCATGGGAACGTGCCAGTCCCAGGGCGTGGCGATGTAGACAATGTCGAGATCGAGCTGCGTCAGATTCTTGAAATCCCATTCGCCCTTGCTGAAGCCGGCGGGCTCCGGCTGGCCTGCGTCCTTGACCGCTTTTTGCGCGCGCGCTACTTTTTCCGGCACCAGATCGCAGATCGCTTTGACCTCCACCTTTTCAATTGCGAGTAAGTCGTGTAACAGGCTCGTACCACGGCCCCCAACCCCGATAATCGCTAGACGCACCTGTTCTCTGGCCTCGAACGGAATCCCGATCATCGTCTTGTCCGCACCTTTTGCTGTGGTAGCAAGAAGGTCCGGACGCAGAATTTGATTCGCTGTTACGAGCCCCGCGCTGCCCACCGCGACCTTTATAAAACTCCGTCGCGAGATATCTTTAGATTCTCTGTCGGTTGCCATGTACTGACCTCCTGCTGATTAGGATCCGCTCAGACGGATAATAGTTCTACAACCAAGCAGTCATGCTGGCTTCAAGGCGATGCGATCCCCGCACCCTGATGGTGTGAACTCCGGAACGGCACACGCCTCAAATAGGGCGCTGTACTGATGCACAACCGATTCCATGATCTTTCAGATCAGTGTCTGATCCAAAAACCAATTTGATAAATGCACTCGGATCATTATTCGGGGTCTTTGCACTCCGTTCTGCACTGTGCCATTGGGTGGCCGACCACCAGAAGATCTTCCGGAAATCCGCGAGTCGTGAGTGCATTTTGGTTAAGCTGGAACCACTGAGGTCGAAGAACACGTTGGGATTCCAGCGGACGATCTCCGCTGCCATTCGTATTCCGGATTACCGCAGTGTGCTCCGAGCAAGGTAATCTTCGGGAAGCGCCGTGCAATCTCCTCCAAGTGAATCGGACGCATCCGGCCAGACGCCACATCTTCCGGCTCATCAAAGTGTTTTCGCAATACGATCCCGGTATGAAACAGGACGATCCAACTGTAGCGATTCGCCAGCTCTTACCCCGGAAAATACGACGGATCGTTGAAAGGCTTCTTCACGAACTCCAGTTCGCCCAGGCCGATCAATGAACCCTGGCTGCTTCTCATCAAAGTGCACCTGCATATCGACAATCCGGCCCGGCGCCTTATTGGCGACTGGCGGTTTTGCTTTATTGTCAAAAGTCTGCTTGAGCACGCCCAGCGCACCAGACATTCGGGTCGCGATCCTAAAAACTCTCCGCGCGACAGTTCGTTCCCCATTTCGCTTTTTCCTCTTTATCTCTGGTCTGGCCACGGTAGCACAACCAGGCCGAGTCGGCACTAACTACTATCCGCAACTACTATCCGCAACCGGATCTCCGCTGGCCTCGACGCGCAGAAAATCGCCTTGACATCAGCGTCGGCTAATTCGCGAGCCCCTGATATACGATGTATTGGACTCGGTCGATGTGCTTGGCTTATGAACTCGCGTACAGGATAGGTATACGCAAAACAACACCCCACCTTTACGACATTCGATATTCCCAATTGACACTTAAGAGGATACTCATTGCCGGAGTGTGCGCTGTCTGCGTCACCACTGCCGCGGGCACCGACCCGCCTCCAGCGGACGCTTTCCGGGTTCTGCCGGCAAATTCCACGCAAGCGCCGAGCATTACCCCATACTTGAAGTATCAGACGGAACTGGCGTGGGATCAGGACGACCGGCGTCGGAAGAAGTGGGAGGCGATCCAAACCGAGGCAGACTTGACGCGACTGCAGCAAGAATTGAGGGATCGACTGCTCAAGATGCTCGGCGGGCTTCCGACAGAAAAAACTCCGCTGAATCCGCAGATCACAGGACGGGTTCAGATGAAGGGTTTTCACATCGAGAAACTGGTTTTTGAGAGTTTGCCCCGAGTGTATGTGTCGGCTCTGGTGTATGTGCCAGATACTGGAAACAAGTTGCACCCTGCCGTGCTAGTTCCGAGCGGCCACTCTGAGAATGGGAAGGCGCATTATCAAGCCCTATGCCAACGTTTGGTGCAACGCGGTTATGTTGTCATCAATTGGGACGCCGTCGGCCAGGGCGAGCGCAGCCAGTTCTGGGACGCAAAGAAGAAAAAGAGCCGCTATAACCTGATTTGCGCGGAACATGCAGTCCTCGGGAATCTGGCGTACCTTGCCGGGACCAATCTCGCGCGCTGGGAGATTTGGGATGGCATTCGAACCGTCGATTACTTGCTCACGCGTCCCGACGTCGATCCCGAGCGCATCAACATCACCGGCACTAGCGGCGGCGGGTTTCAAGCCACCCACATTGCCGCACTCGACCGGCGAATCAAAGTTGCGGCGCCGTCTTGCTACATCACCGCGCTTCCTATGCGCGTCTACAACAGGATCTTTAAGGACCCAGACAGCGACCCCGAGCAGGATCTCTACGGAATGATCGCAAACGGAGTCGATCATCCCGGTCTTTTGCTGATGATGTATCCGCGGCCAGTCTTCGTCGCCGCGGCGGTACTGGACTTCTTTCCAATTGAAGGCACTCACATGACTTTTCGCGAGATAGCCGATCTCTATTCCAGGCTTGGGCATGCGGATCGGATTGTCATGCACGAGGGCTACCATGGTCACGAGTACTCCTCCGAGAACCAGGAAGCAGCAATTCAGTTCTTAGACCACTTCAACGGCCTTTCGGCAGAGCGCGGTCTTCCACCCACCGAAGAGTTGGATGAGAAAACATTACAATGCACCCGAACCGGCCAGGTCATGCTTGACTATGAGAACGCCCGCTCGTTGATGGACTTGATCCGTCAGTACTATCAAGAAGGGAAAAAAGGACCTGCTCCTAACCTCAAGCAGCTCTATTATTCGGATCAGTACCCCGGAATTGCGTCATGGAGCGTTTCCCAATATCGAGGTACTGTTCCAGGTCCCAGCGAGATTCGGTGGGAACTCATGGGAAGTTCGCAGGTGGGCAACATCGAGATTGAGCGCTATCTCCTCCGCCATAGTCGGTACCTCGAAATACCGCTTTTGTACATCCATAAAGGGCAGGACCGACGGCCCATCTTGTTATGGCTCAGCGAGGACGGAAAAGTCACTGCGCCGGAGTGGCCCGATGTAACGAAGTATCTCGATGCCGGATATGGCATTGTTTCGATCGATCCCCGAGGATTGGGAGAAACGCGGATGCGCTACAAAGCCACGTCTCCTGATGATCCAACCCTGGCGCAGTTAGAATACGATCGCGCTTATACAAACCCGCTTTCTGGAGTGCTGGCCGACTACGTTTACAACTCGCTGCTCACTGGTCGACCGTATCTTCTGCAGATGATCGAGGACGTCGAAATCGGGACTCGTTTCGTGCGATTGAAGATGGATGCTAATGTGGAATTTACGGTTATAGGTGTTGGCGAAGCATTTACTCTGGCCAGCGCGGTGTCCGAAACGCTTCCCCATATTAAATTGATCTCGCAGCCTGCTAACCAGAGGTTGAAGTGGTCTGACCTTGTGAACCAAAAACTCGAACTGTGGCCAATCCAGTACTTGCTGCCAGGCGGCGCCTATGTTCACTAGTCTCCCATCGACGGTAAGAGTTTCTTCATGAACCGCATGCTAGGCGCGCATACCACTTATGAGCGTCATAGGCGAGGCCAGAGTTTCATGGTAAATTCGCAATCGTTCTGTCGGCGCTGTGGTCGCCGGCGATCTGTTTCCAACAAACTAGCCCCTGTCAGGAGCGGTTATGCGCAAATCACAGACAACCATTGATCGGCGGGGATTCCTAACCGGATCAGCCGCTTTAATCGGCGGGGCGGCAATTGCCCCAAACGCGTTATCGTACAGCAACATTCTTGGAGCCAACGAGCGTATCTCTGTGGCCCACATCGGACCTGGAAGCCGTGGCCACGAATTGGCATGGGTCGTTGCCCAGCACAAGACCCGCCACAACGTTGAGATGACCGCTGTCTGCGATTTGTGGCGATTGCACCGAGAAAGAGCTGTAGCGGAGAACGCACATTACTATGGCCGCTCGCCACGCGCGTACCAGTACCTGGAGGATGTACTGGCCCTTCAAGACGTCGACGCCGTAATTATCTCTACGCCTGAGCACTCGCACTCACCGATTCTCAAGATGGCAGTGGAGGCCGGCAAAGACTCTTATGTGGAAAAACCCATGGGCAATGTTCTGGCGGAAGCCAAGGCGGCGCGTGATGCAGTCAAACAGAATAAGCGTATCGTCCAGGTGGGCACGCAGCACCGCAGCGAACCTTATCCCGGGGCTGCGCGCGAGGTAGTGCAGAGCGGGACGCTCGGTGACGTAAGCAAAATCGAAATCGTCTGGAACTATCATGGACCACGTTGGCGTGGACGCGAGGAGAGCAAACAGATCCGCGAACAGGACACCGACTGGCGCAAATGGCTGATGACCAAACCGTACCGCCCATTTGATCCGCAGGTCTATTGCGAATTCCGCCTGTACAGGGACTTCTCCAGCGGTATTCCTGACCAGTGGATGAGCCACGCCACCGACCTTGTCCACTGGTTCATGAACGCCAACTTCCCCCGTTCCGTTGTAGCCCACGGCGGAATATTCGCCTGGCACGACGGTCGCGAGAATGCTGATACGTTCCAAGCCTTACTGGAGTACCCCAAGGGCTTCCTGGTCAGTTATTCGACGAGCTTTGGCAACGACGCGCCGTCATTCACGCGCTACATGGGAAAAAAAGCAACCCTCATCAACCACGGAGGCGAGGGGAGTCCACGCTATAGCGTGGTTGAGGAAAAGGGCAACCACGAAGATAATCCAGGTGTCGACGATCAGAGGGCTTCGAAGTATATTCTCCTTGCCGGCGAAACCAAGCTTCCTCCCATGGGTATCGATGACCTCACACTCGACCACATGGCTAACTGGCTCGAATGTTTGCGTTCCCGCCAACAGCCGCGCTGCACGGTCGATGAAGGATTCGCTCACTCAGTGGCATGCATCATGTCGGCGCAGTCCTACTGGTCCGGCAAGAAACAATATTGGAGTGCTGCTACAGAGGAGATTCAGGACCACCCTGTGAAGGCCTGAGGGGCTCGTGCCGGGGGCACGAAGTCTGACGTGAGAATACTCCTGCCCCCACCGGAGGATACCCTGCCTTGGCGGGAGCCCACCGGTCGCCTGCCGGTGCCTCGTGTCCAACCGGCTACCAGATTAACTTCAGAGCAAACTGCAGTTGCCGATTGGCGGCCGTAGTGTTGCTGATGGTGTTAAACGATCCTATCTGACTGATGTCTACCGGACCCACGGGAAACCTGTCGCTTGGATCATATTGCGGGTAGGTGTCCACGAACGGGTTGGGCATGGAGAGCAACGGATGATTTAGTAAATTAAACGCTTCGAACCGAAATTGCAGATTCAGGCGCTCCGAGATGGCGGTGTTCTTCATGGCACTGAAATCCGTGCTTACGAACCGCGGGCCGCGCAAAACTCCGCGGCGCGCGCTGCCGAAGACCTCCGTATCTGTGGGCTGAGCAAACGCACTGAGATTCCAGTAATTCAGGATCGACTTAGGCCCTACATTCGGATCACCGACTAGGTCGCAGTAGTCCTCCTCAAAACCGACGTTACTTATCGCGGCATCACTAGTGGTCAGGCATGAGACCGCAAAGCCGCTGCGCACAAAACTGATGCCGCCGATTTGCCAGCCTCCAAACAGCTTTTGTTTCGCGCCGGACCAGTCTCCGCCCCAGTGCCGGCCCGTGCCGAAGGGAAGCTCGTATAGAGCGCTATTTACCAAATTGATTTTGGCATCGAACGCCGAGGGACCATAATCCAGCTTGAAATCATAGATATGCGGCGTCGACTGTTGCAGCCCGTTCGTAGGATCTCTCGTCCCAGAAGCTGTGTCCAGGCTCCTGGACCAGGCAAAGGAACTCAGGAACGAAAAACCTCCCGAGAAACGTTTCTCGACCTTGCTCTGCAAGGCATTGTAGTTGGCGGAGGTTTTGTTTTCGAAAAGATTGTAGAAATTGGACAGCGCCTGGTAGCGCTGCGGCAGATAAGTGACCGGTTGGACGACCCGGTCACCCTGCATCACGGGATAGGTTTGGTTAAGGTCAAGCAGGTGTGGCAAATGCGTGGAGGCCGAACCTAGGTAACCGATTTCCAGAACGAGATCCTTCGCCAGTTCCTGCTGAATACCGAGGCTCCATTGTTGGATTCGAGGTGTCTTGAGGTGCGGATCCACAGTAAACATCGACGGTTGAAAGATGGTTTGCGTGGTGTTGTTGAAGATCTCGTCTACCACACTAAATTTGGTTTTGCGGATGAATTTGGCGGCGCGGGGAGCGTTGCGAGCGAAGTCAAACCACGGATTGGCATTCATCGGCGAATAGAAAATGCCGGCACCGCCGCGCACCACCGTCTTACCCTTACCAAAACCGGGGGACCAGGAGAAGCCGAACCGGGGCGCTACATTAGTGCGATCCGTAAATACCAGGTTATGGCCAAGCCGATTGTCACGCACGTATGGCAAATACGTTGGCGAATTGGGACTCGAGTCGAAGCGCACAGGGGGAAAGCCAGCGTAAGGATCGCCGCTTCCGGGCCTTACGACCACAGGTATGGGGCCGCTGAAATCAACATTGACCATGGCGTCGTCAATGTCATGCCAGAAAGGCCACAGGTCGTAACGCACGCCAAAGTTCAAGGTCAAATTGCGCTTCAGCTTGAAATCGTCCTGGGCATAGTAGGCTTGCGCCCAGCGAAACAGGTGAACATGCGAATCGCCGCTAGCCACCTCCGAATCGTTGCTGACGCCCAGTAGCATTGAGGCTAGAGATAGCCCGCCGCTCCCATTCAAAGCCGCGGTCGCGATCGCCGGAAACACGAAGGATCCGCGAGCGATGTTGTGCGACAAAAGATTCAAATTCTCGTGGCGGAAGTTAGCCCCCAGTTTGATGATGTGCTGTCCTTTGATCAGAGCAAAGTCGTCGCCATATTCGTAAGTCGCCTGGATCTTGCGCAAGGGGTGGCCAAAAGCGGACTCCCCCAAGCTGAGGAAATTGTCACCTTCCCCGTCAAACTCCGGAGTGCCAAAATCAATGGGATCATTGGAAGCACCGGGAATCCCCAGGGCAGCAACCACGTTGTTAGTGCCTGCCAGCGGACCGACGCGGCTGGAGTTCACGCGCAACCAGTTCACCCTGGCCTCATTGATCTTGTTGGAGCTAATGGTCCAGGAATAATGCAGACTGACAGTCTGCGTTTTCACCGCCTCCACCAAGTCTCGAACTGGTTCGACATCATTGGTGGTATTGTCTTCCCGCCCCCAGGAGTACCTGCCCCACACACTCGTCTTGGGAGTGACAATGTAATCCAGCCGCCCAGCGACCTGATCAAAATCCGTGGGCAAGCTCACAACTCCGGTGAGGTTGTCTAGCGCACCAGGCCGGTTTGATTGGGGCACGTATTGTGAATTGGAAAGAAACTTTGCAGTAGCGCCATTCCAACACTGTTGTGGAATGGTGTTGTTGGGCCAGGGGACATCGGTGTTCGGGTTCGGATTGAAGCACCCCGCGGGCAAAGTGTTGCCCGAGAGGAAGTTTGTGAGATGCGGGATGAAGATCGGAATGCCATACTCGGAGAAATTGCCAATCCGGGCATTCGAGGTCGGGACAGTAGCAACCTCAGTAGAATTGGTGCGATCGCGCAGGCCTTCGTAGCTGCTGAAAAAGAACAGCTTGTTAGCCACGACCTTCCCGCCCGCGGTTCCGCCGAACTGGTTGCGTCGGAAAGGCGGTTTGGGCGCATTAGGTTTGCCGGCGTTGATGTCGTTGAAGAAGTCCTTCGCATCCAGGACATCATTCCTGAGGAAATCGTAGGCGGTGCCGTGGTACGTGTTAGTGCCGCCCTTGGTCACCGCATTCACCTGTGCGGCTCCACGGCCGAACTCGGCCGTATAGGAGTTCGTCTGGACTTTGAATTCCTGAACTTCGTCAATCGAGGGTACCGCTCCAAATGTATTGAAGTCGGGCGAAGTATTCGTGGCGCCGTTCAGGAGGAAATTCGTGTCCTGAGCGCGAGCTCCGCCTAAGGAGTATTGATTGTTAGCTCGACGACCAACATCTCTCACCTCCTGGAATCCGGTATTGTCATCCTTGGTGAAGGTGACCCCAGGGCCGAGTGTTGCCAAGTCCAGGAAATTGCGGCCGTTAAGCGGTAGATCTTCCACGCGTTTGTTGTCAATCACCTGGCCGACGGTGCTCGATTCGGTATCGAGCAGCGGGGCTTCGCCCACAATGTTTACGATTTCACTCACTTGGCCCAGTTCTAGCTTTATATCGATGCGAGCCTTCTGGTCCACCTGAAGCTCGAAAGCGGGGACAGCGGCCGTTCGAAAGCCGGGGTGTTTTACCGTGACGGCATATTGTCCGGGCGTAAGCCCAGTGACCGCATAGCTGCCAGCGTCAGTGGTTCGTGTCGTATGAGGAACATTGCGATCAACATTGGTCACGCTCACCTCAGAGTTTGCAACCACGGCGCCGCTGGCATCGGACACCAAGCCTGTAATGCTGCCGGTACCAATTTGTGCGAGACCGATACAGGAGTTGAAAACCAACGCAACCACACAAATGAGTTGAAAGACGGCTAATGCGGCACGAATTCGGCTTGGTGTTGTCACAGGCTTATCCTCCCGGCCCCCCAGGGTTGCTTGCTCCTTTAGGTCTCAACAAAACTCTGATTTGAAGGGTCCCCAGTGATCAGTGGCGCTGCTTGTAGCACGGCGTTTTCGAGCTTGTCAAGCAGTTTAGTTGTGTCAACGTGTGAGAAGAACTACCGGTAGTGGGTCAGTTTCAATTTCCACAGGCTCGCTTTAGCATCCTGCATGTGTCATATTTGTACTATGGACGCAAGCGAAGAGAAGCGTCAAAAACAGCGCGCAAAGCTCATCCAAGAGATAGATGCCGAAAAGAAGCACTCCGCTAAACTCCGGCTTCTCAAACGCGCCGATGCAGCCATTGAGCGATCCCGCCGAATTGCAGCTCAATCCAAGAAGCTAACCGAGACTATATGACCGTCGGCAAAGGCAAGCGCCCACGTGATCCCAACCAACTTGCCAGGTGGGTTGTAGATCATTCGACTGACGAAACGCCAGAGGCAGAACACACCTCAGAGCCAGCTACCAGTAGCAGTTCCACCATTCCGCCTCATCTCTCCGAGTACATGGCTGCCATAGGCCGCAAGGGTGGTCAGATCGGCGGGAAACGTCGGCTCAAGACTATGAGCAAGGCACAGCGTCAGAGAGTGGCTGCTAAGGCCGCGAGAACGCGCTGGAAGAAAGCTCGGCAATCTTAACCTGCCTCTTTTGGATCAAACTGAAGTCTGATTTTGTAGTCGCGAAACAGGGAGCCAATCTGCTTATCCCAATCGCTCGACTGCGCTTTCAGCTTATCGATGGAATTTTTGGCGATCCGACGAATGCCGGAGGTATTACATAGAACAATCTCTAAGCCATCAATGGAGCACCCGGATAACGTCCCCGCAGAGACAATCATGTGGGCGGCAAGGGGAACTAGTTTCTTGATTGGCAGCTGTTTATAGTATCTTTCTTTCCAAAAGACTGCAGCGTGTTTACATTGTCTCCAGCGGGTACTGAGGTCTCCACTGGGATGCATCTTGGCCTACAGATGAAGCCAGATTCTCCCTGCTCATAGATGAACTCAAAAGCCTGTGGAAATTGAAACTGACCCACCACCGAACTACCTGCTCTCTGTGCGAATCCCGCGCGAGTCGATAAAACAGACTGAAACTGGACAACAGGCGAGGACATGGCCCGGGAAAAGACGCAGCGATTGCGAAACTGCGGCGGGTTTATCACTGCTACGGTACGAAAGTCTGCTAAATGTTCCCCTTCTTCATCTCCTGCACGGCATAATCGCATGCGCGCGCAGTTAGTGCCATATATGTCAACGATGGATTCACGCAGGATGAAGACGTCATGGCCGCACCATCGGTGACAAACAGGTTTTTGACGTCATGCGCCTGATTGAAAGAGTTAAGGACTGAGGTCTTCGGGTCGCGTCCCATACGGGCTGTACCCATCTCGTGAATCGAAAACCCAGGCGGATCATCGTCGGTGAAAGGCTCGATAGCATGCGCTCCGGCCGCCTCCAGCATCTCTGCCGCCGCGATCGCCATATCATTGCGGATTGCGTACTCATTCAGACCCCAGGCGCAATGGATCTTCAGCACCGGAACGCCCCAGGCGTCAGCTTTCTCCTTGTCGAGCTCAACATAATTCGCGTGATTCGGCAGGCATTCGCCGTAGCCCGCAAAGGTGAATCGCCACCGCCCTGCCTGGCGCAATGATTTCTTGAACTCGGCGCCAAAGTCAGTCTGCAAAACGCCTCGCTCCCAGCCTTCGCGATGGGCTCCGCCCTCGTAACCGTAGCCCCGCAGGAACTGGGATTTTGTTTTCAGGTTTCGAAATCGAGGAACGTAAATTCCGTTTGGCCGTCTACCGATTATGATCCTATTCTCATTGCCCGGAATAATTGCCGTTGCTCCTCCACCTTTCACATGGTCCATGAGGTTGTGGCCCAGCTCCCCGCTCGAATTCCCCAGTCCGGTGGGAAATTCGGGCGTTGTGGAGTTGAACAGAATCCGCACCGATTCCAGCGCTGAAGCGCACAAGAAAATCACTTTGGCGCGAAACTGCAGGGTTGCACGGGTCTTGGCGTCAATCATGTTCACCCCAGTAGCCTTGCGTGCACGCGGATCAAAACTCACACTGTGTACAATGCTGTTTGGCCGCAACGTCATTCTTCCCGTCTGTACGGCAGCGGGGAGCGTGGCGTTGACACTGCTGAAGTACGATCGGGTAATGCATCCCCTTTCGCAAGGGCCGCAGTAATGGCAAGGTGCGCGGCCAAGATGGGGTTTGGTCAAAACCGCCGCGCGGCCGATCGTCAACACGCGTTCTCCGCCAAAGTTTTTTGCGATCGCGTCGCGGACGACGGTCTCCGCGCAATTCAGTTCCATCGGTGGCAAAAATCTGCTGTCGGGTAACTGTGCTAGGCCCAGCGCCTCACCGCTGATTCCGATAAAATCTTCCACATAGTCATACCAGGGGGCAATGTCTGCGTATCGGATTGGCCAATCAATGCCGATGCCATCCCGAACATTCGCTTCAAAATCCAGATCGCTCCAACGGTAAACCTGGCGGCCCCACATTATCGAACGCCCACCGACTTGGCGACCGCGAATCCATCGGAACGGCTTGCCGGGTTCGGTCGTGTAGGGGTGCTGCTTGTCGTTTACAAAGAACTTTGCCGACCACTCATCACAGGCGTAACAAGTGCTCTGAATGGGCTGATCTTCCTGTAAGCGACGGCGATCGCACATTCCTCGGAATTTCATCGCCCACGCCGGAACGTGCTCGACATAGTCATTCGCCGGCAGAATTGAACGTCCGGCTTCGAGCACAAGAGTCTTCAATCCTTTCTCGGTCAACTCTTTCGCTGCCCAGCCACCGGTCATTCCGGAGCCAACTACCACGGCGTCGTAGGTTGCTTCCTCCCTCACTGGCTTGGTTCTTCCTTCCTGTCTTCCTCAGCTGCGCAACTGTCGTAGTGCCCGGGCACCACCTGGAAACCTAGTTCTCTGATAGCCCCGTCTTCGGACGTGTAATACCCGGTGAGGGTGAGACTCCGTACCATGTAATAGAAGTTTTTGTCTGGATTCGGCGCTGATCCTCGGTAGGGGAGGGCGTGCTCCCGCACTGCTTGCGCCTCCTCTGTCATCTCCTCTCCCAATTGAGCCAGAATTTGCGCCTGCTGAAGCGGCGAACAATCGATAAATTTCTTCTGAAACAACGATTGCGTGCGCAGATCCACATCTGTCAGACCATTTAGGAAACGGTCTCGTTCTTCTTCGCCATACCACTCCGTCAGAATCAGATCGATGAATTGGCTCACGCCGACATCAGTAGCGCCCGGTGTCTCGGTTCTGGGAATGATCGTCTCTGCTATCGCCGTTACGGTTGCGTTTTGGTGGGAATCCAGCGTGCGCAGCTCAGTTCCTGTTCCGAGTTCAGCACGGGCTTCCCGTAACACCGCAAGCAGATTGCGTGGCGCCAGTTGGAGTGCCAGGCCCGTCGCCAGCAACCACAACGCTTCACGTCTTTCCATAAAACACCTCTGATATCAGCGTTCCCCAGGATCTCCAGCCCATGAATCTGGGACGCTGGCGTGAAATGATATCTGCGACTGAAAGACGTACGTTGTACAGCAATTCGTGAATGACAAGATCATACGATGGACGATCCCAGAGTCAGGCGATGCGACGAAGCGGGAGACTGGAGTAAGAGAGGAATTGAATGCGACACAATGAGATCGCCGGCTTGTCCAAATTACCGCGTTTGGGCGGGAGTACACTTGGACTTAAGGCGGCAGCCCTACGCGGCGCAGCAGATCTCTAAATTTTGGGTCAGATCGGAGTGGATTCCAGACGTTATCCCGTTTTAGAAAAGGAATGCACCAGTAGCGTTGCTCGAGGGCTTTGTCCAGCCAAGCAAACGCGCGATCTTTATCACCAATGCTGCTGTAGGTAAACGCCGACATGGCGACGGGGAGATCGTCATTTTTTTTTGAGTACTCTTCGACTGCTCGCATCCACTCTTGCAGGGCGAACTTCGGGCCGCCCATTGCCTCAGCCTGGCGGAGAATGTTGGCAAAGTCCGGCCGCCCGTAAAGTGTGAGACACCGTTCCCACAGTTCCACCGACTCCTTAAACCTCCCAGCAATGGCATAGTTTTTGGCCATTATCATGAGGACAAACGGATTACTAGGCGTCTTTTCCTCTAGTGTCTGCCTTTGCTGTTCTAAAGTTCGGTCGGTTCGCTGAAGTACAGCGAAATGATCGTTGAAGTAGTCGTGCGCCGGACTGAGCGACTGTGCAAGCCTGAGTTCTTTCTCAGCCTCGGTGGTGCGCCCAACGTCCGCCAGGTATTCAGAATAGGAGAAGTGCGCATATCCTGAACTGGGATTCACTTCAATGCCCCTCCTGTATTCTCTTTCAGCTCCCACCCAATCGTATTCATAACGCATGAGCAGCTGGGCCAGGGCAAGGTGTCCTTCCACGTCCTCCTCACCCAGTTCCAACGCCCTTAACAGACCGGCCTTGGCCTTGGGCAGGTACTCAAAAGGCGAAGGGGCGTCGGCATTATCCATTGCTTCAAAATATGCCAGATATGCCGGCCTATAACTGGAATCTTGCTCAATTGCTCTATCCAGATACGAGAATGCTTTTTGGAGTTCGTCCTTCTGCGACTCTCTTCCCTTGTCAAACTCAAATTTGCTGGCTCGGTCGATGTGGAAGCGCGCCTCTACATAGGCATCCAGCGCCTTCGGGTTCACCTGCCGGACACTCTGCAGCCTAGCCTCCTGTGCAGGCGTGAGTCTGACCTGGATCTCGTGGGCGATCTCACTGGCGACGCTGCTCTGCAGTTGCAGCATGTCCGTCACCTCGCGTTCGAAACTTTTTGCCCAGAGATGCTGATCAGCCGGGCCGTAAATCAGCTGGGCCGTAATGCGGATCCGATCGCCCGAGCGCTGCACCGTTCCTTCTACAATTCCATCGACATTCAGCTCGCGGGCAATCTGCGGCAGGGGCTTATCTGGACGCCCGTAGCGCAAGGTGGTCGTTCGTGAGACCACCTTCAGCGCGCTGATTTGCGCCAGGTCTGTGATCAGGGCGTCCGTGACCCCATCTGCGAAATAAGCCTGCGTCGTGTCGCTGGACAAGCTGCTGAGCGGCAAGACGGCAATGGATCGAATCTGGGGGCTGGTTTTCGCCGTGAAAAATCGCCGCCAGGAGGTGGGCCCAGCGGCCAAAAGGACAATTAGCAAGACTCCTGCCGCCGCGCCAAGCCCCACTCCAAGCCGTAGGGCGCGTGCCGAGAACATTGCTTCTCTGGCGATGTCGGGGATCGTGGAGGAATTCTCAGCAAGCTCTGCACCTCGCTTCACTACCTCCACCGATGCCAGCAGCCGGTAACCGCGCTTGGGGATGGTTTGAATGAACTTCGATTCCCGCGGGTCATCCTCGAAGGCGCGGCGTAGCTCGGAGATACACCGCACCAGGACGTCGTCCGAGACGAACGTGTTCGGCCACACAGCCTTGATCAGTTGTTCTTTGGAAACGGTTTCGCCGACATGACCGGCCAGGCACAGCAGTACCCCCATCACCTTCGGCTCTAGCTGTCGGCGTGACCCGTTTTGGGAAATGGTGTTCAGGCTGGGCTGGACCAACCAAGTCCCAACGCGTAAGTCGCCATCCATGACGCTCCCCCGGCGACGGCAAAAAACGTGGCCAGCATTATAGTCCAGTTCTGTAAGTGCTTGAATCGTTGGCACCTCGGCAAAACCTCGGCAAAAACTCAGGCATTCATCGGGACTTCAGACAGCTTGGGTAGTAAAGACAGCGTTGGCGAGCGTACTCGGATGTCAGATTCTTTGCAGCGAGCTGCATCTCGCACGCAGGCAAAGGCCCCTCAGAGATATGCGAGCGCTCGCCGAGCCCCAGCACCAGTGACGACCGCGTCCGCAGGTGCGCCGCTTTGTTGGGTAAAACGGGCTCGGGGTCCCCACGCGGACTAGGACTGAGCTCATGAAATGTTTGAGCCTGACGCTAGTTTTCGTCCTCACGTTGGAAGGTGCCGCCGCCGCGCGCGACATGACGCCCGTTTCCGATGGCGAGGGGAATCGAACCCGGGAAACGCCGCAAGCTACAAGATTGAAGGCAGAAGTTCAAAAACGTGGTACCGGTGAAAAATCACGGGTCCGGGTCACGTTGCGGAACGGGACTGAACTGAAGGGTCTTATCAGCAAGATCGACGACACTTTCTTCGAAGTGACGGACCAGTCGGGAAAGGTCACCCCGGTACTGTATGCCGATGCCCAGAAGGTACGCGGGCCGGGACTCAGCAAGGGAGCGAAGATCGGCATCGTGGTGGGGGTAGCCGTAGCTGTAACAGCAATTGTGATTGCGGCCGGACTTAAATCTGCGGGGTACTAACAGGGTCTGAATCTCAATGGTGGCCCGAATTGAAATTACTCACCGCTTCGGGCAAGAAGAGATCCCGATCTGTGGGATGTACCACACACCATGAAACAGCCTCTTGGAAAGACCCTAATATGGGTGACTACGTTATCAGGGGCTGGAACCATCTCTTCTTGCGGTGGAGGAGGAACGCCGCCTCCATCGCCTCCACCAGCAATTTCGGTTGCCGTCTCGCCCAGTTCCGTCCCCGTTCAGACGGGAACAACACTGCAATTCACTGCGAAAGTTTCTAACTCATCCAATCAGAACGTTAATTGGGAGGTCAACGAAAAACCAGGAGGCGACACCACTCTCGGGTTGATCACGAATGCCGGGCTCTATACCGCCCCCACCGCTGTCACCGATCCTCCTACGGTCAGCGTAACTGCAGTTTCTGAGGCGGACAATTCAAAGTCGGCTACGGCCACCGTGGGTATGACGCCCGACGTGCTGACTCGCGACGTCTGGTTCGCGCCCGATTTTGCCAGTGCAGATTTTCAGAATCTCTTTACTCCGCCTGATCAGTGGAGCACTGCCCGGAGCAAAGTCAAAGTATTTAAGTTCTATGCAGTCCAGCTAAATTCCTCTTTCGTACCTTGTCCCGATTGGCTCTGCGGCCCAACCCGACTGCAACAACTCATTGACGTCCAGGCATTTTCAGACCTGAAAGCGTGGGGGATCGATATCGGCATCGAAGCAGGCGCTGTTAAGCCGGCAAATTGTTCAGGCGACACACTTCTCAACGTGGCCGAAGATGCAGTTCAGAACATTCAGGCAAACGGCGGGATCGTGCGTTTTATCGCTATGGACGAGCCTTTCATCGGTGGCCAGCTAACCGCCAATGGTCAGAATTGCAACTTCACGATGCAACAGAGCGCAGATCAGACTGTGCACTTCGTGCAGGCGCTTCAAGATCAGTTCCTCTACATTGTGGTCGGCGATATCGAGCCCTACCCATATTTCAGCGTTGCACAACTTGAAGCCTGGATTTCACTGTTGCAAAGTCTCGGTGTGCAGCTTGCATTCTTCCATCTTGACGTCGATCCTGCATTGGTGACAGCGAACGGGGCGGATCTCGCGGGCGATCTGCAGGCCCTCAGCGCTTTCTGCCAGACGCAGAACATTCCTTTCGGCGTGTTGCTGGACTCGCTCACGGCAACTTCCGATGCAACCTACTACAGCGACGCCATCCAGTTCACTGAAAGCGTGAAATCTGCGATCGGGAAACCGAAGGTTTCCGTCTTCCAAAGCTTTGATTGCGCAACAGGGACCTGCAATACGCCTATCAATTTGCCGGAGAACGACCCCAACGTTTTTAGCCATACCCGACTGGTTAATGACGCGTTAGCCATCTTGGACCAATAGAGAACCGGATGGGTGACCAAGACACTACCTGACGAATCAGCAATGCTTTTTCGCTTCATTGTGTGCGCCCTCTCATGTCTGCCTTGGTTGGGATGTGTTGCTCCCATGCGTGTTCCACATCACACTCAGGGACCCGCCGGGCAGCACGCCAGTGCTGATCTGAGTTTTCTGCGCGTCGGCTCTACTACTCGAGCGGAAGTCCTGCAGCAGATGGGTTGGGCGGACGCGGGAGTCAAAAACGAGCGGCTCTTTCTCGGCCGCTGGAGGGATTCCAAGTGGGTGGTCGTCTGGGCAGTGGCAGGCAGTGGCCCGGACTCCGGAGGGAGCGGCTTCGGGGGCACACCACGGGTCTGGCATACGCACAACCTTATCGTCGAGTTTGATGAGAAGGGTGTGGTTACCAACTACCACGTTTTCCGTGATGAGGTCTTGCCAAGAGAGCTCGCGGCATCGCTTCCGCGCGTCAACACCCCTCCCCTGGACTTGTCACATCCCATAGATGTCCCTGTGAAACACCGCCGTGGACAGCACTATGAGCCGGCTACTCTCTCGCTCGGCAAAGATTCCATCGAACTCACGAAGCCCGACTGGGCGGACTCTAATTTCAAAATCACACCCCAAAAGATAACCGCCCTGACCTTCGTCAACGGACTCAAAGAGGAATCACCCAGTCCCCAGAGTACTAACTACACTCTGCATTTCAGCGAGAAAACCAAAGTTGGGAAAAATTTGACCATGAGGATAGACATGCCGGCTCTGGTAACCCTGGTCCAGTACCTGGCGCAGCATGGCGTCCACTGACCTTCTGCCGCTCTCAGCCGGCTCACCCATGCCCGCCCCCCCGGGGGCGACGAAGCACTATGCGCCGGTTCTGTAAATGCTTCGTTTTTCGAGACCTCGGCAAAACCTCAGCTAAAACTCAGCCATTCATCAGGACTCTCCCTGCGAGCCTTGTGTAACAAACAGAGCGGAACACGGTCTGCGCCAGTTACCGATTCGCGAGTGAGCATGCCTGACCTACGAAAAATGATTCGAGTGTCCCTCCTACTCGACTGCATGGTGGCGGTGCTTGTTGCGACGGGTGTGGGGCAGCCAGTCGCCACTCCTGCTCCAACCGGAACTCCGAAGGTTTGGGCTCATGTTTCCGAGATTTCCGGCTCTTTTCTTCCTAAGGTCGTTACGTTGCCGGAACGGCAGAGCCAGTGCTCATTCGTGTTTCGGCCCAGTTGGGTAAGAATCCGTAACCCAGTTCCGTCAAAACGTTTGTTTTTCGGTCTTAATACGCGGAATTAGTGGGTCCGCTGCTGCGATCAGTGAACAGGTTCCTTCGCGCGAGGTGCGCTATGAATGCTTGGAAAAGACCTCAATCGCTCATTGTGTGGTACATCCTGAGTGTATGTTTTTTTCTCGTCTGTAGGGCTGCAGCCACAGATTTCGCAAGCCCCAGCAGCTACCCAGTGGGCTCCAATCCAGTTGCCATTGTCGTAGGTGACTTCAACGGGGACAGCAAACCAGACTTGGCTGTCGCCAATTCGAACAGCGCGAACGTAAGTGTCCTGTTGGGAAATGGCGACGGGACGTTTCAGTCTGCCAAGGATTCCGCCGCAGGGACCTCGCCTGCTACACCTGCTGTTGCGGACTTCAACGGTGATAACAAGCTCGACTTGATTTTAATGGCACAAGATTCATCGGGCACTCAGACGTTCGTTAACCTTCTCTTGGGCAACGGAGACGGAACCTTTCAGACACCAGTAAAGCTTGATGCGAGTGATGGTGCAGCCAGCCTCGTGGCAGGTGATTTCAATGGCGACAACAAAGCAGACGTCATCATGGGCGATGGCAATGGCAATCTCATCGTGTTGCTCGGCAATGGCGACGGGACTTTCCAGCCTGCTAGCACCATCTCACTAGGAGTCACTGGCCCGGTGGGTCCGCTGGTTGTCTCTGATTTCAATGCGGACAGCAAGCTCGACCTTGTTGCGACTGTTTCTGGCGGCCCCGTCGTTGTGCTTGGCAATGGTGACGGTTCCTTTCAGTCGCCAGTTCACGTCGCAGACAGCTCTCGAAGCGGCTTCTTGCTGGTCGGCGATTTCGATGGCGATAACAAAGGAGATGTGTTGCTCAAATTCACGCACCGTCTTTGTTCAGGATTCCCCCAGTTCTGTATCACATTCACATCCGGAACCCTTTATCTGGGGAATGGGGACGGCACCTTCCAACCAGGAACACAAATTGTTGGAATCATAGGCGCCAGCCTGTTGATAACAACAGGTGACTTCAACGCCGACAACAAGTTTGATTTGTTCCTGGAGAGAGGTGGGATAGGACTCCTCCGATTGGGAGAGGGAGACGGAATCTCTTTTCTCTTGCTTCCACCGATTCTGTTTGGGTTCGCGTCGTCGCCTTCCTTCATCACCTCATCGGATCTGAATGGCGACGGTCTCCCCGATTTGGTGCTGGCCGATGGTACCAATAACGCAATTAACGTCGTGCTCAACACGAGCCCTAAATCAGGAGCTGATCTGGGCCTCACGATGGATGTTCAATCACCAGTGACGGTCGCCCTCGGTGGTGACGATCTGACTTACACGGCGACAGTATTCAGCGAAGGGCCGCAGAATGCCTCTGGTGTGACATTAACGGACCATTTGCCTTCTGGCTTGAAGTTTATCTCTGCCCAACCAAGCCAGGGAACATGCAGTGGCACTTCCACCATCACATGCAACCTCGGTGCGATGACAGAACCGTCTTCCGCAACCGTGCTGTTCACCGTGAGACCCACCGTGGTTGGAACGTTTTCCGATGATCTGCAAGTGGCAGCCACACAAGCGGATCTCAATTCGAAGAACAATTCTGTTTCGGTTATGGTAAACGCTGTCTTGCCAGCCGATCTGGCGATCTCAGCCAGTGCGTCTGCAAACAGCGGTCTGATTGGCGACAAGGTGACTGTCAACGTGAACGTCTCAAACGGCGGTCCAGGGCAAGCCACAAATGTGGTTCTCACCAACTTTGTGTCAGATAGCACTCAGCTGTCAGGTGTAACAGTCAGTGCTGGTAGTTGCACGGTGACTCCGGGACAAATCTCCTGCCAAATTGGGACGCTTGCGTCTGGGGTAGGGGCGACGCTGAGCTACGTGGTGACGCTCACGGCATCTGGTTTTTCCGACAGCATTGGGGTTACTTCGGATCAGCCTGACCTGAACCCAGACAACAACAACACCAATTTGGCGATTGATATTTCAGACTTCACGCTCACGGCTGCCGCCGCAAGTTTGACGATTCAGCGTGGCAAACAAGGTACTGCCGTGCTGACGGTCACCGGGTTAGACAATTTTTCAGATCCCGTGACGCTCTCCTGTGCCGTGACGGGGCCTGCACCAACCCCTACATGCACGGTCTCGCCATCATCGTTAACACCAAACAACACCGCTATGCTGACAATTAGTACAGCCAACATCAGTGCCAATCTCTCCACATTTCACTACTGGCAGAAATTGCTGCTTGCCGTGTGGCTTCCACTGGGCATACTTGGGTGCATTTTCGCAGTCGACAAGAGCGGTCGTAGGACTTGGCTGATTTGTCTCGTTGCGATGCTTGCAATTCTGCCGACTGCGTGCGGTGGTGGGAGAAAGACACCTCAAAATTACACGGTCACCGTGGTTGCTGCAGCAGGAACACTTCAGCATTCAACGACTATAGCGGTCACTGTGCAATAGAGGGAGGAACAGATTAGCTTTGTTAGTGCTCTGCGTTGTGCTCGCCGGAGTAGTGTTGCAGCTTGCGGCGGAAGCCCGGAACATCACACGACAGGCGGCACCCCACCTGGCCCCTACACCATCACGGTCACCGGTACGTCGGGTGCCACCCAGCATTCAACGGCAGTGACGCTTACCGCGCAGTAACGGGTTGTGCAAATAGCTCCTCCTTGGGTGTGGACGCTTCAGGGTGTTTATACCTGGCAGGGCTAACCAGTCGAACCGACGGCTCGTCGGAAAATACGGGCTCACCACTGCGTAGAGCTGGCAGAATGCCCCCGGGCTGTGCACGAGCCCAACGCGCGGATCCCGCAGGATGCGTAAGTTAACGAAGTATATAACTCCTGATGCCGGTTGTCAGCGCATGACTGGCATAAAATTCTTGTGTCCACGTCACTCTCTCGTGACCGGCTTAGAGGACGTCAATAGATGAAGACCATTGGGGTGATTCCGGCAAGGCTGGCCTCCACCCGCTTGCCTCGCAAGGCGTTGCGGGAGGTCGCCGGAGTTCCTCTGATCGGGCGTGTGTATTGCGCCGTACGCTCCTCGCCGTTGCTGCAGGACGTGATCGTAGCCACTGATTCGGACGAAATCATGGCGGTTTGCCGAGCGAATGGGTGGAATGCGCGGATGACCTCGGCATCGCACCGCAGTGGCACAGAGAGAGTACATGAAATTTCGAACTCTATGGAGGCCGATGTTTACATCAATGTGCAGGGCGATGAGCCACTGACTCGCAGCGAACATATTGCTGTGCTACTGGGTTTAATGGAAAATCCACCAGTTGAGGTGGGAACTCTGAAGACCAGGGCTGCGGCGGTAGATATCAACAATCCTGACGCTGTCAAGGTTGTCACCGATGGCAATGAGCGCGCTCTATATTTCTCGCGCGCCACGATTCCACACCACCGGGATGGGAAGACGTCCGTCTGCTTCAAACATCTCGGCTTTTACGCGTATCGGAAACCAGCACTCGACCGCTTCGTTCAGCTGCCGGAATCACCACTCGAACGTAGCGAACGACTAGAGCAATTGCGGTTTCTGGAAAATGGCATTTCGATTTACGTCGCCGAAACTCCATATGACACGGTAGGAGTGGACACCGAAGAAGACCTGCACCGTGTTGAACAGATTCTGCGGAACCAAGAAGGCTAGACCTGCGACGTGGAAGTCTGTGGTCTGAAGCCAGAAGTGTGCTGCTTTCCCCAATTCTGTGCGGCGGCAACTCGCTTTGAAATCGAGGGGTGCGAATGGAAGAGCCACTCTACCCATTTCGAAGGCGAGCGTTCGGCAAGGTTCTGCTCGGCGAGTTTGTTCATGGAAGTAATGAAAGGGGTAACACTGGGTATCGACCCAAATGCATAGCGATCGGCCTGGCGCTCGTTGAATCGCGAGTAGGCGTTCAAGGCGGGCAGCAGCAGCAGCGAAAGCAACGTCGCTAGCAGGGCTAAGAGCGGCAGGTTCGCAAAATCAGATAGCGTGGCGAAGATGTGGCGGCGCTCTACTGCATAGTGCAATACCCAGTTACCGGCCCAGAACCCAACGAACGTAATCGCGGCTTGAACTAGGATGCTCTTAAAAATGTGGCGATGAACGTGGTGGCCCAGTTCGTGTGCCAGAACGGCCTCAATTTCGTCAGGAGAGTAGTGGTCGAGTAATGTGTCTGCAAGAATGATGCGTCGCGTGTTCCCTAACCCGGTGAGTGCGGCATTGGCCTTCCTGCTCTTCTCGGAAAGATGCCATTTGTAAACGCCGCGAATCCGCGTGCCCGCGCGCTCGCTCAGCCGGACCAGGCGGCCCTTCAACTCCTCGTTCTGCAGTGGAGCAAACTTATAGAAGATGGGAAATAGAATTACGGGTGCCAGTTGCGCGAGCAACACAAACAAAACCAGAAACGCCGCCCAGGCAATCAGCCACCAGTGCTGTGCCTGCCGAATAATGAAATAGAGCAGCTCGACGAGAATCGCTCCCAGCACCAAGCCCACTAAGAACCCTTTCAGTTCATCTTCGGCCCATCCGCGCAGTCTCTGATTGGAGAGCTTGTAGCGGTGCTCGAGCCTGAAACCGTAATAATCGAGACCCAGCCCCAGGATCTTCGCGATCAACATCAGCATGAACACATACAGAAAAACCGCGAAAGTGTAGTTCTGGAAAGCGAGCCGATAGGCGAGGTCGCGCAAACTGCCACTCCATCCGGTGATCAGCAGAGCCAGCAGCAGAACCAAACCAAGAATGAAATCAGCAATGCCGAGCCAGCGCCGAACGCGGTTATAACGCTTGCTTTCAGGGGAATCGGCTGGGATGGCTGCTGCGGAGTTCATTTCCACGATTATTATCTTATTTTCAGGGAGCTGAGGGCCACATCCAGAGGTCCAGAGTCCACGGCTCGATAGCAGTAAGATGCCGATCGTAACCTTGAAGCTGCTGTGGCTCCTCGGAGGGCATACTGCCTGACCAACAATGGAACAATCTGAGAGGACCGGATTCGTTCTACGAATGCCCTTAGCGCTGTTAGGCTACCTGCCAGCGTTTCTGCAGCATGGAGAAAAATTCAACGACCAAATCTTCATCCCAAAGGCCGGCACGGGCTTCATCGCGCATCGTGACCGCACATTGATCGTGGGTCCGCGCAGGCTTGTAGGGACGGGCGGTGCGCAAGGCATCATATACATCGACCACTTGCAGAATCCGAGCCAGGAGGGGAATTTCGTGCCTGCGCAGGCCGTCCGGATAACCGCTGCCGTCGGAATGCTCGTGATGATTCCGGATGATCGGAAGCACCAGCCGCAGCGATTTCAGAGGTCTGCAGATATTCTCCCCGGTAATGGGGTGCTGCTTCATGATCGCCCATTCTTCCGACGTCAGATTGGAATCTTTTTTCAGAATTTCGTCGGGCACAGCAATTTTTCCGAGATCGTGGAGATAGCCGCCGCGTCGCAGGGCCACAATCGATTCTTCTGCGAGTCCAAGATGGCGTCCGAGATCGCTGGCGTCCTGGGCCAGCCGCTCGCAGTGGCCCTCAGTGTAAGGATCACGGCTTTCTACACTGCGGCCTAGGGTGCACAAGACAGACTCGGCGGTTTCCAGTTCGTCGGTAAACTCCTTCAGCTTGAGCAGAGACTTGACGCGGGCGAACAGCTCTTCCGCAAAGATGGGCTTGTGCAGGAAATCATCCGCCCCGCATTCAATTCCATGCAACCGGTCTTCGCGGTCGCTGAGGCCGGTGATCAGAACAAAGGGGATCAGCCTGGTGGCCGGATTTTCCTTAAGCTCGCGGCAGAGTTCGTATCCAGACTTGCCGGGCATAATTACGTCGGAGAGAATTAAGTCCGGCGCCAGGCGGCGAATCTCCGCCTCCGCTTGAGAGGCGCTTGAAACGGCAACCACGTCATAGCCCCGGCTGCCGAGCAATTCCTTCATCAATTCCATGATGTCGAGATTGTCGTCGACGACCAGGACGCGCGGGCTGCGCCGCCGCAGCAAAATTTCACTCATCTCCTGGTAAGAATGGCGGCGGGGGAAAACGGTTGTCCGGAGCTCTTTCTGACGAGGCACGCTAGACCTGGGATTTTCCAGTTCATTCTATCTAAAATGCCTCGCGAGGGAATCGTTTTTCTCTGGGAGAAATCGGGGAGGGATTTGACCAACTTTGTTCCCAATTCCGAACCGAAGAGCAAATCCTGTGATGGCTGCACTTGTGGCCGGCGAACGATTGTGCATAACGTGGACGGCATGACCAACCTCCGTCATTTAGTGTTGCTGCCTGATCGCGGGGGCGGGATCGGCGCCAGGCGTTTCCAAACCATATGCGATCGCGTTCCGCAAGTGGACCGCGGTACGCAGGCTCCGGCAATGGACAGCCGTTGGATATGAAAATTCGAACTTTGTATGTAGATGGGCGAGCTAAGGAATTCACCGCTGGGGCGGTGCACGACATTACAGATCAGCTGTTTGCAGTGCGCCGGGTTTTTCGTGTGAATGACAGCTTACCGCAGGAACAAGAGACGTTCCCGCGCTGGCGCTGGGAGCGAGGCGGGTGGCTTCTTGTGAGCCGGGTTATCGGGCACATTTCCAGCTTCAGTCTTCCTGACTTTGATACCTATTATTCTGTCGCCACCATCGTGGAGGGACGGGGTCGAGATTTGGCGAGAAGACTATGGGCCGCTGCAGAGCCTCAGGCTACCTCCTCCCATTAGCGGGCCGACGGTCCGCAATCGCCGACAAGGCAGAAATTAAAGAGAACTCAGGAATTCGAGAATAGCCTGCTGATCGGCCGCAGACAATCGCCCAAAGCGGTGAGCAGATTCATAGGCCTCTTCGCGATGCCTCAGAATGGCGTCACGCAGAGTGGTTGATTCTCCATCGTGCATCAGACGGTTGCGGAAGCGAACACCCCAAAGGGGCGCCGTACGGAGTTTATTTTGGGCATTGTGGAAGCTTTGGGGCGAAAAATTCCTCCAGCTGATTTGATACATCTTTCGTCCGTAATGCTCCACCATCGGGACAGTGAGTCCGTCACCTGTGCCCACGTTATGCAGCAGAAAATCAGAATATGGGTAGAAGGTTTTGCTCCCCAGTGCTTCTGGAACGGTAAACGTGCCTCCGTTGATCTTTGTGCCTGCTGGTGCGGTGGCCAGTGTGCGTACGTGGCACTCTGCACAGCCAATCTTGTCAAAAAGCTTGTATCCTTTTTGTGACTGTTCGGTGTTTGCCAGCTTCGAATCGCGAGCGGGGGCTTTGGAGGCGCGAATGAAGCGGGCGAAATGGTCAACGTCGTCCAAACCGTCAGGACTCGCCGTATCGTTTGGCTCGGCAGCGCTGTTGCAGAGCTTGGTGACCTCATCAGGGAACAGGCGGGTGGTGATACCCATTTCGTTCAGGTAAGCGTCTCCCGAGAATGACAGCAGGCTGGCATGCTGATCCTTCCACCCGAACCGGCCAACGCCGGTTTGTCCGGGAGCTTCGACAATGGGAACGTAAATCACCTGCCCACAGATTTTGTGGTGGGACTCCTTGCATTGCTTCTGAGCCAATTCGACCAAGGTGTTATCGGCAACCGCCTCTACAAAACCGTCTCCCAGGACACCCAAGGATATCCTCGTCGTGCGAATGTTCTCGCTATCAGGCACGTGCTCCTGGATTTCTGTGTCGGCGAAAGCGGAATTTGGGCAAATCGATCGATCATTTACAAGAGTGCGGCCGGTGATGATCTCGGTTCCGTGCGCGATCGAGATCTCTGGGTTATGAAAAAGATGGTCTGAGCCTTGATGACCGACCCGCAACTCCGCGATCTGGCTGGTGCCTCCCGACGTCGGGTTCTGGTGGCATTCCCGACAAGATTGGGCGTTGTAAAGTGGCCCAAGGCCGTCCGCCACAGTTTCTGTGTCGTCGAATTTCGACTGATCGGCTTGATGGGTGGCA
>Ga0075434_100000240_pt1 | contig 38105 bp, 45 predicted proteins | sample RhiMethybrSRZTD3_FD_75298 | JGI IMG/M metagenome (GOLD analysis project Ga0075434, IMG submission 75298) | Populus rhizosphere microbial communities from Tennessee, USA - Rhizosphere MetaG P. TD hybrid SRZTD3 | ecosystem: Host-associated > Plants > Roots > Rhizosphere > Soil | place: USA...
CTCTTACGACCGCATTCCGGCAGACGCCGGTGGCGCGCCTGGCGGGAGCGGCGGCTGCGACGGTCTTCGTTCAGCTCGTCATCGGAGCCGTCATGCGGCACACAAAGGCGGGCCTCTCGATCCCGGACTTTCCGCTGGCCCTGGGCCGCCTTGTGCCTCCCATGTCCTCCTTCCCGGTCGCGATTCACTTCGTTCATCGCGTCTGGGCGCTCGTCGTCGCGGGGCTCGTGGCTGCGTCGACCGTGGCCGCATTCCGCTCCGGACGCCGGGGCCTCAAAGCGGCCGGTGTCTGGGTGTGCTTCGTCGTGGTTGTCCAGGTCGCCCTGGGCGCCGCGACGGTCCTGTCGGGCCGCGACGTTCTCGTCACCACGGCGCACGTCGCGACGGGCGCGGTGCTGCTGGGGTCGAGTCTCGCGTGGAGCCTCTCGGCGCTGGCGGTCGAGCGGCGTCGCAACAACGTGGTGCCGATCCGTCCGGCGCTGGCGGGGAGAGTGGCGGGATGGAAGTAGTTCCCACCGCGGCCGCCGTCGCCGTCGCGCCGTCGCGCGCGGCCGATTTCGCGGAGTTGACCAAGCCCCGGATCACCGCGCTCGTGCTCGTGACCGCCGCCGTCGGTTATGCGGTCGGGGTCCACGTCTTCTCCGCCGGGACGTTCCTGCTCTTTCTCGCCGGGACAGCCCTCCTGTGCTCCGGAGCGTCGGCGCTGAACCAGTACCTCGAGCGCGAGGCCGACGCGCGGATGGTTCGCACGAGCCGCCGCCCGATTCCCGCGGGCCGGCTGCGGCCGGAGGACGCCCTCGTGTTCGGCCTGTCTCTCTCGGCCGTCGGGCTCGTCCTGCTGGCTGCCGTCAACGCTTTGACGCTCGCTCTCGGGGCGATGTCGCTCCTTCTCTACGTGCTCGCCTACACGCCGCTGAAACGGGTTTCGTCCCTGTGCACGGTCGTCGGCGCGATCCCCGGCGCCCTGCCGCCCCTGATGGGCTGGGCCGCCGCCCGAGGCTCCATCGGCGCCGCGGGCCTGGGTCTTTTCTCGATCCTCTTTCTCTGGCAGTTACCGCACTTCCTGGCGATCGGGTGGCTCTACCGCGAGGACTACGCGCGCGGAGGCTTCCCGATGCTCGCCGTGACCGACGCCGACGGCGCTTCGAGCGGCCGTCAGTCGCTCCTGTACGCGACGGCGCTGCTGCCGGTGACGCTTCTCTCGGGAATGCTCGCGGGAGCCGGGAAGGGCTACCTCTGGGGGGCGCTGATCCTCGGAGCCGGATTCCTGGCCTGCGCGGGATTCTTCGCGTGGAAGCGGTCGGTCCCCGCGGCGCGGCGGCTCTTCCTCGCCTCGGTGCTGTATCTGCCGGTCCTGCTCGGGCTCATGGTGTTCGACCGATGAGGGCGCTGGACGCCGCGAACCGCCGGACGCTGTGGATCCTGATCGGCATCGGCCTGTTCCTGTTCCTGGGCTCGATCCTGTTCATCGTCTCGAGGGCGCAATAGCGGAGGCGAGGATGTCGACCGAAGAGCACGCGATTCCCAACTACATGGCCATCTTCTGGTGGCTGCTGGGCCTGACGATCGCCGAGATCGCGTGGGCCGTCATCCCGCATCACTCGGAGCTGGTACTGGCGGGCGGAATCGTCGCGCTCGCGATCGTTAAGGCGGTCCTGGTGGCGCTCTACTTCATGCACCTGAAGTTCGAGCGCAAGACCATGGGGCTGCTCTTCGCATCGACACTCATCCTGGGAATGATCCTTGTGTCCGTGGGCATCGCCGAACTGGTGCTGCCCCGGCCGTAACGCTGAATGAACGAGGAGCTGGAGAACGGATGCACGAAGCCGCGCTGACTTTCGATCCGCACGTCGAGGAGGACCGCACCTCGACCGGGATTCCCCACAACAAGATGGGCATGTGGGTGTTCCTGTGCTCCGAGGTCATGTTCTTCACGGGCCTGATCGGGTCCTACATCGTGCTCCGCTACGGCTCGACCTGGCCGGATCCCAAGCAGACGCTCAACATCTGGCTGACGGCGGCCAACACGTTCGTCCTGATCTGCTCGTCGGTCACGATGGTCAAGGCCCTGGAGTGGATCCAGCGCGGCAACATCGCGAAGTCCAAGCTCTTCATGTGCCTGACGCTGTTCGGCGGCTCGCTTTTCCTGTCGGTCCAGATCTACGAGTACCGTCACCTGCTCCACCACGGCTTCAACCCGCACGTCTCCCTGTTCGGCTCGACGTTCTACACGATGACGGGCTTCCACGGCTTCCACGTCTTCTGCGGCGTCGTCTGCATCGCGTGGTGCACGGGCAAGCTCTTCCTCGGCAAGTACACGCAGGAACATCATCTCGGGATCGAGACGCTGGGTCTCTACTGGCACTTCGTGGATCTGGTCTGGATCCTGCTGTTCGCGATCGTGTACTTGATCTGAGGGTCGGTAAGCGGTAAGCGGTAAACAGTAAGCGGTCGGCAACGGCAACCGGTCCGGTACTGCTTACTGCTTACTGCCTACTGCTTACGGCCGCGCATCACCACAATGTCTCTCTCGGCTCTCCCGACCCTCAACGCGACCCTCAATGCCGCGAGCGCCGTCCTCCTCCTCTTCGCCTATGCCGCGATCCGCCGGCACGAGGTCGAACGCCACCGAAAGCTGATGCTCTCGGCGGCGACGACATCCGCGGCCTTCCTGGTCTCCTATCTCGTCTACCACGCGCAGGTCGGTTCGGTCCGATTCCAGGGCCAGGGTCCGGTGCGCACCGTCTACTTCGCGATCCTGATCTCGCACACGATCCTGGCCGTCGTGATCGTGCCGCTGGTCCTGCGCACCCTTTACCTGGGCCTGAAGCGCCGCGACGACCGGCACCGGCGCATCGCGCGGTGGACGTTTCCGCTGTGGCTCTACGTCTCGGTGACGGGCGTCGTCATCTACGCGATGCTCTACCACCTTTACGCTCCGGGCCCGATCCGGTAGCATCGAGACCGCCCATGAATCGCAAGAAGATCCTGGCGCTCGCCCTCCTCGCCGCGATCGTGCTGCCGGCGGTGCTAGCGGCCTGTCCCCTCTGCAAAGAGGCGACTCCCGCCAACAACTCCGGGATGTGGCGCGGGATGTACTGGTCGATCCTGCTGATGATGGCGATGCCTTTCGCCGCGGCCGCCACCCTCATCGCCGTCATCCGGCGCGCGCGCCGGCGCCAGGCTTCGGCCCAGGGAGCGCGGCCCTGAGGGGCGCCGCGCGGCGCTTCCTCCTGGCGGCGCTCGTCGCGGCCCCGCTTCTCGCCGCCGGGTTCGACAAGGCCAAACCGATCGCGAAGCTGGATCCCTCGCCGGATCTGGACCGGGCGCTCTCGGAGATCGCGGCGGAGACGGTGGCCCAGTTTTCGAAGGCCGGCCTGACCGAGGAGGGCCTGTCGATCGCCGTCATCGACTTGACCGCGCCCACTCCCGTCTCGACGTTTCCCGCGGGCAGCTACCGCGGCGACGTTTCCTACTACCCGTGCTCGGTGGTCAAGATCTGCTTTCTCTCTTACTACGAAGCCCAGAAGGAGGCCGGGAGACTTTCGGATACGCCGGAGCTCGTGCGTGCGGTCAAGGACATGATCACGGTCTCCTCCAACGACGCGACCGGCTTCGTGGTCGACTCGATCACCGGCACGACCTCGGGGCCGGAGCTGTCGGGCGGGGAATGGGAGAAGTGGAAGCAGCGGCGCAACGTCGTCAACGACTGGTACCGCGGCCGCGGCTACACGAACCTGAACGCCAACCAGAAGACCTTCTGCGAGGACGCCTACGGGCGCGAGCAGGCCTTCCGCGACAACGGAAAGAACCGCAATCGCATGACGGCCTCCGAGTCCGCCCGCCTCTTCAAGGAGATCGTCATGGGCGAGGTGGTGGGGGAGCGTCTCACCGCCGAGATGACGATGCTCCTCTCGCGCGACATCACCGGTGAGAAGCCGCTGGAGGACGTCGAGCTCGAGGACGCGCGCCTCGCGGGACAGGGTCTTCCGAAGGGCAGCCGCGTCTGGGCGAAGTCGGGAGACGCGTACGACTTCCACCATCTCGTGGCGCGGGTCGTGCTTCCGAACGGTACGGACTTCATCATCGCCGTGTTCACGAAGGGCGTGAAGACGGTGCCCGAGGTGATTCCGTTCGTCTACGAGAAGGTGGCGGCGCGGTTCGCCGCCCGCCACCCGTAGGCGCGAGGAGAGGCTTCTGCTCGGAGCGCAGATCGCCGCCGGCATCGTCGGCGCCGGCATCCTGGGCCTGCGCGCGACGATCCGGATCGACTCGCTGCACCCCGAGCGCGAGCAGGAGCTCAAGCGCCGCGGCGTCAACTACATCTACACGCTCTGGCACGGACGGATGGTCCTTCCGATCCTGGCGCACCTGCACGAGAACATCGTGACGATGGCTTCGCGCTCGAAGGACGGCGAGATCATCGCCCGATGGCTGACTCGCAACGGCTACGTGCCGGCGCGCGGCTCGACCGGCAAGGGCGGGCGAGCGGCGCTGCAGGACATGATCGACCACATGCGGACCGGGTATCCGGCGGCGCTGACGGTCGACGGACCCAAAGGGCCGCCGCGCATCGCGCAGCCCGGCATCCTGCGGCTGGCGCGCGAGACCGGCGGCTGGATCCTTCCGTTCACGGGCGCGGCCTCGCGGCCGGTGTTCCTGAAATCGTGGGATCGCTACCTCGTGCCCGGACCGTTTTCGCATTGCTACGTCGGGTACGGCGAGCCCTTCCCGGTGCCCGAGGGTGACGACGAGGCCACTCTGACGCGGATCGGCGCGGCGATCGACGCGATCACGCGTGAGGTCGACGCTGCGGTGCGCGTGTCGCCTCCGCCGCCCTGGGAGCCCGTCGCGGATAATGGTGCCAGGAGGTACACATGAACGGCCGCATGCAACCGGTGCGAACGGCGGCGCTGGCCTTCCTGGCGTGGACCGCGGGAGCGTTTCTCGCCGCACAGACCATCGGAAGCGTCCAGGAGTCTCAGGCGATGGTCGGCGTCAGGGGCCTGCAGGTCCCCCCCGTCGCTCGCACCGACGTTGCCAACATGATCGACGCGGGCATCATCGACACCGAGGGCTTCACGCACGTCACCCTGAATCTTGCCGGTGAGCTCAAGAGCACCGCGTCCCGCGACGGCGCGGTCGTCGCCGTACTGATCCCCGTGCAGCCCCCGTTCGACTTCGCGTTCGAAACGCTGGGTCTGCTTCCGGCGTCCCTCGAGATCTCGGCCTCCATTTCCGCGCATGGCAGCCTCTACTTCATGGCCAAGCAGGCGACGCTGGAAGTCGGCTTTCCCCGATACCGCGTCCTGCTGTACAACACGTCCGGCGCCGCCGCGAACGTTGCGTTTTTCGCCTATCGCACGCGCCGATAGGAGCCGCATGCCCGTCAACCTCAAGAACCGCAGCGTCCTCGAGATGTCGGACTTCAGCCGCGAGCAGATCCGCTTCCTGCTCGACCTCTCGAAGGACCTCAAGCGCGCCAAGTACGCGGGCAACGAGAAGCGGCGGCTCTCCGGCCGAAACCTCTGCCTGATCTTCGAGAAGACCTCGACGCGGACGCGCTGCGCCTTCGAGGTCGCGGCGTATGACCAGGGCATGGGCGTGACGTACCTGGATCCTTCGGGCTCCCAGATCGGCCACAAGGAGTCGATCCGGGACACCGCCCGGGTGCTCGGCCGAATGTACGACGCCATCGAATACCGCGGCTTCGCCCAGAAAGTCGTCGAGGAGCTGGCCCGCTATGCCGGGGTGCCCGTCTACAACGGGCTGACAGACGAATCCCATCCCACGCAGGTACTCGCCGATCTCCTGACGATGGAGGAGCACTCCGACAAGCCCCTCCACAAAATCGCGTACTGCTACCTGGGCGACGCGCGCAACAACATGGGAAACTCGCTGCTCTTGATCGGCGCCCGAATGGGCATGGACGTGCGTCTCGCGGCGCCGAAGAAGCTCTGGCCGGCGGAGAACGTGGTGACGCGAGCCCGCGCCTTGGCGAAGGAGTCCGGAGCGCGCATCATGCTGACCGAGGACCCGAAGAAGGGCGTGAAGGGCTGCGACTTCATCCACACCGACGTCTGGGTCTCGATGGGAGAGCCCGCCGAGAAGTGGGCGGAGCGCATCAAGCTTCTCAAGAAGTACCGCGTCACGCCGTCCCTGATGAAGGCCGCGGGCAATCCGCGAGCCCGGTTCATGCACTGCCTGCCGGCGTTCCACAACCGCGAGACGACCAAGGGTGAGGAGCTCTTCAAGAAGTTCGGCCTGGAAGGACTCGAAGTCGAAGAGGGCGTCTTCGAATCCGAGGCCTCGATCGTCTTCGACCAGGCCGAGAACCGCATGCACACGATCAAGGCGATCCTGGTCGCGACTCTGGGATAGACCCATGCGATTCCCTCGCGCCGCCGCCGCGATCTTCCTCCTGTGGGGCGCGGCGCGGGCCGAGCAGCCTTCGAAGACGATCGGCTACAAGATCCCCGCAGGCTGGGTCCTCGATTCCGCCGGGGCGAAACAGGTCGGCGCGGAGCTGATGTTTCTGCCCAAGGGAAGCACGCGCGCGAAGATGGATCGCGCCATCACGATCGCGTATCAGGCGAAGGACCCGGAGCAGCCGGCGATCGCCGACCTCGACTCGTACTTCCGGGTCGAGATGGAGCTGACGCAGGAACGCTTCCCGGACCTCCAGGCCGCTCGCTGGCAACCCAAGGGCCTCGATCCGGAGCGCGTCTCCTACAAGAGCATCGAGCTCTTCGGCAAGGCGCCGAACCAGCCTCCTCCCCACCGGCTCGTCATTGTGGACACCGGTGACGGTTTCTACAGCATCACTTTCACCGACCTCGTGCGCACGCGCCTCTCCGAACCCCTCGTCGAGGACTTTTTCGGCTCGATCCGACTGGAGTCGAAGCCGTGAGGCGCCGGGGTGCTCTCGCGCGCGGGGCGGCGGCCGCCGGCGCCCTGGCCGTCGGCGCGCTCGCGGCCGGCGCGTTCGCGGTCGGCGCGCTGGCGATCGGCTCGCTCGCGATCGGGCGGATCCGCCTCGGGCGGCTCCGCGCGAAAGGGGTCGAAGTGGACGACCTCGACGTAAAGCGTCTCCGCGTGGGGGAACTCGTGGTCACGGGAGAGCTGAAGCTGCCCGAAGCCCGGTGAGCCCCGGCGGATGCTGCTGCTCCGCCAGCTCCTCGCGGTCCTGATCCTGCCGTTCACCGTGGTGGTGCTCGTGCCGCGGTGGCTGCTGCGGAGCGAGGGCGCGCGGCTCCCGTGGCCGCCCTCGCCGCTCACGGCGGCGGGCGCGGCTGTCTTTCTCCTGGGCTTCGTGTTCTTCGCCTGGAGCGTGGCCCTCTTCACCCGCGTGGGACGGGGGACGCTGGCGCCCTGGGACCCGACGCGCCGGCTCGTCGCGGTCGGCCCGTACCGTCACGTCCGCAATCCGATGATCAGCGGCGTCGTGCTGATGCTCGCCGGCGAGGCGCTCGTTTTCGGGTCGCGGTCCGTCGCGCTGTGGACCGCGACGTTTCTTCTCACCAATCACGTATATTTCGTGCTTCTCGAAGAGCCCGGCCTCGAGGAGAGGTTCGGCGAGGAATACCGGGCGTACAAGGCGCATGTGCCGCGCTGGCTTCCGCGGCTGCGGCCGTGGAAGGGCGCGTAGCGCCGCCGGCGGATCGAGGAGGTCGCGCATGGCGTTGAAGGTGGAAGGGTTCGCTCCGCTGATCCAGGTCTTCGACATGTCGACGGCGGTCCGCTTCTATCGCGACGTGCTCGGGTTCGAGCTCGTGGCGCAGTCTTCGCCCGGTGACGATTTCGACTGGGGACTCCTTCGCCTCGACGGCGTCGAGCTGATGCTCAACACGGCCTACGAGAGGGAACATCGTCCGACCCGGCCCGACTCCGCGCGCATCGCGGCGCACGACGACACGGCGCTCTTCTTCGGGTGTCGCGACGTGGACGCGGCGTACCGGTACCTCCGTTCGAAGGGCGTCGAGCTCGGCGCGCCGAAGGTCGCGCCGTACGGCATGAAGCAGATCTATTTCAAGGACCCCGACGGGTACCAGATCTGCTTCCAGTGGCGCGCGGAGGTTGAGTCGTGAGCCGGGAAACGGTCGCGGCCTTTCGCCGCCTGCACGAGAAGGGATGCTTCGTGATGCCCAACCCCTGGGATCTCGGGAGCGCCCGCGTGCTCGCGCAGCTGGGCTTTCCGGCGCTCGCGACGACGAGCGCGGGCTTCGCCTGGTCGATCGGCCGCGCGGACAACCGAGTCCGTCTCGAAGACGCCCTCGCCCATTACCGGGCCATCGCGGCGGCCGTCGAGCTTCCGGTCAACGCCGACTTCGAGGGTGCCTTCGCGGTGGATCCGTCGGCCGTCGCGGCTAACGTGGCCCTGGCGGCCTCCACCGGCGTCGCCGGGCTCTCCGTCGAGGATTCGACCCGGGATCGCGACGAGCCGCTCCATCCGTTTTCGCTGTCGGTCGAGCGCGTGCGGGCCGCTCGCGAAGCCATCGACTGCGGCGGAACCAGGGTCCTGCTCACCGGGCGATCCGAGGGATTCATCGTCGGCCGGCCGGATCTCGAAGAGACGATCCGCCGGCTGGCCGCCTACGCCGAGGCCGGTGCGGATTGTCTGTTCGCGCCAGGCATCAAGTCGCCCGAAGACGTGAAGGCGGTCGTCACCGCCGTCGCGCCGAAGCCCGTGAACGTCGTCGTCAGCGGCGACTTCACGACGGTCAAGGACCTCGCGGCGCTCGGGGTCCGGAGGATCAGCGTCGGGGGAGCGCTGGCCCGCGTCGCGTGGACGGGGTTCCTCGAAGCGGCCGGCGAAATCGCCGAACAAGGCACGTTCACGGCACTCGGCCGGGCCGTCCCGGGCGCTGCGATCAACGCGAAGTTCGCCGGAGCCTGACGCCGGTGTCTCTTCTCACGCTTGAGGAAGCCGTCGAGCGGCTCCGCGAAACCTACGGGCCTCCCGAGTGGCCGCCGTCGGACGATCCGTTCGATCTCGTTCTCTGGGAGAACGTCGCGTACCTCGCAGATCCCGTTCGCCGTCGCGAGGCCTTCGAGATGCTCGAGGACGAAGTCGGAACGAGCCCGCACGAGATCCTGGAGGCCCCTCGCCGCGATCTCGAGCGCGTCACGTCAAAGGGCATCCTCGGCGCGAAGTTCGCCGAGAAGCTCCGGGAATGCGCGCGGATCGCCGTGGAGGAATTCGACGGCGACCTCGACGATGTGATCCACGAGCCGCTGGCGGTCGCGAAAAAAGCCCTCCAGTCTTTCCCCGGGGTCGGGGAGCCTGGCGCCGAGAAGATCCTCCTCTTCTGTGATCGGCAGGCGCTGCTGGCGCCGGACTCCAACGGCCTGCGTGTCCTCGTGAGGTTGGGACTGGCACGCGAGGATCAGTCCTACGCGAAGACCTACGCCTCAGCCCGCGAGGCGGCGAAGACTCTTCCGGCGAGGCCGCACGCTCTGCAGGAGGCGCACCTGCTTCTGCAGCTTCACGGACAGACGCTCTGCAGGCGCACCGATCCGCGCTGCGGGGCATGTCCGCTCGCGACTGGATGTGCTTACGCCCGCGGCGGAGTCGCGCCGCGAAGGAGTCCGGCCGGAACGTCCGCGAGGAGATGACCGCATGAAGCGCGCCCGCAGAGGAAAGCACTCTTACGGGTTCGACTGCACGCTGCCTTGAGATCCGGACTCCTCGCGGCCGCCGCGTGCGCTCTGGGGTGGCTCGCTGCTCCCGCCGCCGGCGCGCCGGCTCCCGGGGATTCGGCTACGCAGACGGTCACGGTCGAGAGCGGCGCGCTGCACCTGACCGGCCTCCTCTGGAAGCCCGCGGGCCGCGGACCGTTTCCGGCGATTCTCTTCAATCACGGATCCGGCCCGACCGACCCCGCGACGGCCGGCAAAATCGGTCCGCTGTTCGCGCGGCATGGATACCTCTTCCTCTACCTCTTTCGGAGGGGAGACGGCCTGTCGAAAGACCAGGGCGCGTTCCTCGGAGACGTGCTCGCGAAGGAGCGCGCGTCGAAAGGCCAGGAGGCGCGCAACCACCTTCAGCTCGTCCTGCTGACGACCGACCACCTCGACGACGTCCTCGCGGGCCTCGCCTACCTCGAGAAACGGCCCGACGTCGATCGCCGGCGCATGGCGGTCTCGGGGCACTCCTTCGGCGGCCAGCTCGCGCTCCTCGCCGCCGAAAAAGACCATTCGCTCAAGGCCGCGGTCTGCTTCGCGCCGGCCGCCGTCGCCTGGGGCGAGAATCCCGAGCTCCGCCAGCGTCTCCTGGAAGCGGCTCGCAGCGTCCGCGTGCCCGTCCTTCTGATCTTCGCCGCCAACGACTTCTCGACGCTTCCGGGCGAGACGCTGAGCGCCGAACGCAAGCGCCTCGGGTTGCCCGGCGCTCTGAAGCTGTACCCGCCGGTCGGCAAGAAGCCGGAGGAGGGGCACGGTCTGGTCTACAGCTCGACGGAGCTGTGGGAGAAGGATGTCTTCGATTTTCTGGACGCGAACGTCAAACATTGAGCCGGAAATCGGGGGGTCCGCTGTGAAGCACTACATCATTCGCGGGGGTGTCGAAGGGAAGAAGCGCCTCGAGCTTCTCGGCCGCGCCATGTGGCCGACGACGTCTCGCGCGCTCGAATGGGCGGGTCTCTCGCGGGGTATGACCTGCCTGGACCTGGGCTGCGGCGGTGGAGACGTCACCTATGAGCTCGCGAGGCTCGTCGGTCCCGAGGGCCGGGTCATCGGTGTGGACTACGACGAGGTCAAGGTCGACCTCGCCCGGAAGGGAGCTTCGGAGCGCGGGGTCCGGAACGCGGAGTTTCGGACCCTGGACGTGTTGACGTGGGACGAGGCTTCCCGCTACGACTTCATCTACTGCCGTTTCCTTCTCACACACCTGAAGGATCCGCTCGATGCCCTGCGGCGGATTCTGCGGGCGCTTCGCCCGGGCGGGGTCGCGCTGGTCGAGGACATCGATTTCACCGGCTCCGTCAATCATCCCCCGAGCGCAGCGATGGATACGTACGTGCGCCTTTACCGAGCGGCCGCGGCCCGCCGCGGCTGCGACGCGGACATCGGCCCCAAGCTGTACGTCATGCTGCGCGACGCGGGCTTTCCGTCCGTGGAGTTCGAGATCGTGCAGCCGGCGTTTGCCTCCGGGGAGTGCAAGCAGCTCGCGGCCATCACGCTCGTAAACATCGCCGACACCGTGCTCGCTGAAGGACTCGCGTCCCGGGAAGACCTCGACGACGCCATCGAAGAGTTCGGCCGCTACACCGACGACGACCGGACGATCATCAGCGCTCCGCGCGTTTTCCAGGTGAAGGGCCGTCGTGCGTGATCGCGCGACGCGATAGAGTTCGGGAACTTTCCCGAGGAGGTGCCGTCGTGGGAGAAGGTCCTTGGCGATGAGCTCGGTGAACGGCGGCGGGCGAGCTCTCGGGGCGATCTTCCTCGGTCTCTGCGTCCTCGCGGGTCTGGCGATCGGCGGGCTCCTCATCGGGCGAGGGGCGGCGCGATTCCGGTCCGACATCCGCACAGTCACGGTCAAGGGGCTCGTCGAGAAGGAGGTCAAGGCGGACCAGGCCATCTGGACGCTCAACCTTCGCCGGGCCAGCTCCGACCTGAAGGACGCCGAGGCGAAAATCGCCGCCGATCGCGAAGCCGCGCTGGCTTTCCTGCGCAAGCAGGGCTTTCCGGACTCCGCCATCGAGCGCCAGCCGATCAAGGCAATCGACAAGTGGGCTCGCGAGTACGGACAGCCGCAGGGAAACGACCCCATGCGTTACATCCTGAGCACCGCGCTCGTCGTCACGACCCCCGACGTCGACCGCGTGCGGACGGCGATCGGGCTGACCGACGAGCTGTTGAAATCCGGAGTCGTGCTCGACGGAGGAGGAGAAGGAGGCAGCGCCGCGAATCCGCGCTTCGTCGTCTCGAAGTTCAACGACCTGCGCCCGCAGCTGCTGGCCGAGGCCACGAAGAATGCCCGCGCCATGGCCGAACAGTTCGCGGCCGACTCGGGAGCGAAGGTCGGCACGATCCGCTCCGCCAACCAGGGCATGATCCAGATCTTCGGCAGCGACGGTAACGACGAGTCCGGCCCGTTCAGCCCGACGAGCACCCTGATGAAACGCATCCGCGTCGTCAGCACGTTCGAATTCGCTCTGGATTGACGCTCCCCGCCAGGCGTGCCTTCGGTCCTCTCGCATCCCGCCGTCCCCCTCGCGCTGACCGCGGCGGCGGGCACGCGGGTCATTCCGCCGAGCCTGGCGGTCGCGGCCTGTGCCGCGAGCGTGCTCCCCGACGTGGATGCGATCGGGTACTGGGCCGGCGTTCCGTACGACTCGCCCATGGGACATCGTGGCTTCACGCACTCTCTCTTCTTCGCCTGCGTCGTGGCCATCGCGGCTGCCGCAGTCCTCTCGAGGCGGGACGTTCCCGCGGGCCTGGCGTTCGGCGTGGTTTTCGCCGCGGCGGCGTCGCACGGGATCCTCGACGCGATGACGAGCGGGGGAGGGGGAGTCGCGTTTTTCAGCCCGTTCTCGAGCGCGCGCTACCACCTGCCCTGGCGTCCCATCCGCGTGTCTCCGATCGGCGTGGCCTCGTTCTTCACGGCACGGGGCGTCGCTGTCCTGAAATCGGAGCTGATCTGGATCTGGACGCCCGCCGCGGCGTTCGCCCTGGCCGGCTTCGCGCTGAGAAAATTGTGGCCCGGGACTTCGCACTAATGAAGAAAGCGACGGGCCGTTTCGGCGTGGCCGGGCTGGCGGTGGTGATGTTGTGTCACCGCGACGCGTCCGCGCGTGCGCCGCTGTCGGCGGAAGCCCGATCCGCGGTCTCGGCCGCGACGCTCGCCTATCGAGACGCCTGGCTCGCGAACGCACCGGAAAAAGTCATGGCGACTCTGAGTTCCGACGCGACCCTGATTCCGAGCGGCATGGAGCCGATCTCGGGCGCCGCCGCGATCCGCGCGTTCTGGTGGCCCGCGGGCGGCCCGGCCACCACGATCACCAGGATGGAGCAGTCGATCGACGACGTCTCCGGCGAGGGCGATCTCGCGATCGTTCGCGGCCACGGCTCGCTGACGTTCACCATGAGGCAGGATGGACGAGAGACTACGCGGACCCAGCGCTCGACATTCGTCAACGTCATTCGCCGGCAGCCGGACGGTTCGTGGAAGATCACACTTCGCATGTGGAGCGACCTGAAGTGATCGGCGGAGGAAGAATCGATGGCCTATGACGAGAATCTGGCTTCGCGGATCCGGAAGGCTCTTGAGAGTCGTTCCGACGTCGTCGAGAAGCACATGTTCGGCGGCGTGGCGTTCATGGTTCGGGGACACATGAGCTGCGGAGTCGCCGGTCACAGCCTGATGGTGCGGGTCGATCCGGCGCAGAGCGACGGGCTCCTCGGGGAGGCCCACGTTCGGCCCATGGACTTCACGGGAAAGCCGATGCAGGGATTTCTGTTCGTCGACGGGCCGGCGATCGCGACCGCGGGTTCGCTGCGGAAGTGGCTCGATCGCGCGGTCGGCTACGCGGAGACGCGGCCTGTGAAGGCCACGAGGAAACCGGCGCGGCGGTCGCGCCCCCGTTCGAAGCGCGCATGAGCTCTCCCGAGCCCGCGGGGATCCTGTTCTTCTCGTCTCCGGCGAAGCTTCGCGGCTGGTTCCGGAAGAACCACGGCGCGGCACACGAGCTCTGGGTCGGGTTTTTCAAGAAAGGGTCGGGAAGGCCCAGCATCACCTGGCCGGAGTCCGTGGATGAGGCTCTGTGCGTGGGCTGGATCGACGGAATCCGCAAGAGCCTCGATGCGGACCGATATGTCATCCGCTTCACTCCCCGCAAGGCCGGAAGCATCTGGAGCGCCGTCAACGTCGCCCGCATTCGCGCGCTCGACGCCGAAGGCCGGATTCGTCCCGCCGGGAAAAGGGCCTTCGATGCGCGCAAGGAGAACCGCTCCGGCATCTACTCCTACGAACAGCGTCAGGCGCGGCTTCCTCCGATCTGCGAACGACGTCTCCGAAAGAACCGGCCCGCCTGGCAGTTCTTCTACGCGCAGCCTCCGTCCTACCGAAAGGCGGCGTGCTGGTGGGTCGTCAGCGCGAAGAAGGAAGAGACGCGGGACAAACGCCTGGGCCGGCTCATCGACCTCTCGACGCGCCGTCAGCGCATTCCCCAGTTCACGCGCCCGACTCCGGGGAAGCGGCGGTGAGCGACGACCTCGCGATCAAGCTCGCCGTCTACCGCTTCTTTGCGGAGACGGGGCGCCGGCCGTCTTCCGAAGACGTCGCCGGTCGAACCGGCGTCCCGGCGCAGGAAGTGCTCGAGGCGTACCGACGTCTTCGTGCGCAGCGGGTGCTCGTGCTCGAAGACGACGGGATGTCGATCCGCATGGCTCCGCCTTTTTCCGGCGTGGAGACCCAGCACGTCGTCCAATCGGGTGGGGTCTCCTACTTCGCCAACTGCGCCTGGGACTCGCTCGGGATCCCCGCGGCCCTCCACCGGCCCGCGACGGTGCTCTCGCGCTGCGAGCAGTCGATGGAGCCCCTGCGGCTGCGAGTCGGCCTCGCCGGTCCCGAGGGGCCGGAGTCGGAATCCGGGTGGCTCTTCCACTGCGCCGTCCCGGCCGCGCACTGGTGGGACGACATCGTCTTCACTTGAAGCCGCATGCTCTTCTTCCGGTCGGAAGAGCGGGTGCGCGAGTGGTGCGAGGCCAACGGCTCGCCCGTTCGTCCGCTCGTGAGCCTCGCGCAGCTCTGGGGTTTGTCGGTGGCCTGGTATCGGACTCGCCTCCAGCCGGACTCCCGGCGTCCGCAGCCCGCGGAAATGCGCCAGATCTTCGCGAGCCTGGGCCTGGCAGGCGGTTTCTGGGACCCGCAATCGGACGCTTTCGGGTGAGGTCGGCATGACGGATTCGCACAACGCCAGCGAGCGCGTGCTCGCTCGGCCGCCTTCCACGGTGGCACCCCCCTTGCACTAAAGGTGTTGAAGCCCGGGTTGGGGCCCGGGCGCACCGTAACCGCCCTGCCTCCGGGCGGGCAAGACAGAAAGGAAACCGATGAAGCGACCAACCGCAGTCCTATGTGCATTGGGGATTTCGGCTCTGGCCGCCGTCGCTCTGGCGCAGGACTCTTCCTCGAACCAGAGCACGACGACGACCAAGCAGACGACGACCCAGGTCTCGCCGGACGGCGTGACGACGAAGACCACGACGATCGAAGGGAAGGTCGTCCGCTACGAGCCCGGCAAGACGATCGTGCTGGTCGGGCCCGACAACAAGGAAATTTCCTACGTTCTGACCGAAAAAGTGCAGGCTCCGGCCGACATTCAGGTCGGCCGTGAGGTCACGCTGACCGCCATGCCGTCCACGTCCGGCCCGGCCGTGATCACGAAGATCACGACGACATCCATTACGCCGGAAGGCAACCTGAAGACCGAGACCGAGACGCGTTCGACGAGCTCCGATCCGCAGGCGATGAGCCAGTCGCAGTCGGAGACGACGACGAAGGTCACGACCATCACCGGCACCGTGTCCGCCTATGAGCCCGGCAAGTCGGTGACGTTCGTCCTTCCGGACAAGAAGACGGTCGTCTACACGATCGAGCCGGCTTCCGTGGTCCCGTCGGACATCGCTGTAGGTAGCACCTACACGATCGAGACGACGACTTCGGGCGGCACCGTCGTGAAGAAGATCACCACCGTCAAGACCACCAAGAAGTCCACGACCGTTCAGCCGTAGCTTCTCCGAAGGATCCGGCAGCGTAAGGCTTGCCTGACACTGCCGGATCTTTTTTTTGCCCCCATCGGCACGCCATAGAATCGAGGACAGCCGATGAACGAAGCGTGGCCGAGCCTCCCGCTGGAAGCCTGGAGCGACACCCTGGCGACACTCCACCTCTGGACGCAGATCGTCGGCAAGGTCCGGCTCGTGCAGACGCCCTGGACCAACCACTCCTGGCACGTCACGCTCTACGTGACGCCGAGAGGCCTGACGACCTCGCCGATTCCCCACGCAAACGGGTCGTTCTCGATCGACTTCGATTTCTGCGACGATCGACTCGTCATTCGCACGAGCGGCGGCGATACCGGCGGGTTCCGCCTCGAGCCCCAGTCCGTCGCGACGTTCTACCGGCGGCTCATGGAGGAGCTCGCGAAGCTCGGCGTCGACGTTCGCATCGACCCGTGGCCCAACGAGATCGCGGATCCCATCCGGTTCGACCGCGACGAGACCCACCACTCGTACGACGCCGAGTACGTTCACCGCTTCTGGCGCATCCTCGTCGAGACAGAGCGCGTCCTCAAGACGTTCCGGGCGCGGTTCATCGGCAAGTGCAGTCCGATCCACTTCTTCTGGGGCGCGGCCGACCTGGCGGTCACGCGTTTCTCCGGCCGGACGGCGCCCGAGCATCCGGGCGGAGCCCCGCATCTTCCGGACTGGGTGACCCGGGAGGCCTATTCGCACGAAGTCAGCAGCTGCGGCTTCTGGGCCGGCGGCGGCCCCGTCCCGTATCCCGTGTTCTACTCGTATGCGTATCCCGAGCCGCCGGGCTTCGCCGTGGCGCCTGTCCTGCCGAAGGCGGCGTCCTACAACACGGATCTGCGGGAGTTCATCCTTCCGTACGAGGCGGTCCGGCTGGCCCCGAATCCCGATGATGCCCTCCTGACGTTCGCCCAGACCACGTACGAGGCGGCGGCGAATCTCGGCAAGTGGGATCGGGGCGCCCTCGAGCGGGACCTGACGCCTCCGGCTCGCGTCTGATTCGTTGGCGATAGGATCCTCGTGCCCGCTCGGGCAGAACGAAACTCGAGGGACCGCATGGCGAGAATCGTCGGATCGCATTCGATCATCTACTCGAAGGACCCCGAAGCCGACCGTGTCTTCATGAGAGACGTGCTGAAGTTTCCGAACGTGGACGTCGGAGACGGCTGGCTGATCTTCGGGCTCCCGCCTTCGGAAGTCGCGGTGCATCCGTCCGAGAAAAACGACGTCCACGAGTTCTACCTGATGTGCGACGACGTCGAGGCGCTCGTCGCCGAGCTCCAAGGTCACGGGATCGTGTGCGATCCCATCCACAATCTGGGCTGGGGCCTGATCACGCAGGCCCTGCTTCCCGGTGGAGGGAAGCTCGGGATCTACCAGCCGCGGCATGCCCGCCCTCCCGCAATGGGCGCCTCCCGAGGAGCCCCTCCGGCCGCGAAGAAGCTGGCCCGCAAGCCGGTGAAGAAGGCTGCGGGCGCCCGTCCGAAGACGAAGAAGCGGAGACGCTGAGACTCGACGCGGGTTTCAGCGATGTTCCGCCGGTCTCCAGGCGGCACGATTCTTGAAGTTTTCGGAGCGGGGGGACCGCATGGCCCTTTCGCTCGCTCCCGCTCACCTCAAGCGCTACGTCGATATCGCCCGTCTCTTCGTGAAGTACGGGCGCGGTCCTCTGGCGGAGGACCTCAGCCGCGATCTGCCGGACAGCGATCGGGAAGTCTCCGCCGACGGCGCCGACCCCGAAGAGCTGGCCCGCGACCTCGAGGCGCTCGGACCGACCTTCATCAAGCTCGGTCAGCTGCTTTCGACGCGCGCCGATCTGCTCCCGACGCCGTACCTCGAAGCCCTGACCCGCCTCCAGGATCGTGTCGAGCCGTTCCCCTTCGAAGAAGTGGAGAAGATCGTCTCCGAAGAGCTCGGCGTGCGCATCGCGAAGGCGTTCCTCGAGTTCGATCCCGTGCCGATCGCGGCCGCTTCACTCGGCCAGGTCCACCGCGCACATCTCCGCGATGGGCGGGCGGTGGCCGTGAAGGTCCAGCGCCCCGCGATCCGCGAACGCATCGCCGAGGACGTTGCGGCGCTGCGCGAGCTGGCGTCGTTTCTGGACAAGCATTCGGCGCTCGGCGCGCGCTACGAGCTGGAGAAGACCGTTGAGACCTTCGGGCGGGCGCTCGTCGCGGAGCTGGACTACCGGCGCGAGGCGAGCAACCTCTCCCTGCTGCGGGCGAACCTCGAGCGCTTCGAGCGCCTTCGGGTCCCGTTGCCGGTGGACGACTACACGACCAGCCGGGTCCTGACCATGGACTACGTCGAGGGCCGGAAAGTGACGGACGTGGATCCGCTGTCGGCGATGGACATCGACGGCGCGGGATTGGCGGACGTGCTGTTCCGCGCCTATCTCCACCAGGTCGTCATCGACGGTTTCTTCCATGCCGATCCTCACCCGGGAAACGTCTTCTTGACCGAGGACGGTCGGCTTGCGCTGCTGGATCTGGGAATGGTCGGCCGCATCCCGTCGGGAATGCGCGACGGGCTGTTCCGGCTGCTGATGGCGATCGGCGAAGGCCGGGGCGACGAGGCCGCCGATCGGGCCCTGGAGCTCGGCGAACGGCGCGACGAGCACTTTGACGAAGCGGAATTCCGCCGGCGCGTCGGAGAGATCGTGGCGGAGTGTACGCAGCAGCGGGTCGGAGACATCCAGATGGGGCGCACTGTCATCGCGGTCGCGCGCGCCGCGGGGGAGTCGGGAATCCGCATCCCATCCGAGCTGGCAATGCTCGGAAGAACGCTCTGGCATCTCGACGAGATCGGCAAGACACTGGATCCTTCCTTCGACCCAACAGTCTCGATCCGCCGGCAGGGCCCGATCCTGCTGCGCCACCGAATGGCCCAGCGCCTCTCTCCCGGCAATCTGGCGTCGGCCCTTCTCGACGCGAAGGAGTTCGCGCAGGAGATGCCCCGGCGCCTCAACCGGCTCCTGGACGTTCTCTCGCGCAACGAGCTGCGTCTCCACGTCGATGCCATCGACGAGACGGAGCTGATCGGAGGGTTGCAGAAGATCGCCAACCGCATTGCCCTCGGCGTCGTCCTAGCGGCGCTGATCGTCGGCGCCGCGATCGTCATGCAGATCCCGACGCGGCTGACGATCCTGGGCTATCCCGCTCTGGCGATCGTGCTCTTCGGGGCCGCGGCGATCGGCGGCATCGCCCTGATCGCCTCGATCGTGCTGACGGACCGCAAGGGCAGGAAGGCGTAGGCCGACCGGATGTTCCTTCCGGGTCGGGGTCTTCTCGCCGTTCTGACGGGAATCGCCGCGGTGTGGGCCTTGCCGCACCCCGCGCCGCGCTCCGACCGCACGCCTGCGGTCTCTGTGGATCCCGGCACGATCGTCCGGTGGTCTGTTCCGGGCACCCGCCGCTGCGGGATGCAGGGGAGGTCATGGAGCGCGATGGAAGAAACCTGCTACTACCCGATCGACGTTCTTCAGAAGGAAGGCGTCGTCGCCCTGGTCCGCCGCACCGACAAGGTGCGCGAGACCGCTCGCGTTGCCGTGGGACCGTCCCCTTACGGAACCGAGGAGATCGAGCTTCCGGACATTCCCCAGGCGCATCCCTCGACCGAGGACGAGAGGCGCAACGCCCGCGAGCAGGCTCGTGTCGCACGAATCTGGAAGCGCCGGGAGGGACCGGCCCGGTTCACGCTTCCCCTCGCGGCTCCGGTCCGGCCGCTTCCCGAGGGAAAGACGTTCGGCTGGAAGCGGATCTTCGACGGCGTGCCGGCGAGCCAGCCTCACATGGGCGCGGACTACGCCCTGACCGTTGGCACGCCGGTCTACGCCGCCGCGGACGGCGTCGTCGTTCTGGCCGAAGAGCTCTTCTATCCCGGCAACGCCGTCTTCATCGATCACGGAGACGGCCTCTTCACGACGTACTTTCACATGTCCGAGATCGCGGTCCGTCCCGGCCAGGACGTCCGGCGCGGCGAGAGAGTCGGCTCCGTCGGCGAGACCGGGCGCGCCACCGGTCCGCACCTGTTCTTCGGCGTTCGCTGGCACGGGGCGCGAATCGATCCGCGATTCCTTCTCGAGGATCCCGGAAAGATTCCTTCGGTCGAAAGGTTGGAGCCATGAGCGACGACGGGCTGGGGATCTACCTCCAGGATCATCTGGCCGGAGCAGCCGGAGCCGTCGAGCTCCTCGAGGCCCTGCAGAAGCGGCACGCCGGCGAGCCCGTGGCGGCGCTCGCAGCCGAGATCCTGGCGGAGGTCGAAGAGGATCGCGGCATTCTGAGGGATCTCGCCGAGCGGGTGGGCGGCGGATCGCATCCGGTCAAGGAAGCCGCGGCGTGGCTCGCCGAGAAGGCGACGCGCGTGAAGGTCGGCCGCGGAACCGCCGGTGAGCTCGGCGCGTTCGAAGCGCTGGAGGCCCTCGCCCTCGGCATTTGGGGCAAACGCTCGCTCTGGCGCGCCCTCGCGGTCCTCTCCGCGAGCGATTTCCGGGTTCAGGGCCTCGATCTGGATCGTCTGATCACGCGTGCCGAGTCCCAACACGCGCGCGTCGAGGACTTTCGCCTCCGGACGGCACCGAATGCTTTGCGGGTTCGCGTCTGAAATAGACTTCCGCGCGAGCCTCGCGGGCGGACCCGAGGCCGCATCTTCGACGAGTGAACCGGACAGACGGACCTTTCCGGCGAATCTACGCGGTGGTGGCCCGGGTTCCACGCGGACGCGTCGCGACGTACGGGCAGGTGGCACGGCTCGCGGGGCTGCCCGGGCAGGCGCGCATCGTCGGATACGCGCTCGCGGCGCTGCCTTCGGGGACACGCCTCCCGTGGCATCGCGTCGTAAACGCCCTGGGCGGAATCAGCCAGCGCGCCGACGGTCCGTACGGCCACATTCAGCGCGCGCGCCTGAAGAGAGAGCGCGTCCGCTTCGACGGCCGGGACCGGATCTCTCTGGAACGCTTCCGATGGAGGCCGGGTGGGAGCCGCGCGTCGTGAATCGCCTCGCATGACGATCGACAATCGCCTGTACGACCGGCTCGCGGGCTCCTGGTGGGACCAGCACGGCTTTCTCCACGCCCTGACCGCTTTGAATCCGCCGCGCTTCGGGTACATGCGCCGCGTACTCGTCGAGGACCTCCATCAGAACCCCGCGGACCTCGAAATCCTCGACGTCGGCTGCGGGGGAGGTCTCCTCGCGGAAGAGTTCGCGCGCCTGGGCTCATCCGTGACGGGCGTGGATCCGTCGATGAAATCGCTCGACGCGGCGCGGCGTCATGCCGAGGACGTCGGCTTGTCGATCACCTACGAGGCCGGCGTGGCCGAAGAGCTGCCGTTCCCCGACTCATCGTTCGACGCCGTCTACTGCTGCGACGTGCTCGAGCACGTCGAAGACCTGGACCGCGTCGTCGCCGAGGCCGCACGGGTCCTGAAGCCCGGAGGCGCATATCTCTTCGACACGATCAACCGCACGTGGCGGAGCTGGCTCGTGATCATCTTCCTGCTGCAGGACTGGAACTGGACGCGATGCATGCCGCCGAACCTGCACGACTGGCGCAAGTTCATTCGTCCGGAGCGGCTTCGAGACCTGCTCCTCGGCAACGGCCTCTGGCCGGGTTCGTTCCGCGGCATGGAGCCTCGCGTCGGTATCTTTCGGGTCCTGCGCGCGCTGCGGCGGCGCCGGCGTGGACAGATCTCGTTCTACGAGGCCTTTCGCCAGATGGAGCTGGGCGAGAGCCTGAACGTCGGCGTGCAATACCTCGGGTACGCGCGAAAACCGGCCTGAGCGCGAATCACGACTTCGCCGACTCCTCGGGGATTCCTTGGCGTTCGAATCGGCAACCGTGCCCACCGTCCTGCGTATCACGGTCCGAGTGAAGACGCGCACGGTCGCCTGGCTGGCCATCGGAGCCCTGGCGTCGCTGGCGCTGTCGGGCGACGACGCCGGCGGCCGCTACGAGAACGCCTGGCCGCAATGGTCTCCGGATGGCCGTCGGATCGTCTTCGCGTCGACGCGGAACGGGGGCGACTGGGAGATCTACGTCATGGACGCCGACGGATCGCGTCCGCGCCGCTTAACCGACAGCCCGGGCCGTGACGCGCACCCGGCCTTCTCCCGCGACGGAAAGCGCATCCTGTTCCAGTCGCAGCGCCGAGGCCCCGTGGACCTCTACGCGATGGACCTGAAAGGCGAGCACTTGGAGCGGCTGGTGGCGACGCCGGACTTCGACGGCGTGCCCGTGCCGTCTCCCGACGGGAAGTGGATCGCATTCCAGCGGGGCACACCCAGCGGCGAGGCCTGGCACTGGGATCTCTTTCTCGTGGACGCGACCGGGCGAAACGAGCGCCGCCTCACCGAGAACGCCTGGAGCAGCCAGGTCCCCACCTGGAGTCCGGACGGGAAACAACTCGTGATCTTCGCAAACCCGGACGGCCACGACCAGCTCTTCGTGATGGACGTGGCGACGACGAAGGTGCGCCCGCTCTTGTCGAGCGCGTTCGACGACCAGACCCCGTCGCTTTCATCCGACGGCCGGTTCGTGGCGTTCGTGTCCAATCGCGACGGCGGGCGGGACATCTATCGGCTCGAGATCGGCACGGGAGCGGTGATCCGCCTGACGAACGGCCTGGACGTCTGGTCGCAGCCGAGCTGGTCGCCGGACGGCCGGCGCATCCTCTTCTCGGGAAAGAAGACCGGCGGGGACGAGGTCTACGTCATGAGCGCCGACGGTTCGGGCCTGAAGCGGATGACGACGGGAACCGAAGGGCGGCGGTGAACCCGGCACGCGGGATGCAAAGAAAGACCCGTGGAGTCGACATGATCCGTAAGATGAAATCCGGTAAATACCGCCTCTACTCGCGCAAGAAGGATCCCAAGACGGGAAGGCGCAAGAACCTCGGCACCTTCTCCTCGCGCGCCGCGGCACAGAAGCACGAGCGGGCGGTCCAGTACTTCAAGCGCGCCTGAGATTCCCTCTCCCCCTCGGGGGGAGAGAGTCAGGGTGAGGGGGTCCGGCGCGACTGAGTTAGGATCTGCCCCGGTGACCCTGGCCCCCTTCCATCCCGTCGTCCGCCGCTGGTTCGAGGCGCGCTTCGGCGAACCTACGGATCCTCAGCGCGAGGGCTGGCCCGCGATCCTTCAGGGGCGAAACGTCCTGATCGCTGCTCCCACGGGATCCGGGAAGACGCTCGCCGCGTTTCTGGCGGCGATCGATTCGCTGATCCGGCAGGGAGCCGATCTGTCCGACGCGACGCAGGTCCTCTACGTCTCGCCGCTCCGGGCCCTTTCCAACGACGTGCGCAAGAACCTGGAGGCTCCTCTTTCCGAGATTCGCGCCATGGACGCCGGAGTTCCCGACGTCCGCGTCCTGGTCCGGACCGGCGACACGCCGTCGCGCGAGCGTACGGCAATGCTCCGACGGCCTCCGCACATCCTGGTCACCACACCCGAATCGCTGTACCTGATGCTGACGAGCGAGGGCGGGCGCGGCCTGCTCCGCACCGTGCGGACGGTCATCGTCGACGAGATCCACGCCCTGGTCCGGGACAAGCGGGGAAGCCACCTCTCCCTCTCGCTCGAGCGCCTCGAGGCGCTGGTCGGAGTCCCCCTGCAGCGGATCGGCCTCTCCGCCACGCAGAAGCCGCTGGAGGCCGTGGGCCGCTTCCTGGCGGGCACGGGACGTGACTGCACCCTCGTGGACACCGGTACTTTCCGGAAGCTCGACCTCGGTATCGAAGTGCCTCCGTCGCCGCTCTCGACGGTCTGCTCGCACGAGCAGTGGGAGGAAATCTACGCCCGGATCGCGGAGCTTGTCCGCGAGCATCGGACGACGCTGATCTTCGTCAACACCCGGAAGATGGCCGAGCGCATCGCCGGCCAGCTCACCCGGCTCCTCGGGGAGGACGCCGTCACCAGCCATCACGGAAGCCTCTCGCGCGAGCGCCGGCTCGATGCCGAAGAACGGCTGAAGGCCGGGCGCCTGAAGGCCCTGGTCGCGACGGCGTCGCTCGAGCTCGGGATCGACATCGGCGACGTGGATCTGGCGATCCAGGTCGGTGCCACGCGCTCGATCGCGACGTTCCTGCAGCGTGTCGGCCGCGCGGGCCACGCGCTGAAACGCGTTCCGAAGGGGAGACTGTTTCCGCTGACGCTCGACGAGCTCGTCGAGGCGGCGGCTCTGGTTCGCTGCGTCCGCCGGCAGATCCTGGACCGCACTCCCGAGCCGTCGCGCCCTCTCGACATCCTGGCCCAGCAGGTCGTGGCCGCGTGCGTCGACGAGACGCGGCGAGAGTCCGATCTGCTGGAGCTGGCGCGTCGCGCGTGGCCGTATCGCGACCTTTCGCAGGACGAGCTCGAGCAGGTGGTGGCGCTGCATGCCGGCGGAAGGGGAGCCCTTCTGCACCGCGACGGCGTGCACGGCCGGGTCCGCGGCACGAAGCGCGCCCGGCTGACCGCGCTGCTCTCGGGCGGCGCGATTCCCGACACCGCCGACTACGTCGTGAAGCTCGAGCCGGAGGGAACGGTCGTCGGCACGGTCAACGAGGACTGGGCCATCGAGTCCAACGGCGGCGACATCTTCCAGCTCGGCAACGCGTCGTGGCGGATCCTGCGCGTCGAGCCGGGCGTCGTGCGCGTGGCCGACGCGAAGGGACAGCCTCCGTCTCTGCCGTTTTGGCTCGGAGAAGGGCCCGGGCGCACGCGGGAGCTCGCCGCGGAGATCGGCTCGGTGCGCGAAGACTGCATCGGAAATCCCGACGAGGCGGCCCCGCGGCTCCGTCAGGACTGTGGCGATGCGCTCCCCGACGGCGCCGCGCTCCAGGTCGCCGAGTTCATCGAGGCCGGCCGGAGAGCGCTCGGAACGGTGCCGACGCCGACCCGCGTCGTGCTCGAGCGCTTCTTCGACGAGAGCGGAGGCATGCAGCTGGTCGTCCACGCCCCGTTCGGCTCGCGAATCAACCGCGCCTGGGGCCTCGCGCTGCGCAAGAAGTTCTGCGTCGGCTTCGGGTTCGAGCTCCAGGCGGCCGCCAACGAAGAGGCGATCGTCCTTTCGCTCGGCACCCAACACGCGTTTCCGCTCGAGGAGGTCTTCGACTACCTGAATCCGGCGACCGCGCGCGACGTGCTCGTCCAGGCCCTGCTGGCGGCGCCCATGTTCGAGACGCGCTGGCGCTGGAACGCTCAGCGCTCGCTGATGCTGGAGCGCTGGAAGGGGGGCCGGAAGGTCCCGGCGCCGATCCTGCGCATGCGGTCCAACGACCTCCTCGCCGCCGCGTTTCCGCAGGTCCTGGCGTGCCCGGAGACGCTGCCGGGCGGCCCGGTGCAGGTTCCGATGGAGCATCCCATCGTCCGGCAGACGATCGAGGACTGTCTCCACGAGGCCATGGACGTGGACGGGTTCCTCGAGGTTTTGAAGGGACTGCGCGACGGCTCGATCGAAAAGGTCGCCGTCGACGTCGTCGAGCCGTCGGCCTTCGCGCGCGGGATCCTGTCGTCGCAGCCCTACACGTTCTTAGACGACGCGCCGCTCGAGGAACGCCGGACGTACGCGGTCTTCTCGCGCCGGGTTCTCGATCCCAACGCGGTCGACCAGATCGGCGCCCTCGACGCGGAAGCCATCGAGCGCGTGCGGGAAGAGGCGTGGCCCGCCCCGGCCGACGCCGAAGAGCTGCACGAGGCGCTTCTGTGGATGGGTTACGCGGGCGCGGACGAGGTCGAAGGCTGGCAGCCGTGGCTCGATGCGCTGGCGTCGGACGAGCGAGTCGTTCTCGAGGACGGACGCTGGTTCGCGGCCGAAGCGCCGCGAGACCCCAAGTCCGTCCTGCGCGGTCGGCTGGAAGCTCTCGGTCCCATTTTCGCCGGCGATGCGGACGAGCAGGTGCTGCTCGAGCTCGAGGCCGAAGGCGCCGTCCTGCGTACGCGCATCGACGGCCGCGCGGCCTGGTGCAACCGGCGACTCCTCGCGCGGATCCATCGCTACACGGTGGACCGGCTGCGACGCGAGATCGAGCCCGTCACCGCCGCGCAGTTCCTGCGCTTCCTGGCGTGCTGGCAGCACGTGGATTCGGAGCACCGGCTCGAGGGGCCTCGCGGCGTGGCGGCGGTCGTGGCGCAGCTCGCGGGCTTCGAGGCTCCGGCCGCCGCCTGGGAGGCGAGCATCCTGCCGGCGCGCGTCCGCGGTTACAAGCGCGAATGGCTGGACACTCTGACGCTGTCGGGCGAAGCCGCCTGGGGACGACTCTGGGGCGCAGGCGCCTCGGCGATCCGGCGGACGCCGATCACGCTGGTGCCGCGGGAAGACCTCGAGGCGTGGGGCGCCCTGAGTCCCGACGTGGAGGCGACTGCGTCGCACACGGCGGCCGCGGTGCAGAGCGCGCTCGCTCGCCGCGGCGCGATGTTCTTCCAGGAGATCGTTCGCGAAACCGGCCTCTCAGCCAGAGAGGTCGAAGAGGGCCTGACCGAATCGATCGCGTTCGGCCGGGCGACCTGCGACTCGTTCGGAGGGCTTCGCTGGCTCGTCGTTCCGGCGTCGCGTCGCCGCGCGGCGGGATTGACGGCCGGACGCTGGACGCTCCTGCGCCGCGATGACGGCGGGCCTGCGGCGGATCCCCGTTCGGCTGCGGAGTTCGTCGCCCGCCGTCTGCTGGCCCGAACGGGCGTCGTCTTCCGCAAGACCCTCGCTCGCGAGAAACAGCCGGTTCCCTGGAGAGACGTGGCGCGGGCGCTGAGGGCGATGGAAGTTCGTGGAGAGGTTCGCGGCGGACGGTTCGTGGCGGGGTTCGACGGAGAACAGTACGCGCTCGCCGACGCCGTGACGATGCTCCGCGCCGTTCGGCGGCGGGATGCCTCGCCGGAGCCGCCGGCGCCGCTGACGGTCTCGGCCGCCGATCCGCTGAACTATCGGGGAATCCTGACCCCGGACGACCGAGTTTCGTCGACGACACGGCGAGAGGTACTGGTAGCCTAGCGCCCGGAATGCGCAGGTTCCACGGTCGGCATGCCCTGCTGGGTGGGGCGATGGTCCTGGGTGTCGCGGGAGTTCTGGCCTCGCTGGGAGGGCCGAGAGAGGCGTCGGGGGCGGAACGCAACTCGGTCGCGCCGATCGACCGGGAGCATCTGAGCTTTCTCTCGATCGACCATGAGCTCTCCCGCGTCCTCGCCGAAAACGGTTTCACGGGCCGGATCGAATCCACGCTCGAGACGCGCCTCGGCCGGAAGATCGATCCCAAGCTCGCGGACCTCGGACGCAACCTGTTCTTCGACCGGATCCTCGGACTCCACGACGACAATGCCTGCGCCGGCTGCCACTCTCCGGCCAACGGCTTCGGCGACACGCAGTCGATCGCCATCGGGATCCAGAACAACGGGATCGTGGGCCCCGGCCGCACCGGCCCGCGCAACCAGCGCCGCGCGCCGATGGTCATCAACAACGCGTTCTATCCGAAGCTGATGTGGAACGGACGCTTCCGCAGCGCCTCGGGAGATCCGTTCGACAACTCCGAGGGCTTCGTCTTCCCGTCGCCGGAGGGAATCACGAAGTTCGGGCCGGGAGATCCCCGCTACAAGCACCTGCTCGTCGCGCAGGCCCACATTCCACCGACCGAGCAGGTCGAGGTCGCGGGCTTCACCGGAGCCGGCGGCCCCTTCGACGACGGGCTCGGGCACCTCGTCCCGCCGCCGGACGCCAGCGGCTCCCGCAACGAGCCCATTCGCCAGGCGGTCCTGCGGCTCCTGAACGAATCGCCTGGCTACCGTGAGGCGTTTTCGCGTGTTTTCCCGCACGTCGCCCGGGGAGGGCAGATCCTCTTCGAGGACGTCGGACAGGCGATCGCGGAGTTCGAGCTCACGCTGGTCTTCGCGAACGCGCCGATCGACCGTTTCGCGCGGGGCGAGCGGTGGGCGATGACGCCGGCGCAAAAGCGCGGCGCCCTGTTGTTCTTCGGGCCTCGAGCCGGGTGCGTCAGCTGTCACGCCGTCGCGGGCCAGTCCAACGAGATGTTCAGCGACTTCGAGATGACCTGCGCGGGCATTCCCCAGATCGCGCCGGTCTACGGCGTGGGCACGGGCAACCTCGAGTTCGCCGGCCCCGGGAAGGACGAGGACTTCGGACTCGAGGACATCACGGCATCGATCCTCGATCGCTACGACTTTCGGACCTCGCCGCTGCGCAACGTCGCGCTCCAGCCCGCTTTCTTTCACAACGGAGCGTTCACTCGGCTGGAAGACGCCATCCGGTATCACTCCGACGCTCATTCCCATGGGCGCTCCTACGACCCAGCCGCCGCGGGCCTGCCCCCGGACCTCCAGCGCACGGGCCCGATCGAGTCGGTCCTCGGCAAGCTCGATGCACGGCTCTCGGATCCGAGCAGTCTCACCGAAGCGGAGCTGGCGGACATCGTGGCGTTCGTGCGCGACGCCCTGCTCGACGAGCGCGCCCGGCCCGAGAACCTGATGCGGCTGATCCCGGCGGAGCTTCCCAGCGGCCTGCCGCCGCTGACGTTCGAAGGCCCGTCTCGATGAGTGCGTAGCTTCTTTCGGATCGCCGCCTCGCTGGCTCTGGTCCTCGCGCTCCCGTCTTCCATTCGCGCGGCGGATGCACTCCGCGTTCTCTTCATCGGCAACAGCCTCACCGCCTACAACGATCTGCCCGCGATCGTCGAGGCGCTGGCGAAGGCCGGCGGCCAGCCCGCGCTCGACTGGAAGAGCGTTCTCCTTCCGGGCACGAGCCTCGAGGATCAGTGGCGGGACGGGCAGGCGCGCAAGGCGATCGGGCAAGGACCGTGGGACTACGTCGTCCTCCAGCAGGGGCCGTCGGCGCTCGACGAGAGCCGGAGATCACTGCTCGACTACGTCGCTCGCTTCGCGAAGGAGATCCGCGCCGCCGGAGCCCGGCCCGCGATCTACATGGTCTGGCCGTCGTCGAGCCGCACCTCCGACTTCGACGATGTCAGCCAGTCCTACCGCATGGCGGCGCGGCAGGTCGACGGCCTGCTGTTCCCGGTGGGCGAGGCGTGGCGCGCGGCATGGAAACGCGATTCGAAGCTCGCGCTGTATTCGAAAGACGGTCTGCATCCCACGCCCGCGGGCTCCTATCTGGCGGCGCTCGTGATGTACGGACGGCTCTACGGAAAGTCGCCCGTGGGACTGCCGGGAACGCTTTCACTCGCGGAAGGCGGCGCGATCGATGTGCCCGAGCCGCAAGCGCGGCTGCTGCAGGAATCGGCGGAAGAAGCGAACCGCAAGTTCGGCAATCCCTGACGCCGTCTCGTCGCAATTTCGCGCGGAGACGATGCGTTCCGCTGTCCAGCGAATGACGTCGAAGGATCCGCGCGAAAGGAGAATCCGATGAAGAGAATCCGGCTCCAGATTTTCGTAGGCGCGATCGCCACAATTCTTGCTTCGAGCGCTTTCGCGCAAACACCCGTGTCCAACGGCGCCACGCTCGCCATCTTCGGGGCCGGCAACATCGGCGCCTGGACCACCGAGCTGACGATCTCCAATCCCGGAGAAACCGCGATGGCCGCGACGGTGCAGAACTACCCGACGCCGATCGTCTGCACGCAGATCCAGCCGTGCACCCTCGAGTATCAGATCCCGCCGCGCGGCACGGTCGTGTCCGGGCGCCCGGACGGTGGCATCGGCGTGACGTACGTCTTGAGCGATGGCACCGTCGGACCGCAAGCGCTGGCGCGGGTGCTCGATGCGAGCGGCCGTTCCGTGGATCTGCCCGTCTTCCGCCTGTCGACGTTGATCGAGCTGGACGCCCCCGAGCTCGTCTTCCCGGCGGCGCAGCGCTGGTCCGAGGGGACCGTGAATCTCCAGCTCGCGAACATCTTCGATTCCGTGGATCCTCAGCTCGAGCCTGTGACGCTGCGCCTGGAGGCGTTCGACGCCAATGGCGCCTCGCTCGGAGCGCGCGAGCTGACGCTCAACGGAGGGGAGCATCGCTTCCTGACGGATGTTCTCGGCTTCCTCGGCGTCGATGTCGTCGAGGTCGGCCAGCTCTCGGTGCGGCGCGTGGCGGGGGCGGGCCGATTCTGGGGGGTGATGCCGATCCTGCGCGCGGACGGCAGCCTTTCGGTCAGCGTCGGAGCCGCGCCGTGATGCGCTGGCATGCAGTGGGTCTGGGCCTCCTCGTCCTCTGCGCGTCGCTGGGCGCCACGCAAGACGGGAGGGCCGGGCCAGCGAAAACTTCCACCGCGACGTTTCGCTCGTTGATGGAAACGATTGCCGCCGGCTGGAACGAGGGCAATGCGCGCAAGGCCGCCGACTGCTTCGCCGAGGACGCGCTGTATCTGGAGCCGCCCGACCGGCAGTTCTTCTCGGGCCGGCCGGCTCTTTACGAGTTCTTTGGCGGCGGCAAGAAGCCCGAGCCGCCGATGAAGATGACGTGGCACCACCTCGCCTTCGACGAGGAATCCCGGGTCGGATTCGGCGAGTACTCGTTCCAGATGAACCGGCGCTATCACGGCGTCGTCGTCGTCCGGCTGCGCGACGGAAAGATCGCCAACTGGCGCGAGTACCAATACGAGTCGCCGCTGGAGTGGAAGGAGTTCGTCTCGAAGAATCCCTTTTAGCTGTCATCCCGAGCGGAGCGAGGGATCCCGGACTCGACAAGCGCTCGTCTGAATCGCACGGGATCTCTCGGACCTGCGGTCCTCGGGATAACAGGCGAAGGCGCGATTGCGCTTCCCCTGTCAGTCGCCGGGGCCGATCATCTTCTCGGCCCGGACCTCCCGATCGAACTCCTCCTCGGTGATGTAGCCGAGGGTGACCGCCGCTTCCTTGAGGGTCGTGCCCTCCTTGTGCGCCTTCTTGGCGATCTCGGCGGCCTTGTCGTAACCGATCTTGGGGGCCAGCGCCGTGATCAGCATCAGCGAGCGGTCGAGGTGGTGCCGGATCCGGGCGTGGTCGGGCTCGATGCCTCGGGCGCAAAACTCCTCGAAGGAGTCGGAGGCGTCAGCGAGCAGGCGCACAGAGCGGAGCACGTTGGAGACGATCAGCGGCTTGTAGACGTTCAGCTCGAAGTTGCCGGACGCGTCGCCGACGGTCACCGCGACGTCGTTACCGAAGACCTGCGCGCAGACCATTGTCAGGGCCTCGGCCTGCGTGGGGTTGACCTTGCCCGGCATGATCGACGAGCCCGGCTCGTTCTCCGGGATCCGGATCTCGGCCAGGCCCGAGCGCGGCCCGGAGGCGAGCCACCGGACGTCGTTGGCGATCTTCATCAGGGCCGCGGCGAGCGTCTTGATCGCTCCATGAGCGTTCAACAGGGCGTCATGCGCGGCGAGCGCCTCGAACTTGTTCGGCGCCGAGACGAAAGGCAGCGCCGTGATTTCCGCGATCTCATTCGCGACCTGCTCGCCAAAGCCCGCGGGAGAGTTCAACCCGGTTCCGACCGCCGTTCCTCCGATCGCGAGCTCGTAGAGGTGGGGCAGCGACGCCTCGATGTGCCCGAGGCCGTAGTCCAGTTGCGCCACCCAGCCCGAGATCTCCTGGCCGAGCGTCATCGGGACCGCGTCCTGCAGGTGTGTGCGGCCGATCTTGACGACGCCCTTGAATTCCTTCGCCTTCCGGTCCAGCGTGTCGCGCAGGCGCTTGACCGACGGGATCAGCCGGTGGCGGATCTGCTCCACGGCCGCAATGTGCATGGCCGTCGGGAACGTGTCGTTGGAGGACTGGCTCTTGTTGACGTCGTCGTTGGGGTGCACCGGCTTCTTCGAGCCCATCTCGCCGCCGAGGATCTGGATCGCCCGGTTGGAGATGACCTCGTTGGCGTTCATGTTGGTCTGCGTTCCGCTTCCCGTCTGCCACACGACCAGCGGGAAGTTCTCGTCGAGCTTGCCCTCGATGACCTCCTCGGCCGCCTGGACGATCGCCTTCGCCTTCTCCGCGGGCAGCGCCCCGCGGTCCCGGTTGACGATCGCCGCGGCCTTCTTGAGAATCCCGAACGCGCGGATCAGCTCCCGCGGAAAGCGCTCCCGCTCGCCGCCGATGGCGAAATGATGGAGCGAGCGTTCCGTCTGGGCTCCCCAATAGCGGTCCGCGGGGACCTCGATGTTCCCCATGGTGTCGGACTCGGTCCGGGTCTTCTTCGTTTCCGCCACGGCTTCCTAGCCTGCGCCGGCGTCGGAGAGGCCGGTCTTGCGCCGACCCGCCGTCAGCTTCGCCTTGACGAAATCCCAGTTCATGCGCGCGATGAACTCCATTCGGATCGCCTTGGGGCAGACCGCCTCGCATTCGCCGTGGTTGGTGCAGGTGCCGAATCCCTCGGCATCCATCTGCGCGACCATGGCGAGCACGCGGCTGCGGCGCTCGGGTTGGCCCTGAGGCAGCATCGCCAGGTGACCGATCTTCGCGGACGTGAAGAGCATGGCCGAGGCGTTGGGGCAGGCCGCGACGCACGCGCCGCAACCGATGCACGCCGCCGCGTCCATGGCGAGGTCGGCGTTCTCCTTGGGGATCGGGATCGTGTTGCCATCCGGAGCGCTCCCGATCGCGGTGGAGATGAAGCCCCCCGCCGCCATGATCCGGTCGAACGCCGAGCGGTCCACGACCAGGTCCTTGATCACCGGGAAGGTCTTCGCGCGCCACGGCTCGATGACGAGGGTGTCGCCGTCCTTGAAGCTCCGCATGTGGAGCTGGCAGGCCGTCGTCTGCGAGCGGGGACCGTGGGCCCGGCCGTTGATCACGACGCCGCAGGTTCCGCAGATTCCCTCGCGGCAGTCGTTGTCGAAGGCGATCGCCTCCTCGCCCTTCTCGATGAGGCGCTCGTTGAGGACGTCGAGCATCTCCATGAAGGACATTTCCTCGCTGGCGTCCGGCACTTCGTACCGGACGAAGCGTCCCTCGGAAGCGCGGTCCTTCTGTCTCCAGACTTCGAGCGTGATCTTCATTTGTAGCTCCGCACCGACAGCGGCACGTACTCGAACGTCAGAGGCTCGGCGTGGAGGTTGGGCTTGACGTTTTCACCCGTGTACTCCCAGGCGGCGACGTTGCAGAACTTCTCGTCGTTGCGCTTGGCCTCGCCGTCGGGGAACTGGTGCTCGATCCGGAAGTGGCTGCCGCAGGACTCGTCCCGCTCCAGCGCGTCCAGGCACATCAACTCGCCGAGCTCCAAGAAATCCGCCACGCGGCCGGCGACCTCGAGCGACTGGTTGAGCTCCTGGCCGGTGCCCGTCACGATCACGTTCTTCCAGAACTCCTCGCGCAGGCCCGGGATCTTGCCCATCGCGTGCTCGAGCCCTTTCTTGCTGCGCTCCATGCCGCAGTGGTTCCACATCAATTCTCCGAGCTCGCGGTAAAACGACGTGAATGTGCGCTTGCCCTTCACGGCCAGCAGGCGCTTGGTGCGCGCCGCAACCGCTTCCTCGGCCGCGACGACCTCCGGATTGTCGTCGCCGACCTTCGAGAGCTTCGCCGCAGCCAGGTAGTTGCCGATCGAGTACGGGATGATGAAGTAGCCGTCGGCCAGGCCTTGCATGAGGGCGGACGCGCCGAGGCGATTCGCCCCGTGGTCCGAGAAGTTGGCCTCGCCCAGCACGAAGAGGCCCGGGATCGTGCTCATGAGGTTGTAGTCCACCCAGAGGCCGCCCATCGTGTAGTGGGAGGCGGGGTAGATGCGCATCGGGACCTGGTACGGGTTCTCGTCGGTGATGCGCTCGTACATCTCGAAGAGGTTGCCGTACTTCTCCTCGATCTTGTTCTTGCCGAGGCGCTCGATCGCGTCCTGGAAGTCGAGGTAGACGCCGCGGCCGCCGGGACCGACTCCGCGGCCCTCATCGCAGACCCGCTTGGCCGCCCGCGAGGCGATGTCGCGCGGCGCGAGGTTGCCGAAGCTCGGGTACATCCGCTCGAGGTAGTAATCGCGGTCCTCCTTGGGAATCTGGTTCGGCGGACGGTCGTCGCCCTTCTGCTTGGGAACCCAGATCCTCCCGTCGTTACGGAGCGACTCGCTCATCAGCGTCGTCTTGGACTGGTAGTCGCCGGTCACCGGTATGCACGTCGGGTGGATCTGCGTGAAGCAGGGATTCGCGAACGCCGCGCCCTTCTTGTAGGCGCGCCAGATCGCCGTCGCGTTGCAGCCCTTGGCGTAGGTCGCGAGATAGAAGACGTTGCCGTAGCCTCCGGTCGCCAGGCACACGGCGTCGCCCAGGTGCGTGTCGATCTCGCCGGTGACCATGTCACGCACGACGACGCCCCGCGCTCGGCCGTCGACCACCACGAGCTCCAGCATCTCGTGGCGCGGGTACATCTCGACCTGGTTGAGGCCGATCTGGCGCTCGAGCGCCTGGTACGCGCCCAGCAGCAGCTGCTGTCCCGTCTGTCCTCGGGCGTAGAAGGTGCGCGAGACCTGCGCTCCGCCGAACGAGCGGTTGTCGAGGAGCCCGCCGTACTCGCGCGCGAACGGAACGCCCAGCGCGACGCTCTGGTCGATGATGTTCACCGACACCTGCGCCAGGCGGTAGACGTTGGCCTCACGGGAACGGAAGTCCCCTCCCTTCACAGTGTCGTAGAACAGCCGGAAGATCGAGTCGCCGTCGTTGCGGTAGTTCTTGGCGGCGTTGATCCCGCCCTGCGCGGCGATCGAGTGCGCGCGGCGCGGCGAGTCCTGGTAACAGAAGCACTTGACGCGATAGCCGAGCTCCGCCATCGCGGCCGCGCCGCCGGCCCCCGCGAGGCCCGAGCCGACCATGATCACGGTGAACTTGCGCTTGTTGGCGGGATTGACGAGCTTGTTCTCGAAGCGCTGCTTGTCCCACTTCTTCTCGATCGGGCCCGAGGGAACATTGGATTCGAGCTTCATTTCACCCATCCCGCGAGGACGGCCACGGGGAACGAGACGTTGCCGATCACGATGAGCGCGGCGAAGACCCAGGCCGCCGCCTTCGCAATCCGAATGTAGCTCGGATGCGAGACCCCGAGGGTCTGGCAGGCGCTCCAGATTCCATGGCGCAGGTGCAGCCCCAGAAAGATCATGGCCAGAATGTAGAAGAGAGAAACCCAGACGTTCTTGAAGCCTTCGATGAAGTTGTGGCCGACGTCGCCCTCGATGAAGCTCGGGTGGACGTTGCCGAACGTGAAGTGCATGAGGTGGTAGATCACGAACAGCAGGATGATCACGCCGCTCCAGCGCATGGTCCGGGAGGCGTAGGTGGACTCCGTCCACTGCCGGTCCCGATACCCGACCCGCCGGGCGGCCCGGCTGTCGAGAGTCAGGGAGGTCGCCGCCCAGATGTGCAGCGCGACGCTGACGAGCAGGAGCCCGCGCACGGCCCACAGGGCCCAGCCGTGCAGGACGTGGCGCAGGAAAGCCCCGTAGGCGTTCATGGCTTCCCGGCCGTTGGGCAGGTAGATCTGGAGGTTGCCGACGAGGTGGCCGATCACGAAGCCCAGGAGAATGACGCCGGTGACGGCCATGACGACCTTGCGGCCGATCGATGAGCCGAGGAACCCCCGCGCCTGAGACATCCGGCTGTACTCTCCTGACGGCGGAACGTTCCTGCCCGCCCCCGGGATTATATGCAGCCGAAACGAACTCTTCCGAAGACGGCGAATCGCGGGAATTCGCGGACGGGGGCGCGCGGTTGGACCGCTTGATGCCCCGGTTTTCCCGGATCGCGGCGGTCGCTGCGATCGTATTCGCGTCTTCCCTCTTCCTGTACGCGGACGGTTCCCTGCCTCCGATCACCGACGAGCGCGCCTTCCTGGAGGAGGTCCGCCGCAACATCAAGAGCGACGAGACACTCCTCGAGCAGTACACGTTCACCGAGAAGTACACCGAGCGCAAGCTCAGCTCCAAGGGCGTCGTCAAAGAGACACGCAGCGAGACCTACGAGGTCTATCCGTCGCTGGAGCCTGGGAAGTTGTACCGCCGGCTCATTGCGCGCGACGGGGTCAAGCTGACGGAGAAAGAGCTCGCCGAACAGGACAAGAAACAGGAAGCCAAGGCGGATAAACGCGAGAGAGAGCGCGCCGAAGCGGAAGTGGATCCGGAAGCGCGGGCGCGCCGCGCCGCCAAGGACGAGGCGCGGGCGGCGCGGGAGAGGGCGGTCATCGACGAGGTCTTTCGGATGGACGACATCCGGATCACCGGACGCGAGATGGTCGACGGCCGCGACACCGCGATCGTGACGTTCAGTCCGCGGCCGGGCTACAAGCCGGTCACCAAGGGGGGCAAGGTCATCCAGAAGCTCCAGGGATCGGCGTGGATCGACGTCGAGGACCGCGAGCTCGTTCGCCTCGAGACGCGGCTCGTCGATACCCTGGGCGTGGGTCCCGCCAAAGTCGCCCGCCTCCAGCCGGGCTCCAACGGCTACTTCCAGCGCCGGAAGGTCAACAACGAGATCTGGCTCCCGGCGTCGGCGCGTTTCGAAGGCGCTGCCCGGCTGCTGCTGGTCTTCGGCGGCCGCGTCGAGGTCTCTTCCGAGTACGGAGACTACAGGAAGTTCTCCGTCGCCACGGAGGAAGAGGTAACGCAGGCGCCGGGCGACTGACAGGCGAAGCGCAGCCGTCGCCTGTCATCCCGAGGAGCGGAGCGACGAGGGATCCCGTCCTGAACGAACGGACTCCCGGCTCAGAGCCTGCCGGTCACGGGATCGATACCGCCGACCTTCGGTCGACGTTGCCTACTGCCGTGGGTCTGCCTTCGGTGGTCGGCTCCCTATCGCTCGGGATGACGGACGGAATCTACAGGGTCCTCACCGACTTGAACAGCCGCGTCACGGCGAACCAGTAGGCCGGAACGACCGGGACCTCCTGCCGTGCGGCGACGATCTGCCTGTACGCCCGCGGCGCCCGCACCCCGGCGTCCCACTCGACGACGTAGGCGCCCCCGGCGAGCGTCGTCTCGACCTTCTTCTTCTCGCGGATCTGGTCGGCCGTGAATGCCAGCGCTTCGCCGCCGGCCTCGACATAGAACATCCGTTCCTTGGGCGCGAACCGCTTGTCGCCGGTCTTCTCGCCCGAGACTCCCTCCCACGAGGAGCCGGCGTAGATCCGCATTTGGAACGAGACCGCCGTCAGGTCTCCCGTCTCCAGGCACTCCGTCTGCGGCTCGTATTCGCGCCAGGCCTCCGCGGTGGTGAGGGGCGCCGGAATTCCGGCGAGTGTCTGGCCGGCGAGCGGTCCGAAGATGGCCTCCCCAGTGGCCGGAGTCCAGTAGGTTCCGGTCTCCTTGTCCCGAATCACGAGCGTGTCGCGCCAGAGCGCGCCGGAATTCTCGAACGTCAGCGTTCGGCCTCCGACGCGGCGGTCGAAAACGGCCGAGATGTCGGTCAAGGGGCACCGGGCGACGACGTACGGAACGCCGCCCGCGTCGTCGTTGACGACCTCGTAGGTGTCGAGCAGGCCGATCGGGTACATCCGCGCGGGCCTGGCGATCGCCACTCCGACGACCTTCTCCCCCCGAAACGGCGGGTCCGAGTGATCTTTCAGCGGGACGGACACAGGATCGTCGAGGTTCTGGAATTTGCTGGCAGGCGCCATCTGGACGATGGGATCGCCGTCCGCGACGCCGACCTGGGGCTTGGTGTGGTATCCGCCGGTCGCGCAGGCGGCCGCAGCGAGGAGAGCCGGCGCAAGGAAGACCGCGCTGCGCCAGCGCCGGATCATGCGGGAACGGGGACGGGCACGCCGCGGGGCCCTTCGCGGACGACGCGGCGGTACTCGGAGTCGCGCTCGAAGGGCTCGCGGCCGGATTCGCAGATGACGCGCTCGAACTCGGCGCGCGTCAGGCCCGATGCGGTCGTAGCTCCCGCGGCGTGCGTGATCGTCTCGTCGACGACGGTCCCGACGAGGTCGTCGGAGCCGAAGTACAGCGCGACCTGGGCGAGCTTGACGCCGATCTGGATCCAGTAGGCCTTGATATGCGGCACGTTGTCGAGCAGGAGCCGCGACGCGGCGATGACGCGCAGATCCAGCTGGCCCGTCGACGGCGGCACGTCCGCGAGCGGCGTGTTCTCGGGATGGAAGGCCAGGGGGATCAACCCCGGGATGCCGCCGGTCTCGTCCTGGAGCTCGCGCAGCCGCAGCAGGTGGTCCACGCGCTCCTCGGCGGTCTCGACGTGGCCGTAGAGCATCGTGGCGTTCGTGCGCACTCCCTGAAGGTGGCACTCTCGGGCGACCTCGAGCCATCGTTCGCCCGAGATCTTGTTGGTGCAGATGATGTCGCGGACTCGCTTGGCGAAGATCTCGGCGCCGCCGCCCGGGCACGAGTCCATACCCGCGGCGTGAAGCTCGCGGATCGCTTCGGCGACGGGGCGGTTCCCGATGCGCGCGATCCAGTCGAGCTCGACCATGGTCCAGGCCTTCAGGTGAACCGCCGGAAACTTCGCCTTCAGGGCCTGCATCAGTCC
>Ga0075434_100000242_pt1 | contig 38087 bp, 32 predicted proteins | sample RhiMethybrSRZTD3_FD_75298 | JGI IMG/M metagenome (GOLD analysis project Ga0075434, IMG submission 75298) | Populus rhizosphere microbial communities from Tennessee, USA - Rhizosphere MetaG P. TD hybrid SRZTD3 | ecosystem: Host-associated > Plants > Roots > Rhizosphere > Soil | place: USA...
GCATGCATCGCTTTGAGGACCTGACGGACGTGCAGTCGACGTTGCAGAAGCTCATGACCCGCGAAGAGCCGCTGGTGAAGATGCTTGCGCGTCAACCGGGGACGAAGGAGGCCCGCTACGCCCACCTGCTCAGCGGAGTGCAGGCCAGTTGGGATGCGCCTCCACCGCCGGTGCAGGAAACGAGTTCAAATTCCGCCGACAGTGAGCGTATCGCCAGGCTTGAAGAAGAAGTGGCAGACCTCGAGAGAGAGATGGCTGAACTGAAACAGGAGCTGGCGGGGTTTCGCAAGCAGTTTGAGTAAAGGACAATCCGAGCCACGGCCAAGCTACATCAGCTGTCCATTCCGTAGCTCAAAGCGATGGAGTTCGAAGGGTTGATAACCGTCAAGCGAAACCGCGCCTTTCGCAACACCACTTGCCCTATCACTTTCTGCAGCTAGAATAGCCGCCGACGTCATTCAAGAATTTCAGGCAATCAGGAGAACTCATCATGCGAGGCAAAGCGACCTTGGCAGCGTTCGCGATTTTGACTAGTTTGTGCATCCTGCAGTCGGCCGCGGCCGACCCAGCCGACGTGAAAGAGGCCGCGCTGAAGGCCTCGGAGATCACCGGAAAGCTTTTTCCTGACCAGGTCTTCTTTCGGGGTCAGGTGGCGCCGGTACAGATGCGGAATACGGCAGGCATTCGGTTTAGCGATGACGTTTATGTTCTCGGTGGGCTGGTAGACAGCTCCGGCTACTCCTCCGAAATTCGGCAGAAATATCAGGGCTACCTGATTACAGAGGTTGCGCTCGAGATTGGCGGCCAGAAATTGGCACCCGGCGCGTACGGCTTCGGGTTTGTGACAGGAGACAAATTCGTGGCCATGGACCTGGGTGCGCATGACGTCCTGCAGACTTCATCGGCGAAGGATATAGAAATGAAACGGCCGATTCCGCTGCAAATCGTCAGTGCGAGCGGAAAGTATCGTCTTTACGGCGGGCGTGACTACGTGGACGTTTCACGAGCGCAGTAACTACGGACCGAATGTAGGGCCGCCGTCCCGGCGGCTGTCCGGCGGGCGTCTCGCCCGGCGCGTCGTGGGCTAGGACGCCCTTTCGACAAGCTCAGGGCAGGCTCTCGAGACAGCCGGCAAGATGCCGGCGCTACGCTCTGAAAGTGAGCATGGCACCGGCGAGGTAGCAGGGAATCCGCTCCGTGATAGCATTTCCTTGTTGGAGCCTCGCAGCTCACCATGGGTCGCGTCTCACCTCGGTTGTCAGATTCTGCGTTCGATCGAGTCCTGCTGATTCTGCTGTGTCTTATCCCCTCCGCGCTGCCAGCGGCTGAGCCGAAATGGCAGGAATTTCGCACGCAGCATTTCACTGTCATCAGCGATGCCGGCGACAAAAAGGCACGAGAGATCACACTGCGCTTCGAGCAAATGCGCGCTGTGTTCGGCCAGCTTCTCATGCGGAGGAAGTTGGTCATGCCGGTGCCGCTCACGATCTTTGCCATCAATGACGAACAGCAATATCTGAAGATGGCTCCCTTGCGCGATGGGCGCCCCATCACCGAGCCGGGGTATTTCGTTCCCGGCGAAGATCATCAGTTCATCGTGCTGAACGTCTCCGAGGAAGACTCTTGGCGGGCAATCACTCACCAGTTTGCTCATCTGCTCCTCAACTACAACTACCCGCCGACGCAGGGATGGTTCGATGAGGGCTTCGCAGAGTACTTTTCGTCGCTGCGGTTGACTGGCAAGCAGGCGGAGATTGGCAGTGATCCAGAGCTGGCTACACCAATTTCTGAGAACGTGCTGGGCCAGCAGATCGAGAACCGAAATCCGCAGAAGTCCCTTACCGAGCTGCTCAGCGGTTGGGTGTGGCTCTCTGTACCGGACCTCTTCAACATGCGTCACAATCCCGTCAACTACCAGGAAGGTACGCATCGCACGCTGTTTTATGCGCAATCCTGGATGGTGATGCACTACATCCTGAACAAAGATCAGCTGACCGCAACAGGGACATACTTCGACCTGGTGAAGAACCAAAAGATGGCGGTGGACGAGGCTATCCAGCAGGCATACGGAATGTCAGCCTCGCAGTTCGATAAGGCAGTGAAGGACTATTTTCGGTCCCTGAAACAACTGGTCGCCGACCAGGAAGCTGTGCGGCAGGGAGCGGCTCCTAACGAGCGTCCCGGGGTCTACCAATTCGCCGCGCCCATAGGGCCGGATGAAATCGTGGTGGACGCAAAGCAAATGTCGGAGGCGGATGCCCTGGCGCACATGGCGGAGGTGATGGTGCGCCTTCCGGATCGACGAGAGCCGGGGCTGCGAGAGATCGATAACGTCCTCAAGATGACCGACAAAAAGGGCGAACCCATCGACAATGAGATTGCGCATCGCGCGCTCGCCTGGGTCCATATGGACAAAGGGGAGTTTGCCGAAGCCGCCGAGGAACTAGGAAATGCTGGCGCGCTTGACCCGCGCGACGTTTGGAATCGTTATTACCTGGCCTTGTTGAAATACAAAACTGCGCAAACGAAACACGAGGAGATCCAGGGCCTGGCAAACATGATGATCGACCTGAAGGTGACAGTCGACTGGTATCCGGATTTTGCCGAGGCATACAACATGCTGGCAATGGCGCGCATGGAGGGTGGCGGCGCTGCATCCGCGCTCGAGTCGATCAAACAGGCGATTGCGCTGAGTCCAAGGAATGAGCAGTACATCTTCAATCTCGGCCAAATCCATGAGGCAGGGAAGAAGTGGGATGCGGCCCGCGACATTTTTGAGCGGCTGAAGTCGAGCAGCAATCCACAAATTGCGGCGGCGGCCAATCACCAGCTAGAAGAATTTGCCACGGTGAAGAAGTACGGGGTCTCGCCCAGCGCACGGAAGCGTGTGGCGCAATCATCTCCGTTCGACGAGTTAGAGCAGGAAGCACAGAAGCGTGCGCAGGTGCAGGAAACTTCGGGGCCAGACCAGCGGCCTACGCAATTTGTGAAGGGCACCTTGACCAGCGTGGACTGTTCGCGGGCGCCCCAGGCGATCTTGACGGTAAATACCGGAACGAGGTCGCTGAAGCTGCGCGCTTCCGACTACAAGTCGCTATTGGTCATCGGGGAGGATGGATTCTCCTGCGATTGGCGGGATCGCCGGGTTTCCGTGAACTACAAAGCCGGCGGGATGTCCGACGGAGACCTGGTGTCGCTGGAAGTGCAATAGTAATCTTACCTGCCTTCATTAATATTCACACAACCGCCCCGGATTACTGATCTGGGCGCGCTTTGGGTTTAGCCGCGCACTCTTTCCGGTTTTCGCCTCGCGGGGTTTTCTCGCGATTGGAAGAGATCGAATCATTAGTGCATTTGGTGTCCTCCGGAGTGGTGGAAACTGAAACGGCCGGGATCCAAAATCTCTCAGGCGTGTGAGGGGACGGACTGGTCGGAGTCGCGATCGGCAGAGCCCGGCAGTTGCCGAACTCGCATGCCAACTTTGCTTCGCCCACTCCGGGCCCTCTGTACAGGTTGCACGGCGGTGCTTCCTCTCCGTGGCGATCCGTTGCTCAATCCCGGAATTGCCTGCCCGATGTGCGGTAAAGCTTCAAGTTGGAAATCCAGTACTGCGGCCGAACCGGCGCTGGCTTCTATTTCGAAATCGAGCGGGCGGTTCAAGCCACTCGTGATTGGAGTGAGGCTGACGTGATGGCAGGCCAGCGTCCCGTCGGCGGCGCCGCATCACGGGCGCGAGCCTACCGCGCTATACAGAACGCGAGGGCAAGTGGCCCTCCGCTGACAGGTGCGCACCTGTCAGCAGCAGGAGGCCCGAGAGAAAGGCCCAGAACATTAAGCTCACTGACAAGGAAAACGGCCCGTACACCTCGGCGAAGTTCAGCCAGGGCAGGGCCAGAATGTAGGCGTACTTTAGCGCTTCTGACAGCAGTCCCATGATGACAGCGGTGGGAAGCACCGCCCGAACCGGAACCCGCCCGTTCGGCAAGAGCCAATAGATCAAGAAGAAGATCGCGATGCTCGCCGCCATGGCGAAGACTTTCATCACCAGAAAGCCCACCACACGCACTACGATCGTCGCATGTCCATGGAGTAGAAACTCCATCAGGGCAACATTGCCGGCCCCCATGCCTACGGAGACCAGGGCCAGCACGCCACACCAGAAGGCGAGTCCGAGAGAAATCAGTTGGTTTCCAAGGTACGATCGGTTGTCGGGAAAACCCCAGATCCGATTGAGCGCGACTTCCAGCGGCAGGAAAATTCCCGTCGATGTGACCAACAGGATCACCAGAGATACAATCTGCACCTGATGACGCGCTCCCACCATGGCATTCAGGTTCCGAATGACAAATTCCTGACCCGCTGGCAGGTAGTCGCGGAGCAGCTGCAACACCACCTCGTACATTCCGGGGGAGCGAAACACCCTCCGGATCAACATCAGCAGCAACGTCACGAATGGAATGAAGGACAGCAGAGCATTGGCGGCCACGGAGAAAGCAAACGTGTGTACCTCGGTTCGCAAGAGATAGCGAACCGTCGAAACCACCAGACCCCAATACGTACGCCTGCCGATTTGGGAACGCGGCCTTAACCCTTCGGCGGGTTGGGGGACGGTAGTCTGAGTTTGTATGGACTGCGGCACCTGATTTTCTGGCAATCTTATCAAAGAGTTGCATTCAAATCTGGTCACCAAAAGGTAACCATACCGCGACCCTGGGTCATATCGGGAAAGTCCGTCTTGGGCGCAAGCCTTTGAGTCTATGAGGGTTTACCTAATTTCTTTTCTTGCCAAGAATGCCTGACCTGCATATTATCTTGGGCTCACTGCCGAAAGTTCGGTAGTGAGTCCAGGCAATGTGGGTTGACGTTTCTGTGTTAGGCGGTCGAAATTCGCGCTATCGTCTCGGGCTTCTGAGCTCTGCGCCGTGCCACTTTTTGCCGGCGCCGAACTCAGGAGCCCTTCATGCTGGCAGGGACTTCTTCCGTCGGCGGTAAACGCGACCTGTCTTCCCGATCCCTTGAGGGGGGGCCATCCTAACCGGGAGGCTCAAACGAGGGACGGAGAGATGAATTCTTCGCGACGAGGCGAAAGGAGTTTCTCTGTGAGAGAGAAGGGAACTGTGAAGTGGTTTAACGGAGCAAAGGGGTACGGCTTTATCCAGCGCTCCACCGGCGAGGACGTGTTCGTCCATTTCTCGGCCATTCAAGAGAATGGATACCGCACGCTCAACGAAGGCGAAACCGTGGAGTTTGACTTGCTCAAAGGTCCCAAAGGCTTCCAGGCTGCGAACGTCGTTCGCGTCTGACCTTGGCTTTCAAACCATTCATTGACCCTCCCAGTACCCCTGGGAGGGTTTTCCGTTGCGATTCTCCACGCATCAGGCTACGGTTCAGCCCGCTACTTCTTCGTCCACTGATCCACCCAGTCGTTAACCGTCTTGTACCAGAGTTGCGAATTTTGTGGCTTGAGCACCCAGTGACCTTCATCGGGGAAGTACAGCATCTTCGACGGCACGCCCAGACGCTGCAGCGTGGTGAATAGCTGGAATCCTTCGCTTACATCGAGGCGGTAGTCGAGTTGTCCGTGCACGACCAGCGTGGGCGTCTTGAAGTTCTTGGCGTACTGGTGCGGTGACCATTTCTGATACATCGCGCGGTTGTCGTAAGGCGTGCCTTTGTACTCCCACTCGTTGAACCAGAGTTCTTCGGTCGAGCCCCAGGCGGATTCGGCGTTGAACATGCTGTCGTGCGAGACGATGCACTTGAAGCGATCGGTGTGCCCGAGGATCCAGTTGGCCATGTAGCCGCCGTAGCTCGCTCCCAGCGCACACTCGCGGTCTTTGTCGATGAACGGATAGGTCTTCTCGGCGTAGTCGAGACCTTTCATCAGGTCTTCAAACGGAGCGCCGCCCCAGTCGCCGTTGATGGCGTCGATGAACTTCTGCCCGTAGCCAGTCGACCCGTGGAAGTTGATCATGATGACGACGTATCCGTTGGCGGCGAACAGTTCCGGATTCCAGCGGTAAGACCAGTCGTCTCCCCAGGCGCCCTGCGGGCCCCCATGGATGAGGAACTTAACGGGATATTTCTTGGTGGGGTCGAAGTTGGGAGGTTTGACGAGGAACCCCTGGACTTTGTCGCCGAGGGCGCCGGTGAACGAGAAACTAATATGAGGACCGAGTTGTAAACCAGCCAACACTGCCTGATTTATGTTAGTCAGTTGTGCTGGTTCCAGGCTGTACTCGGTTGCCAATTCTTCACGAAAGATCTCATTCGGCCTTTCAAATGACATTCGAGTAAAAAGGAGACCAGAATCGGATTTCACCACAGTTAGGTCGTCATTAAAGCCACGGATGACCAGACTCGGTTTTCCGGCGTTGTCATCGAATTTGCTCATGAAAATTGGAGATTCGCCCTCTTGTTCTGCTGAGAAGAAGATGCTGTCAGAAGGTGAGGACCATGCATAACTTCCAACCCATCGATCAAAGTCCTCAGTCAGATTCTTCTTCTCCCCCGTTTTCCGGTCATACAGCACCAGCCGAAACCGATCGCTCTCGTAGCCCGGCCGTTTCTGCGCGCGATAGGCGATGTACTTTCCATCCGGCGAATACAGCGGCGTCGAATCGCTGGCCGGGTTGTCGGCGGTGATGTTCTTCGTCTTGGCGAGCACATCGGCAGAGGTAGCATTCGACGGCCAATTCACCGGTACCGTCCACAGGTCGTTATTGGTTGAAGCCGCTTCGACCTTGTCGTGATTCGAGGTGTAGCAAACTTCCTGCCCGTCGGGAGAGAAGGCATAGTTGTCCTGTCCGCCGAGGGAAAACACGGGAGCAGCGTAGTCACCCGGCGTGAGGTCGCGGTAACGGTCTCGATAGCAAGAGAAGCCGTGCGGATCTCCCGGCACCGCCACGCAGCCGCCAATCGCCTGACTCAGCGGCGTCACAAAGATGTGTGTTCGCTTGCCTTCCTTATAGGCATTCCAATGCCGATAGAGCAACCGATCGAAGATGAGCGCTTTCACTTTCGACTGCTCAGCTTCCTTCAGCTTCTCTTCATTGCACGCGGCTTCCGGCTCCGGCGCGCCGTCGCACTCTGGATAAACATCCGACGTGAACAGAATATTGTTGCCGTCCGGCGACCAGAGTTCGCCGCTCGCTTCCGTTGCGATGGACGTGAACTTGTACTTTTCCTTCACAGTACCGGTTGAACTATCGAATTCCGCGATCCACACCTGCGAGCCGCCTTCTTTGGTGGAAAGAAACGCGAAACGCTTGCCGTCTGGGGACCAGCGCGGGCGATCACCGTCTTGATCGGAGACAAGGACGCGCTCGCGCGCGTCGGCGGGCGAGACGCCCGCCGCTCCACTCAGAGGGACAATCCAGATGTGTGGCGTCTTCTTGTTTGCGGCGAGGTCGACGTCGACAACACTGAACAGCACCCACTTGCCGTCGGGCGAGGGGACCGGCTCGCCCACGCGCTTCAGCTTCATCATGTCTTCGAAGGTAAAGGGGCGCTTGTTCTGAGCAAATGCAGGAAGAATGTAAAGAAGTGTAAAAATCACAGTGAGAAAATGGCGCATGATCGCCTCCGCGCGCAAACGGGGTAGTGTAAATCAGGGATGCAGCCAATGGCTCGGGCACTTGGCACCCGGCAATTTGCACTTGGCCCAAAAGGGGCTTATTCGGGGGTCGAAAGATGAGACGAAAGATTCAGGAAAGATCTGACTAAGGCTCAATGCGGGCATCTCTCGCGCAACCATTCCCAGTCAACCATCGTCTAATCCAGTAGGCAGAAACTGCAGTCTTCCCTACCCTCCGGGCTCCCTGAGCGGAGAGGGTCCGGGGGTAGGAAGGCAGCAGGGTGCGTTTTCCTGACGCGACGGGCCAATTCTTCTACACTATTCCTATGAACCTGCATTTCCGTACCAGCCGGCCGTTCGCGGCTTTGATTTCGCTTTTCCTGCTGGCCGTGATGGCTGCCGCCCAGGAAGGTCCCCTCGACAAATCCGAACCAAAGGGCATCACTCCCGACGAGATCATCAAGCGCTTCGCCGCGAAAGAAAAGGAATTCAAAATCGCCCGCGACGGTTACACGTATCGACAGGACGTCAAAGTTCAGACTCTGGATGGCGACACGGTAGACGGCGAATACCGGCAGGTTTTTGATATCACCTTTGATGATCAGGGCCACAAGAACAAGACTGTCGTTTACGCGCCTCAGGCGACGCTCGTGCGCATTGGAATGACTCAAGAGGATGTCGACGACATCGAGAACCGGTTGCCATTTGTGCTTACCAGCGACGAGATTCCGGAGTACAACATCCTTTACGTGGGCATGCAGCAACAGGACGAGTTGCATTGCTACGTGTTCGATATCGCGCCCAAACAGATTGAGGCCAAAAAGCGCTACTTCCAGGGACGCGTGTGGGTGGATGATCATGACTTCCAGATCGTGAAAACCTACGGGAAAACCGTTCCCGACATCCGTCCGAAGAAGAAAGGCAACGAGAATTTATTCCCCAGCTTCACCACCTGGCGCGCTCAGGTTGATGGCAAGTACTGGTTCCCCATCTACACCAAAGCTGACGACACGCTTCACTTCTCGATGAATGACGTTCGCATCCGTGAGATCGTGAAATACGAGAACTACAAGAAATTCGGATCCAAGACGCGAATTACGTACGAAGGGAAGGAACTGCCGCCGGGAGAGAAGAATCCACAGCCGGAGCCGCAAGCACAGCAACAACCGCCAAAGAACTAGGTTTCAAGGTTGCAAAGTTTCAAGGTTTCAAGGTTCGGATAGCAAGCGGCCCGGGAGTGCGCAGGGAATCCAGCAGGCGATTCAGCAGTCCTAGCACCTGATACGCCTCACTTTCCACATGACGGATAGGCTTCTCCGTCAACGTATCCGAGTCACACGCTATAGCGAGTTGAGTGCTCAGCTCGAGCCAAGAACCTCGAGAGTGTCTGAGAAATTGTTGAAACTCTCCCGGTGTAAGTCTGCCTTGGCCTTCGGCAATATTTGAGGCAACCGAGACAGCGGCTCGCCGCATTTGCGACCTCAACCCGTAAGTTTCAGATTTCGGGAAAGGCTCAGTCTCCCGATAAATCCGAACGGCAAGGGCCTTTGCCTTCTGCCAAACCACCAAATCGCGATAAGATCGCGCCATGATTTGCTCCTGGGCGCCATCCTCACCCACTTTGAAACCTTCGAAACCTTGAGACCTTGAAACGTTGTCCGCTTGAAACCTCAGTAGAACAGATACTTCCTCCACTTATCATCCGACCTGCCCATCAGACGCATGATGTGACGGCTGGTGTGGAGGTTGAAGGCGCGGGGTTCGCGCAGCAGTTTCATGAAGGCTTCGGCGGGAAGTTGATTGCCCTTACGACGGTTGCAGGGATGGCAGCAAGCGACGAGGTTCTCCCAGGTGGACGAGCCTCCGCGGGAGCGGGGAACGACGTGGTCGAGCGTGAGTTCGCCCGAGGCGAGCACCACTCCGCAGTACTGGCAGGTGTTGCGATCCCGGAGCAGGATGTTCTTGCGGGACAAGGCGCGCGTCTGGTGCGGAATGCGGCGGTACTCCAAGAGGCGGATCACGGACGGAACCCGCATGGCTACCCGCGCGGCATGGAGAAAATGGCCATTCTCCTCTTCTGCCATGGCCACACCTTTAAGTACGAGCACGATCGCGCGACGAGCTGCGCAGACATTGATCGGCTCATAGGAGGCGTTCAGGACCAGCACGGGGGCGTGGAGGGCTTGCGAATTGCCGTAGGTCCCAGCCGCCACGGTGAGCACGCCCGCGGCGGATCGTCCCACCATGCCCCTCATCGAATTGTCGATCTTCGCTCCCATAAAACTCTATTCATCACTTATCCGTGCGCAGCCATGGTCATGTCGGTATCCGGCGCCGGCTCCAGTTGCGCATGCTGCGCCTCGGCCTTCAAGGTTCGCGCTACTGTCGCAACCCAAACCTTTGCCGCACCCGCACGGCGCAGGATGCGAGCGCACTCCGAGACTGTGGTGCCTGTGGTGAACACGTCGTCTATCAATAGCACCTCGCACCCCGATATTTGTTCCGGATGCTTCATCCGGAAGGCGCCTCGCATGTTCTCGCGCCGTTGATGCCGTGTGAGACCGGTCTGCGACTGGGTTTGGCGTATTCGTTCCAACCCATCGGAACAAAGTAAGTAGCGATCGCGCGAGGGCAAGAGCCTCAGGGCCATCCGCGAAATCAACTCCGCCTGGTTGAATCCCCGGTGACGCAGTTTGCTTTGGTGCAACGGCACGGGTATCAGGCAAACTTTCGCGTCTTGAAAGGAGGGTTCCAAGCCAGCTACGGTTTCCCCTAGCATGCGGCCGAGCACGTTCGCCGCGGGGCGTATTTGCTGGTACTTCAGCATGTGGATGAGGTCTCTTAGGCCGCCTTCGTAACTGCCATAGGCGACGGCGCGAGCGTATGGGGTCTCCATACGGCGGCAAAGGCCGCAACGCACTTCGCACGCTCCAGCGAAGGCGTGCGGGCTGACCAGCCGCTCTCCGCAGATCGAGCAAAGTCCGCCTTCGATCGGGCGCATCGCTTCCAGGCAGAGTTCGCACACTGGCAGGCGGGAAATTCGGAGCAAGGGTTCGCCGCAAATGCGGCAATCGGCAGGAAATAGGGTGGCGAATAGGCTGTGCGCCAAGTCGCCGGCCCAGGAAGCAATAGAAGACCCTTTGGCTACTGTGGTCGACTGCGTAGCCCGAGTTCGGTCCTCACTACTGCTGAAGACAGCCTCCTGTCGTCCGGCAAGTGCATTTGGGCTCCAACCAGACGAATCTCAGCAATAAGTATAGCGACGGACGCAGGCTCACGCAATCTGACGAAGGTTCTGATCCCCTTCGTTCGTTCCCTTCTGTGTACCCTTCGGCTCGCTATCGTTCGGCGGGGCAGGAGACCAAGTTAGGATCGGTGGGGACTGGGAGGTACTTTGTTCAGGATGAGGCAGCAGGGGTACCCGCAACGGCCGATAAGAGCGGTGGTAGCAATCCCCGCAGCGGGCCGGCCGGAAACTCAGCAAACGCAATATGCGTCTTTCGAACCAGTTGCGAGGGCGAGACACAAACCCATCCATACCGCCGCAATGAGCACATCGGAACTGGGTGAAGAAGCGAGACCAGAAAGTGGAGTGGGAAACAGCGTTCATACTAACTCCTCGGGCCTTCTCGAAAGCCCGACAACACACCCCCTGTTGTTTAATTCTGAACCCGATTCGCCAACTGCAAACCTGTCTTTATGTACAGATCTTATGTACAGGTCCGGGCTAGGCGGCCTTACGTTGTGTCCCGGATCCCGAGCCCCCACGTCGTCCGGATTGGTGACGCTAAGGTTACTGTATTCCTCGCGACTCATCGGCTGGCACGTGAGATGGCCATCGTGACGGCCGCGTTGCCAACGCTGACAAGGAAACCAGAAACTGAGGGGCGTACTTGTATTCGGCGGTCGCAGCATGCTAACGTGCGCGGGCGCAGCAAATCTTAAGGTATATCTAATTCTACGAGTCACTTGCGAGAGGTCTCATGAGCACTCAAACCGCCGCACCCGCAGGGCAGAAGAAGTACCAACCCTACGTGCCCGAAAACATGGAGATGAAGGAGTTCACCTTCCGAGCGGTGCTGATCGGGTTGGTAATGACGGCCGTTCTGGGATCGGCCAACGCCTACTTGGGTTTGAAGGCGGGGATGACGATCGCGGCAACCTATCCCGCGGCCGTCATTGGGATGGCCCTTTTACGACTGATGAAGGGCTCGTTACTTGAAGAGAACATAGCGCGCACGGTGGGCTCCATTGGGGAATCGGTTGCGGCGGGAGCAGTGTTCACAATTCCCGCCTTCGTGATGGCCGGACTTTGGCCGGGGCTTACGCAAGGTCAGTATTGGAAATCGGTCGCGCTCATGATGATTGGGGGCACGCTTGGGATTCTGTTCGTCACGCTGTTGCGGCGTGTGATGGTGGAAGACCCTGAGCTCCCCTATCCCGAATCCGTGGCAGCTTCTGAGATACACAAGGCGGGACAACAGGGCGCCAAGGCCGCGAAGATTCTGTTCGCGAACATGGGATTCGGCGCCTTCATGTTCTTGCTGGGTGCAGTCAACGTCTTTCAACCCAGTAACACTTTGCACGTACGGATCAGCGAGCTGGGCAAAAGACTGTTGCTTCGCACCGGGACGAATCCCAACGTGGCGACCACGGTCACGGGTGGCGCAACGCTATTCAACGCGCCCGACATCAGCCCGGCTTACCTGGGCGTTGGATACATCATTGGACCACGATTGGCGGCATTGAACTTTGCCGGAGGCGTACTGGCCTGGGGCCTGCTGGTTCCACTCCTAACCTTTACGGTGGGCCCGTACATCCAAGCTGCACAGCCAAACGGGCAACTGCTCTCGTGGGACCTGCTGGCTGGTGCAATTTATTACTCCGTCGTTCGACCGATTGCGGTGGGCGGAATGCTGGTGGGTGCGACATACACCTTGTTCAAAATGCGCAAGCAGCTGGCTGTTGGCATGGGGCGCGCGATTTCAGACTTGAAGAAGTCCGCGGCAGCACACGCCGCCACCAATCGCACAGAGCGCGACCTGAGCTCCAAAATCGTGTTTGCTGGAGTGGCCCTGGTATTCGTGGCCATGATCGTTCTCTATCACTACTTCATCAGCGGGGCGGGCAATCTCTCGGGATCGCGGATACTGTCGGGATCGCTGGTAGCGGCCGGAGTCATGATTGTGGTTGGCTTCTTTTTCGCGGCAGTGTCGGGGAACCTGGTGGGAATGATCGGGTCTTCCAACAATCCTGTGTCGGGCTTGACGCTGTGCACGCTGGTGATTGCCGCACTCCTGATGGTCGCTTTGGGAGTCTCCGGTGCGGGCGGGGTAGCGGCGGTGCTCGGCGTGGCGGCGGTGGTATGTGTTTCTTCCGCAGTTGCTGGCGAGATGTTGCAGGACTTAAAGGTCGGTCACATTCTAGGCGGCACACCCGCCAAGATGCAGGTGGGCGATCTGTTTGGGATTGTTGTCGCGGCTCTGGTGTTGTTCTTTCCACTTTCAACTTTGGACAGGGTGTATCACTTCGGAACGCCCGAACTCCCAGCCCCGCAGGCAGGCCTGATGGCGATGCTTTCGAAAGGCATTGTCGGCGGCGACATGGCATGGCCCCTGGTGGTAGTGGGCATCTTGCTGGGGATCGCAATGATTCTGATTGAAGTCAAGAGCGTGATGCTGTTCTCCGTCGGAATGTACCTGCCTTTGGGAACGACCTTCGCCATTTTTATGGGCGGAGTGATCCGGTGGGTCACGGACCGGATGCGTGACAAACGCAATCTGAACGATGCACAGAAGGCGCGTGTGGACAATGCGGGAATCTTGACGGCATCCGGCCTGATTGCGGGAGAGGCCTTGTGCGGCATTGGGATCGCAGCCATTCTGGCGCGTAGACTGGCACGCGACCCTCACGCCGACACCCGGTTGTACGACCTTGCAATTGGGAACCCCGTGACCAGCCTATTGGCTTTTGCGGTGTTGGTGGCGGTCATGATCCTGATTCCATTGGCCAATGCGGGCCGCCCCGAAGATCCGGCGCCGCCGACGGCGATCATGTGAGCGTGTGGGGCGGTACTGCCGCCGCATGGCAAAAGCAATAACCACCAAGGACACGAAGTCACACGAAGAAAACCAAGGGTTGAGGTTTTCCTTCGTGTTACTTTGTGTCCTTCGTGGTCAATAGCCTTATGTCGATCCCCAAAAACATTGCCTGGGTGCAGGAGCGAATTCGCAACTCAGCCATGCGAGCGGGCCGCGATCCGCGCGATGTTACTTTGATGGCGGTCAGCAAGACGTTTCCCGCAGAGCGTATTCGCGAGGCGTACGAAGCTGGATTGCGTGATTTTGGTGAGAACCGCGTCCAGGAATTTGCCGGGAAGGCTGAGGCTTTACGTGACCTCGGAGACGCCTGCTGGCACATGATTGGCCATCTCCAATCGAACAAAGCGGGGAAGGCTGCCGAACTGTTTCACTCAGTGGATTCGGTCGATTCGCTTAAGTTGGCCGAGAGGCTCAATGAAGCAGCGGGCCGGGCTGATAAAAAATTGTCAGTCCTGATTGAGATCAACGTTGCTGGGGAGGCGGCTAAGAGTGGGGTTGCGCCTGACTCGCCGGAGTTGGAGCAATTTCTCTCCGGGGTTTCGCAGCTCGAGAGCCTCCAGGTCAACGGACTCATGACGATTCCACCGTTCTTCGACGATCCCGAAATTGCTCGGCCATATTTCCGGAGACTTCGCGAGCTTCGGGATCAAATCGCCGGCCGCAACATGACCAGGATCGGGATGACAGTCCTCTCCATGGGCATGTCGCATGATTTTGAAATCGCGATTGAAGAAGGGTCGACGTGCATTCGGGTGGGCACAGCGATTTTCGGAGAAAGAGCTCGCAAGACATGAATCGGCTCGACCAGCGTGCACCGTTGCTCTCTTGCTAAGCCTTTGATCCCCATCGAGGAAAGTGCGCAGGGAGTCACGTTTCTCATCAGGTTGCATCCCCGTGCCCGGAAGAATGCCATCACTGGAGAACGGGGCGACGCGCTGAAGCTGTCCCTGACAGCTCCGCCCGTGGAGGGCAAGGCCAACGAGGCGTGCATCGAATTTCTTGCAAAACTTTTGAAGGTGCCGCCCTCGTCCATTACTATTGCTGCCGGCCACACCAGCCGTAACAAGGTGATTCGCGTGGTTGGGTTGAGTGCGAGGGAAGCTCGAGATCGATTGGGTTAGACGCGGGCAGGGAGTGCCCGCGCCACATTCAGTGCCGGGCCACATCGCCATGAGGAGCCGCATTTGACAGTTTCCGAGCGCCTGCAGGAGATCCGCACCGGCTTTGAGCGGCCGTTCTGGGTCGCGAACATCAGCGAGATTTTCGAGCGTCTCTCGTACTATGCCGTCTTCGCGGCATTGGCTCGTTATTTGCACGAAGCGTTGCAATTCCCCACCGATCAAGCGGCCAGTCTTAGCGGCGTTTTCGGTGGGGCAGTGTGGGTGATGGCGATTTTCGGGGGCGCGCTCGCCGACCGCATCGGCTTCCGCCGCGCTCTCTCCCTGGCGTATTTCATCCTGAGTTGTTCGTACTTTCTGGTGGGTTCTATCGCGGCGCCGTGGTTGGAACCGGTGCGCAGAGTCGTTCCTCTCGGTCTGCTGGTTGGTGTCGTTTTATTTCTTCCGGCACTCGGCGTGGCCTTGGTCAAGCCCAGTGTCGTCGGCACAACGGCGCGATGTTCGAAGGAAAGGGTTCGTTCAATCGGATATTCGATCTACTACACACTCGTAAACATCGGCAGCTTTATGGGGCCTTTTCTTGCCGGCTGGATTCATGCTCACATGCGCGTCGAGAATGTCTTTCGTCTCGCGGCATTGAGTGTGTTTCTCATGCTCATCGGGGTTCTGATCTTCTTCAAGGAACCCCGTCGCGCTGCCGAGCAGCAAACCACCTCCCTCGCGCAGGTCGGGCGCAACTTTCTCACCGTGCTCGGTAACGGGAAGTTTGTGCTGTTCCTCCTGATCTTTTCGGGTTATTGGATTGTGTTTTGGCAGCAGTATCTGATTCTGCCGATTTACATCCACGATTACGTCAACGCAAACGCCAACACGGAGATGATTCTGATCGCTGACCCGCTGGTGGTGATCACGCTTACCGTCGCCCTAAACGCGCTGACGCGCCGTATATCGTCGTTCAGCGCAATCACCCTGGGCACGCTTGTTACTGCCGTGGGGTGGCTCCCGCTGGTCGCTTTTCCGCGCGTCTGGGCAGCAGTTGCTGCCTTGATTATCGTGGCCCTCGGAGAGATTACTCAACAGCCTCGCTACTACGAATATATTTCCCGGCTCGCTCCGCCGGGCCAGCAGGGCACGTATCTGGGATTCGCCTTTCTGCCCATCGGGATCGGATCGCTCATCGGCGGAAGGTTCGGGGGGATGCTGGTTCGCCACTTCGGAGAGGAGCAGCACCGGCCTGAACTCATCTGGTGGATCGTGACCGGTGTAGGAATCGCGACCACGGTCTTGCTTTGGGTTTACGACAAAGTGTTCCTCACACAGGAGAAGACTCCTGAGCAGGTAAGCGAGGTAACCAGCAAGAACTGAAATGTGTTTGGGCAGGCTCTCCAAAGATAGAGTCTCTTCCCTCCCGTACGTCACTGTGGGACATCAGCCCGATGGTGTATCCTTCCCGCCGCACCGTGAACCCGGCCATGGCCAAAGGGAAGACGCCCGCTTACATTGCGGCACACATTCGGCGCGTCCTGAAAGATGGTGGATCTGCGCCGCATGCCGAAGGGGTGCAGTGGTTTTTCAAAGAGGAAATCAAGTCGCGTGGGTGGTACACGGCCGAGCTACGGAAAGTCGCCGTGCGATTTCGACGCACAATCGTCCAGGAGCGCGGCATCGAATTTCTTGTCAAAGTCGCGGACCAACTCTTTCGGGGTCGCGTTCTGGAAGAAAAAGTATTCGCAGTCTTCTTGCTGGAGAAGCTGGTGGACCAACTCCGCGATCCCGAGTTTCGGCTGTTCGAGTCGTGGCTTGCGCGGATCACGAGTTGGGCCGACCATGACGGTCTGGTCCACTATTTGATCGCCCCGATGGTGGCAGCCAAGACAGCCCGGGCGACATCTGTGTTTGTCTGGGCAAAATCTCCGAATCGCTGGCACCGGCGGGCCGCCTGCGTGGCGCTGATTCAAGGAACACGCCAGAAGCTGTTTCTGCCAGAAATTCAACGGCTCTCGAGCATGTTGCTGTGCGACGAAGATGACATGGTGCAAAAAGGCCTGGGATGGCTCCTGCGAGAGACCGCCAAGGCGGACGCCCGGCGAACGATTCCCTACTTGATGAAGATCCGTCGGAAGGCGCCTCGGCTTGTGCTACGAACCGCCTGCGAAACCTTATCTGCTCGGGAGCGTGCCAAAATACTGGCACGTCCCGCGATTTCGTAAGAAAAGTCGGCCTCAGGACCCGTATCCCAATTCGCGTAATTCGTCCCGCTTGTTTAAAATAATCGTTTGCTCATGAATCTCCCAGCCATTCAGGCCGCGCTGCGCGAACGCAACATCGACGCGTGGCTTTTCTACGATCACCATCGCCGGGACCCGATTGCTTATCGCGTCCTCGGTTTGCCGACAACGCTCATGGTTACGCGCCGGTGGTTTTATGTGATCCCGGCGGAAGGCGCACCGCTCAAACTGGTGCATAAGATCGAATCGGGGCACCTGGACACACTTCCGGGTTCCAAGCGGAGCTACGCCGGCTGGCAGGAATTGTTCGACGGCATTAGGGGGATTCTCGGACCTTACCGCGACATCGCCATGCAGTACTCGCCGAACAATACCGTGTTCACGATTTCCCTGGTGGACGCTGGCACGATCGAGATCGTTCGCGGGCTGGGGAAGAATGTGGTGAGTTCGGCGGATCTGGTCGCGCAGTTCGAAGCCACGTTCACCGAGGAACAGGTCCAATCGCATTTCGCGGCGCGGGATGCCATTGACGGCATCACAGCGGCAGCATTTCAGGAAATTGGCCGGCGTGCGCGCAACGGCGGCACGACCGAACACGCGATGCAGCAGTGGTTCATGGAGGCTTTTCGGCGCGAACATCTTGTCAGCGATGATCCGCCGATCGTGGCCGTGAATGCCAACAGCGGCAATCCGCACTATGAGCCCCGCGCGGAAAACCCGATTCCGATTCGTGAAAGGGATTTCGTGCTCCTGGACGTCTGGGCGAAGAAAGACACGCCCGGCGCCGTTTACTACGACATCACATGGACGGGTTTTGTGGGGAAGGCGCCATCGGACAAAATGCGAGAGATCTTCCAGGTGGTCCGCAACGGGCGCGATGCGGGTGTGAAAACCGTGGTGGACGCCACGGCCGCTGGCCAGCGCATCGCAGGGTGGCAAGTGGATCGAGCGGTGCGAGACTCGATCAAGAAGGCCGGCTATGGGGACTATTTCATTCATCGCACCGGCCACTCGATTGGCACCGAGGTACACGCGAACGGCGCAAACATGGATGACCTGGAGATTCATGACGAGCGGCAGATCCTGCCGTACTCCTGTTTCTCCATTGAACCGGGTATCTATTTGCCGGAATTCGGCGTTCGTACCGAAGTCAACGTGCTGGTCCGGCCCGGCCGTGCGGAAGTAACGGGAAAAATCCAAAACGAGATCGTGACTATCTGAATGGCGAATTCCACAACGGAAAAAGCGAAAGCGGCTGACACTCCGAAGATCGAGACCCAGCCAATCACAACCATGTCAGTCGTGGTGCCAGCGGTCGCCTGGCTGATTCCGGGAGCCGGACACCTCATCCAGAAACGATGGGGGCGCGGTCTGCTGCTGATGGGCTCGATCTGCACGATGTTCGCATTGGGGTTGGCCCTGCAAGGGCGGGTGTACAAGCCCAACGGCGGAGACATTCTCGACATGTTGGGGTTTGTGGGCAATATCGGCGCAGGCGGTCTTTACATCGTTACGCGAGCCATGGACTGGGGCCAGGGCGCGATCGCGCATGCCACTGCGGATTACGGAACTAAGTACCTGATCGTCGCCGGTCTATTGAACTTCATCGCGGTGGCAGACGCCTACCACATCGCCATCGGAAAGAAGCAATGACCATCCAGCTTTCCCACTTCAGCGCAGCCGTTTTGTTTGCCGTCTTTGCCTCGGTCGTCTTCGGCATCACCCAGCGCAACAGCACGCGCGAGATGGTCCGCTATGGGCTCTACTGCTTCGCCATGTTCACCGGTGGTGTGATTCTGGCGGGATGGGTGATGTGGCTGTTGCGAAGATAGCCGTCAGTTGTCAGCTATCAGCTCTCAGCTTTCGGTTCGGCAAACTCGTATTCCCACGAAACTCTTCTCCGCACAAGTTTTGTCACGAAAATGATCGATGACTGGACATCACAAGAGCTGAGCTGATAACTGATGGCTGAGAGCTATTCTTCCCACACAAACGCATCAAACACCCTCTGCGAGTCGAATCCTAGCCGTCGATAAAGTTCGACTGCCCGCACATTCGCTTCTGTCACTGTCAGCGACAACATGGAGAACTTGCGTTTGCGTAAGGCTCCGGCCGTGCAGGCCAGCAGCGCCTCGCCGACTCCGCGCGAGCGGTATTCGGGCAACACGCAAACCTGGGTGACGTGTCCTACATCATGGCGCACTCGAGAACAAAGGATCAGACCCGCCATGTGGCGGCTCGGCTTGTGCATCACGACAAAGGACGATTCGGCGTCAAACAATCCGCAACCGGGGAAGCGGACAATGTTGTTGAGAAACCGCAAGGATCCACTTAGGGATCGGTACTGATCGTTGATCTCTGCATCCACGTGGCCGCGATATGCCGCGGTGATCAGGGCCGCCGCAGACTGGTAGTCTCCGTCCGTCCAAGCACGAATCTCGAAGTCCGGATAGATCGACGGTGCAGGACGAGAAGGCCGATTCAAAGGCATGGCCATGTAGAGTCGCGGGTGTCGGCGGAAACCCTGATCGAGAAACGGCTGCGTCAACAATCCGGCTTCGTGCACCAGCAACTGCGCCTCGATGCGATGCACGCCCGGAGACTGCTGCAGCGTCTCAATCACATGCATCAGAAGGCGGCCTTCCACTTCATGGCCTTCGGGGGCGCGGCCGCCGTTGGCCACAAACAGGTCGCCGATGACTCCTTTGCTGCCCTCGTAGACGAAGAAGGCGTAGCCGAAGATGCGCCCACGATCGATGGCGGCGTAGCCAGGCAGAATCTTGGCGTCGACGTAGCGGAGGATCATGTCGGCGGAGCTGGTGTAATCCCAGGAGAGCAGACGCGACCAGACCTGGGTTTCGTCGTCCAGCAGGGGGCGGAGATCAACGGAAGAGAAGTGCCTGAGATCGAGAATCTCCACGGGGCTCCAACAGCACTTCGGCCGGATAGCGCGCAGCATGAGCGGCACGAACAAACCGAGTCTAGTTCTTCTTCAGGCGCGTAGGCAAACGGGGACGGGGCAAATTATTGGCGAGGAAGGTACGGGATCGAAAGCACAGCATTCAGCTGTCAGCATTCAGCTCTCAGCACTCAGCCGAATCACGACTTTGCGCGGGCGCCAGCCTTCTTACTGCGCCCTTCGCTATTCGCCAGGTTGTGAAATGCAGATTTTCAATTGGCTTTCGCCACCCAGTAGTACTCCAGCCTTTGCGGAGAAAACGTGCCTAGATGAGAGACGCGACGGCCCCTCACGAATTGTGCGATCGCTTCGACGGATTCTTGGGGCGCGACCACCAGATGCTCTCCCGGCGGTATCTGTTGGAGCTCATACCGACTGATGTTTTGGTTGCGATAGAAGGCGAGCCCGTATTCCGTTTCTCGTCGGACGCCGTATACGGCCACCGGCAACGGTTTGGTTTCCATCTGGGCCAGTTCGACAGAAAGCGGACGCGCGGAAAGAGTCGCGTCCAACTGCGGCGTCCCGATCTTGATGACGACACCGATCGTAACCACCACGGGAATCAGCGTCACAAAACGCAGCATCCGCAGACCCAGCGTACGTCGCAAGGTCAGAAAGATGCCCGCGAGGAAAATCAATCCAATCAGGAAAGCGATTGCCACACTCGCCGTGGGAGAAACGACACGCCGCAATAAGAAATACCAGGTGGCTAACGCGGGCAGTGTTCCCGCGACTGCAGCGTGCAGTCCATTTACCCACGAGCGGAGAGGTTGTTCATCTTCGATGTGTCTACGCACAAGTTCCGCTACCAGCAGCACTCCTGCAGGAAGGGCCGGCAGGATATATCCCGGCAGCTTGGATTGCGAGAGGGAGAAGAACAAAATCGGAAAGACCAGCCAGAGAAGCAGGAAGAAATTGAGGGCGTCTCCAGACTCGAATAAGGCAGCTCGCTCTGACCACCACGCGCGCGCCGTCTCAACCAACCCATAGGCGGCGAAGACAACCCAAGGCAGCAATCCCAGGAGTGCTACCGGCAAGTAAAACCAGAAGGGCTGGCGGTGGTGATACAAGTCTGTGCTGAAGCGGGCAAGATTGTGCTGAAGGATGAAGACTTGAAAGAATTCAGGATTGCCAATCTGCACCGCAACGTACCAGGGCAACGCGATTAGAAAAAACAGACACACTCCGGGAATCCACAGAGTTCGCAGGATGATTCGCCAATCCTTCGCGGCCATTGCGAAACAGAGCAGAATCACTCCCGCGAGTACGGGCGCCACTGGACCCTTCGCCAGCGTCCCGAGGGCCAAGAAGGCATAGAACAGCACCAGGTAGAATTTTTGCGAAGTCTCCCACCATGCATACCAGGCGAGCATCGCAAGGGTGAACATGGCAGCCAAGGGCATGTCGGGAGATGCAGCATGGGCAAACCCCACCACGCCCGCGGACGCGGCGGTCATGAGTGCGCCATCCAAATGAAAGCCCGGGCGCAGCCGGCGTAAGAAGAAGTACACCCCCAAGACCATCAGGGACGCATCCAACGCCGAGGGAAGACGTGCCGCCCAATCTGCCACACCGAACACGCGGAACGCGAGCATCGCCTGCCAGTAATACAGGACAGGCTTTTCGAGCCATGCTTTGCCGCCGAGCGTCGGCGTAATCCAATCATGGCGCTCAAGCATTTCGCGGGCGACTTGTGCGTAGCGAGGTTCGTCTGCGCCCAGCAGCCCAAACTGGCTCAGTCCGTAGAAAAAAAGAAAAGTGCAAAAGCCGACCAGCAAAAGCCAGTCTGTGCGCGTTCGTTGATTCACCGGGAGGCTCGAGTTGGACGAGAGTGGACGAACAGTTTCATATTCGCACGTTGGCGAAATTGGCAGGCACGGTTAGAAGTATTACGCCGGCTGGTCGGGCCGAATCAACTGCATCATACGAGCTACGGCCATGGAAAGCGGCCCATCCATGGAACAACCACTGGCGCACTCGTGCCCGCCGCCTCCAAAACGTTCGGCGATCTCGGCCACGTTCAGTTTTCCCTTGCTCCGCAGGCTCACACGATAGCGTCCGTCGGGCATCTCGCGAAAGAAGGCGGCGACCTCGACATCCTGGATCGAGAGCGCGTAGTTCACAATTCCTTCACAGTCTTCTTCCTTCGCCTGGCTGCGCTCCATCTGCTCGCGCGTCACCCAGATCCATGCCAACGGACCTTCACGGTGGAGATTGGTGAGTGCAGCACCGAGGAGGCGCATTTTTGCCGTCGAGTGAGCGAAATAGATGTTGCGAGCGCATTGGAAGGGGTCCGCACCGGCCAAAACAAGCTCGCGCGCCAAAGCAAAGGTATGCTCGTTCGTGCCCTTGAACATGAAGGAACCGGTGTCTGTCATCAGGCCAGTGTATAGACAGGTAGCGATTTCGGAGGAAATCCTCACACCGGCAGCGCGGGCGAGACAATACACCAACTCAGCCGTTGCGGTGGCGTGCGGATCAATCCAGTTCACGTCGGCAAAGGGACGTCCACTGGTGTGGTGATCGATGCTGATGAGGAAGCGTTCTTCCAACCCACCAAGCCGAGTCCGCTGAATGCTGTCGCACTCCAGGAGAATGGCCGCTTCGTAGCTCCCGTTTACTCGGTCCGATTGCACGACCCGATCGGCAAAGGGCAAGGGCTGGTAAATACGCGGTACAGGGTCGTGCAGCACGACCTCGGCCTGCTTGCCCATCTCATGAAGAATTTGGCAGCAAGCCAGGGCGGAACCGATCGCGTCGCCGTCGGGACGAGCGTGCGAAGTCAGCACAAACCGGCTGCGTTGCTCGATGTGATGAAGTACTTCCTTCAGCATCTGTTTAAGTCCGCCTGTTCGTGGACTGGCTGGCGCTCCGTTTCTTGGTGCGATTCAAGAGTTCCTCGATGCGGGCCTCATTCTGTTGGGAACGATCCAAGACGAATAGCAACTCAGGAGCTCGTCGCAAATGGAGGCGTTCGGCCAATTCGCGGCGGACGTAGCCATTGGCTGCCTGCAGGCCCTCCATCGTTTCCAGGGTCTCTTCGTCGTCTCCGGATACTACGACCATCACGCGTGCGGACCGCGAATCGGCGGCCAGGTGAACCTCGCTCACATTCACAAGGCCGATGCGTGGATCGCTGAGCTCCCCTTCGACAATCGTCTCGATCTCCTCGCGCAAGGCTTCACTGAGCCTTTCCCGATGATATTTTTGCCCGCGCCGCTCCAACTGAATCACCTCAGAAAAACTTATTAGATTATCAAAAAGCCCTACCGGGGAGGAGGTGTTACTGGCAGGAACAATTCACCTACAAAAATTCGACAAAAGAATCCGTCACTTGCGCGCCGCCGTTGTTGGCGATGCGCGCAGCCTGGCGCTCGACATTCTTCATGAGTCCATCGAGATAATCGCGTGAATCGGAAACACTGACCACTCCAATCGTCGCGCGATTCCAGATTCCCGTAGCATCGAGTTCCGCAACCGCCACATTGAAATGTGCGCGCAAGCGGTCTTTGACGCTGCGAACTACCTGCCGTTTGTCTTTCAGGGACTGGGCGGCTTCGATGCTCAACTCGAGCGTGAGGAAAGCGATCATGCAGTGGTCAGTGGTTAGTGGCTGGTGGTAAGTTTCAATCAACTGACAACTGGCCACTGACCACTGGCAACTGGGTTCAAGCTATTACTTCGGCGGCAATGCGCTCGGTCACGAAGGCTTCAATCACATCGCCCGCCTTGATGTCGCCGTAATTGGCGATCGCGATACCGCACTCCATGCCGTTACGCACTTCGCTGGCGTCATCTTTGAAGCGGCGCAATGAAGCGATCTTGCCCTTGAAAACCACCACATTGTCGCGCAGCAATCGCACTTCGGAATCGCGTTTGACAATGCCGTCCACCACCTGGCAGCCGGCAATGGTGCCAACCTTTGGAATCCGGAAGGTCTCGCGCACATCGGCGCGTCCCTGATAGGTTTCCTTGATAGTGGGTTCGAGCAGGCCGGTCATCGCGCGTTTGATCTCATCCTGCAACTCGTAAATGATCGAGTGCAGACGGATGTCGACCTTGTCCTGCTCGGCCAGTTCCTGCGCTTTGCGCTCCGGTCGTACGTTGAAGCCGATGATGATCGCGTTCGAGGCCGAAGCCAGCAGCACGTCAGACTCGGTGATGGCACCCACGCCCGAGCGAAGCACCTTGAGACGCACTTTTTCGTTGGACAGTTTCGAAAGCAAATCCCCCAGCACTTCCACCGAGCCGCCAACATCTCCCTTGAGAATGATGTTGAGCTCTTTTGTGCCAGCGGTTTTCATCTGCTCCGCCAGGCCTTCGAGCGACACACGAGAACTCTTGGCGAGTGCGGCCTCGCGGGCCTTCTGTTCACGGTACTCCGAGATGCCGCGCGCCTTATCGCGATCGGCAACCACGACGAACTGATCGCCAGCCTGAGGCAGGCCTTCCATGCCAAGAATCTCAACCGGCGTGGACGGAGGCGCTTGTTCCAATTGCGCTCCGCGATCGTCAAACATGGCGCGGACTTTTCCGTACACATTTCCGACAACGAAGTTGTCGCCGGTTCGCAATGTTCCATCCTGGACGAGAACTGTGGCGACCGGACCGCGGCCACGATCGAGTTTCGCTTCGAGCACCACGCCGCTGGCGGAGCGGTCGGGATTCGCCCGTAGTTCCTGCAGATCCGCCACCAGGCAAATCATTTCCATCAGCAGGTTCAGGTTGGTTTTCTTCTTCGCCGAGACGTCCACGAATACCGTTGTTCCGCCCCAGTCTTCCGGCATCAAGCCGCGATCTGCCAGTTGCTTCTTGACCCGATCGGGCATGGCGTCTGGCTTGTCGATCTTGTTGACGGCCACAATGATCGGTACTTCCGCGGCATGAGCGTGATCGATGGCCTCGAGTGTTTGCGGCATCACGCCGTCATCGGCGGCAACTACCAGCACGACGATGTCAGTGGACTTTGCACCGCGCGCACGCATGCGGGTGAATGCTTCGTGACCTGGCGTATCGAGGAACACGATCTCCCGACCGTAAGCAGGCGATTCCTTGTCCTGGATTCGAACTTTGTAGGCGCCGATGTGCTGCGTGATTCCACCGGCTTCGCCTTCGGCGACGCTTGTCGATCGGATCGAGTCGAGCAGGGTGGTTTTTCCGTGATCGACGTGACCCATGATGGTCACGACGGGCGGACGCGGAATTGCCTCCGCCGCGCCATCTTCGCTGGTGGAAGCGGCTTCCGCGATGTCTTTTTGCGCCTGCTCCTCGAACGTGATGACATTTGTGTCTGCGCCAAAGAAGCGAGCCATTTCGCTCGCCAATTCGGAATCGAGGGTTTGATTGATCGTAGCGAACACGCCTCGCGCCAGAAGGCGAGCGATGAGATCCTTCGCGCGGATATCCAGCTTCTCGGCCAGGTCTTTCACGCTGATCCCTTCGGTGATGGTTATGCTCCGCGTAATCGGCAGCGGCTCATTGGAAAGCGTGAGCCGTGGCGGCGGAACGTAGCCCTTCATCGGGCCTTCCTTCACCCCGCGCGGGACGTATCGCTGGCCCGGCCGACGCGATGGACCGCCCGGACGAGCGCCCGGACGCGTGGCCCCCGGAGGCGCCAGTGGCGCTCCCGGACCAACGCCCAGCGGACGAGCGCCGCTTGGAGAGGACCGCGTCGGGTGCATGGGACGCCGTTCTCCAGGACGGAGCGGTGGACGCGGCGCTCCGGCAACAGGCGGACGCGGACGCGCGAAAATTGGCTGACCCGGAACGGGACGTCCGGGTGCCGGACGTGCGCCACCGATTGGGACACCAGGCTGCACGGGCTTCGGAGGCGGCGCCTTGTACACAGGCCGCGGACCGGTCTGTGGAACGATCATGCGCGGTGGCGGAGCCGCCGGGGCCGCTGGCTTCGCTGGAGTTGCCGCTACTGGAGCAGCAGGTCGAGCTGGAGGTGGCGCTGGTGTTGCAGCCGCTTCGATGGTGACTTCGCTCTGCGCTGCAACCGGCGGAGGCGCAGCAGGACGAGGCGGAGCCGCTGGTGCAGGCGGCGCTACCGCGGCGGGCACGGCTGGCTTCGCGGCGGGTGCGGCCGCGGGCGGTGCCGGCGGACGAATTACCGACGGGGCAGGCCGCGTCGTAGGCGGAGTAATAAATCGCGGTGCAGGAGCTGGCGGAGCGGCTGGCTTTGCTGCGGCGGGAGGAGCGGGCGCGGGCGGCGCTGCGGCGGCTGGCGCGGGGGTCTTCGGTTGAGGCGGAGGAACTGGAGCCACCGGGCGTGCCGGTGCTGGTGGTGCGGCCGCTGCCTGCTGCTTCTGCGTAATGAGCTTCAGGACATCGCCAGGCTTGGAAATGTGGGAGAGGTCGATCTTGGTCTTAATTTCGTCAGCCTCGCGCGTGGAGCGCGCAGACCGGGCTGGAGCAGCCTCAGCAGTGGCGCGGAAATGGGCCCGCACCTTGTCTGCTTCGTGGTCCTCCAGAGAACTGGAATGAGTTTTCTTTTCGGTGACACCAACTTCCGCCAGGACGTCAAGAATCGCCTTGCTCTTGACCTCCAGCTCTCTCGCTAGATCGTTGATTCGAATCTTACTCATCCGCCCTTTCTTTTGCCGCCACCGCTCCTTAAGTCTTCATAGCAACCTCACGGAGTCAGCGTTGCACGCCGGCCCGCCGCTCAAGCGACGAGCGCGGACCATCCTGATCATTGCTTTGGTTCGGCGGAGGTTTCTTTCTCTCCACCCTCGACTACTTCGGCAGACTCGTCAACAGAGCCCGGCTCTGTCTCCTCCGCCACGGCCGCAACTTCTGCGATCTCGCCTTCGACTGGCGCTTCTTCAGCAGCGCCTTCTTCCACGGCAACTTCCTGAGTCTCGCCTTCCTCGGGAGCCGCGACGGCGGCCTCTCCACCTTCAAGGCTGGAGAAGTAATTATTGACCGCCAAACTGATTTTTTCCACCGTTTTAGGCCCAATTCCCTCGATGGCCTCGAGTTGCTCGGGGGTCATGTCGGCTAGGGCTTCGACCGTAGTGATGCCGGCTGCGCTGAGTTTCTCTACCAGACCCTCACCCAAGCCGGGGACGTTCTCCAGTGGAGTCGCACTCTGCGAGGTGAGCGCGGACATTTGCTGCTCCACCTCCTGCCGCTTTTCTTCCTCGCTCTTGATGTCAATTTTCCAGCCCAGAAGCTTGGCTGCCAGCCGAACGTTTTGGCCCTTCTTCCCGATCGCGAGGGAGAGCTGGGTGTCGTCAACCACCACTTCCAGATGCTTCTCCGTCGGATCAATCACCGTGACACGGCTGACCTTCGCCGGTTGCAGCGCCTTTTCGGCAAACGTGACCGGGTCTTCGTGATACTCGATGATGTCGATCTTCTCGCCGCGCAGTTCGCGGATGATCGACTGTACTCGCATGCCCTTCATGCCCACGCAGGCACCGACGGCGTCGACGTCCTTGTCTTTCGACATGACAGCGATCTTGGTCCGTTCACCGGCCTCACGGGCAATGGCGCGGATCACCACAGTGCCGTCGTAGATTTCGGGGACTTCCGTTTGAAACAGATGCTGGACTAGTTCCGGCGCCGCACGTGATACGACCACCTGCGGGCCCTTGGAAGCTTTTTCCACCCGCGCAATGATCACGCGGACGCGCTCACCGATGGCAAAGGACTCCAGGCGTGACTGCTCTTTGCGGGGCATGCGCGACTCAGCTTTCCCGATATCGAAAATCACATCCGGACCTTCGACGCGCTTCACGGTCGCGTTTACTATTTCGCCGACTCGCGTAATGTATTCGTTGTAGACAGTGTCGCGTTCGGCTTCACGCACTTTCTGGAAGATGACCTGCTTCGCAAGTTGCGCGGCAATTCGGCCCAGAATTCCTTCGGTCGCTTTGGGAATCTGCAGTTCTCCACCAATCTCGATGTTCGGATCCACCTTGCGAGCATCATCGATTGTCACCTGAAGAACAGGGTCTTCCACCTGTTCGGGAGACTCAACTACTGTCTTCACTGCGAACGCGCGGATCTTGCCCGTATCTTTATTCAGTTCCGCGCGGAGATTTTCCTGCGTCTTGTAGTATTTGCGGGTCGCGACCACGATCGCGTCTTCGACCGCACTGACTACAATTTGCGGATCAATCCCTTTTTCCCGGCTCAGTGCATCGATGGTGTTGTAGAGCTCGCTTGCCATAATAGAAGTCCAATATCAATTCGCGGCACCGCCCAGGTTTCAAAGTTTCAAGGTTGCAAAGTTTCAAAATCAGAAACTGCTAACCTGAAACCCGTCCTCGAGACCTTGCAACTTTGAGACCTTGCAACCTTGTTCTAAATCTCCGGTACCAGGTTCGCCGTCTCCACATTAGCCAGTTCAATCTCGAGCGTCTGCGGAGCATCGGCTGCCGGGCGATGCTTTCTGCGAGCCACGCTCAAGTCCAGTGTCAGGCGGCCTTCGCGAAAGCTCTCCAGACGTCCCTCAAAGTACCGATTGCCGTTCACTGGTTCTCGCGTCATCAACTTCACGCGGCTGCCGGCGAACCGTTCGTAGTCACTGGCCCGGGTCAGTTTGCGGTCGAGGCCCGGAGATGAAACCTCCAACACGTACGTTCCACCTGGGACGGCATCCTCGACGTCGAGAATCGTTCCGAACTCGCGACTGAAGGCAGAACAGTCCTCGTGCGTCACGCCGGTTGGCTTGTCAATGAACACCCGAAGCATGCGGCTTTTGCCGCCGCCTCGAAATTCAATCTCAACCACTTCCAGCCCGCTGGAGGCGGCTACCCGATCGGCAATACCGCGCACTCGGTCTTCGTCAAACGCCATGAATCTAAACGCGTTAGAAGCTTTGCGCTCCAGTGCATTTGGGCACAAACTAAAATGTGGGCTTGCGCCCACTGGTGTGCCTCGCCAAATGCTGGTACTACACAACAGTATTCAATACATCAATATACGCCGGTTGGAGGGAAAAGACAAACGCCGGGAATGTTCGGAAGGCGAACTGGGTGTTGGGCGTGTAAAGCCTGATTGGTTTCGTTACCACCGAAGGCCTGCCTTTGTGGCCTTTACGATCACTCTTGCGCCGAAAAACGTGAACATTCACGATCCTGCGATTTGCTCAGCGCGCACCCAGCCATCATTGCAATGCTGATTGAGTCAACTTCACGGCGCAATAAGGATTCGCCAGACCTCCGGTAACCCTGCAGTTCTGGCCATTCACAGATCCAGGAGCCAGCGTAGAAAAATAGATGTTCGTTCCACCGGACGAGACCTGATTGTCGATCACGATTCCGCTCGTTCCTCCAAGCCGGGAAGGTGCCGTGACACAAGTTGACGTGGGTGGACCGGTGCAGTTGGGCGTCGAAGCGGTTCCGGTGATGGTCGAGCTCTCGATAAATGCGTCGGTGGTGCCTCCAACACCGAAAAACATCCGGTCTGTCGTCCCGTTATAAAACTCGGTCAAGGGCGAGCACTCATCACCCCGGGTATTGTTCACCGTCCAGGCTGAGGAGCCAGTTGCGGTAATCAGATGGCTCGCATTGAACGGAAACATGTACATTCTGGGGTTGGATGGGGTCCGTGGGTTTCCGCTGGTTCCCGAAACGAATCCGCACGCCAACATATGTCCACCCGTAGTGCCGTTGATCCAGAACTGATTGTCGAAGGTCCCCGAGTGTACGTCGCCTGTTGTGCAATCCCCTGATCCGCTGGCAGAACCCAAATCCACAGAAGTATAGGTGGTGCTTGATGTGAAGTTCGCCGGGATTTGGTTTACGGCCCCGCCGGTCCCCACTACGTTGCTGCACCCTGTAAATGAGAACACCTGGTTGGTCGTAGGACTTGCGGAGTCGTTGACCACGATTGGAGGGTCAACGATCCCTGTGCCAGCACCATGTCCGACCCATCCAATCGTGACCCGCGCAGACGTGGCGTGGGCCGGATTTGTAAGACTGATGGCATACAGGTAACCGTTGGCGTCGCCCATGAAGATTCTGCCCGAGCTGGTATCGACTATGGGATCCGTAAGCACCTTGGAAGCTCCGGTCGTCCAAACGGTGACTGGCCAGTTGGCATCACTCACGACGGCGGGTGCTCCACCGCCGAATACCGGCGTGATCTTGTACAGATTGCCATTGTCGTTACCGACGTAAGCCGTGTCAGACGTATAGTCAACCCAAACTGAAGAGTTCGTGTCAGTGGCGGTGGAAATCTGCACCGTTGTCATGCAATTCGCCGTAGTTGGCGTAGGGCAAGAAGTCGGCGTCGAAGGGCTCAACACGGTCCCGGTTTGTGATGGCGGGCTTGGAATCGGATTTGGAAGAACCAGCACGTGAAAATACGAACCATTCGTTGCGCTTTCAACGAAAGCAACTTTTTTCCCATCGCCCGATATTGTTGGGGACGTGCGAATCTGTCCACCTGTTTGGGTCACTGTGTTGTAGGCGAAAGCAACCCACGGGTTGCCACCGTTGCACGCTGGAGTGGCTCCCACGTACAGGTTGTTCATCCCGACCAGATTAGCTTGCGTGCCGGAATTGACCGTCAGCCCGAATACGATGTAGTCGCTGTTGCAATTCTGGGTGGCGACGTCAAAGCGATATTTCGCAGGAAATTCGGTGGCAGGCACAAATCCGTTCTCCAACGAGACCGCCCAATCCACGTGTATGGCGCGCTTCGGTCGACGCCGTCGCTTATCGCGGTCCTCCCGGTCCCGTTCCTTTGCCACCTCGCGCATCACGCGGTTGTACACGTGACGCGGTTCCCGGAAGCCCGCAGAGAGGGGGTCTTTTCCCTGCTCGCCGGTAAGGATGAGATGGTGCGAACTCCAGTCTTGCGGATAGCCTAGATGTGGAGCGGAAGTAGATTCGGAAACTCTCTCCGACTTGCCATCGCGGACCTGCGCCCACAAAGAGCTAAATGCCAGGCTTCCCATTACGAACAGCAACTGCGCGAGCTTTGGTTTTGCCGATTTCATTTCGGAGGACTCAATCGTCGAAAAATTATTGCGAAGAGAAGAGTTCGGCTGGTCTGCAGCCAAGAACAAGCCTTCTCGCCTACTCTCCAATTTTACGTTGACCCATTTTGGTTCCAACGCCCAGAATCGTTTCAAAGGCTCACTTTCGTAACCAGCTTGCAAACTTCCGTGACCTCTAAAGACGCCTCCTGCTTCATGGTGGCTTTGTCCGCCGGGTGCGTTAACTACCTTGTTATCCCATGAACTTCAAGAGCTTTTTCGGATAAAGCGACAGTGGCTTTGCGTAGGACTGACTTTGCCGCACGCAAGCGCCATGGTTTCAAAAACTCTTTCATAGCGGAATTGCGGCTTGGAATAAGGCTTACGTCGAGAAGTGCGAAAAGTCGGGCCGGACGTACCCTCAGCCTTGATTCTATCGTCCTGCATCCCTCGTACGTCCCCCTCGTTAATATTTTAGGGAGGGACGTTCGAAAATGAGACAAAGGTTTGACTGTAGATGTTAACGGATAAGATACCCACTCAGGATGAGCCGGCGGAAAGAAGGCCTCTCGATCGAACCATGTCCTCGAACGCCGGTGAGACCGCCCATGAATCGACGTTCATTTGCCACTGCGCGCTTGCTCTCCCTACAATAGAAAAATCCGTTCTGCACGGAATCTAGCTATGATCCATTTTCCCGTTCCTGAAGCACTGACGTTCGATGACGTCCTTTTGTTGCCAAGCCGGTCGGACGTGGTGCCGGCGCTCGCCAATACTCAGACTCACCTCACGCGCAATATTCAGCTCAACATCCCGATTGTCAGTGCTGCCATGGACACGGTCACCGAATCGCACATGGCGATTGCCATCGCGCAGCAGGGCGGACTGGGCATCATTCATCGCAATCTCACCATCGAGCAGCAAGCCAACGAAGTCGACAAAGTAAAACGGTCGGAGAGCGGGATGATCGTCGATCCGGTCACCATGTCGCCCGATGCGAAGGTTTCTGATGCGCTGGAGGTCATGCGCAAGTACAAGATTTCCGGAGTCCCCATCACGCAGAAGGATGGCCGCCTGGTAGGCATCCTCACGAACCGCGATTTACGCTTTGAGACTCGATTCGATGTTCCGATTCGCAATGTGATGACTAAAGACCACCTGATCACGGTGCCGGTTGGGACGACGCTTGAAGATGCGGAGAAGATTCTTCACGAGCATCGAGTCGAGAAACTGTTGGTCGTCGACGACAAGTACAACCTCAAGGGCCTGATCACGGTTAAAGACATCCAGAAAAAACTGAAGTACCCCAATGCTGCCAAGGACTCTCACGGACGGTTGCGGGTAGGCGCCGCCCTGGGGGCTACCGGCGATTTTCTGGAGCGGGCGCAAGAATTGGCACACGCAAAAGTCGATGTTGTCGCCATCGACAGCGCTCATGGGCATTCCACTCGCGTGCTCGAAGCAATCAAGGCGGTGAAAGCGAAGCTGCCAGAAGTTGAGCTCCTTGCTGGAAACGTGGCTACTTTTGACGGCGCATGTGAGTTAGCGAGGGCCGGAGCGGATGGGATCAAGGTCGGGATCGGACCGGGCTCGATTTGCACCACGCGAGTGGTAACCGGGGCAGGAGTGCCGCAGATAACCGCAATTGCCGAAGCATTTCGCGCGACCAAAGACGCCAGTGTCCCGATCATCGCCGATGGCGGCATCAAGTATTCTGGCGACATCACGAAAGCCCTTGCCGCCGGCGCAGGTGCCGTGATGATCGGTTCCCTTTTTGCCGGGACGGACGAAAGCCCGGGCGAATTGATTCTGTATCAGGGCCGGACTTTCAAGTCGTACCGCGGCATGGGATCGCTGGGCGCCATGGCGCAAGGCTCAAGCGAGCGGTATTTCCAGAACGCTGATGAAGCCTCTTCGGCAATTCCAGGTGTAGACGCGGAATCAAATCGTCTGGCCAAACTGGTGCCGGAAGGCATTGAAGGGCGCGTGCCCTACCGCGGATCAGTGGCCATGATTGTTCACCAGATGGTGGGAGGCCTGAAGTCCGGCATGGGTTATTGTGGCTGTTCCACAATTTCAGAATTGCAGCAGAAAACGCGTTTTGTGCGCATCAGCGGCGCGGGACTCCGTGAAAGCCACGTGCACGACGTCATCATTACGCGCGAGGCCCCGAATTATGCGCTGGAGTAGAAGCGCCAACCATTGCCGCCGAAGCCGAAAGATCGGGTCCTCTTGAGCTTCACTAGCAGGCCCTCGCGACCCGAACCGCGGTGGAAAGCCTGGCTGGCGGCCGGGCTGTGGCTTGGTCTGATCGTCATTGAATCCTCGAATAGCCTCTCATCGGAAAACACCAGCCGATTCCTTTACCCTATTCTGCACTTCCTGCTAGGTCTCGATCCGTTCCAATTCCTCGACTGGCATTTCTATCTGCGGAAGTCTGGCCACGTGATCGGCTATGCCGTGATGAGCGCGCTTTTCTACCGGGCCTGGCGCGTTACGATCCCGGTGCGGGGAACGCCACGCTGGTCGATCGTCTGGGCGAGAATTGCGTTCTTCATGACGACCCTGGTGGCCAGTCTTGACGAGTGGCATCAGAGCTTCTTACCTTCGCGGACCGGAAGAGTGTATGACATTCTGCTGGACAGCACAGCCGCCTTGGGAGCGCAGGTATTGATATGTCTGTTGTTGAAGGGTTGGCGCAGAACAGAACCGAACCCGAGGGACGACGACCCTTCTCGTTCAGAGAAGGATTCGATTGAAGAGCAAGCGTCGGTCGGAAACTGAACGACGAGAAATCATCGATACGACATTTCTAAAGAGGGGACAGACAATGTGCGGGCTGACGCCTGGCGACCTCCTCTAGTACAGTGCGTCGTACTTGGTCACATCCCACTGGCCGAATTTTTTTTCGAGCGTGACCGACAGTAATCCCGTGTAGGTAGTGCTCTCACCGGGGGCGTTAAGGCGTTTGCCACGGTATTGCAGGATGCGCAGCGGCGGACGATCTTCCCAATCGATCAACTGCCAGCCGATCAAAGGATGTTTGGCTTCTGAATCGCAAATCAGGGCGGCGTATTTTCTGCGATAGTCGTGCCGCCATTGCGCCAGCTCCTCTTCGCAGTTTCCATCCTTCATGGCTCGAATAAAGGCTGCTGCAGTCTTTTCCGAAGTGCGATCACGAAGTGGATTAAGGCTAATCGTATTGGGAATGCCGGTAAGGGTATCGCGGTCGACTGACTTGGATAGCACCGGTGGCTGGTTGTTGAGCCAGGCCAAATAGCCCAGAAACACCAGCACCAAAACCACGCCCGCTCCGACGGCGATGAAAAGATGCGTTTTCGTGAAGCCCATGGCAGCGAAAATAGTCTAGGAGGGTTCGAAAGGGCCATCAAGGTTACCCTAGTTATGTTGCGCGGAGTGTCGCATGGCCCCGGTTCCGTGGGCGTTCGACCTTAGACCGTAGCAGGGTATGGAATTCCATATGGAATCAAGAGGAAAGGCTCCCAGTTGTGGAATGGAGAGATGGTCGATTCAACAATCCACATAGACAAATCAATCTGTTACGAATGTTTTTGTCTTGGACTTCCAAGTGCATCCATAGCGCCGTGTGGGTGACCTCGGGAAAGATATCTACTCTTATTCTTCTTCATCACCAAAATCCTTAGATTTTTGGCAGTCCTTTTGAAACCTCGGTTTTAGAGGGAAAAACCTGTGTCCACAGTGCACGTTTGGAGGAGTTAACACATATGCGAAACGCGATTTGGCTGTTCTTCGTTGGATTGTTGATTGCGACTCTTGTCCCGGTGCGGGGCATGGGCCAAGCGACGGCCAGTGGAACGATTCAAGGAACGGTGACCGACACGACCGGAGCGGTTATCGTCGGTGCCCAGGTGCAGGTCACTCAGAGGAGCACAGGCGTTGTCCGAACAACCACCACCGATCAAACAGGCAATTTTCGTTTTGAGCTGTTGCCGGCAAGTTCTTACGAGGTCAAAACCACGAAGACCGGGTTTGGGAGCATGGTGCAAATGGTGGAGCTGTTGGTGGGGACAACAGTTTCTGCCAACGCCACCCTGAGGCCTGGCGCGACCGGAGAAACGGTTGAGGTCACGGCGAGCGCTTCTCTTGTGAACACGGAAAAGACGGGAGTCAGCCAGTCGATCACACCTTCGGAAGTCGAGGATTTGCCGCTGATTGGACGTGACGCCGCCAACCTTGCTTACCTCGTACCGGGCGTCAAGGCCGCTGATTCTTATGACCCCACGAAGAACCGCTACGCCGTTCTCGCCATCAACGGCTCAGATGGTCGCAACATCAACACCACGGTTAATGGGATCGACAACAAAGACAACACGGTGGGCGGTGCAGTTATGCAGCTTCCTCTGGAAGCTGTGCAAGAGTTTCAGATCAGTACGCAGCGGTTCTCTGCCGAGAATGGCCGCTCGCAGGGCGCTGCCATCAACATGATCACCAAGGCCGGGACTAACACCTACCACGGCTCAGTGTTCGGTTACTTCCGAGAGGGTGTGTTGGACACCGACCAAAAGGTCCCAGACGGTCACGGCGGCTTCGTTCGTGAGCATCCAGACTACAGTCGTCAGTTCTTTGGCGGGTCGGTGGGCGGTCCTGTCATCAAGGATAAACTATTCGGATTTTTTGCAATTGAGCGTGAAAGAGAGGACCAGCAGCAGGCCGTAGCCGCCCAGTCTTACGCCGAGCTGGTGTTGGCCCAGCAAGCTGGACTTGCGGCGCAGCCCTCAAAAACCATCCCGCGCCCGTTCTATGAGACCCGCTACAACGGCCGCATGGATTGGAATATCAATACCAGGAACAGCGCTTACCTTAGCTACAGCTCGCAGGCTAATGACAGTCTCAACGATCAGTCCGACAGCACGATGGATTTGTCGGAAGGTAATTTCACCCTCAACCACCTGCAGGTTGCCAATCTAACTGTGACTTCGGAGCTTACTAACAGCCTGGTCAACCAATTCACGGCGGGATTTCAGTACTGGAACAACCTGATCGACACCAAGGTAGCCGCACCACTGGTGACATTTCCGAACGCATCGTTCGGCACGAATGGCAACGTACCGCAGCAGTCGTTTCAGCGCAAATGGCAGTTCAAAGACGACGTGTCGAAAACTTTTGGGAAGCATACGCTTAAGGGCGGCGTCGATTTCATCTGGAATCCCGTTGAAGGTGGGTTCTTCAAATTTAACGAGACGTTGGAGGTCGACTTCAACGCCAATCCAAGCACGATCCTCGGAGACCCCGCCACTTATCCGCAGGGTTTTGCAACTCCGGGTTTGGTCGGCGCCATGTCTTACTCCACGGGCGATCCAACGTTCCTTGTGGCCACCAAGCAACTCGGTCTGTACTTCCAGGACGATTGGAAAGTCACTCCGCGACTGACTTTGAATCTCGGTTTGCGCTGGGACAAGGACTTCAACACCCTGGGCGTCACCGACATCCCCAAGAGCCGCACATATCAAGAACTGGTGGCGATCAACGATCCCATTTCCAATTTCTACATTCGGAAGCTGCCCCACAACAGCAACAAGGATTTCAGTCCACGCGTTGGGTTTGCCTACGACATTACGGGAGCTGCCAAGCACGTGGTGCGCGGAGGTTTTGGCTTGTACTATGGCAACACCTTCCAGAACATTCCGTTGTTCATGGAGCAGCAATCCAACCCAACCGTCTTCCAGACAGTCCTGAGCCTCTCATCCCCAAGCGATCCGGTGCCCTGCGCAGGAGTTAACTTGGGACAATGGCAGTTTGGCGTCAGCCCGGATCCGTGTTTGCCGGGTCCTCTCACGCAGCTCACAGACGGCAGCGTGGGCCGCATCATCGACCCAGACTACCGGAACCCGGTGGCGGAGGAATGGAACGTTGGTTACACGTGGGGTATCAATCCCAATTCCGTCGTCGAGGTGGAATACACGCACGTCCTCAGCCTGCATGAGAACAAGACCTATAACATCGATCAGAAGGTGTGGGACGGCACGATCGTGGACGCTAATGGCGATCCCGTAGCTCCGTCGGCGCCCGATGCCCATCCGAATCTCATCCGGCCGCTCACCGCTTCCTTCGAGGCAGCTGGTCAACCGGTGTTGTTTAGTGTTCGGAATGAGGCATCTATCAACCGGTCGCACTACGATGGTGTCAACTTTAGCTATCGCCAGCGCCTCACGCACCGCTTCAGCCTCAATGCGAATTACACGCTGGCGTGGGCTTTTGGCTACGACTCCGGAGGCGGCACCGATACCTTCTTCCGCAACTACGCGCGCGACAGCTATCGCCTGCTAGGTCCGCAAGAATATGGACCGGCTACGACGGACGAGCGCCATCACGTTACGATCAGTGGAATCGTGGACTTGCCGAAGGGCTTCCAGTTCGCGCCGATCTTGCAGTTCGGCTCAGCTCGTCCTTACAACCCGGATAACTCGTCGAATACGCTTAACACCGGCGGTGGATCCGTCCTTGCCGTGGTTGTTCCCAAGAACGACCAAACGGCCTTTCTCACCTACTCGGCTGCCAACTTCACGGGAGGTACCACGAGTGGCACGGATTATAGTGCCAGCGATGCCGGCAACTTTGCCGCACAGATGTGCTACTACGTGACTGAGCAGTGCACAGTGAATAAGTATGACCCGCTGCGCGGCGATCCGTTCTTCCAACTGGACCTGCGGCTGGCCAAGAACTTCAAATTTGGCGAACGCATGAACCTGGAACTGATCGCGCAAACCTTCAACCTAACCAACCGCGCCAACTACGGGAACAATTTTTCTTTGAGCATCGCTGACCCTTCGACCTTTGGTCATGCTCAGGGTTTCATCAATCCGGCTAGCACCTTCACTCCGCGCTCCCTGTTGAGTGAATTTGGAGTACGCTTCTCGTTCTAGGTTGTCTTTGCATAGAGGGCTGGCGAATGCCAGCCCTCTTTATTTTTCGATGACACACTGGGGCCGCTAGCTTGAGCGCATCAGCCATTGTCACTTGACGGGCAATACTTCACGCGGCGGCTTCGTGCGGACGCTTTGCCTGTGCAACCTCCACCAGCTCTCCTAACTTCACATCGTAAATGTAGCCATAAATTGCAATGCCTTTGGGAACCAGCGGGTGCTCCCGGATTCGCTGTACATCTTCCCGGACGCTCTGCTCCT
>Ga0075434_100000243_pt1 | contig 38048 bp, 42 predicted proteins | sample RhiMethybrSRZTD3_FD_75298 | JGI IMG/M metagenome (GOLD analysis project Ga0075434, IMG submission 75298) | Populus rhizosphere microbial communities from Tennessee, USA - Rhizosphere MetaG P. TD hybrid SRZTD3 | ecosystem: Host-associated > Plants > Roots > Rhizosphere > Soil | place: USA...
TACCTCCAGGCGTGTGCCGCTGCGCTCGAGCGCGGCCTCGGAGCGATCGTGCTCGTGCCCGAGATCGCGCTCACCCCGCAGGCGGTCGGGCGTTTCCAGGCGCGATTCGGCGAGCGGATCGCGCTGCTCCACTCCGGGCTGACGGAGGCGGAGCGGCGAGACGAGCGTGAGCGGATCGCCTCCGGCGAGGCCCGGGTGGTGGTCGGTGCCCGCTCCGCGGTGTTCGCGCCGGTGCGCGGGCTCGGGCTGATCTGCGTCGACGAGGAGCACGACGCGTCCTACAAGCAGGAGTCGGACCCGCGGTACGACGCGAGGACGATCGCCGCCAAGCGAGCCGCGCTCGAGGCGGCCGTCGTCGTCTATGGGAGCGCGACGCCCCGGCCGGAGACCTGGGAGCGGCTCGAACGGCTCGAGCTCGGGGCGCGCGTCGCCGGGAGCCTTCCGCCGGTCAGCGTGGTCGACCTCCGGCGTGAAGGCGGGTACCCGCTCTCCGCGCCGCTCCTCGCCGAGCTCGGCGCCCTGGTGGACACCGGCGGCAAGGCGATCCTGCTCCTGAACCGGCGGGGAGTGGCTCCGGCGCTCCACTGCCGTGCCTGCGGCACCACGCGCCGCTGTCCGAATTGCGACGTTTCGCTGGTCCTCCACTCGGGAGGGTCGCTGCGCTGCCATCACTGCGGCTTTTCGGAGCCGTCACCGGAGACGTGCCCCGTTTGCGGCTCCCCGGACGTCATGCGGCTCGGGGCAGGCACGCAGCGGCTGGAGCGGGAGCTCGAGCGGCAGTTGCCCGAGCTGGAGCGAATCCGGCTCGACGCCGACGTCGTGCAGCGGCGTCGAGGCGGCGTCGCCGACGCGTTGCGGCGGTTCGCCGCCTCGGACCGCGCCGTCCTCGTCGGCACGCAGATGGTGGCGAAGGGTCACCATTTCGAGGGAGTTGCGCTCGCCGCCGTCGTGGACGCCGATACCGGCCTCGGCCTCCCGGATTTCCGCGCAGAGGAGCGGACGTTCCAGCTGCTGACGCAGCTCGCCGGGCGCAGCGGGCGGGACGCTCCCGGACGCGTGCTCGTCCAGACGTTCCAGCCTGACGCACTCGCGATCGTCTATGCGGCGCGCCACGACGTCTCGGGGTTCATGGCCCTGGAGCTCGAGCGTCGGCGCGAGCTCGGCTACCCGCCGTTCACGCATCTGGTCAGGGTTGTCGCGTCCGGCGGCGAGCCCGACGAGCCGGGGCGGCTCCTGAGCGAGATTCGGGAGCGCCTCGGGGTTCCCAACCTGCTCGGCCCCGCGCCGCTGCTGCGGCTCCGCGGCCGCTACCGCGCGCAGCTGCTCGCGAAGACGGGCCGGCCGCGCGCGCTCGCCGCGCGCATGGCCGACCTGCTCGCCGCAGCGTCGCCAGCGATGCGCCGCGCCGGCGTCACGGCGGTCGTCGACGTCGACCCGCAAAGCGTCTAAGCCGTGGGGGAAACCAGGTTTCCCCCACGAGCCCTCTTTCATCGGCGCGGACAGCTAAGAGCGACCGAGCCGAAGGCGACAGGAGCTGGGCTCCGCGGGGCAAAGCCCCGCTCCGCCAAGAGTGACGGGCTAGTCGCTGCGCTGACGCCGTGCCGCGCGAGCTTCGCGACGAGGGCGAGCTGTGGCACGAGATCTCTTCGTCTTCGGCTCCGGAAGATGTGGTGCCGTTCCCGGGGGTGCTGGCTGCCGCTTGACCGCGTCGAGCGCGGCGAGGCGATCCTCTACCCGGACGGCTTGCTCGAGCTGCTGCGGCCGAGGAGTCGCCGGAGTAGCGACGGCCGCGGCGGCGGCCCGGAGGCCGGTCCCACCGGGGCGTAGCCCGGAACGCCGGCCTCGGCGAGCATGCGCTCGACGCCCGCCTCGATGCGCGCCGCCATTTCGTCCGCCGCCCGCTGCGTGCGTTCGGGCTGATAGCCGCGCTTCGCGAGTGGTCCGACCGGCCGCGCCTCCTCGATCGTCTGCGGCGGCGGGAAATCCGTGGGCAGCCCCGGGACGACGAGCTGGTACAGGTGCTGCTCCGTCTCGATGTCTTTCAGCCGGTGGCGACCGAGGTCGACGAACTCGGCGTCGCCGACGAGCGCCCGCGTCGTCTCGGACACGAGCACCTGGCAGCCGTGCGCCGCCGAACAGATGCGGGCCGCGCGCACGACGTCGAGCCCGAGATACCCCTCGTCGCCGACGGACGGCTCGCCCGTGTGGATGCCCATGCGGACGCGAACCTGGGCGTTCTCAGGCCAGGCGTGCTCCACGAGCGCGCGCTGGCCGGCCGTCGCGGCCGCCGTCGCATCCCGCGCGCGCCCGAAGACGAAGAAGAAGGCGTCGCCCTGGTTGTCGACCTCGCGGCCCTCGGTCGTCGCCACGGCCTCGCGAAGCAGGCGCCGGTGCTGCGCCAGCACGGCGCCCCAGGCGTCGCCCAGCTGTTGCAGCAGTCGCGTCGAGCCCTCGATGTCCGAGAACAGGAAGCTGACGGTTCCGGCGGGGAGCGTCGCCACGGTGCGCGGTGTATCAGAACCGTTACGCGGAGGGCTTGCTCGAGCCGCTCGCCTCGTCGGGCCGCTGATCGCCGCGCGGCGACGGGAGTGCGCCTCGCAAGGCGCCGAGCGCCTCCGTGAACTCGCTCGGGATGATCCAGACCTTGTTGGAGTCGCCGTCGGCGATCTGCGGCAGCACCTGCAGGTACTGGTACGCGAGCAGGGTCGGATCCGGCTTGCCTTCGTGGATCGCCTGGAAGACCGTCTCGATCGCCTTCGACTGACCCTCCGCCTGGAGGATCTGCGCCTCTCTCTGGCCCTGGGCGCGAAGGATCGCGCTCTGCTTCTCTCCTTCGGCGGTCAGGATCTGCGACTGCTTCACGCCCTCGGCGGTCAGGATCGCCGCCCGCTTGTCCCGCTCGGCCCGCATCTGCTTCTCCATCGCCTCCTGCACCGTCCGCGGCGGATCGACCGTCTTGAGCTCGACGCGATTGACGCGGACGCCCCACTTGCCCGTCGCCTCGTCGAGGACCCCGCGCAGCTGCCGGTTGATCTCGTCGCGTGACGTCAGCGTGTCCTCGAGCGTCATGCCGCCGACGACGTTGCGAAGGGTCGTCACGGCGAGCTGCTCGATGGCGCCGACGTGGTCGGCGATCTCGTAGGTCGCAGCCTTTGCGTCCGTGACCTGGTAGTAGACGACGGTGTCGATGCTGACGACGAGGTTGTCCTCCGTGATCACGGGTTGTGGCTCGAACGAAACGATCTGCTCGCGGAGGTCGATCAGCGGCCGCAAGCGGTCGACGAAGGGGATGACGAGCGCGAGACCCGCCTCGAGCGTGCGGTGGTAGCGGCCGAGTCGTTCCACCACTCCTGCGCGCGCCTGCGGCACGATCCGGATCGTCCGCACCAGGGTGAGGACGACCACGACTGCGACGACGATGAGGACGATGTAGCCGACCATGGAACCCCCTATTCGTAGACGAGCGCGGTCGCGCCGTCGATCCGTGCTACCTCGACTCTGGCGCCGGTCTCGATCACCTGGTTCTCGAAATACGAGCGCGCCGACCACACCTCGCCGCCGATCTTGACCTGGCCGCCGTCGGCGTCGACGCGCTCGAGGACAACGGCACGCGCGCCGACGAGCGCGGCCGTGCCGGTGCGCAGTTGCGCTGGCGTGCGGAGGTGCCGCCTGGCGACCGGGCGAAGGAACAGGACGGAGGCAAGCGAGCAGGCGATGAATGCGCCGAGTTGCCAGCCCACTCCGAGCCCGACGGCGGCGAGGAGCGCCGCGACGAGCGCGGCGAGCGCGACGGCGCCGAGGAAGAAGCTCAGCGTGAAGACCTCGCCCACCGCCAGCACAGCTGCCACGATCACCCAGGCGACCCAGGCCGGCACACCGCGATCGTACTCCGCGTCTGAGATGCCGCCACCCGTTCTCTAGACTGGAATCGATGAGCGAGATCGAGGGGCAGATTCGCGAGCGGGAGCTCGATGCCGAGGAGCAGGCGCGGCGGCGCGTGGCCCTTGCGCAGGTGCGTCAGTACCCCGACCCGGCGCTCCGGTTGCGCGCGAACGAGGTGGGGGAGTTCGACGACGACCTCCGCAAGCTCGCCGCGCTCATGCAGGTGCTGATGCGCGACGCCAGCGGTGTCGGGCTGGCCGCGAACCAGGTCGGGGTCGTGCGAAGGATGTTCGTCTTCCAGCCGACCGACGAGGACGACGCTCGGGCGATCGTGAATCCCGTCATCGTGGAGCGCTCCGACGAGCTCGTGAGCGACGAGGAGGGATGCCTCTCGCTCGGTCCCATCCGCGTTCCCGTCGAGCGGCATGCTGGCGTGACGCTCGCTGGACAGGATGTCGACGGCTCCGAGCTGCAGCTCGAGCTCTCCGACCACTCGGCGCGCATCGTGCAGCACGAGCTCGACCACCTCGACGGCGTGCTCATCATCGACCGGACGACGCCCGAGGCGCGTCGCGAGGCCATGAAGATCCTGCGCCCGAAGCCCGTTCTCGTGGTTCAGTAGCAGCGACAGCAGGCAGAAACCGGCGGTCCGTGAGAGTTTCGCGAAGGTGAACGCTGGGGGTGCGCGAGGCTTCACCGCCGGAGCCGGGCTTCGCCCGGCGGGAGGCTCGGCATGGGTCGGGCAGCGAGTGAGAAGGAGGAGGGGGCTCGTGGGGGAACCATGGGTTCCCCCACGTTGATGCGTCTGGGGTTTGCGGGGACGGCGCCGTTCGCGGCGGACGTGCTCGCGCGCCTTGCCGAGCGGTGGGACATCGCATTCCTGCTCACCCGTCCGGATCGCCCACGCGGGCGCGGGAGGCGCGTCGCGCCCCCGCCGGCGAAGGAGGTCGCCGAGCGACTCGGCATCCAGGTGCTCCAGCCGGAGCGCCTCACCGCCGAGACGGCACTCGACGCGGACACGATCGTCGTGTGCGCCTACGGCGTCCTCATTCCGGCCGCGCTCCTCGAGCAGGCGCTGTGGCTGAACGTCCATCCCTCGCTGTTGCCCCGGTGGCGCGGGGCCGCTCCCGTCGAGCGCGCGATCATGGCCGGCGACTCCGAGACGGGAGTCACCATCCACCGGACGACGCCCGAGCTCGACGCCGGCCCCATCGCCGCGCAGGAGGCCTTTCCCATCGGGCCTGACGACGACGCCGGCGCGGTGCTGCGGCGCGCAGGGGAAGTCGCTCCCGGGTTGCTCGACCAGGTACTCGACGGAGACGCCGAGTTCCGACCGCAGCCCGAGGAAGGCGTGACGTACGCGGAGAAACTCACGGCGGCCGATCGAGAGCTCGACTGGACGCGTCCGCCCGAGGAGGTCGTCAATCGCGTTCGCGCCCTGTCGCCGCACATCGGCGCGCGGGGAGACCTCGACGGCCGGGACGTGATCGTGTGGAAGGCGCGCGTCGTGGACGGCGCCGTTGAGCCGCTCGAGGTGCAGCCGGAGGGCCGTCGCCGTATGAGTTACGACGAGTTCCGGCGCGGTCTCCGTTGAGCGTCTCGCCTGCGCGGCAGGTCGCCTACCGCGTCCTCGTTCGCGTCTTCGAGGACGACGCGTACACCGATCGCGCCTTCGCGGCCGCTGCAGGCAACCTCGACGGTCGGGATCGTGCGCTGGCCCAGCGCCTGGCCTACGGGACGGTTCAGCGTGTTCGGACGCTCGACTACGCGATCGACGCGATCGGCCGGCGTCCCGTCCGCCGGCTCGACCCGCCGGTGCGGGCGGCGCTGCGGCTGGCCGCGTACCAGCTGGGCTACCTCGAGGGCGTCCCTGCGCATGCCGCGGTCGACGAGGCCGTGGAGCTGGTGCGCGCGGCCGGCATCGAGCGCGCCGTCGGGTTCACGAACGCCGTCGGCCGTCGCCTGGCCGACGGCTTGAAGGGCCTGCTCGCCGGGCTGCCGGACGGCGCTGCCTCGGAGGCGGCGCTCCGGCACTCCTACCCGGACTGGATCGCGGACGTGTGGTGGCGGGACCTCGGGCCAGGCGAGGCCCGGGCGCTGATGCTGGCGCAGAACGAGCCGAGCCCGACGGTCGTTCGCCGCAACGCGCTTCGTGAGCGGGAGGTCGGGGGCACGCCCGACCCGGATGTCCCTGGCGCGCTGCACGTCGATCGCGTTGACGAGGGCGCGCTCGCGGAGGGACTCATCTTTCCGCAGAGCGTGGGCTCACAGCTCGCCGGGCTCGCGGTGGGGGCGCAGCCGGGCGACCGAGTGCTCGACCTCTGCGCGGCGCCGGGCGCGAAGGCGACGCAGTTGGCCGAGCGGGCGTCCGAGGTCGTGGCGGTCGAGATCCACCCGGGACGCGCCCGCGAGCTCGAAGAGAATGTGCGCCGCCTCGGAGCCGCGAACGTCCGCGTCGTGAACGCTGACGCATTCGCCCTGCCGGACGACCTCACCGGGTTCGACCGCGTGCTCGTCGACGCGCCGTGCTCGGGGCTCGGCGTCCTCGCACAGCGGCCCGATCTGCGCTGGCGCGCCCAGCCGCTTCCGGAGCTCCAGGCGGGGCTCCTTCGGGTCGCCGCGGAGCGGCTGCGGCGCGGCGGCGTCGTCGTCTATTCGGTCTGTACGATCAACGCGGACGAGAGCGAGGCGGTCGTCGACGCCTCGGGTCTCGAGGCCGAAGACCTCGGTCGCGAGTGGCCGGCCTTCCGGCATCGCCGGCGCCCGGAGTTTCTGCAGACGCTCCCGCACCGCCACCGCACGTCGGGCTTCTTCGTCGCGCGATTGGGGACCTAAGTGGTGTCAGGTTTTCCGGGCGACGCGTCCCCCATTTGGCGAAAGTTCTCCATTTCTTATGAATCTGGTGGCTAGGCAACATTGGTACGGGGTGCTACAAGCTGAGGACTAGAGGGCCTGCGGCCTGTAGATCACAACTTTGGGAGACGTGCCATGGCGGCGATTCGTGTCGTGATCGTTGACGACCACCGTTTGTTCCTGCTCGGCGTACGCGATGTGCTCGGCGATGCCGAGGACATCGAGATCGTCGGTGAAGCCGATTGCGGCGGAGACGCGCTCGCGCTGGTCGCGAGCCTCGATCCCGATCTCGTCCTGCTGGACGTGTCGATGCCGCGTCTCGACGGCATCGCCTGTCTCGACGCGATCCGCGCCCGCCATCCCGGCGTGAAGGTCGCCATGATGTCGGCGGTGCACGACCTCGAGGTGATCGAGAACGCGCTGCGTCACGGCGCGTCGGCGTTCATTCTCAAGTCCGTCAACCCGGACGATCTCGCGGCCGTCATCCGGCACATCGTCAGCGGCACCGTCATCCAGTCCGTGGGTGTCCCGGACACTCGACCCGCCGCCAGCAACAACGCTGACCTCACCGAGCGCGAGCTGTCCATCCTCCAGGCGGTCGCCCGCGGGCTCTCGAACCAGGCGATTGCGAAGGAGTTGTGGATCGCCCAGCCGACGGTGAAGTTCCACGTCCGCAACATCTATCGCAAGCTCGGCGTCGCCAACCGCACCGAAGCCACACGCTTCGCCTACGAGCACGGCCTCGTGGAGGCGTCGGCGCCCGAGGCCTCGGCTGTGCTGGTCTAGATCGAGAACAGCAGGACGGCGAAGCTTCCCAGCGCGAGGAACGGCCCGAGCGGAATCGTCGACTTCCGCGCCGACCAGCCTCGAAGGACGATTAGCAACAGGCCGGCCAGCGCCGCCGCCATGAATCCGATCGCGAGCGCTCCGACCACCGACCAGCCGAGCGCGGCGCCGAGCAACAGCGCGAGCTTCACGTCCCCCATTCCCAGCCCGTTCGGGTAAAGCAGCGACGCGACCAAGAGCACCGCGGCGGCGCCGAACGCGGCGGTGACCCACTCGAGCGTCCGATCGGGCGTGAGCGCAATGTTGGCCGCCAGCACGAGGACCGCAGCCGGGAGCACGATCCGGTTCGGAAGCCGTCGCGTTCGGATGTCGACGATGGAGAGCGTCAGGAGGACCGCGACGAAGAACGCGACGACGAGCGCGTGGGCCATCAGGAGCCGGAGGCCGCGTCGGCCGCGTCATCGCGAAGGACGACCGCGCTCACGTCCACGTCGAGCTCGCTCATCGCGTCGAGTGTCCGCGCCGCCGCCGACAGCGGCCCTCGAGCGACCACCACGTTGCTCTCACTGTGCTGGCCGACGACGAGCAGCACGCTCGCTTCCTCCTCCGCGTACTCGGTGATCGTCAGGCGTTCGCCCGTCGTCAGCCTCCGCCGCTCGCAGGTTCCCGCAGGCAGCTCGAGGACGGAGCGCGCTCCCCACCACCCGGTCATTCGCCACGGTTTTACCGACTCACGCATTCCGAGCACCGTGAGGTCCGAATCCAGGTAGACGACGTCGATCGGGAAGCGCATGAACCAGGTGTGGACGCTCCATGACGGACTGAGGAGCAGCCCCTCGTCCGCCGGCAGTTCCTTCCGTCCCAACAGGCCGCGCAAGCGTGTCAACGGCGTGTCAGCGGGTGCGCACTTTGCACAGAGGACAGCGCCGCGGCCGTTCCGTAACGAGAAGACGCGCCGGCTCACGTCAACAACTATCGACTGCGGGCCGCGTTAACGCACCGGTCGGGGGGCGGGTCAGGGCCGGGTCGTCGGGATGGTCCCTTTCGATCCGGGAGGACAGTGCCTTTCGATTCGTCGGGATGGTCCGTTTTCGCGAGGCCCCGAGTATGTTCAGCCGGCGGGAATCACCGACTGTGCGGAGGAGGTGAAATACATGACGAATTTCCTGATGCTGACTCAGGTCCGGCTGCTCAACGCGTATGCGAGCCTTCGCGATCGCGAGGAGGGCCAGGGTATGACCGAGTACGCAGTCCTCGTCGGCGCGGTCATCGCGATGGTGCTGGCAGTCATCGGCGTGCTCACGGGCAAGATCACGACGTTTATCAACGGTCTGACTCTCTAGTTGTCGACGAGAAACGATGTGGGTTGTCCGGTACCCCAGCCCGGTCGACACGCACCGAAGGAGGTGGAAAGGAATGTCGGATTTCTTGCTGCAGACCCAGATCCGGGTGCTCGCGGCGTATACCGATCTTCGCAATCGCGAGGACGGCCAGGGTATGACGGAGTACGCAGTCCTTGTCGGCGCCGTTATCGCGATGGTGCTGGCAGTCATCGGCGTGCTCACCGGCAAGATCACGACATTCATCAACGGTCTGACCCTGGGCTGAGGCTCTCAGGGGGAGGAACGAGATGAAGGAGGGCGCAGGCGGGTCGCGTCTCGGCAACCCGCCTGCTCCGTTGAATGAGATTTGAAATGCGGTTCACGACTTCACAAACGCAATCGGTTCGGCCAGGGCGCCGCCGGCAATCCGACAGCGGACAGGCGCTCGTCGAATTCGCGGTGTTGTTGCCGCTGCTCGCCGGGGTGATCTATCTCATCGTGCAGAGCGCGAGCATCTACAGCCACTACGTCACGATCACCGACGCCACGCGCGCCGGCGCCCGCGTCGCGGCGGTGTCTCGGACCGCCGGCGACCCGATCGGGGCGACGAAGGCGGCCGTGTGCAGCTCGGCCTACAACCTCGACTGCACGACGCTCAATCCGCAGGTCTCGCCGGGGACGCCCTGGACGCCCGGAAGCCAGGTGACGGTCACGGCGACATATCCGTACTCGATCAGCTTCCTCGGCGTGACCATCAAGTCCGGGACGATGACCAGTACGACGAAGGAGCGCGTCGAGTGAGGCTACGGCGCTTGAGGGACGACCGCGGTACCGCGTTGGTCATGATCACCCTGCTTTTCACGGCACTATTGGCGCTCGTCGCCCTGGCGTTCGATTTCGGCTCCTGGTACCGCGCACAGCGCAACCTGCAGGCGGCTGCGGACGCCGCGGCGCTGGCCGGCGCGCAGGATCTCCCGAACACGGCTACGGCGGCGTCTTCCGCCAGCTCGTATGCGAACGCGAATGCGACCGGGCTCAACTCGTGGTCGCCGTCGTTTCCCGACACGAACACGATCGACATCAGCCTCTCGAAGGACGTTTCGGCCTCGTTCGCCAAGCTGGTCGGGATCAACTCGAAGACGGTTCATGCACACGCTCGAGCGCAAATCGGCTCGCCCGGAAGCATGAAGAATGTCGTGCCGGTCGGGATCAAGAGCAGCGCCGCGTGCGCGACCGGATCCACCGGCTGCTTCTTCACTCCGAAGACGCTCACCTTCGACGACTCGACCACGGCAAGCTTCGGATCCAGCACCTGGGGTCTACTCGACCTGAGCGGTGGCTCGGCGTCGTCCTCGGGCTGTAGCGGCAACGTCGGCGAAGGCACCGAGGCGGGTTGGATAACGAGCGGCTATCCCGGGATCCTGACCGTGAACAACTACTACGGCGCGACGACGGGTCAGAGAACCTCCATTCGGAACTCGCTGAACGCCGTGGTCGGAAAGTTGCTTCTGATTCCGGTCTTCGACAACGCGAATCTCTCGTGGTGCGGCAACAAGGGAGGATTCCACGTCATCGGCTGGGCGGCGTTCGTCATCGACCAGGCAATTCCGAACTCCGACTGGAATCCACATCTCAAGATTCTCCACGGCCACTTCGAGACGTATATCCCCACCGACGTCGTCAGCACGCCGGGCGTTCCAGGCTTCGGCGTGAAGACGGTCGCGCTCATCCAATAGGCAAGAGAACAGCACGGGAAAGAGGAGCCAATGACCTACCGCACGCGAAACATCGTCACGGCCGCCGCTCTCGGCCTGCTGGCGGTCGTCCTCGTCTTGATCTACGTCTCCAAGGTTCGAAACAACGAGGATGTCGGGAAGCAGCTCGTCAGCGTCCTCGTCGCCTCACACGACATCGACGCCGGCACACCGGGCTCGTCGTTGCAGAGCGGCGCCCTGACGACGAAGCACGTCCCGCGGAAGGCTGCCGTTCCCGGCTGGATCTCGGCGCCGAGCCAGGTGCGAGGCGAGGTTGCGACCAGCAACATCCTCGCCGGCGAGCAGGTGACGACGCGCCGGTTTGCGCCTGCAGCGGCGACGGGCGTCCGATCCACGATTCGAGGCGTCAACCGCGTCGTCCAGCTCGCGGGTGACTCGAACCAGGTTTTGGACGGGACGCTGAAGCCGGGAGACCGCGTCGACGTGCTCGGCTCCTGGACGCCGCTCAGCTGCGACACCTGCAAGGTGTCGGCGGTCATCGTCAGGAACGCGCTCGTGCTGGCGACGTCGGCCGAGCTCCCCTCGGTGAGCAACAGCAGCAACCAGCCCAACGCGGTCCCGGTGCAGCTGCGGCTCACGGACGAGGAGGCAAACGCGGTCTTCTGGATGCAGAAAAACGGCGCCTGGTGGCTGATGTTGCGGCCCGTGATCAAGCCACGGAACACCAGCTTCAAGGAGCCGACGGTCTCGTCGATCCTCAAATCACTCAAGCGGAGGGGTCTGATCCAATGACACGCATCCTCGTCACCGGCTTCTGCGACGCGGTCCGGAATCTCTGCGACGCGCTCGGCGGTCAGCCGGAGATCGAACTCGTCCACGCTGAGGCCTACCAAGGAGCAAACGGCGACCGCCCGGCGATCGACGCCAACCTCCTGTACGCAGGCGGAAACGGCAGCCTCCCCTACGAGGACCTCGTCAGGGTTCGCGAGCTGACCTCCGCGCCGATCGTCCTCCTCGTCGAACGCGCTGATCCGACCCTGTTCGAGGAAGCGCTCGAGGCCGACATCGCCGACGTCGTCGTCCTGCCCGAGAGTGCCGAGCGAGTCGCGTTCACGCTGCGACGCGCTTCGCGCGCTGCGCTGCACTCGGCAGGGCTTCCCGAGGAGCGACCCGCGCGGATGATCACGGTGTTCTCGCCGAAGGGCGGCACGGGCAAGACCGTGATCTCGACGAGCCTCGCGACGAGCATCGCCCGGAACGAGGGCCTGCGGACGCTGCTCGTCGACTTCGACCTGCAGTTCGGAGACGCGGCCATCATGCTCGGGATCGAGCCTGAGCAGACGCTCCACGAGCTGGTCACCGCGCCGGGGGAGCTCGACGCAGACAAGTTCGGGGGCTACCTCACGCGTCACCCGCACTCCGGAATCGACGTGCTCGCGGCGCCGCTGCGTCCCGAGGACGGCGAAACGGTGACGGAGGAGAAGGTCGAGCGCGTGCTCGACGTCGCCCGCAAGGCGTACGACGTGATCGTCGTCGATACGTCGCCGTTCTTCCACGGAGCGCTCCTGGCGACGCTCGACCGGACGAATGTGCTCGTCGTCGTCTGCAGCCCCGAGATCCCGACGCTGAAGAACGTCCGCCTCGGAGTCGACACGCTCCGGCTGATCTCGTTCCCGGAGGAGCGCATCCGGCTCTGCCTGAACCGGGCCGACGCCGATGGGGCGATGCGAAAGCCGCAGATCGAGGGCGCGCTCGGAATGGACGTGTCCTTCCAGCTGCCGAACGTGCCCGAGGTTCCTGCGGCCGTCAACCGCGGGACTCCCCTGACGCTGGAAGCCCCCACGAGCCCCTTCTCGCTCGCCGTCCGGTCGATGTCACGGTCGCTGCTCGGCGCCGCCCGCAAGTGGGATCCGGATTCGGCCGAACCGCAGGCGGAGCGCGACGATCTCATTCATACCGTTCGCGGATTCGCGTCCGGCTGGCGCTGGTCGCGCGACGGAAAGCCGGCCGCAGACCGCGCTGGGGAGGCGACATGAGCCTGAAGGACCGACTCGAGCACGCGAACGGCGACGGGCAGAACGGGCGCAGGGACGAGCTACCGGAGGCCCCCCTCGACGAGGACACGATCGACGTGCAGGCGGACTTGCCTCTCCGCCCCTCCGACACCGCCCTGACAGAGCGAATCGGCAGCACGGCGGCCTCCGGCTCCTCGGACGGCCTCCGGATGCTGCAGGGGCCCGAGACCCAGCACGGCGATCCGTTCGGCGATCTGAAGATGCGGATTCATCGCGCGGTGATCGACAAGCTCGGCTCTCAGCTCTTCGGCGAGGAGGCCGACCGCGATCTCACCGACCTCGTGCGCCGAGCAGTCGAGCGCGAGATGGCGGCCGATCGAACACCGCTCACGCGCGACGAGCACGCGCGGCTCGTCAAGGAGCTCACCGACGACCTCGTCGGCTACGGGCCGCTCGAGCCGTTCCTTCGCGACGAGTCCGTCAGCGAGGTCATGGTCAACGGCTTCGAGCAGATCTACATCGAGCGCGCCGGAAAGATCGAAGAGACGTCGTCGGCGTTCCTCGACAACGACCACCTGATGAGGATCGTCGAAAAGATCGTCTCCCAGGTCGGGCGCAGGGTCGACGAGGCCTCCCCGATGGTCGACGCCCGCCTCCCGGACGGGAGCCGCGTCAACGCCATCATCCCGCCGCTCTCGATCCGCGGCCCCGCGCTCACGATCAGGAAGTTCTCCCGCGATCCCTTCTCGATCGACGACCTGATCCAGTTCGGCACCGTGTCGGAGCGGGCGGCCGAGTTCCTGCGGGCGTGCGTCCGCGGGAAGCTGAACGTCCTCATCTCCGGCGGGTCGGGCTCCGGGAAGACCACGTCGCTGAACGCCCTCTCCTCCTTCATCCCGAACGACGAGCGGATCGTCACCGTCGAGGACGCGGCCGAGCTGCAGCTGCAGCAGCGCCACGTCGTCCCGCTCGAGGCGCGGCCCGCGAACATCGAGGGAAAGGGCGAGGTTCCCATTCGCGAGCTCGTCCGCAACGCGCTGCGCATGCGGCCCGATCGCATCGTCGTCGGCGAGGTGAGAGGTGCCGAGACGCTCGACATGTTGCAGGCGATGAATACGGGTCACGACGGCTCGCTGACCACGATCCACGCGAACTCACCCCGCGACTGCCTGACGCGGATCGAGACCCTCGTCCTGACCGCCGGCGTCGACCTCCCGCTCCGGGCGATTCGCGAGCAGGTGTCGAGCGCCCTCGACCTCGTCGTTCACATGACGCGCCTGGTCGACGGCACACGGCGCGTCAGCCACGTGACGGAGGTGCTGCGCATGGAGTCGGACGTGATCACGCTGCAGGACATCTTCCTCGCGGCCCCGCCCGACGACGGCCGGTTCGACGCGCGCGCGGCGTCGCTGCTCGCGCCGCTTGAGTACACCGGTCTGAAGCCGCACTTCCTCGACAAGCTCGCCGCCAACGGCGTCACGCTACCGCCGTCCTTCTTCGCGCTCGAGCAGGGCGCCTTCGCGGGCGCCAGCGCCTACCCGGGCCGGTACGACCGATGAAGCGACTCCTCGTAGCTGCGGCCCTCGCGGCACTCGCGCTACCCGGCCCGGCGGCCGCGGCGATCCGGCTCACAGGGCTCGACACGAGCGACTATCCGACGCTGCGTCTGACGGTCGTGACGTCGAGGCCCGTCGCCGCGGCGCCGAGGCTGCGGGAGAACGGGAGCCGAGTCCGCGACGTGGCCGCGAAGAGCCTCGGCGTCGACAAGGCGCTGGTCATCGCCGTCGACCGGTCGAGGTCGATGACGGGCAAACCGCTGGCGGACGCCGTGGCCGCGGCGAAGGTCTTCCTGCACGCAAAGCGCCCCGGCGATCCGGTGGCGCTCGTGGGGTTCGCTTCGGATGACGCGCAACTGACCGGCTTCACAACTGACGCGGATCGTGTCGCCGGCGCCCTCGACGCCCTCGAGGCGAGCGGCCAGCCCGGGACGGCTCTCTACAGCGCGGTGAGCGATGCGGCTGACAGCCTCTCCCAGAGCCAGCTCCTGAGCCGGCTCCTGATCGTGATCACCGACGGTCGCAACGTCTCGACCGAGGGCTCGCTTGCGGGGGCAATCGACTCGGCGCGCGCCGCCGGCGTCGCCGTCTACACGATCGGGATCGGGAGCGGATCCCAGACCGCGCTCCGCCACCTCTCCGCTACGACCGGCGGGACGTATTCGAACGCGGAGTCGAGCGCCGCCCTGACAGGGATCGCGCGCAAGATCTCGAGTCAGTTCGCGCGCACGTGGCAGCTGACGTTCGACTCCCGAACGGCGCCCGGTGACCGCGCCCGGTTCGCCGTCAGCCAGCAAGGCGCCGGCTCGATCACACGGACCATGCTCATCCCGGCGAGCGCCGGTCGGCCCGATCGTGCGTCCGGGGTCTCCCGGCTCCTCTTCCACACGGCGTTCGGCAATCTCCTCCTTGCCCTCGCGGTCGGCGCGCTGGCCGCGCTTGCATTCGCCTTCGCTCTGAGCGCACGGGATGTGGGGCGGATCCGCAGACGGCTGCAGCCGCACGTTCCGGCGCCGGAGCGACAGCAGGAGCAGTCGAGCTCGCGGCGCCTGTCGATGTTCAGCAGCTTCTTCGCCGCCACCGAACGGGGTCTGCGGCGCTTCGGCGCCTGGCGCGGGCTCGCGCAGGCGCTCGATCGAGCGGACTCCCCACTGCGCCCGGCCGAGTTCTTCTGGATCATGGCCGGCTCGGGACTTCTCCTGGCCCTGATTCTGGCGGTGGTCGGCCTGCCGCCGCTCATCGTCCTGCTCGGGCTGCTCGCCGGCGGCGCGGTCCCCTACGTGTTCGTCGCCGTCCAGGGAGCGCAGCGGCTGAGGGCCTTCGACGACCAGCTCGCCGACGTGCTCATGGCCATGGGCGCCTCGCTTCGTGTCGGGCATACCTTCACCCAGTCGATGCAGGCCGTTACGAAGGATGCGGAGGATCCGGCGAAGATGGAGTTCAAGCGCGTGATGCTCGAGACCGACCTCGGACGGCCGCCCGACCACGCGCTCGCCGAGATGGCCGGCCGGCTGCGCTCGAGCAACTTCGACTACGTCGTCAGCGTCGTCGCGATCCAGCGGGAGGTCGGCGGAAGTCTCGCCACGTTGTTCGACATGGTCTCCGAGACCGTGCGACAGCGGCAGCAGTTCGCGAAGAAGATGCGGTCGATGACGGCGATGGGCCGGGTGTCGGCCTACGTGCTGATCCTCCTGCCGTTCTTCCTCGTCGTGATCATGAGCGCGATCAACTACGGCTACATGAAGCCGCTCTTCACCACGTCCCTGGGCCGGTTCCTGATCGTCGTCGCGCTCTGCGGCATGGCGATCGGTGCGCTGATCCTCCGGAAAATCGTCTCGTTCAGGCTGTCATGATGCTCCTCCTCCTTGTCGCCGGTCTCTCTGTCGCTGCGGCTTCGTTTCTGGTCGTGCAGGTCGCGACTCTGCCGGCCCGCCAGCGCCGCGACCTGCTCGACCAGGCGGCTCGCTACGGCACACAGCCGGCGGCCCCCGAGCGCGTTATGTACGACCGAGCGACGTTCCGTGAGCGGGTCTTCGCTCCGATTCTGGTCCCGCTCGCAAGCGTGGTCGTTCGCCTACTGCCCCGTACGACGAGGGAAAGCGTGCGCCAGCGGCTCCTGCACGCAGGACTCGCTCAGAAACTCACTCCGGATGCGTTTCTCGGAGCGAAGGGGCTCCTCGCAATCCTTGGCCTCGTCTTCGGCATCACGATCGGCCTGGCCCTCGGCGGAGCCACCGTCCTTCTGCTCGCGCTCGGCGCCTCCGCTGTCGGGTTCGTCCTGCCCGACGTATTGGTGAACGGACGGATCAGCAACCGGCGCGAGCGGATTCAGGTCGCGCTCCCGGACGCCCTCGACCTCCTCGCGGTGTGCGTGGAGGCCGGCCTCGGATTCGACGCGGCGCTCGTGAAGCTGACCGAGCACATGAACGGCCCGCTCGTCGAGGAATTCGCCCTGACACTCAACGAGATGCGAATCGGCGAGAGCCGCACCGAAGCGCTCAAGCGAATGTCGGCGCGGGTCGGCGTCGCCGAGTTCAGCGCCTTCGTTCGCGCGATCGTGCAGGCGGATCACCTGGGGACGTCGATGGGCTCGCTGCTGCGAGTGCAGTCGGCCGACGCGCGTGTACGCCGGCACATCGCCGCCGAGGAGATCGCCATGAAGGCGCCGATCAAGATGCTGTTCCCGACGCTGCTGTTCATCTTTCCGGCGATGTTCATCGTCATCCTCGGGCCGGCGCTGATCAACTTCTCCAAGAACCTCTAGCCCCCGCCCCGGCTTACGATGCTCCCCGTGGGCTGGAAGGAATGGCCGCGGGGTACCGAGATCGAGCCGTCGATCTACGCGGCGGACTTCGCCCGCCTCGGAGAGCAGCTCGGCGAGCTCCTCGACGGCGGCGCGAAGATCTTCCAGTTCGACGTCGGCGACGGGCACTTCGTGGAGCCGATCACGATCGGCCCGATCGTGCTCCAGGCGATCTCGCCGTTATTCCGCGAGCGCGGCGGCATTCTGGACGTGCATCTGATGATCGAGACGCCGGAGAAGCACTTCGAGGCGTTCGCCGAAGCGGGCGCCGATTCGGTGACCGTCCACTTCGAGGTCGTCGGTCGAGAGATTCCGGCGGCGGAAGCCCACGCGCGCAAGCTCGGACTCGGGTTCGGCGTCGCCTTCAATCCGGAATCGCAGGTCGAGGATGTCGTTGCGGCGGCGGGCGGGGCGGATCTCGTGCTTGCCATGGGCATCCATCCCGGCTATTCGGGCCAGCCGATGCTCCCCGAGACGTTCGATCGCATCGCCAGGCTCCGGGAGCTTCTGCCCGGCGAGGTTCCGATCCAGGTGGACGGCGGCGTCGGCCTGGAGAACGCCCGCGCGCTGCGGGACGCGGGGGCGACGCTGTTCGTTGCGGGCTCGAGCGTGTTCGCGAAGCCTGATCCGGTCGCCGCGTACCGCGAGCTCGCGCACGCCGTGCAGTGAGGCGGCCTTGAGCCTCGAGCGGGCGCTCGATCTCGTCGATGCGGCGCCGCGCCGCGGCTATCCGAACCCGACGGTCGGCGCGGTCGTCGTCCGCGACGGCGAGGTGGTCGGCGAGGGCGTGACCGAGCCGCGCGGTGGGCGGCATGGCGAGGTGGTCGCGCTCGACGCGGCCGGCGATCGGGTGCGCGGGTCGACGCTGTTTCTGACGATGGAACCCTGCACCCACCACGGCCGGACGCCGCCGTGCGTTGACCGCATCCTCGCGGCCGGGGTGGGGCGAGTCGTCGCGGGCTCGCTCGATCCGAATCCGAAGGCCGGGGGAGGGGCCGAGCGGCTTCGCCTGGCGGGGCTGGACGTCGAGGTCGTCGACAGCGCGCGTGCGCGCCGTCAGAACGAGGCCTGGCGGACCTGGATCTCGACCGGCCGGCCGTTCGTCACGTACAAGGTCGCGGTCTCCCTGGACGGGCGGGTCACGATTCCGGGATCGCGCTGGGTCTCGGGTGACGCGAGCCGGCAGCTCGTTCACGAGTTACGCGGTCGATCGGATGCGGTAGCAGTCGGCATGGGCACCGTTCGTGCGGACGACCCTCGCCTGACCGCCCGCGGCGTCGACGCGGACCGGCAGCCGCGGCGGCTTGCATTCGGGGCGGGGCCGTTGCCGGACGGGTCGGAGCTGGAGCTACGGTCCGGCGCTCTCGAGGAGGAGCTGGCGGCTCTCGGGGCCGCGGGCGTCCAGTCGCTGCTGCTCGAAGGCGGGCCGACGCTCGCGAGCGCCTTCCTGAACGCCGATCTCGTCGATAAGGTGCTCGTCTTCATCGCGCCCGTGGTGGCGGGTGTCGGATTGGCTTTCGTCAGCGATCTGGAGCAGCCGGTCTGGCTTCGCGGGCTCTCGAGCCGTGTCGTCGGCGGCGACGTTCTGCTGGAGGGGTACATCCATGAGCCCTAGGGACGACGTCGTCAATCTCCTGTCTCGCTACCTCGCGCGGCATCTCTCCGAGCGGGAGCTCCTCGTCGAGCTGCGGCAGGTGGACACCGACGGCCTCGAGGGCGACGCAGGCGAGTTCCTCGCCGAGCTGCGCGACGAGCTCCGCACGCCGGAGGCGAAGCGTGGATCGGTCGAAGTCCTCGTCCGGGAGACGTTGGAAGCGATCGCTCTCGGATGAAGGCTTGGTCCGCCGCAGGCCGGAGATAGGCCGAACGGCCCATTGCATCCATCCGGCCGAAGGTGTAACACCTTGCGTACAAGCAAGGATTGTCGAGTGTGAACGAGCTGATTCGGGCCCTAAAGGATGCACGGGACCTCGTCGAGGCGCTGCTGAAGGCATCCGGCGAGCCACCGCAGTGGCTCGTCGATGAGGCGCAGCAGGAGCTGACGACCATCGATGACCTGGTCGCGCGCCTCGAGAGCGCGCGCATCCAGAGCGCGTCCTCGCCGAGCGCCGCCTCGTAGCCGCTTTCGGCACACAATCGGCACAGGTCTGTGCCGGAGTCGGTGGGACGCTGAAGGGTTGAGCGCGTTCAGGGGTCAGACCCCTAGAGGCAAAGCGCACGATCGGGCAACAACCGCTCAAGCCGCGGCGGAGAATCCAAACTCCGCCGTTAACCTGGAACCGTGTTTACGGGCATCGTGCGCGAGCGGGGGCGGATCGCCGCCGTCGACGGCGCGGCCGGCGGGATCCGCATCGACGTCGACGCGCCCGCGACCGCACGAGATGCGGGTGTCGGTGACTCCGTGTCGATCAACGGCTGCTGCCTGACCGTCGTCGAGGTACTGGACGGGCACCTGCGTTTCGACGCCGTGCCCGAGACGCTGTCGCGATCGAACCTGGGTGCTCTCGGCACCGGCTCACAGGTCAACCTGGAGCCGGCTCTACGAGCCGGGGATGCCCTCGGTGGTCACTACGTCCAGGGGCACGTGGACGCCGTGGGCGCGGTGCGCTCGCTGCGCGTCGAGGGCGAGGGCGCCCGGCTTTCGATCGAGGCGCCCGTCGACGTCCTGCGGTACTGCGTCGAGAAGGGCTCGATCACCGTCGAAGGCGTCTCGCTCACCATCGCGGAGCTCGAGCCGGACGCCTTTTCCGTCGCGCTCGTGCCGTACACGCTCGCGGTGACCACGCTCGGTGACCTGCAGCCGGGCGATCCCGTCAACCTCGAGGTGGACGTACTCGCGAAGTACGTCGAGCGGTTGATCCACCCCTAGGGTGGCCGGAGAGGGATATACGATGCGCGCGATGCACCAGGACGTCACGACCTCGTTTGCGACGGTCGAACAGGCGATCGAGGAGATCCGGGCCGGACGCTTCGTCGTCGTCGTCGACGCCGCGGATCGCGAGAACGAGGGCGACTTGACGATCGCAGCCCAGTTCGCCACCCCTGAGGCGATCAACTTCATGGCCACGCACGGCCGCGGCCTCATCTGCCTCTGCCTGACCGAGCGCCGCTGCGACGAGCTCGGGTTGCCGCCGATGACGAACCGGAACGAGGCTCCGCTGGGCACGGACTTCACGATCTCTATCGAGGCGCGGGAGGGCGTCTCGACGGGGATCTCGGCTGCAGACCGCTCACGCACAATCCAGGTCGCCATCGATCCGAGCAAGGGTCGCCAACACCTGGTCTCGCCCGGACACGTCTTCCCGCTTCGAGCCCGCGCCGGCGGCGTCCTCCAACGCGCCGGGCAGACAGAGGCGTCCGTGGATCTCGCCCGGCTGGCCGGCCTGAACCCCGCGGGCGTCGTCTGCGAGATCATGAACGACGACGGGACGATGGCCCGCGTCCCCGACCTGATCGCGTACTGCGAGCGACACGGGATCAAGATGCTGACCGTCGCCGACCTGATCGAGTACCGCCGGCGCCACGAGCGGCTCGTCGAACGGATGACGGCCGTGCGCCTCCCGACGATCTACGGCGAGTTCGCCGCCGTCGCGTTCCGCGAGGTGCTGACGGGCCGCGACCATGTCGCCCTCGTCAAGGGCGACGTCGAGAACCACGACGACGTCCTGGTGCGCGTTCATTCTGAGTGCCTGACCGGTGACGTTTTCCACTCCCTCCGCTGCGACTGCGGCGAGCAGCTCGAGCACGCGCTCTCGCGGATCGGCGCCGAGGATCGCGGCGTCCTCCTCTACATGTCACAGGAGGGCCGCAATATCGGGCTCCTGAACAAGCTGAAGGCATACGAGCTGCAGGAACGCGGGCTCGACACCGTGGAGGCGAATCTCGAGCTCGGGTTCCCGGAGGACGCGCGCGAGTGGGGGATCGGCTACCAGATACTCGCCGACCTCGGGCTCTCGACGATCCGCATCCTCACGAACAACCCGCGCAAGATCGCCGGCCTCGAGGGCTACGGGCTGAAGGTGGTCGAGCAGCTACCGATCGAGGTGTCGCCGAACGCCGAGAACCGCCGTTACCTGATGACGAAGCGCGACAAGCTCGGCCACCGTCTGCACCACCAGGATCTCCGCGTCGGCGGCGAGCTGGAGGCAGAGTGAGCTTCTTCGACCGCGAGCAGATGACCGAGGTCGAGGTTCCGGCCGTCCCGCTGCCGGAGCGGCGCCGCGACGATCCGCCGCCACGGCCCGCGACCCCACCCGCCGTGCCTGAGCCGGCCGTGCCTGAGCCGGCCGTGCCTGAGCCGGCCGCGCCCGAGCCCGCCGTGCCCGAGGCTCATGAGCCGGCGCCCGACGAGCACGCCGAGGGCGAATTCCGCGTGCCGAACGGCTATACCGTCCTCGAAGGCGAGGTGCGGGCCGAGCGGCGCGCGGTAGCGCTGATCGTCAGCCGGTTCAACGGCGACATCACTCGTCGCATGCTGGACGAGGCGCTTGCCGAGCTCGAGCGGGCAGGGGTCGACCGTTCGTCCGTCACCGTGATGCCGGTGCCGGGCGCGTTCGAGCTGCCGATCGCCGCGCTGGCCCTCGCCAAGACCCGCCGTTACGCCTGCGTGGTCGCGCTCGGCTGCGTCATCCGCGGCGAGACCGCCCACTTCGACTACGTTGCCGGCGAGGCCGCGAGCGGGCTGCAGCTGGCCGCGATCGAGACCGGCGTCCCCGTCGCGTTCGGTGTGTTGACGACGGAGACGCGCGAGCAGGCCGAGGCCCGCATCGGCCGCGCCGCCGACGCCGTCCGCAGCGCGCTCGAGATGGCCGATCTCTTCGGGAAGCTGCGCACGCGCGCCGCCACGCCGGCCGCGTAGGCCTTCAGCGGCTCATCTGTACACTTGCTCGACCCATGGCGAAGGTGTGCGCAATCTGCGGGAAGAAGCCCGGCTTCGGGAACAACCGGAGCCACTCGATGGTGGCGACGAAGCGGCGCTTCAACCCGAACCTCCAGCGCGTACGCGTCCTCCTGGACGGCAAGGCCACACGCGCCTACGTCTGCGCGCGCTGCCTGAAGAGCGGCAAGGTCGAAAAAGCGGTCTGACCCCCGGACGAGTCGCCCGATCTCTATTGGCGAAGGCCGAGCGGTGCTGGCCGTAGTCACAGCGGCGCGTCTGCCGTATGGAAGGGGGCTCACGGAGGAAACCCCATTTTCCCCGTGCTATCCGGGCTCCGGCTCGGGCCCGATCCCCTCGAAGAACGCCGCCACGCCGTCCGCGTCGTACGGCCGCTGCAGGATCGTGGCAAACTCGTCCGGCTCGGGATAGTCGCTTGCCCGGATGCGTTCGACGAACGCGTCGACGTCGTACTCGGTGCGGCGGAAGTCCGGTTCCGGGCCGAGGAGGAGCCAGAAGGCGCCCCGCTCGCCCTGGTACGGCATCCCGACGCTGCCAGCGTTGAGCACCCGCGTCTCGCCGCTCCGCCGCTCGAATTGCATGTGCGTATGCCCGCAGACGACGACCCTCTGCTCGGTGCCGGAGAGGAACTCGCGCAGGCGATCGTCGGGCGTCAGGTGCGTGATCACCTCCTCGTCGCTGCGTGGGGAGCCGTGGCAGAAGAGCGTCTCCCCGAGGCCGTCAACGTCGAGGACGACGGTGTCCCGAAAGGCGGCCAGCAAGTCGCGGTCGTCGGCGGTGAGTTGGTCGGCAACCCACGCGTTGACGCCACCCGTCTCCGGCGAGGTGACAACGCCGCGATCGCCGTTCCCGCGGACGTAGTGCGCGTTCGGCAGCGGCCGTAACAGCTCCAGCGTCTCGCGCGGGAACGGGCCGCTGACGAGGTCGCCTCCGAAGACGATCGCGTCCGGCTCCAGCGCCGAGACCTCGCGCAGCACCGCCTCGAGCGCAGCCCGATTTCCGTGGACGTCGGAGATCGCCGCGACTCGCACTACGCCTCGAGCGCGACGCGAATCCTGTCCTTCGGCGCCTCCGTGATCGCGCCTCCGTGCGCGACGCACAGGATCGAGAACGGGAGCTCCAGAAGCTTCTCGACGCTGCGGCGCGCCTTCGCCACATCGTGCGCGTACTCCTCGGGCACGACCATGAGCTCGCCGTCAGGCATGAGGAGAAGCGGGTCCGGCACGAACGCGATCCCGCCGTCACGGTCGAGCAGGAACGTGTGCTGGGTGGTGCCGGCGCCCGGCGTGAAGACCGGCCGGAGCCCGGCCGGGAGCGCGTCGCCCTCCGAGTAGCGATTGTCCGGCTCCTCCTCGATCTCCTTCGCGAGCGCGGGCGCGTGCACCTCGACGCCGAGCTCCCGCCGTAGCCGCCACGACGACCGCTGATGATTGCTCGTCGTCAGGCAGATCGCCTGGATGTCGCCCAGCTCGCCGATCGCGTCCTCCTTGACCGGCAGCGGGTCGATCAGGACGGTCCCACCCTCGGTCGCGACGGCGTAAGAGTTGCTCGGGTAGCCACCGATCCGTTCGTCTTCGATCGACCAGGTCCACACGCCCGGGACGACGACGTCGATGCGCTGCGCGACGGCCTTCGGCTCGGTCACGCTCGCATCATTTCACGCGTCCGTCATCGTCCGCGTTTGCTTGCATGGCGTCATCGACACGGAGCGGAGGGACCGCGTCCACTCGGGTTTCGCCGACACCCGCGCCCCGGAGGCGTGGGTGCCCCTCCGGCTGCGCCCGCGGCCGGAACGGCTCCGCTCGCCGCTGTCGAGCCTTCAGGGCGTCGGCCCGGCGATCACGCGCAGGCTTGCGGGGCTCGGCTTACGGACGTTCCTGGATGCGCTGCACTACGCGCCCCGGCGGTACGAGGCCGCGGCGCCCCAACGGTCGATCGCAGGCCTGCTCGCCGGAGAGGAGGCGGCGATCGCGGGCACGGTGCGAGGCGTGACGAGGCGGCAGCCGCGGCGGCGGCTGTCGCTCGTCAAGGCTCGCGTCGCCGACGAGACGGGTGAGATCACCGCCGTCTGGTTCAATCAGCCCTGGCTGGTCGACCGGCTCCAGCCCGGAACGCAGGTGCGGCTGCGAGGCGAGTTCAGGCGCGGCGAGTTCACCGTCAAGGCCTACGACCTCGACGGCGTCACCGAGACCGCCGACTTCGCTCCGGTCTACCCCGCAAGCGAGGAGGTCAGCGTCAAGAAGCTTCGCGAGGTGGTCGCCCGCGTGCTGCCGCATGCCGAGGACTGCTGGGACCGGCTGCCCGCCGCGGTGAAGGCTCGGCACGGTCTTCCATTCCTCGCCGATGCGTACACGGCGCTGCACCGGCCACGTGACCCCGGGGAGGCCGAGGCCGGACGGCGGCGGCTCGCGTTCGACGAGCTTCTCGTCTTACAGGTCGGCTTGCTCCGGCGCGGGCGCGGCGCCGAGGAGTTGCGGGCTCCCGAGCTCAGCGCTCCCGGAGGGCTGATCGACCGCTATCGCGCGTGGCTGCCGTTCCGGTTGACGCCGGACCAGGAGCGGGCGATCGCCGAGATCGATGCCGACCTCCGGCTCGACCGACCGATGCAGCGACTGCTCCAGGGCGACGTCGGTTCCGGCAAGACGGTCGTCGCCCTCTACACCCTCCTGCGGGCCGCGGAGTCCGGGCGGCAGGGAGCGTTGATGGCTCCGACCGAGACGCTGGCCGAGCAGCATCTACTCACGGTCGAGGAGCTCCTCCGCGAGCTGGGCGTGCGCTGCGCCTTGCTCACGAGCGCGTTGCCCGCGAAGCAGCACGCCGCCGCGCGGGCGGCGATCGCATCGGGCGAGGTGCAGATCGCAATCGGCACGCACGCGCTGATCCAGGAGGAGGTCGAGTTCGACGATCTCGCCGTCGCGGTCGTGGACGAGCAGCACCGTTTCGGTGTCGAGCAGCGCCAGCGGCTCACCGAGGGACGGACGCCGCACGTCCTGCACATGACCGCCACGCCGATCCCGCGCACGCTGGCGCTCACGGTCTACGGCAGCCTGCAGGTGAGCGAGATCGCAAAGCCGCCTGCAGGCCGGAAGCCGGTCGTCACCGCGTGGATCCCGGAGGAGAAGAGTGCGGAGGCGTACACGCGGTTGCGCCGGCACCTCGAGTCGGGGCGGCAGGCCTACGTCGTCTGCCCGCTCGTCTCCGAGTCGGAGACGCTCGAGGCGCGGGCGGCGGAGCAGGAGGCGGAGCGCCTTCGGCGTGCCGAGCTCCGTGGCCTCCGCGTCGGCTGCATCCACGGCAGGCTCCGCCCCGCCGAGCGCCGGGATCTGATGGCTCGGTTCAAAGCGCGGGAGGTCGATGTCCTCGTCGCCACCACCGTGATCGAGGTCGGGGTCGACGTGCCGAACGCGACGATCATGATCGTCCAGGAGGCCGATCGGTTCGGCCTGGCGCAGCTCCATCAGCTGCGCGGCCGGGTCGGGCGCGGAGACGAGCAGTCCTACTGCCTGCTCGTCTCCCGCCCCAAGGAGGAGCTCACCGACGCGGCGCGGGCTCGGCTGGAGGCGCTCGTGGCCACGAACGACGGCTTCGAGCTCGCCGAGGTCGATCTCGAGATCCGGGGTGGTGGAGAGCTCCTCGGCCGGCGCCAGTCCGGCGCGACCGATCTCGTCTTCACGAGGCTGCGCGCCGATCGGAAGCTCCTGGAGCGAGCACGCGAGGAGGCGCGAGGTCTCCTCGACTACGAAGGGCCGCTGAACGACGAGGTCGAGGCCCGGTTCAGCGACGAGCCCGTCGCGGCCTAGCCAATCTGTAGCCGCATGCGCTTGACGAGCTTGCCCCCGGCGAGCAGGTCGATGCGCCAGACGCTTGCCCCGAGACCGCCGTCGGCGCCGATCCCCGTCCGCACAGTACGCCGGTTCGTTAGCGCGATCTGCCCGAGCAGCTCCCCGTTCGAGCGATACCAGCGGGCGATGATCGGGCCGGTGCGCGGCTGTGCGGCGAACCGGAAGGTCGCCCAGGCGCGCTTCGAGCCGACGGGAACGGTCTTGAGCGCGGGCCCGTCCCGCGTCGCGCTTATGTGCGTGCGCAGCACCACGCCCTCGCGCGGACCGGGAAGCCGCAGCGTGCGGACCTGAAGCGGCAGGTGGAGCGTTCCGGACTGGCCCCGCACGACGACCACGAACCCACCCGGGAAGAGGTGCGCGCCGCGCAGGAGCCGGCCGTTCCGCAACGCGCGCCGGAAGGCGAACGCTCCTCGGCGGAACACCCGCGTCCGTGTGAGGAGGGGGCCGCCGTGCGGCCGGCGCAGCTCGAGCCGCAACCTGGCGCGCGCGCTGACGGCACCGCGGGCGAGCAACGTTCCACTGCCGACGCTCCTGAGCCAGCGCACGCTCAGGCGCATCGAGTTGACGCGAAGGCTGACGCGGCGCAGCTTGCCCGTCGGGACGAAGTGCGCCTCGATGGATTCCTGCCCCATCGCCTGCACGACGCAGGTCACTGCGTCCCCCGAGCAGCCGCCTGTCCAGCCGGCGAATTCGTATCCATCAGAAGGCTCCGCGCGGAGCGTCATATGCGCGCCCGAGGTCGTCGGGACGAGGCAGTCGAGCTTCGTCGTGCCGCAGTTGAGGGGCGGGACTCCGGCGGCCAGCGCGCGCCGTCCGATCGCCCTGACGTTGCCGCGCCCGGCGACCTGAACCAGGACGCCGACCCAGGGCTTCGGCGGCTGCGCCGGACCGTTCGAGAACTGGACCACCTGTGCCCCGGCGGGCGGCGGCGGAGGTGGTGGAGGTGGCGGCGGCGGAGGAGGCGGAGGAGGTGGGGGAGGTGGCGGCGGAGGTGGCCCGTTGAACGTCGCGTGGACGGTGTGGGCGTCAGATGTGATGACCTGACACTTGTTGGAGGCGATCTTGTAACACTCGGCTGCATCCCAGCCAGCGAACGTCCAGCCTTGATTGGGGGTTGGTGTGAGCGATACGACGGTGTTGTAGTCGTAGTAGTACTCGCACGTTGTTGGACAGTTGATCCCCTGCGGTTGGCTCGTGACAGTGCCGCCTCCCGCGAGCACTACCGTGACTGGACACTGGCTTGGGTTACACGACGCGGCGAGGCCCGCCGGTCGCACCGCCGCGCCGCCTTGCGGCCCGAGCGCGCCGGCAGCAGCGAGGACGGCGACGACAACGAATCCCCCCGCGAACAGCCGACCCCGCATCGCGGCGATCGTACTCCGGAAAGCTGACAGAAGCTAGCGTCGACCTATGCGAATCATCGCCGGCGAACGAAAGGGCGCGCGAATCTTCGCGCCGCGCGGCCAGGACACCCGGCCGACGTCGGACCGCGTCCGCGAGGCCGCGTTCAACCTGATCGGCCCGGTCGACGACGCGGCCGTGATCGACCTCTTCGCCGGCTCCGGGGCGATGGGGCTCGAGGCCCTGTCACGGGGAGCCGAGAGCTGCGTCTTCGTCGAGTCCGACGTCGAGGCGGCGCGGACGATCGAGCGCAACCTCGACAAGCTGCGGCTGACCGGGGCGACGGTGCTCCGGCTCGACGTCAGGACGGCGCTGGCGGCAGAGACCGCGGCGGGCAGGCGTTACGATCTGGTGCTCGTCGACCCCCCGTACGGCATGTTTCCCCAGGTTCGCTCCTCCCTCTCGGCGTACGTCCCGGCGCTCCTCGCGCCGGACGGTCTCCTGGTCGTCGAGACGGCCGCGCAGGAGCAGCCGGAGCTGCCGCTCGCGCTTCGGACGAGCCGCCGCTACGGCTCGACGAGGCTGACGCTCTTCTTCCATGAGTGACGGCAACCCGGTCACGGCGATCTGCCCGGGGAGCTACGACCCGGTCACGTTCGGCCACCTCGACGTGATCACGCGGTCCGCGCAGATCTTCGACCGCGTCGTCGTCGGCGTCGTCCGTGATCCGCATCACAAGGGGGGCACGACGTTCACCGTCGAGGAACGTGTCGAGTTCCTCCGCGACGCGCTCGCGGCGGAGGACAAGGTCGAGGTCGACATCTTCTCGGAGTTGGTGGTCGACTTCGCCCGCCGCCATCGCGCCAAGGCGATGGTGAAGGGGCTCCGCGTCGTCTCGGATTTCGAGTGGGAGTTCCAGATGAACCACCTGAACCGGCTGCTCGCGCCCGAGATCGAGACCGTCTATGTAATGGCGCGACCGCAGTACAGCTTCGTGTCCTCGAGTGGGGTCAAGGAGATCGCGAGCTTCGGCGGCCGTGTCGACGAGCTTGTGCCGGAGTCGGTGGCGCGCCGCTTCCAGGAGCTGTACTCGAGCGCCAGGCCCGGCGCCCCCCTCAACCCGCAGGAGTGAGCTTCCCGCGCCGCGAAAAGCGGAGTCCGACCTCCGGAGGAGTCTCTACACTGCACGTCCATGGATGTTCTCGTGTTGATCGACAAGCTCGACGACCTCGTGCACAACGCCAAGGCCGTGCCGCTCACCGACCAGGTCCGCATCGACCGGGAGGAGATCTACGAGATCCTCGACCAGATGCGTGCGACGATCCCGGAGGAGATCAAGCAGGCCCGCTGGATCGTCAAGGAGCGTCAGGAGATGCTCGCCGAGGCGAAGCGCGAGTGCGACCGGATCCTCGGCGAGGCCCGGGAGCAGGCGGCGCGGGAGGCCTCCCAGACGGAGATCGTGAAGCTCGCGGAGCGGCAGGCGCAGGAGATCATCGACGAGGCCCGCCGCGAGGCACGCGAGACCCGGCTCGAGATCGAGGACTGGGCCGACGGAATCCTGTCGACCCTCGAGACGAATCTCGACAAGTTCCTGACCGCAGTCAGGCGGGGTCGCGAGCGGCTGCACGAGCGCTCCCAGGAGACCGTCGTCGCCGGCGTCGGCCCACCTTCGGTGGACGGCGAGCTCGTCACCCAGCAACAGGAATAGGCGCTCCGGGAGGTCGCCGAGCGCATTGCTACGCTCGTCGTGATGACGACGTTCAGCCTGCGTTCGCTGAAGCTGCGCTCGGGCGAGTCGTACCGCGACGAACGGGAGATCGAGCTCGAGCCGATCACGCTGGGAGGCCAGCGCTACCTGCCCGTGCCGGGGAAGGTGCGCGCCGACTTGACAATCACCCGCGCGACGACCGGAACCGTGTTCGAGCTCGACTTCACGGTCCGGCTCCACGGGCCGTGCTACCGCTGCGCGGCGGACGCTGTCGTCGACCAGCGCGTCTCGGCTCGCGAGTACCAGGCGTCGAGCCCGGGGGAGGCGGAGGAGCTCAGGACGCCCTACGTCGTCGACGACCGTCTCGACCTCACGGCCTGGGCCCGGGATGCTCTCGTGCTCGCGCTCCCGGAGAAGATTCTCTGCAGGGCCGACTGCGAGGGGCTGTGCCCGGTCTGCGGCGTCGACCTCAACGACAGCTGGCACACGCACGACGAGGCCGAGCCGGATCCGCGCTGGGCGGCCCTCGCCGAGCTTCGCGAACGGCTGTAGCATGGATGTGCCCTTCGGGGCGCTGTATGCGTGACTGACTGAGCCCATGTGTCCTTCGCACCGCCCAGGGCGGTGTCCAACCTCGCTCAGGAAGCCATGCTCACGCTCTCGCACGTCACGAAAACTCACGCCGGCGGCCTCGTCCTCGCGGACGTCTCCGTCGCCGTCAGACCAGCGGCCCGGTTCGGCGTGGTCGGTCCGAACGGCGTCGGGAAGTCGACACTGCTTCGCGTCATGGCCGGGCTGGGCCCGGTCGACGCGGGAACGGTGACGTGGACGCCACCGTCGCTTCGCGTGGGCTACCTGCCGCAGGAGCCCGAGCTCGTCCCGGGTGAGACGCTGCTCGCCTCGCTCGCCCGCCGGACGGGCGTGGCCTCAGCCGAGGTCGAGCTCGACCGCCTGACGGCGGCGCTGGAACGGAATCCCAACCTCGCGGACGCGTACTCCGCCGCGCTCGAGCAGTTCCTCGTGCTCGGCGGAGCTGACTTTCCCGCGCGGGCGCGTGCCGTCTGCGCCGAAGTCGGTCTCGCTCGGCAACTGCTGGAACAGCCGCTCGAGACGCTGTCCGGAGGCGAGGCAGCGCGGGCCGCCCTCGCTACGATCCTCCTCGCGCGCTTCGACGTGTTCCTCCTCGACGAGCCGACGAACAACCTCGACTACGAAGGGCTCGACCGACTCGATCGCTTTGTCGAGTCGCTCCGCGGCGCGCTCGTCGTCGTCTCTCACGACCGCGATTTCCTCGACCGGACGGTCACGCGGATCATCGAGATCGACGAAGGCAGCCGTCGCATCCGCGAGTTCGCGGGCGGCTGGAGCGACTACGAGGCAGCACGCGCCGGGGCGCGAGCGGCGCAGTACCGCCGCTACGACGAGGCGCAGGAGCGGCGTCGCGAGCTGGACGCGCTGCTCCGTGCGCGGCGGGGGGAAGCGCGGGCCGGCGATTCTCTCGGCAAGCGAACGGGCGGCGCCGATCGCCGCGGCACTCAGGCATTGCGCTCCAAGGTCCGGCAAGCCGAGCGAGCGCTGGAACGTGTTGCGGACGTCGAGAAGCCGTTCGAGCCGTGGGATCTTCAGTTGAGCCTGGCGCCGGAGCGGCGCACCGGTGACGTCGTGGCCCGACTCGAGGGGGCGGTCGTCCAGCAGGGCGCATTCCGGCTGGGGCCGATCGACCTCGAGCTGCGCTGGGGCGACCGGCTGGTACTCGCCGGGCGGAACGGCAGCGGCAAGACGACGTTGCTGCGCGCGCTGCTCGGCGAGCTGCCGCTGACCGCGGGCCGGCGGCGGCTGGGCTCGGGGACAGTCGTCGGCGAGCTCGACCAGGGCCGGAAAGCCTTCCTCACGCGAGAGCCCGTGCTGGCCTCGTTCCGCGAGCTCCTGATTCCCGAGGCCAGGTCGCTGCTCGCGAAGTTCGGCCTCGGCGCCGACGACGTCGAGCGCTCGGCCGAATCCCTGTCGCCGGGCGAGCGCACGCGCGCCGCCCTCGCGCTGCTCGTCGCCAGGCGCGTCAACTGCCTCGTGCTCGACGAGCCGACGAACCACCTCGACCTGCCGGCCATCGAAGAGCTCGAGCGCGCGCTGGTGGAGTTCCCGGGTGCGGTCGTGCTCGTCACGCATGACCGTCGCTTCCTGGAGGCCTTCCAGAGCACGAGGACGCTTGAACTCTGCTGATCGGCGTAGGAGAGCTCGCTCGCCGAAGCCCAGCGCCTGTCGCCTTCGGCTCGGTCGCTTCAAGTACCCCGCGCCGATTAAGAACGGGGTCCACGGGGAAACCTGGTTTCCCCCGTGGTAGCTATACTCGCCGCCGCATGGCAGTTCCCAAGAAGAAAACGTCGAAGGCGCGCCGCGACAAGCGCCGCGCGCAGCACCGGCTCGAGGCGCCGCGTGTCAGCGTGTGCCCGAACTGCCACCAGCCCAAGCTGCCGCACCGCATGTGCCCGAACTGCAAGACCTACCGCGGGCGCGACATCGAACCGCTCGTCGAGGACTAGCTGCCGCGCCGAAGGCTGGCGCTGCGAAGGGCCGGTAGGGACCGCGTGGCACTTGAGACGTATGTCGGAAACGGTGCCCGCCGCGCGGCCCGCGTCCGTGTCGCCGTGGACACGATGGGCGCCGACCGGGGTCCTGAAGAGGTCGTTCTCGGCGCGCTCGAGGCGGCCGAGGACGGCGTAGCGCCTGTTCTCTTCGGGCCGCGGGGACTCGACACCGGCGGCCTCGAGCTCGTCGAGTCGACGCAGACGATCGGGATGCAGGACAAGCCCGCGGAGGCGGTGCGCACCAAGCCCGACAGCTCACTCGTCCTCGCCTGTCGCGCTGTGGCGAAGGGTGAGGCAGATGCGGTCATCTCCGCCGGCAACACCGGGGCCATGCTCGCTGCCGGCCTCCTCGAGCTACGGCGGCTTCCGGGCGTTCAGCGGCCCGCTATCGCCGTCCCCTTGCCGGCGAACGGCGCGCCCTCGGTGATGCTGGACTGCGGCGCGAACGCCGACGCACGACCCGAGCACCTGCTCCAGTTCGCGCACATGGGATCGATCTTCGCGGAGGAGATTCTCGAGCTGCAGAACCCGACCGTCCGTCTCCTCTCGATCGGGGAGGAGGCGGAGAAGGGCAATCAGCTGACGCTCGAGGCGCACCGTGTCCTCGCCGGCGACTCGCTGCTCGACTTCCGCGGCAACGTGGAGAGCCGCAATCTGCTGGAGACCCCTGGGCAGGTCGTCGTCTGCGACGGGTTCACGGGCAACGTCTGCCTAAAGGCGATCGAAGGGACGATCCTCACCGTCCTCGGCTCACTGCGCGAACAGCTGCGCGCCACGCGCCGCGGCCTCATTGCGGGACTCCTGATGCGGCCTGCCGCCCGGTCACTCCGCGCACGCCTCGACCCGGACGTATACGGGGGCGCCTACCTGCTCGGGCTCCGTCACCTCGCGGTGATCGCGCACGGCAACTCCTCGTGCCACGCGATCGCGAATGCAATCCGGCTGGCCGGCCGCGGCGTCCAGCACCAGGTCGTCGAACGGCTCGCAGAGCGCGTCGGAGAGCGCGTGGTAGCATCCGCCGGCCCCGAAACCGACCCCCAAAAGTGAGGTGAAATGGCAGCGACGCGCGAGGAGGTTTCCGAGCGGGTCAAGGAGGTTCTAACCGATCAGCTCGGAGTGGACGAGGACCAGATCACGGACGAAGCCTCGTTCACCGAGGACCTCGACGCCGATTCACTCGATCTGGTCGAGCTGATCATGGAGCTCGAGGATCAATTCGGGATCAAGATCTCGGACGAGGACGCCCAGCAGATCCAGACCGTCGGCCAGGCTGTCGACTACGTCACATCGCACCAGTAGGAAGCCCGCCAACCTCGCGCGGCTGATCGCGAAGCTTCCGCAGGAGCGCGCCGATCAGGTCTTCGCGCACCCGTCCGGTGCGTTGGACCGGCTGCTGTCGTACGAACGGCTCGAGTTCCTCGGCGACAGCGTGCTGGAGCTCGCCGTCGCGCGCGCGCTCTTCGAGGGCTATCCGGATTTCGAGGAAGGGCAGCTCGCGAAGATCCGCTCGCACGTCGTCTCCCGGAGGAGCTGTGCACAGGTCGCGCGCGAGCTCGGCCTGGACGCGCAACTCGTCGAGAAGGGCGTCGGCGTGCCGAAGGAGGAGCTCGAGCGGCTCGCGCGCAACACCAACGTCCTCGCGGCGTTGCTCGAGGCGGCGCTGGCCGCACTCTTCCTCGAGCACGGCTTCCAGGCGATCGAGCCGGCGATCGTGCATGCCTTCCAGCCGAGGATCGACTACGCGATCACCGAGCACGTGGACTACAAGACCGAGCTGCAGGAGCTGCTCGCGCGCGGCGGCCGGCACGTGAGCTACACGGTGGTCGACACCGAAGGGCCGCCGCACGAGCGGGTCTTCACGGCGGCGGCGACGATCGACGGAGAGCAGGCCGGGACGGGGCGTGGGCGGTCGAAGAAGGAGGCGGAGCAGGAGGCGGCGCGGCAGGCGCTCGCAAGCCTCGCGTAGCGTCCGCGGCGGCGGTCAGACTTCCACCTGCGATGCACCTGCGTGCGGTCAAAATGCGCGGCTTCAAGTCGTTCCCCGATCCGGTCGAGGTGCGGCTCGAGCCAGGGGTCGCGGTGGTCGTAGGGCCGAACGGCTCCGGCAAGTCGAATGTCGCCGACGCGATCGTCTGGGCGGCAGGAAGCCTCGCCCCGAGCGAGCTCCGCGCCGAGAAGCCGGACGACGTCCTGTTCGTGGGCTCGGGTGACCGTCCGCCCGCGCCGTGGTGCGAGGTCGAGCTTTTGTTCGACAACGAGGACGGCCGGTTCGTTCTCGACTTCGCCGAGGTCGCGATCACGCGGCGGCTTCACCGCGGCGGAGAGGGCCAGTATCTCGTCAACGGCGCCGCCGTCCGCCGCCTCGACCTCGTCGAGCTCCTCTCGGACATCGGTCTCGGCTCGGGGATGCACTCGATCGTTAGCCAGGGCAAGGTGGAGGCGGTGCTGGCCAGCCGGCCGGCGGAGCGACGGGCACTCGTCGAGGAGGCGGCCGGCCTCGGAAAGTTCAAGCAACGGCGTCATCGCGCCGAGCTGAAGCTCGCCCGCGTCGCCGCGGATGTCGACCGCGCCCGCGACGTCGAGGCCGAGGTGCGAAAACGGCTTCGCCCGCTCGCGTTGCAGGCCTCCGCCGCCGACCGCGCTGAACGGCTCGGAGACGAGATCGGCGCGTTGCAGGCGAGAGTCGCCCAGCTCGACGTCGAGGCGCTCGACGAGCGCCTCGCCGGAGTCGACGAGCGACGGGCGGCGGCGTCGCTCGAGCGGCGACGGACCGACCGCAAGCTCGAGGCATTGCTGTTGGAGCGGCAGGAGGCGGAGGACGAGCTCGCGGATGCGGCGGGGCGCCGCGAGGCGGCCACCGCCGCGCTCTACCGCCTGCGGAGCGCGGCCGAGCGAACCGGCCTGCGGCGCGAGAGCGCGCTCGAACTCGTCACACGGCTCAGCGCGGCGCTCGAGGAAGCCCGAGGGCCGGTCGACGCGGACGAGCCCTCGCGCGAGGAGCTGGAACGCGCCGCCGAGGCGGCCACTTCCCGGGCACGAGCGGCCGCGAGCGCGGCAGAAGGGGCCGCGGCCGAGGCGAGCATCGCCCGCGACCGGCTCTCGGCGCTCGAACGGGCACTTTCCGAGCGGGAAGGCCTGCCGCCGGCTGCGCGAGCGCTGGCCGAGGAGGGCGCGCCGCTCGTGCTGGCGCTCGTGGACGCGGAGCCCGGGAGCGAGCGAGCGGTGGCAGCGGCGCTCGGGCCGCGGGGGGCGGCGCTCGTCGTGCCTGACGCCCGCGCCGGCCTCGAGCTCCTCGAGCGGGCGCGCGAGGCCGGTCTCGGATCCGCGCGGGTGCTGATCGGCCGCGAGCCGGCCGAGCTCGTGCGCGAGCTTCCGGTCGTCCCGCTCGAGCGGCTGCTGGAATCCACCGTCCCGGCGGTGACCGATGAGGGTTTCGGCTTCGATCCTGCGCAGGGCGAATTGTGGTTTGTCGGCGAGACGGCCGAGACCGTTCTTCTCGAGCTCGAGTCGCGACGGCGCGCTCTCGCGGCCGAGTGCACGCGCCTGGACGAGCATGCGCGCGCGGCCGAAGGAGAGGCCGAGCGAACTTCGGTTGAGGCTCGCGAGGCGGCTGCGATGCTGGCCCGGGCGCCGGCGGGTCGACGCCCTGGCGCGGCCGCGACGGTTCTGCTGCCCAGGCTGACGTCTGCGGCCAATCGCGTTTCCGCAGGACTCGAGGCCGGGTCCTCGATCGCCGAAGGACTCGAGCCGCGGCTGCGGGCGCGGGCCGACGCGGGCTCGGTCCGAACCGGGGCGCTCGCGACGCGGTTGCGTGAGCTCGGCGCCGCTGAGGCCGAGCTCCGAGGTGAAGCGCGCGAAGCTGGCGAGCGGGCCGCCGCGATCGAGGCCGAGCGGGCCGCTGTGGAGGCCGAGCTCCGTCAGGCGCGGCAGCGGCTGGCGGACGCGGGCGATGCGTCGGTCGTCGACGGTGATCGCGATGAGCTCGCCGCGAAGCTCGAGCGGCTGGAGCGCCGCCGCGAGGAGCTCGGTCGTGTCAACCCGTTCGCGAAGGAGGAGTACGAGCAGGAGAAGGCTCGGCTCGAAGAGCTCACCCTCCAGCGGGACGATCTCGAGCGCAGCCTCGCGGAGCTCGAGCAGCTCCGTGCCGAGCTGACCGAGACCGTCGAGCGGCGTTTCAGCGAGACGTTCACGGCCGTCCAACGCAACTTCGCCGACGCTGCGTCGTCTCTGTTCCCGGGCGGGGAGGGCCGGCTGCGCCTGACGGAGGCGGACGACACCGAGGAGGAGGCCGGCGTCGAGATCGAGCTGCGTCCCGCAGGGAAGCGCAACACGCGGCTGTCGCTGCTCTCCGGCGGCGAGAAAGCGCTCGGCGCGATCGCCTTCCTCTTCGCGCTCTTCCTCGCCCGCCCGTGCGCGTTCTACCTCCTGGACGAGGTCGAAGCGGCGCTCGACGATCCGAATATCGGGCGTTTCGTCGAGCTTCTCCGCAGGTACGCAGACCGTGCGCAGTTCATCGTCATCACGCACCAGAAGCGGACGATGGAGGCCGCGGATGTCCTCTACGGCGTAACGATGAGCGGCGACGGCGTGTCGCAGATCGTCTCGCGGCGCATGCCGGCCGAGCAGCGGACCGCCGTCGCCTGACTAACGTTCGTCCGATGGCGCGGACGTGGGCCGAGCTGCTCGGCGACGCAGAGGCAGAGTCGGACGCCGGAGACGAGGAGCGCGGGTTCTTCGGCCGGCTCCGCGACTCCCTGTCCAAGAGCCGTCGAGCGCTCACGGGTCAGCTCGCCGTGGCCGCCTTCGACCCGGCGGACGACGAGGCGTGGGAACGGCTCGAGGAGGCGCTGATCGCGGCCGACGTGGGCGTGCCGACGACGGCGGAGCTCGTCGGGCGTCTCGAGGCGCGCGGCGAGGTCAGGGATCTCGGGTCAGCGCTCGTCGAGGAGATCGCCGCGCTCTTCGGCGATTCGGCGAGGCTCGACGTGGACGAGCGTCCCAGCGTCCTGCTCGTCGTTGGCGTCAACGGCACCGGCAAGACGACGACGATCGGGAAACTCGCGCACCAGCTGCGCTCCCACGACCGCTCTGTGATCGTGGCCGCGGCGGACACCTTCCGCGCCGCGGCGGAGGAACAGCTGGAGATCTGGGCCGAGCGGTCTGCGGCCGACTTCGTCGGCTCGGAGCGCGGCGGCGATCCGGCGGCGGTCGCGTACGACGCGATCGAGGCCGCGAAGGCGCGTGGCCGCGACGTCGTCATCGTCGACACGGCGGGCCGGCTGCATACGCAGGTGAACCTGATGGAGGAGCTGGCGAAGGTGCGGCGCGTAATCGCGCAGCGACTCGACGGGGCTCCGCACGAGACGCTGCTGGTCATCGACGCGACGACGGGTCAGAACGGCGTGCAGCAGGCGCGCCTGTTTCGCGACGCGGTCGACGTCACGGGCGTGGCCCTGACGAAGCTGGACGGGTCCGCGAGGGGTGGCGTCGCGCTCGCGATCGCGCACGAGCTCGGCCTGCCTGTGAAGCTGATCGGCGTCGGCGAGCAACTCGAAGACCTGCGGCCCTTCGACGCGCACGACTTCGCGCGCGCCCTCGTCCTCGGCTGACACGGCTTCCCCGGCCACGCCGCCCCGGGGGCCGGCCGCGGGCCTCCCTCCGCTGCGAGCGTAACGGCGAAAGGCGCGCGTGTCTGTGACCCGCCGTGCCGAAACCCGGACGGCGGCGTAACGACTTCCCGCCGCCCGGCAACGTCCGTGTTAGCGCTCGACCTCGAACGCGATGTCGACCGTCGTGCGGAACTGCGCGATCCGGTCGTTCTCGACGACCGCGCTCATCGCGGTGACGTGCGCTCCGTGGATGCCGCGGACGGTCTTCGCCGCCTCCTGGACGGCGGCGTCGGCCGCCTTGGCGAAGCTTTCGGGGGACGAGCCGATGATCGTAATGACCTTGGCGATGCTGGCCATACCTGCCTCCTAGCACTCGGGAATACAAGGATCGGGAGGTAACCAAACGGGCGATGGCGTCTGCCTCAGTCGAGCTCGGTCGTCCGCGGCACGAACGGCACGAATCGCGGATCGAAAGGCGAGGGCTCCGCCGAGGGCACGCCGATCCCGCAGGCGACGACGGCGCCTTCGCGAACGCCGTCGAGCCCGAGGCGGGCGTCGATGTCCTCGCCATTGATCGCCGCCGTCACGAAAGCGCCGAGACCGAGTTCGGTGGCGACGAGATAAAGGGTCTGCGTCAGATGCGCCGCGTCCATGAGCACGGCCGTGAGGCCCCGTTGGTGCCGCCGGTATTTCCAGAAGGCACGCTCGAAGCGTGCGCTGAGCAGAAACGTCACGTGCGCGGCGGCGAAGTAGGTCTGCCCGCAGAGGAGCTCCCCGGCGAGGACCTCTGCGTCGGCCCGACCGAGTTCCGCTATCTGCTCGAGGGTGTGGTCGCGCGGGTTGTAGTGATAGAGGCCGGGGCCGAGCCCGTCCACATTGCAAACCAGCGGGTAAGCCTCGACCGGGTGCAGCCCGCCACCTGACGGGCTCGTCCGCTTGAGGGTCATCACCTCGCCGAAGAGGGGCGCGTACGCCTGGTAGCCGAAGACGTACCGGAGGACGACGGCGAGCTCCTCCAGCCCGAGCGGCTTCTTCGCGTCGAAATGCCTGACGGTACGCCGCTCGACGAGAACGTCGTACAGCCTGCCCGCCCGGGTGACGAGAGGCAGCTCCTGTACCGGGCCGTCGGCCGAG
>Ga0075434_100000245_pt1 | contig 38029 bp, 31 predicted proteins | sample RhiMethybrSRZTD3_FD_75298 | JGI IMG/M metagenome (GOLD analysis project Ga0075434, IMG submission 75298) | Populus rhizosphere microbial communities from Tennessee, USA - Rhizosphere MetaG P. TD hybrid SRZTD3 | ecosystem: Host-associated > Plants > Roots > Rhizosphere > Soil | place: USA...
GGCGTGAGCTTCGCGACGTCCCTGGCCAGCGCGGCGATCATGTCCGTCGGCTCGACGACTCTGTAGTAGCCGCGTGCGCCGGCATTCGACATGACCCACGCGGGACACGTGTTCAACGCGATATTCGCCCCTGCCGGCCCGACGACGTCGCAGGCGACCTGATCCGACGGAGTCTTTACGCACACCGGAATCTGCCAGGTCCGAGGCGGTTGCGACGTCCGCGACTCTTCGGACACGGATGCCGACGCGCCGCCGGCGTCGCACTTCAAGGTGGTGTCGATGAACGGCACGCCGGGCTGATCGACGAACGTCGCCATGACCTTGTCGACCGGCTTCCCCGTGGAGGCCGCGAGCGTGCCCCAGAAGTCCTCGGCCTTCGCATTCGAGTACTTGAACTTGTCGATGTATGCGTTGACGCCGGCGCGAAACGCGTCCTCTCCGACCCACGCTTCGATCATCCGCAGCACCGCGGCCCCTTTTTCGTACGCGATCGGATCGAAGAGCTCGTTGATCTGATCCGGCGTTGACGCCGAGGCACGGATCGGGCGGGTGGAACGCAGGGCGTCGAGCCGCATCGCGATCTGGTTCGACTGGACTTCCTGCAGCTCCATGTGCCACTCGGGCTTCCACGCCTTGAGCGGCTTGGTCTCCATCCAGTTCGCGAACCCTTCGTTCAACCAGATGTCATCCCACCACCGCATCGTGACGAGGTCGCCAAACCACTGGTGCGCCATTTCATGCGCGAGCACTTCCGCAATCGCCTTGCGGATGGAAGCGGAAGCCGTCTTCGGATCGGCGAGCAGGTACGTCTCCCGATAGAAAATCGCCGCGGTGTTCTCCATTGCGCCCGCGGAGAAGTCCGGTACGGCGACCACGTCGAGCTTTTTGAACGGATACTTCACGGAATAGTACCGGTTGTAATACCGGAGGATTTCCTGCGCGGCCTCGAGCGCGAGCCCGGTCTGTCCTTTCTTGTCGGGCGTGGAGCAGACGCGAATCGGGATGCCGTCCGCCTGTCCCGCCTCGCAGTCGAAGTCGCCGACCGCGAGCGCCACCAGGTACGTCGACATCGTCGGCGTCGTCTCGAACTTGACCGTGTGCTTTCTCGTCCCTGGTCCCGGCGTGTCGGACATGACTGCGCCGTTGGAGATCGCGTGATCTCCCTCGTCGATCGTCGCACTGAGGCTGAACGTCGCCTTGTATGCCGGTTCGTCGAACGACGGAAACATCCGGCGCGCGTCGGTCGCTTCGAGCTGCGTGACCGCGTACCGGCGGTTGTTTGCCTTGCTGAGGTATAGCCCGCGGAGCTGATCGTTCAGGATGCCGCGGTAATTGATCTCGATTTCGGCAGGGCCCGCGGGAATCGCCCGTGCGACGGTGAAGGTCGCCTGGTCGCGCGACGGCGCCAGCGTCACTCCCGCACGCTGCGTCTGACCACCCGCGCTGATGGTGACGGTGTCGAACTCAATCTCCGCTGCATTCAGCGTGACTGTCCGTGACGGCGCTGTCAGCGTGACGTCGATGCGCGCGCTTCCGCCGAACGTCGCCTTCTGAAGGTCTGGCGTTACGGACAGCTCGTAATGAGTCGGGGAGACGTTGGTGGGAAGCCGCTGGGCGAACGAAGCCGTCGCATGAACGAGAATCGCGACCGCGCATCCCATGCGGCATATATTCCGTTTCATGGATCTGAAAGTGTACTCCAGCGGCGCGCCGTTCGCCGCCCTGGTCCTCGCGCACGGCGCCGGCGCCGGACAGCTGAGCCAGTTCATGGTGCGCGCCGCACAGGAGCTGGCGACCCGCGGCATCACGACGGCGACGTTCGACTTCCCGTACATGTCCGCGCGGCGAAGCGTCCCCGATCGTCCGCCCGTGCTCGAAAGCGCCTGGTGCGCCGCAATCGACGACGCGAGGCAGCAGTTGGCTCGTCTCCCGCTGTTCATCGGCGGCAAGTCGATGGGTGGGAGGATGGCCTCGCACGTCGCGGCTCGCGGCGGCATCGGGCCTGTCGCAGGGCTCGTGTTCCTGGGATATCCGCTCCACCCGCCCGGCAAGCCGGAGCAGCGGCGCGACGCGCACCTGCCCGCCATCGCCGAACCGATGCTCTTCGTGCAGGGAGGCCGGGACACGTTCGGCACCGCAACGGAGATTGCGGCGCTGCTGCCGTCGCTCAAGCGCGCCACGCTCCACGAGATCGCCGGGGGCGATCATTCCTTCAGGGTTCCGGGCGGCAAGGCGAAGCAGGAACCGGCGTTCCAGGATGTCATGAACGCTGTCGCCGCGTGGGCGCAGGCGATTGTTCACGGATGAAGGCCCCGATGGCGTCCGCGACTGCCCCGTTCCATTCGTGCGCGCCGTCGTAGATCGCCGCATCGTGCTTCACGCCGCACGCCGCGAGCGCCGCCAGGTCGCGGCCGTATTTGGTCTCGGTATACCACTCGACGTCGCGGCTGCCCCTCAACAGCAGGACTGGCGGGAACACAGCCGATGAATCCTCGAGGATCTCCGGCGGCACGTCGCCGCCGACCGCGATCACCGCCGTCCCCCGATCGCGCCCGCGAATTGCCGCCCGGAACGCCATCGGCACGCCTTGCGAGAAGCCGACGTACACCACGCGAGTGGCGTCGTCGTGCGGCACGAGCTCGAGCGCGGCCGCAACATATGCGAGGTTGTCGGCGATCGCGTCGTCGCGATCCTCGCGCGTCATCCAGCTCGCGACGACTTCGTCGGTCCTTCCTCTATAGAAGCGGTGCAGCCCCTGAATGGCGACGAGGGTCCACGCCGCAGTTCCGGGGATGGCCTCGAGCCGGTTCATCTGGATCGCGGCGTTCTCCATGTAGCCGTGAAATCCCACGAGCATGCCGCCGGCGGCTGCGGCTCGTGCAGGCCGCACGAGCACGCGTCCATGCGTGATTGTGGGAACCGAGTGGACGTCTACAACCGTCACCTACGCTCCCCGTCGATCTTCCGCTTGTGCCGTGCCTCCGCCTCCTCGATCGAATGCGACTTCGTCAGCTCGAGATCGCGCTTCGCCATGACGGCAAGCCGGCTGTAATGCTTGTGCAGCAGCGTGAGCTCGTGCTCGTCCAGATCCTCGATATCTATCAGGCGGTTGCTGGCCCCTTCCATCGCCGCGACGAGCTCATTCAGCTTCAGGTGCAGCGCCAGCGAGTCCTTGTTCTGCGACCGCTGAATCAGGAACACCATCAGGAAGGTGACGATCGTGGTGCTCGTGTTGATGACCAGCTGCCAGGTATCTGAATAGCCGAAGAACCTGCCGGCCGCCGCCCACACCACGATGATCGCGGACGCCAGCGTGAACGCGGTGGTGCTGCCGGCCCATCTCGTGACGGCCGCCGCGAATCGTTCGAGTGCAACACCCACGCGATGTTTGATGTGAGCCATAGGCCTCCTGCGTGGAAGGAACTATACTGATTTGATGCCCGTCTCGCCCGAAGCGCCGCCGACCCGGACCCGCCGACGTGACGACGTTCCCGATCGCTTCAAATGGAATCTTGCGGACATTTTCCCGGACTGGTCGGCGTGGGAAGCGGCGTACAAAGACCTCGAGGGTGGGATCGATCAGTACGCAGCGCTGAAGGGCACGCTCGCAGGCGGCGCCGACAACCTGCTCGCCGCGTTCCGGCTCTCCGAGCGCCTCGGCCAGCTCGCCTACCGGGTCTGGTACTACCCATCGCTCCAGTACGACGAGGATCAGCGCGACAACGACGTCAACGCGAAGCGGCAGCAGGTGCAAATCCTGTTCGCGCGCCTCGGCCAGGCGGAGTCCTGGTTCAATCCCGAGCTCCTCGCGATCCCGCTCGAGACCGTCCGCAAATGGATGGACCAGTCCGAGCAGCTGCGCGTGTATCGCTTCGCGATCGAGAATCTGTACCGCCAGCAGGAACACGTGCTCGACGAGGCTGGCGAGAAGCTGATGTCGCTCGCGAGCCGTCTCGCCGCCGCGCCGAACGACGCCTATTGGGCGCTGTCGACCGCAGACGCGAAGTTTCCGACGATCACGCTCTCGAGCGGCGAGCAGGTGACCGTCTCATACGGGCAGTACCGCGCGCTCCTCGCCACGCGGCGCGAACAATCGGACCGTGAAGCGGCGTTCACCGCGCTGCACGAGACCTACAAGTCGGCGCTGAACACCTATGCGTCGCTGTACAACGGCGTCTCCCAGCGCGACTGGTTCCACGCTCGCGCCCGCGGGTACAAGAGCACCCTCGACGCGGCGCTGCACGGCGACAACATTCCGACCTCGGTGGTCGAGAACCTGATCTCAACGACGCGCGCCGGCGTCGAGCCGCTTCGCCGGTATCACCGGCTGCGCCGGAGAGCCCTCGCCGTTCCCTCCTATCAGGTCTACGACTTCTCGATTCCGCTCGTCACGTTCGACAAGAAATATCAGTACGACGAAGTCCTCGACTGGATCGTCGACTCGGTCGCGCCGCTCGGCCCGGAATACCAGGGCCGGATGCGCGAAGGATTCAGCGGCCGCTGGATCGACGTTTACGAAAACGAAGGCAAGCGATCGGGCGCGTACTCTGCGCCGGTGTACGGCACGCATCCGTACATGCTCCTGAACTACACCGACACGCTCGACGACGTGTTCACGCTCGCGCACGAGATGGGGCATTCGATGCACACCATCCTGTCGCACGAGGCGCAGCCGTTCGTGTATTCGAGCTACACGATCTTCGTCGCGGAAGTGCCGTCGACGTTGAGCGAGGCCCTGCTCCTCGAATACATGTTGAAGCGCTCCACCGATCCGGCCGAGCGGATCGTGCTGCTTCAGCACGCGATCGACAACATCACCGGCACGTTCTTCACGCAGGTGATGTTCGCCGACTACGAGCTGCGGGCGCACCGGCTGATCGAGCAGGACCAGCCGATCACGTCGGAGATCCTCACGAGGACCTACACCGCGCTCCTCGACGATTACTACGGCGATGCCGTCGACAGAAACCCGCTCACCGGCGTCACGTGGGCGCGCATTCCGCACTTCTTCAGCTCGCCGTACTACGTCTATCAGTACGCCACGTGCTTCGCGTCGGCCGCCCGGCTCGCGCGAGAAATCATGCAGGGCAACGCAGCGGCGCGCGATCGCTACCTCGACCTGCTGCGCGCCGGCGGGAACAACTATCCGATGGAGCAGTTGAAGCTGGCGGGCGTGGACCTGTCGCAGCCCGATACCGTGCGCGCGGTGATCGAGCAGCTCGACGATCTGGTCACGCGCCTCGAAACGGAGCTGGGGGTGAGAATGATGAATGATGAATGATGACGTTTTCTTGAATTCAGCATTCAGCATTCATCATTCATCATCCGCCCCCGGGCGGTGGTAGCTGGCCGCCAGCGCCGAGACCGCGAGCAGAGCCACCGCGGCCGACCCGTATGCGGTGCCCTCCCCGAACTTCTGCAGCGTTCCGTTCCCCCAGACCGGACCAATCGTCCGGCCGAGGCTTTCGAGCGCCCCGGCCGCGCCCTGCACGCGTCCCTGTTCGGTGCGCGACGCGGCCTTGCTGATAAGCGAGCTGAGCGTCGCATTCGTGAGCCCGATTCCGATCGCGCCCGGCACCAGCATGCCGACGAAGACGGGCACCGAGTGCGTCAGCGCGCTGCCGCCCCACCCGATCGCGGCGAACAGCAGCCCCACGGCCAGCGTCTGACGTTCGCCAAGCGCCGTCACGGCAGGGCCGACAAGTCCGCCCTGCACGAGGACGCCGAGGAAGCCGAACGCGCTGAGGAGATACCCGGTGTGCGCCGCGTCGAACCCGAAACGGCGCGCCCCGAAGAGCGCGAAGGTCGTCTGATAGACAGCGAACGCGGTCCAGTACACGAAGTCGATCGTAAAAAGCACGCGGACATGGCCGCGCTGCCACAGATCCGCGAGCGCGCGCCATGGCGACCTGCCGCCGGCGTGCGCGCGATGGATCGTTTCCGGCAGCCAGAAATACGCGAGCGCTGTCGCAACCACGGTGATTGCGGCGGCGGCCCAGATCGGCGCGGTGATGCTGATGTGAGACAACGCCGCGCCGAGTCCGGGGCCCACGATGAAGCCCAGACCAAAGGCGGCGCCGAGCACGCCAAACGCTTTCGCGCGGTTCTCTTCGGTGGTGATGTCCGCGATGTACGCGCGCGCCGTCGTGATGTTGCCGCCCGACAGGCCGTCGACGATGCGCGCGGCGAACAGCATCGCAAGAGTCTGCGCGAGCGCGAGCATCACGAAGCTGACGACCGTCCCCAGCAGACTGAAAATCAATACCGGGCGGCGTCCCCAGCGATCCGAGAGGTCGCCGAGGAGCGGGGCTGCAAGGAGCTGGCTCAGCGAAAAAGACGCAAACAGCAGCCCGATCACGAGCGGCGAGGCGCCGAAGGTCTGCGCGTAGAACGGCAGCAGCGGGATGATGATCCCGAAGCCGACGAGGTTCACGAAGATCGTGAGGAAAATAATCGCGAGAGGCTTCACGGGACCGGAGCCGGCTTCACGACCCGAACGCTCTTGATGACGACCGGCTCGACCGGGACGTCTTCCATCTCACCCTGCGTTTTCGTCGGCACCGACGCGATGCGGTCCACGACGTCCATGCCCGTGAGCACGCGGCCGAAGACCGCGTAGCCGAAGTCTTCGGGTGAAAACCCCGTGTGATCGAGCATGCGGTTGTCCACCACGTTGATGTAGAACTGCGAGGTCGCGCTGCGAAGCGCCATCCGGCGCGCCATCGCGAGCGTGCCGCGCACGTTGCGCAGCCCGTTGGTCGCCTCGTTCTGAATGGGCGGATGCGACGGCTTCTCCGTCAGGTCCGCGGTGTATCCGCCTCCCTGGATCATGAATCCTTTCTTCACACGGTGAAAAACCGTCCCCTCGTAGAAGCCTTCGGCCATGTATCGGATGAAGTTGTCGACCGAGACGGGCGCGGCATTCTTGAAGAGCTCGACGGTGATGTCGCCGAGCGAGGTGCTGATTGCCACGACCGGATTGCCCGGTGCCGGGGTCTCGGCCGCCTGCGCGGACTGACGGCCCACGCCTTCCGGGGGCGAGGATTGGGCCCCCGCAAAGGTCGCCAGGAGGGCGACTATAACCAAATGATTACGCATACGACTCCATGGGGCCGGGATTCAACGTGATGGATCAGCAATGGTAGGCCCCGCTTGAACCGGCCGTCAATTGGCCCGGAACGCCGCAAGAGCCCCGGCACGTAAATCGCATTCCCTCGTCCGCACTGGCGGACTCAGGAGATTCCCATGGCGAGAGAGCTCCAGGTCGAGCAGCGCGAGCTCGCGGAATACATCCGCGCCGGCTCGAGCCGCGGTCCGCAGTGTTTTGGCAGCTATTTCGACGAGAAGGGCGGATCGTGCGCCCTGGGCGCGGTCTACGAGGGTGTCTACCACCTCCCGCGCCAACATGGAAAGCTGATCCCGGATCATCTCGAACGGCTGTTCCGGTGCCTGGACGAGATGACGAAGCAGTGCCCCCGGGGGTGCTCCAAGCGACTGCCGCTGGCGTCGATGATCGTCCACCTGAACGACGACCACCGCCTGACCCGCGAGCAGATCGCCGAGTGGCTCGTTCAAGAATCAAGCGGTTAACGAATCGCCGAATCTCGAAAGGGAGAGTTACCCGCCGCGTAACTCTCCCGCCGCGATTCGGGGATTGCAAGGCTCCCTGAATGTCGTTCCTCGATCGATTCAAGCCGCAGCCCCGGTGGAAGCACGCGGATCCGGCGATCCGGGCGGCCGCCGTTTCAGAGATACCCGCAGATTCCGAACACGATGCCGTCCTCGAAGACCTCGCAACCAACGACGAGGACGCCCGCGTGCGCGCTGCGGCAATCGCGCGCGTCAACGACGTCGCGCTGCTGACGCGGCTCGCGCGGTCCGAGCGCGATGACAATGTGCGTCGTCAGATCACCGACGGTCTCGTCGCGATCGCGATTGCGCCGGCGCCGGATGATGCCGATGCCGCGCTCGCGCTCGAGGGACTCGGGGATCCGAAGCAGTTCTCGACAATCGCGAAGTCGTCGCCGTACGAGACCGTTCGCGCCGCGGCGCTCGGCCGCATCCACGACGCGAGAGCGCTCGGCAGCGTCGCGCGCCATGCCGCCGACGGCCAGACGGCGCTCGAGGCGGTCGGCCGCATCGGCGACCCCGCCGAGCTGCTGAACGTCGCGCTGAAAACAGATCACAAAGATGCCGGAATCGCGGCGCTCGAGAAGTGCGTCGACCTGGCGTCGCCCGATGCGCGGGACACGCTCGACGGCGTGGCGAACCGCGCGAAGAACAAGTCCGTCGTGAAGAGGGCTCGAGCCATGCTGCAGGCTATCGACGAAGCAGAAGCGGCGCAACGCGCCGCGCTCGAACAGCGGCAGCAGCGCATCGCCGGCATCCTCGCGCGCGTCGAAGCGATCGCCGCGGCGCCCGCGACGGCCGGCGCTCCGGAGCGCCTGGACGCCGCAGAGAACGAGTGGCGCGAGGAAGCGGCGGACGGTGCATTCGAGCTCGACGCAGACACGGCGGGCCGATTCGGCGCGCTCGTCGAGTCCGCGCGGGGTGCAATCGACGCGCTCCAGCGCGAGGAGGCGGAGCGGCGCGCGAGGATGGAGCACGACGCGTCGTTGCGTCAGGCGCGCGAAGCGATTTGCGAACGGCTCGAGCAGGTGCGTGGCGAGGACGCGCTCGATGCGATCGCCCGCGCGCGGGCGGAATGGGAGGGAATGTCGTCGCCGTCGACGCCGCAGCCACAGGACGGCGACACGGCCGCGCGCTTCGAAGAGGCGTGCCGGCGCGCAGCCGATCGGCATCAGAACCTTCAGGAGCGCGACCGTATTCACAGCCGCCTCACCGAGCTCGCCGCTGAAGCGGACCGGCTCTCGAACGCCGATGAGCACGCCGGCGAGCCGTGGAGCGCCGTCCAGCAGGAATGGGCGGAGTTGCATCCAAAGGCGGATCATCTCGACCCCGCGGTCCGCGAGCAGTTCGCCGCCGCGGATGCGCGGGTGAGGCTGCGGGCGGAAGAACGGCGGTCGGCCGCGGAGCGCGTCCTCAAGCAGCAACTGCAGCGGCTCGACCAGTTGATCGATCGCGCGCACGCACGCGCAGGGGCTGAAGACCTGACGCTCCGCGAGGCGGATCGCATTGCGCGCGAGCTGCGCACCGCGCTCGAGGCCCAGCCCGCGTTGCCGGATCGCGATCAGCATGCGCTGGTCGAACGACTCCGCGGGGCGCAGTCGACGATCTCGCCGAAGCTCCACGAGCTCCGCGAGATGGACGAGTGGAAGCGCTTTGCGAACGCCGCGGTGCAGGAAGAGCTGATCGCGAAAACGGAAGCGCTGCGCGCGAAGTACGGGTTCGACAACCCGGACGGTCCGAAGCCCGAAGACGTCGAGAAGGCGGCGCGCGAGCTGCACGAGATCCAGGAGCGATGGCGGCAGGCGGCCGAGGCGCCCCGCGCGCAGGCACAGGCGCTCTGGCACCGCTACCGTCAGGCCGCCGATCCGATCCAGGCAAAGGCGCGCGAATTCTTCGCGCAGCGCGTCGAGGAACGCAAGGTCAACCTCGAACGGAAGCTCGCGATCATCGAACGCGCCGAAGCGGTCTCCCAATCCACCGACTGGATCAAGACCGCCGAGGAGCTGAAGAAGCTTCAGGCCGAGTGGCAGGCGATTGGCCCGGTACCACGGCCGGACACACGGACGACGTGGAAGCGATTCCGCGAGGCGTGCGACGCGTTCTTCACGCGCCGCAACGCCGATCTCGCCCAGCGGAAAGAGATGTGGGCCGCCAACCAGGCGCGAAAGGAAGCGCTCTGCGCCCGCGCCGAGGCGCTGGCGCTCTCCGCCGAGTGGGAGAAGTCAGCGGCGGAAATCCGCCGGCTGCAGGCGGAGTGGAAAACGGTCGGGCCCGTCCGCCGGAACAAGTCAGAAGCGCTGTGGAACCGCTTCCGGGCGGGCTGCGACGCGTTTTTCGAACGCTACAAGCGGCGCGACGAGATCGATCTCCAGGCCAAGCAGGCGGATCGCGAGGGGCTCGTCGCCGAGCTCGAGTCGCTCGTGGCGGCGGAGCGCAGCGATGCGGCGTCGATGCACGCGCCGGAAGTCGCGGCCGACATCGCGCCGCCTCCCCCGACGCCACTCGAAAACACCGCGCTCCTCGAGCGCGTCCGCTCGCTGCGGAACCGCTGGAATCAGTCGACGCCCGTCGTGCGCCACGGCGCGGATCCGCTGAGCGGCCGTTTCATGAGCGCGCTCGAACGCCTGCTCACGACCTATCCCGACGCATTCCGCGGAAGCGAACTGGACGTCGAAGCGAACCAGAAGAAGATGGTCAAGCTGTGCGAGCGCATCGAGGGGTTCCTGCGTGAAGCGACGACGACGCCGTCGACGCCGCAGGGGCTCGCCGAACGCCTGCGCGAGGCGCTGGCCGCGAATACGATCGGCGGACGCGCCGGCGAGGAGACGAAGTGGCGCGCGATGGCCGAAGACGTGCGCAGCGCCCAGGCCGCCTGGTCACGGCTCGGCCCGGTGCCTGGCGACATGGGCCGCGAGCTCGGCGATCGTTTCCACAAGGCGGTCAACCGCTTCTTCGAGCAGCTGCGGCGCCACATGCCGCAGCAGGAGGCACCGCGTCGCGGAAAGGCCGTCGGCGCCCGATAGGCTTCAGGGCTTCTTGTAAAGGACCTTGCCCCCGACGATGGTGTAGACGACGCGCGTGGACTGTATCTGGTCCTCGGGCACGCTCGTGATGTCCTTCGACAGCACGGTCACGTCCGCCAGCTTGCCGACCTTCAGCGATCCTCGCGAGTCCTCCTGGAACGCCGCATACGCCGGATTGAATGTCATCGACTTCAACGCTTCCATGCGGCTCATCCGCTGTTCCGGGTAGAACGCCTTTCCGTCCTTCGTCTTTCGCGTAACGCTGGCGTAGTAATTCGGGATCGGATCGAGATCCTCGACCGGAGCGTCGGTACCGTTGCTGACAACGGCGCCGCTTTTCATGAGGCGCTGCCAGACGTACGCCCCTTCGTCCGCCCGCTCGGCGCCGAGCCTTTCGACGACGAAGGGCGCGTCCGACGTCGCGTGAATGCCCTGCATCGATGCAATCACCCCGAGCTGCCCGAAGCGCGGGATGTCCGGTGATGACAGGTGCTGCGCGTGCTCGATGCGCCAGCGCAGGTCGTGCTTCGACGGGTTCGCCTTGAACGCCTGCTCGAAGATGTTGAGCGTCTCGCGGTTCGCGCGGTCACCGATCGCGTGGACGCACAGCTGAAAATCGTTAGCGATGGCGAGGCGGGCCGCCTCGGTGATCTCCTCGAGGGGCGAGGTGTTCAGCCCCACGCTGTCCGGCTTGTCGGTATAGGGTGAAAGGAGCCACGCGCCCCGCGATCCGAGCGCGCCGTCCATGTAGCGCTTGATCGCCCGCACCGTCAGCCGCCCGTTGGCGTAGTCGATCGTCCGATACTTCGCGAGCTGTGGCGCCGCGCGCTGGTTCGGCTCGCCGATCATCACCCACAGGCGCACGCCAATCGTGCCCTCGTCGATCATCTTCTTCATCAAATCGATGGTGGCGAACGTAGACCCGGCGTCCTGAAACGACGTAAGTCCCTTGGCCAGCGCTTCCTGCGAGGCGAGCGCGAGCGCCCGACGTGTCCGGACCTCATCGCCGCGCTCGCGGCGGACGAGACCGGAGGCGGTCTCGCGGAGCAATCCCGTCGGGTTGCCGCTGGAGTCTTTCAGGATCTCGCCGCCGCGCGGGTTCGGGGTCGATCTCGTGATTCCCGAGATCGCCATCGCCTTGGCGTTGACGAAGCTCGCGTGCCCGCTCGCGTGCGTCAGCACGACGGGATTGTTCGGCGACACGAGGTCGAGCGACGCGTGGGTGGGGAACCCTTCGACGTTCGGCTGCGGGCGCGACGACCACTTCTCCTGGTGCCAGCCACGGCCGACGATCCATTCGCCGGGCTTCGCCGTTTTCACCGCCTGGCCGACCATCCCGACAATCTGATCCCAGCTGGTCGTCGACATCAGATTGAGATTCAGGTGCGCCTCGCCCACACCGAGGAAGTGCGCGTGCCCGTCGGTGAAGCCAGGAATGGCGAGCTGGCCCTGAAGATCGATCACCTGCGTCGAAGGGCCGACGGAGCGGCGGATCTCGGCAGAGCTCCCGAGCGCCGCGATCCGGTCGCCTTTGATCGCGATCGCCTCCGCTTGCGGTATGCCATCATCGACGGTGAGAACGCGGCCATTCGTGAGCACCAGGTCCGCGGGGGTAATCTGCGGCTGCTGAGCCCGCGATGCGACGATGAAGCTCAGGCCAAACGCAAGAACCGTCTTCCAGATCATGTCGCGCTCCAACGCAAATCCCCAATCCCCAATCGTGAATCCCCGATCCAGGAATCTTGAATCGTTGAATCATCGAGTGTTTCAATCTGGAAATCCAGAGCGGATTCGCCATTCGAGATTCGATGATTACGGATTCAGAGATAAGGGATTCCCGATTGGGGATTGAGGATTAGCGATTGGCCGACACGATCATGATAGGCCTCGTCTCGGACACGCACGGCCTCGTTCGAGACGGCCTGTTCGATGCGCTCGCCGGCGTCTCGCAGATTCTGCACGCGGGGGATGTCGGCGGACGCACGGTACTCGACGCTCTGTCAGCAATCGCGCCGGTCGAGGCCGTGTACGGCAACGTCGACCCGCTCGACGGCCGGCTGCCCCAGCACATCCATCTCGAGCGCGGCGGCCTGTCGATCCACGTGACCCACGGCCATGAGCTCGGGATGCCGACGCCGCAGAAGCTCCTGGCGCGCTATACCGCGAACATTCTGGTCTACGGCCACACACACAAAGCCCTCGTTTATCGCGACGCGGATCGTCTTGTGGTCAATCCAGGAGCCGCCGGGCCGAAGCGTTTCGACGTCAAACCTACAGTGGCGATCCTGCGGATTGCGAACGGAGCGGCTGATGTCGAGATCGTGCAGCTCGGTACTTCAAACAGCAATCCCTAGTCCTAATCGCAAATCCCTGATCCGTGAGTCTTCCGAATCAACCAATCCCTTGAATCATTGATGGATTCGAGGTTATTGATTCCCGATTAGGGATTCCCGATTAGGGATTAGGGATTCTTCTTTATCCCGCGAATCTGTATCCCATGCCGTGGACGGTGAGGATGTATTGCGGATGCCGCTGATTCGCCTCAATCTTCTGCCGCAGCCATGCCACGTGGACATCGACGGTCCGCGTCGATGGCATGGCGTTATAGCCCCAGACTTCGTTGAGCAGTTCTTCGCGCGTGAGGGTCGCGCCGCGGTGCTCGATGAAGTACTTCAACAGCTGGAACTCGCGCGCTGAGAGCTCCAGCGGCTCGCCTGCCTTCGCCACTTCTGCGCGGCGGAAATCCACACGCACGTCGCCGAACTGATACCCCTCGGATCGATGGAGAATCGCGGGCGCCCGCCGCAGCTTGGCCTCGATCCGGGCGAGAAGCTCCACCATCTCGAACGGCTTGGTGACGTAGTCGTCGGCGCCGAGCTTCAACCCGGCGACCTTGTCCATGACCTGCCCCTTGGCGGTCAGCATGATGACGGGGATCTCGACGCCCCTTTTGCGAAGCTCGCGCAGCACGTCGAAGCCATTGAGACGCGGCAGCATGACGTCGAGCAGAACGAGATCGAAAGCCTCGCCCGCAACGCGTTCCAGACCGCTCTCGCCATCCGGCGTGCTCTCGACCGAATACCCTTCCTTCGTCAGCCGGTCCCGGAGCGTCAGCACGAGGCCGGGCTCGTCCTCGACGAGAAGGATCCGCTTCACGCGTGCGTTTCCGACAACGCCGCGCGGCCGACGGCTTCTGCGCTTGCGGCGGGCAGCGCGACGGTGAACTCGGTGCCGGATCCCGCGGTACTCGAGACGGTGATCCCGCCGCCGTGCGCTTCGACGATCCGCTTCACGAGACTGAGTCCGAGCCCGGCTCCCTGGATCTGCGCCGCGACGACGCCCGGCGCGCGGTAGAAGGGCTCGAAAATGCGGGACTGCTCCGAAGCCGCGATGCCGGCGCCGCGGTCGGCGATCGTGATGTGGATCTCGCGGCCGGCGTGCCAGGCACGAACGCCAATCCAGCCGCCGGCACGGCCGTACTTGATCGCATTGCTGAGCAGGTTCTGGAACACGCGGCGGAGCGCCGCGTCATCGCCGAGCACTGGCGGGAGAGGCTCGTCGATGGTGTACTCGACCGACATTCCCGCGGCGTCGATCAGCGCGCGCGAAGAGTCGACGATATCGTGCAGCATCGGCGCGATCGGCACCGGGCGCAGCGCGAAGCCGCGCTGCCCGGACTGAATCCCTGCGAACTCGAGGATCTGCTCGACCATCTCCGTCAGCCGGCGCCCTTCGCTGCGCACGAGATCGCCGTACTTCCGGATTTGTTCCTCGTCATGAACCACGCCGTCCGCGAGGTTCTCTCCGGCCGAGCGGATCACCGCGAGCGGCGTACGCAGCTCGTGGGAGACCGCCGCGACGAACTCCATCTGCCGGCGCGCCAGCTCCTGGGCGCGGCGCGTCGAGAGCACGAGCAGCGCCATGCTCGCGCCGAGCACGCCCAGGATGCTCGTGCTGATCATCAGATTTCGCCGGCGGGCCGCGTTGACAGCGGCTTCCAGCGATCCGGATGGATGCTTGACGATGAGCCGCCATCTGGGCGCGCCGATGCCCGTTGCCGCGACACGCGCGGCTGCGGCGCCGGCCGCCGCGGCGGTCGAGCGGAGCGCGCCGTTCTGCTCCACGATGATTGACACGGGGCCGCGTCCCGTCCGCGTTGCCGTGATGGTCGACGTGAAACGGCGAATCTCGGTGGCAAGCGGCCCGAAGTCCTGCATGCGAACCTGGAAAAGATCGACGGTCGCGTCCGCCTTCCCATCCGGTTCGGGCGAGAAGCTCGACGCCGAGTGATACAGGATGTGGCGGTCCGAGGTGCTGACCACGGCGAGCTCGTAGTTGACGCGGTCGCCTGTCTGACGGAAATGCTGCTGGGCAAGCGCGGGAAGCATCTCGCCGGTAATGTAGTCGCGATCGAGAAGCACGATCGTGTACGTGAGCGCGGGCGCCATGCTGGCGTGCGCGCTGCCATCCGGGTTCTGGTTGAAGAGAACCGCCGGCATCGGAACGAGCAGCGCGGGAATGTTGTCCCAGATCGGCGGCGGCATGACGCGAACGAAGAACGTCCCGGCGAGGCCCGCGGGCATTCCGACCGGTGCGGAAATCTGCGCGCGAATCGCCGCAAGTGCGGCGGGCCATTCGGCCGGCTCGAGGACGTGCGTGTTCGGATTGAATCGCTTCAGCACGCCTCCGCCTTCAGGGCCAGCGATGTACACCTCCTTCATCAGCCTCGGGTATCGCGCCGTCGTCAGCCACCGGTCGTAGCGGAGCGACACGCGACCTGAGAGGTCGTCGGTCCCCTGCGGGTCGACCTGGAACAGCAGGTACGCGCGCGTGAGCTCCGCGTCGAAGTCACCCGCAAAGCCGGTCGCGCGCGTGTTCAGCGCGCTGCGCATGCCCTCACGCTCCGCATCGCTGATGCGTCCGAGCCACCTGTACTGAAGCGCGGCGAGGAGCACGATGAGCGCGAGTAGCGCGAGCGCCACGGCGAACATCGGCAACCGGAAACGGCCCCGCATGCGGCGAGTCTAGCACGCACGTTTGGCGGCCCTGCGCGATCCGCCGCGAGGTTTTACGTCCTTAACAATCCCTCATCCCTAATCATGAATCCCTAATCTTCGAATCGGGGAATCTGTCCAATCCGTCCAATCGTCGAATCAGCGCGATTCAGGGATTCGCGGATTCAGCGATTCAAGCGATTGGGAGATTCAGCGATTCGCAGATCAGGGATTCGCGATCAGGGATGAGGGATTCGGTTTTTCCGGTTGCGGAGAATTCGCTCGATTAGCAGGAAGTACGGCAGCGCGAGCGCGGAAATGGCAGCCGCGACGCCAAACGCAAACGGAAACCCGTGGCGCTGGATGACCCAGCCCATGGTCGTGGACCCCGTCCCGATGCCGGTATCGAACGCGGCAAGGATGGCGCCGAAGGCGGCGCCACGCCGCGCCGGGCTGACGTCCCGCATGACGTAGCTCACGTACACCGGGTACGCCGTGCCGAATCCGACGCCGAAGATAATCGCGGAGATGATCATCGATGCACGCGTGCCACCCATTGCGAGCAGCGCGAGTCCGAGGCTGATCAGCACGAGGCATGGGAGGAACACCCGGCGGTAGCCGAGGCGGTCGCCGAGGCGTCCTGCCGTCGGTCGCGTGACCAGGATCACCAGAGCGAGCGTCGTCAGGTAAATCCCCTTCGGCGTGACAAGGTTCGCGTCGGCGTACATCGCCGCAAAGCTGGTGATGCCCCCGTACGAGTACGAGTACAGAAACAGCGTTCCTGAAAGGAGGAGCACACGCCACTCCAGCAGCCCTTTCGACCCGGCTTGATGAACCGGCGCGGGATCGTGCTCCTTCAACGTGATGGCAATCACGCACATGATCACGTTGAGCGCAGCAGCTTCAGCGCAGAGCCATCCCCATCCGTGCCGGTAGATCCAGAAGCCGAGCGTGGGCGCCAGCGCGATCGCCGCGACCGACGACAGTCCCCAGTACCCAATCCCTTCGGCACGCCGCCGCTCCGGCAGCATGTTGATCATGTACGCGGCCGATGCCGACAGCAGCCCTGACCAGAACACGCCGTGGACGATGACGAGGGCGAGCAGGATCCGGTAATCCGTGATGACGGCGTACGCGATCGAGAAGAGCGCGAGCGCGACGCTCGACGTAATCAGGATTCGCCGCTGTCCGAGCCGGTCGGCGATTGCGCCGGTCGCGGGCGCCGAGAACGCGGAGGCGTACGTCAGGAACCCGAGGAACAGTCCCGATGCAAACGTGGAACCGCCGAGATCGATGATGTGAAAGGGCGCCGTCGGCAGGAGCTGGAACGCGGAAACGAAGACGGTGAAGCTGAAGCCGCACATCACGAAGAAGCGCGGCGTGAACAGTCGATCGTGCAACGCAGCCGATCGTACACCGATACGCTAAGATTCAGGAATGACCGACTTGAGCGAGTTCAGACCGTCGCGCCTGTGGAAGAAGATGTCGGCCGAGCGCCGGATGGCGGCAGCGGAGCTGTTCTGGGCCGACGAGCAGTCGACCGACCAGCAGGTCGAGGCGGTCGCGGCGCTTGCCGCGCACATGAAGTTCCGCACGAAGAGCGTCGTCGCACTACCGCTCGAGAAGAAGGCGAAGTACCTCGCGACGCTTCCCACGGTGTCGGACACCGTCGCCGCACGCGCGCTCGTGAACTACCACCTCGAGCGGCAGCGCCCCATGATGGCCGCCTTTCTCGACAGCCTCGGCATCGCGCACGAGGACGGTCTGATCAACGAAGAAAACGCCGTGAAGGCGGATGCCGGGACGCTCAAGGCCGCGGCGAACGACCTCGCCGCGAAGTATCCACACGAAGACGTCTCGCTCTACTTCGGTACGCTCGTGTCGCAGGATCCTGACACCTGGGGCGCGCTCGCCGACTTCGCACCGCGGTGATCGCGCTGCTGTTCGTGTCATCGCTCGCCGCGCAGTCCGCAGCGCCGGCGGCAACGCTCGAATCACGCGTTCGCGAGCTCATTGCCGGCAGCGGCGCCGAGGTCGCCGTCGCGTTCCGAACCATCGATGGCCGGCACGAGGTGCTCATCGACCCGGACAAGCCTTTCCATGCGGCGAGCACGATGAAGGTCCCGGTGATGATCGAGCTGTTCCGCCAGGCGAAGGCCGGCTCGCTCTCGCTCGACGACTCCGTTCCGATCCGCAACGAGTTCCACAGCATCGTCGACGGCAGCCCGTACGCGCTCAGCGAGGGAGACGACTCCGACAAGGAGGTCTATGCGGCGGCCGGGAGGACGTTGACGCTCCGTCAGCTTTGCGAGGCGATGATCACGGTCAGCAGCAACTTCGCGGCAAATCTGCTGATCGAGCGGCTCGGGGTCGAGAACATCCGCCGCACCGTCACGGCACTCGGAGCGGATGGCATGCAGGTCCTGCGCGGTGTCGAAGACCAGAAGGCATATGACAAGGGGATGAACAACACCACGACCGCGCGCGGGCTGCTGGTCCTGTTCGATCGGCTCGCGCACGGCACCGCGGTTGATCCGCAGATGGACGCGGAGATGATCGCCATCCTGAAACGGCAGCAGTTCAACACCGCGATTCCCGCGGGGCTGCCGTCCGGTACGACCGTCGCGCACAAAACGGGCAACATCACACGCATTCACCACGACGCGGGGATCGTGTACGGACCGTCGCCTTACATCCTCGTCGTCCTTGTACGCGGCATCGACGATCTGAAGAAGAGCGCCGCGCTGATGGCGGAGATCTCAAAAGCGATCTACGGGTACACCATCGATCAGCAGCGTCTTGATGCGCGACTGCCCTGAGGAGGCAACCGCGATCTGCATCTGGACGTTGCGGCGCTGCCGGATGGCCTCCTCCACGCGGCGGCCTTTCCCTTCCTGCATGTAGAACGCGTCGAGCCCGTAGTCGACCGGCATGAACGACCCTCCCGGATACCTCACGCGTCCGCGCAAGTTGATGGCGCCTTCGGCCGGCTCGAGGCTCGCCGAGACGGGCATGTAATCGCCGCCGCCGGATTGCGCAAGCTGCACGTAGACGACCGTTCCGCGGCGCGCCTCTTCGAAAACGCGGTCGAGCGGACGTACCAGGGATCCCGTCGACGGCTGCGGCATTTTGGATCCCTCGCGGTACAACTGGCTCGCCGCCGTATCCAGACGCACGTACTCTCCGCGGAACAGATCGCGTGGATCGACCGGCACCACCTTCATGGTGATCACGCGCCCCGTCCACAGCGGCCACGCATGACCGACGATCATGCCGCTCAGAATCAGCAGGCAGGTTGCGCCCGCAAGAACGGCCCGCTTCGGGATCGAGTTGGTGAACGTCATGATGCCCTCCCGACGAGCACTGAACGATCGCGCCGCAGCCATTGCCGCGCGACGAAGAGGAGACCGCCACCCGTCACGAGCAGCAACAGGCCGGACCAGAGCAGGTTCTCTATCACGCTCGTCCACCGCACGACCAGGAACGCCAGGCCGAACAGCACGCCGAACACGAGATCCGACGTCCGATTGGAGCGAAAAGCGGATCGGATAAACGCCACGCCCACCATCAGCGACACGCCGCTGAACGCGACGGTCGACGCGGTGCCGAACCACCAGCCGGGCTTGAACAGGCCCATCCACACGAGGGCGCTCCAGGACGCTGCCACGAACGCCGCCCCGAGCATCGCCCAGTCACCGGGAATCCGCGCCGAGCGCGCGATGGCGGATATGGCGACAAGCGCCGTCATCGACGTGATCACGATCGTCGAGATCGGCGAATCCTGCGCGATGTCGTCGTAGAGTCCGCTGACCATCAGCGGCATGATGATGAGGAGAAGCGTACCCAGCCCGCTCACGCGCCAGCCATCGGCCATATCGCTGTCGTCCTCGTGCCAGCGGCCGATCGCGTAAAGTGCGCACCCGGCCAGGACGACCGCGGCGGGCCATGCGTCCATGTGCGCTTCGTTGGCGGTGGCGATTCCGATCCAGAGCGACGCCGTCAGGCCGAGCAGCCTGATCATCAGCACCGACCGCAGCCGATAGGCGACCCACACCGCGCACGGCCAGAGCACCAGAAATGGATAGATGACGTGCGGATAGAACGAGGCCTCGGAGATGATCCAGACGCCGGCGAGAATTGCGGCGCCGACGCCAATCGCCACCGATTCCACGAGGAACGCCGCCACCAGCGACCCGACCGCGAACCACAGGAACGCATCCGGAAAATGTCCCTGGATGTGCAGCACCTGCGCGACCAGCCAGATACCGTTGCCGAAGAGCAGGGTTCCGGCGAAAGCCAGCACCTCGCCGAGCGTGTGCCGCTTGCGGGCATACGCTGCGGCCGCACCCCCGAACGCCGCCGCGACCGACGTCAGGATCATCGCGACCTTGACGGCCGGCGGGATACGTTCCCAGTTGTAGCCAATCACCAGCAGTATTCCGATCGCGCACATCAGGACGGCAATGAGCGTCAGCGCCATCGTGCCGCGATGCGGTAACGATTCCGTGTCGTACTCCGACAGAATTCGCGTGCGCGCGGATTCGTCGAGCACTCCCCGCTCGACCCAGCACCGGCTTTCCACCTCGAGCCAGTCAAATGTGTGCCGGGACACCTTCCGCGACGGAAGCTGTTCGCTCATGGTTCCTCAGAACATGTAGACGAAGTTGACGACCGGGAATGCAAACGTCTCGCCCAACCCGATTGGGACGCCGAGCGCCACGTCGGCTGACAGTCTCTGCCCGCAAAACCGCACGCCGGCGCTCGCCATCCCGATTCCGTTCCTCCAGATGTAGTTCTCCGTGATGAATCTCAGGCTGCGGCGCATCTCGCGTTCGCCGCCAATCATGACGACCGCCGTACGCCCGCCGTGCACGTCGTACGCGAGGCCTGCGCCGGCGGTCAGTGCGCCGCGCTCCTTTCCGCGCGTCGCAACGACGTATCCGACTCCGCCTCCACCTTCCCCCGGAGTGAAGATATGGATCGCGCCGGCTGCGACGGCCGTCGTCTCCGTTCCAACGAGCTGCACTTTCGGCGTAACCCAGAACGGTCTGTGGGATTCGTCGATGCCGAAGAACAGCGGCGTACCGCCGCCGAGCGAGACACGGTCGGTGACGCCAACCTGCACGAACGGCATCAAGAACTCGTACACGCCGAAGTACACCTGCCCTCTCGGCAGCGCGCGCGCGGTCGGACCGAACAACAGGCGCGTTCCGTTCGACGCCGGAGAGGGGGCCGGGTCCTGCGCGCGGGACGCCGACGCGCCGAGCAACAACAACAGAACGGCGTGAAAAGCGTGGACCTTCGTCATGGTTTCTCCTTGCCCACCGAAGCTGCGCAGCAGCGAAGGCGGGCTTACGCGTCCAGCAGACGCGCGTGATGGTCATACCAGTCGCTCGAGAACACGCCGGCGGGATCGAGCTCCCGCTTGAACCGTAAGAACTCGCGCATGCGCGGGTGACACCGCTCGACCTGCTCGCGCGTCGCCCAGCGGTGGTACGTCAGGTAGTAGCTGCCGCCGACTTCGGCCGCGCGATCGATCAGCGTGCGGAAGTCGCACTCCGCCTTTCGCAGCCCCGCCGCCGTATGGTCGACATGGAGGTTGAAGACAACGCACGCCCACGGCTCGCGTGCCCACGCAAGCATCGTCTCGTCGTCGCGCTCGATGACGCGGATCGTGCCGTAGATGATCTGGAAGTCGTTCGCGCGTGCGTCCTGGCGCACCCTCGCCATGAACGCGGGAAGATCGGAGCGGCGCACGTAGAGCTCCGAAATCATCTCGCTTCCCTTCACGCGGGCGTTCAGCTGGCGGTCAAGGCCGTCATGATAGGCGTCCAGGTAGTGCGACATCTGATGGGTGTCGGACCAGTACAGCTGCCCGTCGGTCGACATGTAGCAGCGCGCGTATTCCGCGAACGCGCGCGACTTGTCTCGATGGGCGAGAAGCAGCAGCTGTTGCCACTCGGCCGGGGTCAGCGCACGCTGATCGTCGGGGATCGCGCGGTCGTCGTCGATCGGCCGGTAGCAGGAGAACACGCCTGACTGCAGGAACTCTTCAGACCAGGGATCGATCGCGAACTGACAATCACCGAACTCGTAGCCCTGGGCGATGCGTTCCTCGAACAACCAGGGCAGGTCGTCGACGCGGGCGACGGTGACGCGGCGCTCGACCTTGTGCCGCGGCGTCAGACGAAGGGTCACGCGCGCAATCGCGCCGTAGAGCCCGTATCCGCCGACGGCGAGCGAGAAGATTCGCGGGTTCTGGGATCGGCTGCACGTGACGAGCGCCCCGGTGGGGCCGACGAGATCGAACGATTCGATGTCGGCGACGAACGGCTTGAATCGCAGCCCGCGTCCATGGATGTTCGCCGACACCGCGCCGCCGATCGTCAGATGGTCGGCGCCCGTCTGCTTCTGAACGATTCCCCAGCTCGTCGACGCGCCGGCATTTGCCCACAACAGATGGTTCACGAGCCGGGGCCAATCGATGCCCGCCTCGACCGTAATCAGTCCCTGTTCGCGATCGAAATCGATCACGCGCGCGAGCGGAGTCATGTCCAGGAGAACCGCGGCGGTGCCGAATTGCTGTCCGCCCATCGCGTGACGGCCGCCCGCGATGCTGATGCGCACACCCGCTTCGGCGGCGTCGCGTACGACGCGCTGCAGCATGTCTACCGACTCGATCGCGACGATCCGTCGCACCGCTGTCCGATTCAGCTGCGAGTGCACGTCGTTCACGATGGTCGTGTCGTCCTTGTCCCTGTCCACCGCAGCTTTGGCGAAGGAGGACATCGGAGCTTTGGCGAAGATGGATGCAGTACCGAGCCTCATGCAGGCACGATACGGCCGGGTTGGCTGAGAAGTCCTGAAGGCGGGCTGAAGAAGCGTGAAATCAGCGCGCGTGATGCGCGAGAGTAGCCATAACTGCTTCAAAATCAGCAGTTTGCCTGAGTGGAGCGAAGAGCGGTTCGATCGGAAGGGTCCATCCCGCAAAGGGCAGTTCGGGGCGTTCCACCAGCCGTTTCAGCAGCCCGATCGCCTCCTTCCTCTCGCCCTTGACGGCGTGCAGGAAGGCTTCCGCCAGACACGCTTCAGGCGCGCGGCCGCCGCGCCGCAGCCCTTCGATCGCAGCGGTCGCGCGCGCGAATGCACCGTCTGCCCCCTTGCGATCCTTCGACATCAGCAGCGCCGCCCCGAGACCGACGAGCGAACGGGCGTGCTCGGGAAACGGCTTCAGCGCACGGGCGAAGCTTTCACCCGCGCCGCGCGCGTCCTCGAGATCCAGCGCGATGAACCCGAGGCCGTCGCACGCGTTCATCGTGAATTCCGCTGCGTAGAGCTGGCCCGACGAGTCGGAGATCTCCCGGTCGAACTCGTGCCGCGCCTCGGCGTGATCGCGCTGCGCGAGCCGGACGAGGCCGAGCAGCCAGTGAAGTCCCTTCGCGGGATACCGCTGCCGCAGATTCGCCTGCCGGTCCTGCACGATCGTGCCTTCCCGCAGGACCGATTCGGCGCGATCGAGCGCTCCCCGCGCGATGTGCACCATGGCCACCTCGAAGTGCGCGAAGGGAAAATCGGGATACAGCTCGAGCGCGCGCGCCAACGTCCGAAGGCGATCCTCTCCCCACTCCGCGTGTCCGAGGCGGAAGTGATGACCCCAGTATCCCGGCTCCAGCGCCACGGCACGCCGCGCGGCCGCGCGCGCTTCGTCGAAGCGCCCCGCGCTCACGAGCAGGAACGCGAGCGTCGCGTGGGCCTCGGCGAGATCGCGCTCGAGCTCGATCGCCCGCCGCACGTGATCGATGGCACGCGCGAGCAGCGCGGCGTCCGGCTGCGTGCGCGCGCGCGACATCTCGTACTGGAAGAAACGCGCGTTGCCAAGACCGACGTGCGCGAGGGCGTAGCCCGGATCGAGCGCGGCCGCGCGCTCGAAGTCGGCAATGGCGGCAGGCACGTGCGATGCGTCGAGCGATTCGAGACGCACGCGTCCTTCCGTGAACGCCTTGTACGCCTCGAGGCTGCTCGTTTCGTGGTGCGGCTGGCGCACTGTACCGCTCCCGGCGGCGGCGCGGGCCGTGCCCACCTTTTCCGAGAACTGCGCGACGATGCGGTCCTGCAGCTCGAAGACCTGCTCGAGCGCGCCGTCCGCTTTCGCCTCGGCAACCGCCTCACCCGTCGCGGCGTCGACCATCCGCGCGGTGATGCGGAGCCGATCGCCCGCGCGCTGAAAGCTTCCGACGACGGCGAGATCGAGATGGAGGTCCCTGTGCAAGGTTGACAGATCGCCGCCGGTGCGGCGGACCGCCTCGACGACTCCGACGCGATCGATCACACGGAGCGCGCCTGCGGCGCGCAGATCGTTCGTGACGGTTTCCGCGATGCCGGACGAGAGCCAGGCGAACTCGCGATCGGTGCTCACGTTGGAGAAATCGAGGACCGCGATCGCGGGCGTTCGCGGCGCCGGCGCGCTCGCGGGCGGGGTGACGCCAGCGGCCTCTGCGTGTGGTGCCGGTGCCGCCGGTTCGACCTGCGCGATGAAGCGGTACCCGCGGCGAGCGACCGTCTGGATGTACGTCGGTTTCGCCGGATCGTCGCCGAGCGCCTGACGAAGCTCCGAGACCGCCTGCGTCAGCGCGTTGTCGGTGACGGCGACGTCGGGCCACAACGCCGCGAAGAGCTCATCCTTCGATACGAGCGTCGATTGCCGCGCGGCGAGGTACAGCAGGAGGTCGATGATCTTGGGCGACAGCGGAACGACGTCGCTGCCGCGCAGCAACCGGTACGAGGCGGCGTCAACCGTGAAAGGGCCGAATCGATACGATGACGGCATCGTTCGGGCCAGCATAGCCTACAATCGCTACTTCTTTTCGTCCTCGAACGTGATGCTCGCGATCGTCTCGCCTTCGAGGATTTCGTCGACGACGTCGAGGGGAGCGGCGAGGCCGAATACCGTGTATTCGAAGTCCAGCCGCGGATTGTCCACGAGGTTGATGAAGAACTGCGCGTCGCCGGTGTCGCGCCCCCGTGTCGACAGCCCCACGGTGCCGCGAAGGTTCGAGAGGTTGCTGATCTCGTCCCGCATGTAGAGGCTGTCGCCCGAGTACTCGTTGGCATCGGGGCTGCCTCCCTGCACGACGAAGTTCGGCACGACGCGATGAATCGTCAGGCCGTTGTAGTACCCCGACGCGGCGAGCTGCACGAAGCGCGCGACCGCTAGCGGCGCGACGTCCCGCCGCAGGATGATCGTGAAGATTTTCCCGCTTCGAAGCTTCACGCGCGCCGGTCGTGTCTCCGATCCTGAAAGCAACGGCCGTGGGAGCGGCTGGGGATCGATGTCCTGCGCCTTTCCAGTCCACTGCTGAATCAACGCCGCTGCCAGGCGTGCGATCTCGATGTCGTAGTCGCGCAGCAGGGGCACGAGCGCGCCGGCCTGATCGGGATCCCCGAGATCACGCAGCCGTTCGAGCAGCGCCAGCCGCGTGTCGCGCGACGTTTCCTTCTTCTCGGCCGTCACTCGCAGCAGCGCATCCAACAGCGCCGACGCAAGCAGCGGCGTAGGCCTGGCGCCCTTCAACTCGATCGCCGCTGTCCGGAGCAACTGGTAGTCGGGCGCGGGCTCCTTGAGCGCCGCGACGAAGTACGGCTCCGCTTCATCTCCCTTCAGCCGCCGCAAAGGCGCGAGCGTCGCTTCGCGCACGTTGTCGTCGCGATCGTAGGCGAGGCGCTCCAGCGCGGAGACTTCGTCGGTGATCGCGGCCGCACGTGCTGCGTACATCCGTACCTGCCACGTCTGATGCTGGATGTGGCTGCCAAGAAGGGGAATGAAGACGCGCCGCGGGCCGACTCTCGCCAGCCCCACCAGCGCATGCGACGCGAGATGCCACTCGTTCTCGGGAGGCGTCCGGGCCTCGATCGTCAGGCGATCGACCGCGTTGACGTCGTCCTTGCAGGAATCCGCGAGCGCGTCGATGGCAGCGAGTACGACTGGAGGACTCGGATCTTTCAGCGCATCGTACACGCGCTGGCAGCCGTTCACTCGTGCCTCCTGCCGTGCCCACGCTTTGACCGCTTCGATCCGGACGATCGTCGCCTTGTCGGCGAGCAGCATCGTCAACAGCTCCGTCCGCTCGGTCGGAGCAACCGGTGCTCCCGCGCCCGCAAGCGCGAGCGCCGCAAGCCGGTGCAGCTGGATGAGGACGGGATCGGGGACGGACGCGTTTGCCGCGACACGCAGGGTTTCGGCGTCCACGCTGCTGGAGGCCATCAGCGCAATCATCGCGGTCACCCGCGACTGTGCCGGATACTCGTGACGCCGGTTGATGACGATGCCCCGCAGCTCGTCGATCGTGTCCTGGTCCGGCCGTGCGAGGCGCAGCTGACGGCGGATCAGCGCCTCGGCCCCGCGCGTGACGCCAGGAAGGGCGGGGCGCATCAGCGGATCGGAATCCGCCGCGTACATCATCGAGCGCAAGTATTTTTCGGCGGTCCGCACCTGCTCCGCACGGACGTATGGCAGCCTTCCGACGGCGAGCGCCACGGCACTGACCGGACCCGGACGGTCCTGCGGCCGCGCGGGAATCTGGCCCGACTGGATCAGCAGATCCAGCGCGGAGTCGAGTTGTTCACCCGTGTCGCCGGAGACCGGATCTCCGCGAAACGCCTGCGCAATTGCGAACGACGCCGGTTCGGTGAATTCGGGGACCGGCACGTAGCGCATCAGTTCCGGAATCAAATCGCGGCGCTCGAACCGGCCGAGCGCACGGATGGCCAGCGCGGCCGTCGGTCTGTCCTTTCCGCGCGCAAGCTGCAGCAGTATCCGAAGATCCTCGGCCTGCTTCGCGCGGAGCGTGTCTATCGTCGGAGTGTGCAGATCGTCAGGCAGGGCGAGGCGCGAATCTTCGGCGGCCAGGATCGCCTGCTGCGCCGCGGCAGCCGGCATCTCCGGGGTCTGCCAGTCCGCACCTGCGGCGGCGATCCACGTCACGAGGAGCGCCGCCACGGCCGGCCGCATCATCGCTCCCTTGGCGGGCGCTTTCCGGAATACTCGAGCATCTGTGTCGTCAGATCGAGCGGGTAGGAGATCTTCACGTCGGTAATGCGGCCCGCTTCGTCGACGACCGGCTCGAGCCGCGGCTGCACGAATCCCGTGTACGAGGGCATGTCGAGGCGTTCGACACGGGCCACGACTTCGTCGCGCAGGACCGGATCGAAATGGACGCCGTATCGTTCGAAGAGCGATTTGGCGGCCTCGTAGTCACCCTCGGCTTTGATCCGCTGAACCTCGCCGAGCAGCCGACCGACTGCGTCATGGAAGGCGTCCGCGTCGACCATGACGTAGTAGGTCTTGCCGTCCCGGACGCGCTTTTCAATCGCATTCGAGTTCTCGAGGAGCCAGCCGACGATCATCTGCCGGTTGCGCATGTGGTCTTCCTCGATCTGCGTGCCTTCGCGCACGCGGCGGAGCTGGACCAGCGCGTTGCGTGCGTAGCCTTCGTACTCGGCGAGCACGATCTCCTGTTGATCGCGCTCCTCGATCAGTCCGAGCTCCACCATCTTGGGATGCGGCAGGAAGTAGAGCGCGACGAGGTCGGCGCGCGACTCTTCCAGCGCCGAGTATTGCTCTTTCAGGTACGACTGCGGGCTTCCGTTCAACCGCTCGGCGACCTTTCCCGATCCATGCCCGATGACCTCGTGAAGATCGGTCGTCAGCTCACCGGCGAGGCTGCTCCACTTTTCCGCGCGTTCGGCTTCCTCGACGGACCAGGCGAACTCCTTGCGGAACTCGGCCGACATCGACTTGTCATACGCCTCGTTGACGTTGGTCAGCGACACGGACTTGCTGCCGTACTTCTCGCGAATGAGCTGATCGTTGGGAAGGTTGATCCCCACGGGCGTGACCGGCGCGGAATCGCCTGATTCGACGACGACGTCGATCGCGTTCGCGGTGATGCCATGCACGCCCTGTTTGCGATACTCCGGCGCCCACGGCGTGCGGTCCTCGAACCATTGCGCCGACGCGGCCAGACGCCGGATGCCTTCCGTCTTCTCGCGGTTCACGTAGAAGACGAGCGCTTCCCACGCGCCCTTGTGCCCGCGCGCGTCCATGTAGACCTCGACGAACCCATTGATGGTGTCGACGGGGGACGTCTTGTCCTGGACCCAGGCGATGTCGTACGCGATCCGGTCCTGCTCTTCGCCTGTCTGATAGAACCGGATCAGCGCGCGAAGCGCGGCCGCCATCGTGTCGGTCGCAAACGGAATGGCCGCCTCCAGATGGCGCACGATCTCCCGGATCTGGCGATCGTACAGCCCGCCAACTCGATACACCTCCTCGACGATCTGCCCCCCGCGCTTGACGACGCGCGAGTTCAGCGGATAGCGCTCGGTGACATGCTCGAGATCGGCCATCTCGACGCCGACGTACAGATTGTTCGCACTGGACGACAGGATGTCGCGTCCCTCCCCGGGTGTCTTGTTCGTGACGATCGGATCGACGGCCGGATCGAAGAGGAGAGGCCGCATTCGCGCAAGGAGGTCGTCGAGCGTTTCGCCGCTGCGGGTCGGAAACCGGGCGCCGCCCTTCGCGGCGGCGTGCGCCGCGGCGGCAAACGCCTCGGGCGTGCACTTGAGCACGAACTTTCGCGCCGTCAGGTTGTTGTGCGGGCCGGTGTTCAACCAGAACAGCTTCGTGTACCGACGGATCTCGGCAAGCGTCGGCGGGTCGACAGCGGTGTCGTGGGTGAGGATCTCCTCGAGCACTTCGCGCATCTCGAGGTTCGGCGCGTATCGCTGGTCGTAATAGATGTCGCGCCCGGCCAGCGCCGCCTGATACAGATGCCAGATCAGCGTCTTCTGATCCAGCGGCAGCGAGTCGAATCCGTCCGCATACAACTGCACGACCGCCGCGTCGTCCACGCGCTCGACCAGGTATTTGCGCGTGGCGGTGACCGGAGCCGCCTGCGCTTCTGCCGGCGCAGGCCGCGTGCTGTCTGTGATCGGGGTGTTCCCGTCGTGTGGCATCCTGCCGGTAATCTTAGCCAAGGTCGACCTTTTCGAGGTGACGCGGCGTGTACGTGTCCCAGCCCAGTCTGGCGTGAATCGACTGCGCGAGCGCCTGCATCGCGGCCACTTCGCCGTGAACGATGAACGTTCGCCGCGGAGCGCGGGTGAATCCGCCCAGCCATCGCAGAATCTCGTTTGCATCGGCATGTGCTGACATCGATTCGACATGCTCGATTCGCGCCTGGACGGGAATCATTTCACCGTGAATCTTGACCGACGTCGCGCCGTCGACGAGCTGACGGCCGCGCGTGCCCTCGGCCTGGTATCCGACGAAGAGCACCGTGTTGCGGGCGTCGGGCAGCGCCGCCTTGAGGTGATGCAGCACTCGCCCGCCGGTCGCCATGCCGCTCGCCGAAATGACGATCGCGGGCATGCGTGATTGCGTCAGCTGTTTCGATTCCTGCGGCGAGGAAATCGTGCGGAATCGCTCCGTGCAGAACACCGAAACCTGTCGCTCGCGGGCGGCGTGCCGCTGCCGCTCGGCTCGGCGATCGTCGTGATCGGCCGGTCCGTGCGGCGCCTTCTGGTCGGTGAGTTCGGGCTGCAGATCGGGATCGAGCTCCTGCAGCCGCTGTGAGTACCGCGCGAGCGCGTCGACGGCCATCGGACTGTCGACGAACACCGGCAAGACGGGGATCCGGCGCTCATCTTCGAGCCGCTTCAGCCAGTAGATCAGCTCTTCCACGCGGCCGATCGCGAACGCAGGGATGATGATGCGGCCGCCGCGCTCCGCGGTGGCGGCGACGACCTCCGCGAGACGCGTGCCGTTGTCATCCTGCTCGTGGGCGCGATCGCCGTACGTCGATTCGACGAGCAGGTAGTCCGCTTCGGTGACGGTCGACGGATCGGGGAGAACAGGACGGTCGTAGCGGCCCAGATCTCCCCCGAACAGAATCGTCTGGCCTCCCGTCCGGACGCGCGCGTAGGCCGACCCGAGCAGGTGCCCTGCGTTCACGAACTCGGCTTCGATGTCCGGCGTTACCGGCATCGGCCGGTCGTAGCCGACCGGCTGCAGCTGCGAGATCGCGCGGAATGCATCGGTCTCGCGGTAGAGCGGCAGCGCGGGCGCGTGCTTCGTGTACCCGTCGCGGTTCGCGTTCTCGGCGTCCTCTTCCTGGATTCGCCCCGCGTCGGGCAGCACGATCCGGCAGAGATCGAGCGTGCCGGCGGTGCAGAAGATGCGTCCTCGGAATCCCTGCGCGACCAGACGCGGGAGATATCCGCAATGATCGAGATGGGCATGCGTCAGCACGACGGCGTTCACGTCGGTCGCACTGACGGGAAGCCCCTGCCAGTTTCGCTCGCGCAGCTCCTTGACGCCCTGGAAGAGCCCGCAGTCGACGAGGATCTTCGATGTGCCCGTATCGAGCAGGTATTTCGAGCCCGTGACGGTCTGCGCGGCCCCGAGAAACGTGATGGACGTCATGCGAAGAGTCCCACCTGACCTCCTGTATGCCAGAACAAGACGGTGGTGCCCTTCGGGAACTCACCGGCGCGCGCCCGCGCGATGAAACCGGCCATCGCTTTCGCCGTGTACGTGGGGTCAAGGAAGACCGCCTCCGTGCGCGCCAGGAGATCGATGGCCTCGCGCGAGGCATCGGTCGTCACGCCGTACCCCTCGCCGACGAAGCGATCGTCGACCTCGATGTCGTACGCGTGGAGCCGCCTGGCGTCCACGCCGAGCAGCCCGGCGAGTCCGGGGAACAAGCCGCGAATCTGCGCGCTCAACGAATGCGACGGCTCGTCGGCGCTGATACCGATGACGTGGGTGCGCCAGCCGGCAAGGGCGCAGCCGGCAACGAGCCCCGCCTGCGTCCCTCCGGAGGACGTGGAATGGACGATCACGTCAGGCGGATCGATCTGCGTCGCAAGCTCCGCGACCGCGGCGACGAATGCGGCGGCGCCAAGCGGCGTCGACGCGCCGAGCGGGATCACGTACGGGTGTCCTCCCGTTCGCTGCACGTCCGCTGCCGCCCGATCCATCGCAGGCGCGCGCGCGTCACGTGAGGCAACGTAGAGGATCTCGGCGCCAAGCAGGCGATCCAGCAGCGCGTTCGCGGTCGGCCGTTCCGGCGCGACGCCGTTTGCCACGAGAATGCAGCGCATCCCGAGCCTGGCGGCCGCGGCGGCCGTGACGCGCGCATGGTTCGATTGCACGCCGCCGGTGGTGATGAGCGTGTCGGCGCCGGCCGCGAGCGCGGCGGCGGCGACGAAGCGCATCTTCCGCACCTTGTTCCCGCCGAACGCGAACGCGATCGCATCGTCGCGTTTGACGAGCACACGCGCGTCGAGTCCGAGGGCGCATCGCAGGCGCTCGAGCTCCTCCACCGGTGTGGGCTGCGGCGCGAGCGGCACGGACGGAATGGAATCGAGCGCGCCGAACATCCCTCCAGTATAATTGGAGGATTTGCGCGGCAAATGGACACCCTCGTTGATCACCTGCGTTCCGGACGGTCGGTCATCGCCGCGGAGTTGCGCCCCCCTCGCGCGGAGCTGGAAGGGCCGGCGAGCATGGACGCGTGGATTGACACCTATCACGCCGTTCGCAGTCTGAGCCGCCGCGGCACGTTCGTTTTTCTCACCGACAGCGCCGTCGGATCCAGGGAGGAGGATAACCTCCGCCACCTCGTGATCAATCTCGGAAGCGACGTGCCGCGGTCGTCCGTCGTGCCGTTTCTGACCTGCAAGCACACCCTGGAATACTGCCTCGCGTACGCGGATCGAGCGCATCATCACGGCTTCGACGCGCTCGTCGTGCTCGGCGGCGACAAGAGCGTCGGTCCGACGCGCTGCGTGGAGCACGCGTGGCAGTTGCGGGAGGAAATCCGGGCGCGCGTCCCCGATCTCTCACTGGGCGGCTGGGCGAACCCTCACGCCGACCCGCGCGCGCAGGTCGCGCACCTGCTGGACGATCGCGCGCACGCGGAGTTCTACCTCACGCAAATCGTGTCGCATCACAGCCAGGACAGGGTGGCGCGCTTTCTCGACGAAGCCGGGCGGCGGGGCCTCGCACTGCCGGGCCTGTTCGGCGTCTTCTATTATCGTTCGGCGAATCCGAAGACGCTCGCGGTGCTGCGAGGTTTCCTCCCGGTGCCCGCGGAGGAGCTGACGAAGGAGTTTGGCGAGGGAGCGTCGGCGGAAGAGATCTGCGCCCGATCGATCCGCGCTCTGCTCGACGCCGGCGTGCAGCACATCTACATCAGCAATCTGCCCATCGCGGGCGCGGCCGTCACGCTACAGCGCGTTCTCGATCACGCGAACATTCCGGCGTGAGGATTGGCGCTCAGCCGCCCGAACCCTTGAATTGATCATCCTCGTCCGCGAACAGCACGTTGAAGCTGGTGAGCGAGCCGTAGCACCCGCTGATGTAACTCTGCAGCTTCACCTTCAGATCCTCCGGGATGTCGACCGCATTCACCTGCTGCTCGAGCGTCCGCAGGCGGTTTCTCACCATGACGATCTTGTGAAAGAACGTCTCGATCGGCCAGCTCTTTTCCTGGAGCGATGAATTGCCAGGTCTGAGTACGAGGCTGCCGCCGCGCCACTTCTCCGCCGGCGCGGTCGCCGTAATGCCCGCCTCCTCGCGGATGACGCGTCGGAGGATCATTTCGATGTCCATGTCGGAGATCTCACTGATCGGCGGCGCGATCCGTTCGCGCTCGCTCACGATTGGGAATGCTTCGCGCTCGGCCCTGGAGGAAGACGCAGACGAAGTTGAGGACACCCGCTGCGGAGTGGTTCTCTCGGGAGCCTGGCCGATGCGGGGCCCTCCCCTGTAGTTGTGCTCGCTCTGGCAGTAGCCGCAGACGACGCGGTGGGGAACGCCGGCCGTGTCGGCGGCGATCACCGTGTGCATGCGATCGGTCTTGCACGCGCGGCAGAAATCCTCGAGCGAGTCCCCCGCGCGATACTGGCGTTCGACCATGCTGCGTGGATCTTATCGCGAACCGCGAACCAGCCTGCCACGCGAAGCCTCGCGACCGACACCACAAGGCGAAGGCGGGCGAGCCGCGACGGTATACTCCCCTCATGGGACGCGACCTCGACGCGGTACCGTTCTCGGGCATCATTCGCATCCGCGACATGATGTATTCCGTCACGGATCCGTTCCGCCTCGATCAGGGAGACGTCAGCTTCGACGCGCCCGACACCGTCAAGGCGGCGATGCACCGCGCGATCGACGAGAACCACAGCCACTACGTCCAGACGACCGGCATCCCGCAGCTGCTCGATCTCCTCGTCGCGAAGCTGCGCGCGACCAACCGCATTCCGGTCGGCGGTCCTGACGAGGTGATGGTGACGACCGGCGGCATCCACGCCATCTACATCGCCTGTCAGGCGCTGCTCGAGCCTGGCGACGAAGTGATCGTGCCGGACCCGGAGTGGCCGCCGTGCATGGGCAGCATCAAGGCGGCACGCGCAGTCCCGGTGCCCTGTCGGCTGCACGAGGATGCTGCGTGGCGCTACGACCTGCGCGAGCTCGCGGCCACGATCACGCCGAGGACCCGCGCCGTCTACGTTAATTCGCCGCACAATCCGACGGGCGGCGTGCTGACGCGTGCCGACGTCGAAGCGATCGCGGCCTTGTGCCATGAGCGGAATCTCTGGCTGTTCTCCGACGAAGCCTACGAAGACGTGTTGTTCGACGACGCCGAGCACGTCAGCCCGGCGTCGCTGCCCGGCATGTACGCGCGGACGATCTCGTTCTTCACGTTCAGCAAGTCGTACGCGATGACCGGCCTGCGTCTTGGCTACGTCGTGGCGCACGATCCGCAGCTGCGCGAGCGGATGAAGAAAGCGCTGTTCTATACCGCGAGCAATGTTTCATCGGTCGTGCAGTACGGCGGCATCGGCGCGCTCGCGGGACCGCAGGACAACATCGGCGTTTTCCGGCGCGAGCTGCAGGCGCGGCGGGACCTCTTCTACGCCGGCGTCCGCCAGCACGCGGGCAACATCTTCAGCGGCGCGCCGCCGCGGGGGGCGTTCTATGCGTTCCTGCGAATCAACCCATCCTGGCGCCCCGAGTCGTCGGAGCGGTCGATCTCATGGGCGATGGCGGAGCATCTGATTTCAAGGGGCCGCATCGGGTGCGTGCCGGGAGCCGACTTCGGCGCCAACGGCGAGGGGTTCATCCGCTTCTGCTTCGCGCGCGATCGCCGCGAGCTCGCCGGCGCGATCGAGTCGATGGCCTCGCTGTTCGCCGCTGCCCCCAACTAAAGGTGGCTGGCGGTGCCTGGCACCTTTAGCGGACGTGACGGCCGCCGTCGACGCGGATCGTTTCGCCGGTCACGAAGTCTGACTCCAGCAGAAAGGCGACTGCCTTCACAATCTCCTCCTCGCCGCCCCATCGCCCGACAGGCGTCGACGTTTCGACGGATTTGTATTCCTCGGCCGTCGTCCCCGGCGGCGCCAGGATTGGGCCGGGCGCAATGGCGTTGACGAGGATCTGATCGGCGGCGAGCTCGAGCGCGAGCGCCTCGGTCAACCCGATGACGCCACGCTTCGCAACGTAATAGGGAACGTAGCCCTTATAGCGCGGCCGGCCGCTCGCGGCCACCCAGTCCGTGAAGTTGACGATGCGGCCTCCTCCTGCAGCACGCAGATGACCAATCGCCGCACGCGCGCAGAGGAACGCCGCCTTGAGGTCGACGTCGACCGTCGCGTCCCACACCGCCTCGCTCACCTCGCCGATTGGCACGGACTTGTAAACCGACGCCATGTTGATGAGCACATCGAGCCGTCCAAGCGACGCGGCAGCCTCGTTGACGAGCCGGTCGCACTCCTGCGCCTGCGACACATCGGCGCGAATCAGCACCGCCGAGCGGCCCGCCGCGCGCACGGCCGCAGCTGCTTCGTCGGCCTCCTGCTTCGATCGGTTGAACGACAGCGCCACGTCCATCCCGCGCCGGGCCAGGTCGACCGCGATGGCCGCGCCAATCCGCTTGCCGCCCGTGATCAGCACGGCCCTGTCGAGAAGCTTCATGATTTGGATGTTGGTGGCTGCGAACGGCGGTATTGTATGCCGGTACAGAAGCAGCGGCCGAGGCATCACATGATTACAAGACGCTCATTCCTGCGCGCAACCGGTACGGCGGCGGCCATCGCGGCATTCAACGACGACAGCGTCGCGCGAGTACGTGCGGCAGGACGCCGGGTGGAAGGCGCGCCGCCGGGCGACGTCGCCGCCGACGAATCGTACTGGCGCGAAATCCAGCAGGCCTTCACGCTCGATCGCACGATCATCAACTTGAACAACGGCGGGTGCTCGCCGAGCCCGCGCGTCGTGCACGAAGCGTTCAAGCGTTACCTCGACATCTCGAACCAGGCGCCGGTGTATCACATGTGGCAGATCCTGGAACCGAATATCGAGAGCGTGCGCCGTCGGCTCGCCGCGGAATTCGGCTGCGATCCCGAGGAGCTCGCCATCACGCGCAACGCGAGCGAGGCGCTGCAGATCGCGCAGCTCGGGATCGATCTGAAGGCGGGCGACGAGGTCGTGACGACGAACCAGGACTACGGCCGGATGCTCACCACGTGGGACCAGCGCGTGCGCCGCGATGGCATTCGCGTGAAGAAGATCTCGTTTCCGGTGCCGCCGCCGTCGATGGACGATCTCGCGCAGCGCCTGCTCGGCGCGTTGACGCCCGCGACGAAGGTGCTGCACTTCTGCCACATCACGAACCTCACGGGACAGATCTTTCCCGTGAAGCGAATCTGTGACGAAGCCCGCCGCCGCGGCGTGAAGACGATCGTCGACGGCGCGCATGCGTTTGCGCAGTTCCCGTTCAAGCTGGGCGACCTCGGCTGCGATTACTACGGGACCAGCCTGCACAAATGGCTGCTGGCGCCGATCGGCACCGGCTTCCTCTACGTGCGCCGCGAGAACATCGCCTCGCTGTGGCCGCTGCAGCCCGCCGCCGAGCCGCAGACCGACAACATCCGGAAGTTCGAGGAGATCGGCACGCATCCGGCTGCGAACCACAACGCAATCGCCGAAGCCTTGGGGTTCCACGAAGGCATCGGCGCGGACAGGAAGGCCGCGCGGCTTCGATACCTGCGCGATCGCTGGGCGAAGCGGCTGGCTGCCAGCGCGAAGTTCCGGATCCACACGAACCTCGTCGATCCAGCGCAGTCGTGCGCGATCGCAAACGTTCAGGTGCTCGGTATACCGACCGCCAAAGTGGTGACGAGGCTGTGGGACCGCTGGCGGATTATCGCGACGCCGATCGCGCACGCCGAGTTCGAAGGGCTGCGGGTGACGCCGAACGTCTACACGACGCTCGACGAGGTCGACACCTTTACCGGTGCGATGGAGGAGATTGCGGCGAAAGGCGCCGACTAGGCGGCGCCCGGATCAGGGGATCGTGCGGTCGACCGAAAGCGGGACGCGAAGCACCCTGCGAAAGTGCTGACGTTAAGCCGCGGACGCGCCGCCGGACCATTCCGGCGAAACCTCCAGCGCCCCGCCTCCGGTCCACCGCACGATCGCTGCGTGCGGTGGACCGAATCTCTCTAGGTCAGGACCTTGATGACGACGCGCCGATTCTGCGCGCGTCCGGCCTTGGTGTTGTTCGGCGCGATCGGCTTCTCTTCGCCGAAGCTGATCACGTTGATCTTGTGGAGCGGCACCTGGTGCTGCTCGTAGAGATAGCGCTTCACCGCTTCGGCGCGCTCCAGCCCGAGCTTGTAGTTCAGGTCCTTGGCGCCCGCGTTGTCGGTGTGTCCTTCGATTTCGATATACGCGCCGTTCGGCTCGGCCTTCAGCTTTTGCACCAGCGCGTCGATGTCGGCCTTCGCGTCGTCAGGCATCGCCGCCTTGCCGAACTTGAAGCCGCTCTTGTCCTCGCTCAGCGTCACTTCGTACACGATACGCTTCGACGCCTTCTCGATCGCGTCGGCGCGCACGTTCACGGCATCAGCGGCTGCGCGCGCTTCGTCGGCGCGGCGACCGGCTGCATCGGCCCGCTGGCCTGCGGCCTGGGCCTTCTGATCGACCTCGCCAATGCGTCCTTCATTGGCGCGTGTACGCTCCTGGTTCTCTTCGACCGATTTCGAGAGCGTTTCGACTTTCGAGTTCACTTCCCCGACCTGCGTCTTCACCATCTTCTTCGTCGCGCAGGCGGTGGTGCCGCCGAGCGCGAGCGCGAGGATTGGTGCTGCAACCACGAGCTTCTTCATCTTTGCCTCCGACGTTGTGCCATTGTTCGTAATTTCTCTATCTGTATTCCTGGGAGATCGCATCATCCAAGCCGGTGTTCCCTGCCGTGTACCCGGAGCGGGCGCGGACCGTGAGGCCGCGATCGCGGGCGCGAACTTCGACGGGCTTCCAGCCCGCCCCGCCCGACGCTTCGAACGCGAGCAGATACTGGTGCCGCAGCTCGTCGACGATCTGCCGCGCCGCAACGCTCGCGTGTGCCGGTGCACTCGCGGTGAACATCTCGCCACCAGTCGAGCGCGCCAGGTTCGGCAGCGGTCCGGCGACGTCGTCGTGCGCGGTGCCTCCCGCGCGCGGATCGTCGATCGTCGCCATCACCGCAATCACGTAGACAGGAATGTCGATGCTGCTTGCGATCTCGCTCACCTGCTCGGACGTGAGCCGGCTGCGCGTGTCGATCCCGTCGGTGAGCAGCACGACCGCGCTCCGCTGTGGCATCCGGCCGCCGCCCGGGCCCTGGGCCGCAATCGCCTTCGCCGTGGCTGCGACCGCGTCGTAGATCGACGTCTGGCCGTACGGACGATCGATGCGATCGAGAGCCGAGATCAACGACGCGACGTCCGAGGTGAACGACGACACGCGATCGAGGCCGGTGTCGAATGCGAACACTGCCGCTTCGTCACCCCGCTTGAGCGCGCTCAGAATCACGCGCGCGGTTTGCTGCGCGTCGACCGCCTTCGTGCCCACCCGCATGCTTCCGCTGATGTCGAAGAGGAGCGCCAGCTTGACCGGTCCGTCGGCCTGCGCCTGAAAATCGAGAATCGGCCGGGGCTGGCCGCCCTCGGCGACGATGAAGTCCTTGGTTGTGAGATTGGAGACGAACCGCCCTTTCCGATCCCGGACGACGGCGCTGACGGAGACGACGTCGACCGAGGATCGGAACGTAGCGGCCGGCCTATCTTGAGCGGACGCGGCCCGCACTACGCCTGGCGCTGGGAGGAGAAACAGCGCCACGACGAGTGAGTTCGCGAGCATACGCCCGTTCATGTCGCGGCATACTCCAATTCCCTTGCCAGCAAGTTAAGTCATGTATTTGTAGATGTTTGCGGCGACACGCCTGGTCGAAAAACACCGAGATATCGTAAATATCGAGTAAAAATTACGCGATC
>Ga0075434_100000249_pt1 | contig 37720 bp, 34 predicted proteins | sample RhiMethybrSRZTD3_FD_75298 | JGI IMG/M metagenome (GOLD analysis project Ga0075434, IMG submission 75298) | Populus rhizosphere microbial communities from Tennessee, USA - Rhizosphere MetaG P. TD hybrid SRZTD3 | ecosystem: Host-associated > Plants > Roots > Rhizosphere > Soil | place: USA...
ATCCCGCGCGGGCGCTTCACCGTGGTCACCGGCGTGTCGGGGTCGGGCAAGTCGACGCTCGCGTTCGACATCCTGTTCAACGAGGGGCAGCGCCGCTACCTCGAGTCGCTCAACGCGTACGCGCGCCAGTTCGTGCAGGCTGCGTCGCGCCCCGACGTCGACGCGATCTTCGGCATCCCGCCCACCGTGGCGATCGAGCAGCGCACCAGCCGCGGCGGGCGCAAGTCGACCGTGGGCACGCTGACCGAGGTGCACCATTTCCTGCGCCTGCTGTTCGTCAAGCTCGGCGTGCAGTATTGCCCCGACTGCGAGGTGCCGATCGAGCCGCAGAGCGAGCAGGCGATCGCCGCGCGCCTGATGAAGGAGTATCGCGGCCAGACCGTGACCCTGCTCGCGCCCCTGGTGGTCAACCGCAAGGGCGTCTACACCGACCTCGCCAAGTGGGCGGCGTCGAAGGGCTACCGCCAGTTGCGCGTCGACGGGAAATCGCTGCCGACGCGGCCCTTTCCGCGCATCGATCGCTTCAAGGAGCACACGATCGAGCTGCCGGTCGCTGCGCTTTCAATCAGCCCCAAGCAAGAGAATGAACTCCGCAAGGCCCTCGCGGCGGCGCTCGAGATGGGCAAGGGCGTGGTTCACGTCCTGGGGCGCGAGCTGCAGGTGTTCTCGACCAAGCGCGCCTGCCGCTCGTGCGGCCGCAGCTTTGCCGAGCTCGACCCGCGGCTTTTCTCCTACAACTCGAAGCACGGCTGGTGCGCCGCGTGCTACGGCACCGGGCTCGCCATCGACGAGGTGCAGTGGGAGGAGGAGCGCGCCAAGACCGGCGCCGAGGACAACGTGCTCGACTCGTGGATCGAATGGCTCGAGATCGACCAGCCCTGCCCCGAGTGCGAAGGCAAGCGGCTCAACCCCGAGGCGCTGGCGGTGCTCTGGCGCGGCAAGACCATCGCCGACTATGGGCAGCAGCCGATCTCCCATCTCAAGGGACTGTTTGCGTCCATCGAGCTGAAGGGCCGGGAGGGCGAAATCGCCCGGGACCTCACCGCCGAGCTACGCTCGCGCCTCGGCTTCCTCGAGGAGGTGGGCCTCGGGTACCTGACGCTCGACCGCTCCGCGCCGACGCTGTCGGGCGGCGAAGCGCAGCGCATCCGGCTCGCCGCCCAGCTCGGATCAAACCTGCGCGGCGTGTGCTACATCCTCGATGAGCCGACGATCGGCCTGCACCACCGCGACAACCGCATCCTGCTCGACGTGCTGGAGAAGCTCGAGGCGAAGGGCAACTCGCTCGTGGTGGTCGAGCACGACGAGGACACGATCCGGCGCGCGCACCACGTCATCGACCTCGGGCCTGGCGCCGGTAAGCTCGGCGGGCGGGTGATCGCGCAAGGCCACGCCGACGACCTCGCCGCGCATCCCGACTCGGTCACCGGCCGCTTCCTGAGGGAGCCGCTGAAGCATCCGCTGCACCCGCGCCGTGGTCCTGCAAAGGAACAGCTGGAGATAAAGCAGGCCAGGCTCCACAACCTGAAGAAGATCGACGTCTCTTTCCCGCTCGGCCGCCTGGTCGCGGTCACCGGCGTGTCGGGCTCGGGCAAGTCGACGCTCGCGCGCGATGTGCTCTACGAATCGCTGGTCAACAAGCAGCCCGTGGGCTGCAAGTCGCTCAAGGGCCAGAAGGCGATCGAGCGGGTGCTGGAAGTCGACCAGACGCCGATCGGCAAGACGCCGCGCTCCTGCCCCGCCACGTACGTGGGATTCTGGGACCAGATCCGGCGCCTGTTCGCCGATACCACCGAGGCGCGCGTGCGCGGCTGGACCGCGAGCCGCTTCTCGTTCAACACCCGCGGCGGGCGCTGCGAGGAGTGCGAGGGCCAGGGCCTGAAGAAGATCGCGATGTCGTTCCTGCCGGACGTGCGCGTCACCTGCGAGGCCTGCGGCGGCGCGCGCTTCAACGCCGACACGCTGGGCGTCAAGCTGCGCGGCAAGAGCGTCGGCGAGGTGCTGGCGATGAACGTCGACGAGGCGCTCGGCTTCTTCGCCGCGCACCCGTCGATCGAGCGCTGCCTGCGCCTGCTGCAGGACGTGGGCCTCGGCTACCTCACGCTCGGCCAGCAGAGCCCGACCCTCTCCGGCGGCGAAGCGCAGCGGCTCAAGCTCGTCACCGAGCTGTCGAAATCGAGTTCGATAAAGACCCTATACGTGCTCGACGAACCCACGGTCGGCCTGCACATGGCCGACGTCGAGAAGCTGATCCACGTGCTGCACCGGCTGGTCGACGCCGGCCACACGGTGCTGGTCATCGAGCACAACCTCGACGTCATCGCCGAAGCCGACTGGATCGTCGACCTCGGGCCGGAGGGCGGCGACGGCGGCGGGCGCGTCGTGTACCAGGGCCCGCCCGAGAAAGCGCGCGGCGCGCGCAGCCACACGTGCACGGCGCTCGCGGAATTTCTCGCCCGGCGGGGCTGATCCTGATGGGGGTCGCCCCGGTGCTCTGGAGCACCGCGGGCGTGGTCACGCGTCACGTCGAGAGCGCGGCGCCCTTCGAGCTCGTGTTCTGGCGCAGCCTGTTCGCCTTCCTGTGCGTCGGCGTCGTCCTGCGCAGGAATCCGTTCGGCGGCGGCTGGCCGCTGCTTTTGTCCGGCGCGATGTGGGGCGTGATGTTCACCACCTTCATGCTCGCCCTCAGCCTCACCTCGACCGCCAATACGCTGGTGGTGATGAGCCTCAGCCCGCTGCTGACCACGCTCCTCTCATCCCTGTTTTTGAAGGACCCCATCGGGCCAAGCACGTGGGCTGCGGCCGGCGCCGCGGCGCTCGGCATCGGCTGGATGTTCGGCTCGGACCTTTCGGCGCACGGCGCGCGTGATTTCGCGGGGATGGCGATCGCCCTCACCGTGCCCTTCGCCGCCGCGATCAACGTGGTCACGCTGCGCGCGGCGGGCGCGCGGGTCGATCTCCTGCCGGCGGTGATGCTCGGCGGTGCGGTCTCCTGCCTGGTCGCCCTGCCGCTCGCGCTCCCGTTTCAGGCGAGCGCGCGCGACCTGGGCCTGCTCGCGTTCCTCGGCGTATTCCAGCTCGCGCTGCCGTGCCTGCTGCTGGTGCTCGCCAGCCGCGCGCTGCTCGCGCCCGAGATCGCGCTCCTCGGCCTGCTCGAGGTCGTGCTCGGCCCGCTGTGGGCATGGCTCGGCGCGGGCGAGGTTCCCGCGCGCGCCACGCTCGCCGGCGGCGCCATCGTGCTCGCCGCGCTGGCGTTGAACGAGCTCAGCGTAGCTCTTTCGCTGCGTCGTCGATGAAGCGCGGATAGCCCGCGCAGAACGGCTCGCGCTCGTCCTGCGGCGCGGCGTCGAACTCCCTGGCGAAGCGCTCGCGCACGGCGGCCAGCTCCTTGCGCGTCGTGGCCTCGGTGCGCGAAGCATCCTGGCGCATGAAGAAGCGCACCACGTCGACCTTGGCGAACGGCGAGGCGGCGAACGCCGCGGCGTTGTTGTTCCGGTAGGCGGGAAAGCGTTCCTCGCACACCGCCTTGTAGTCGGAGAAGCGCAGCGCCCACATCTCGAGCGCGTCCTCGGCGCGCGCCGAGCGCACGAGCTCGATGACCGCTGCCGTGTCGGCCGGCGCGTTGCTGGTGGCCTGGAAGCGGATCACCGCGGGCCCGCGCTGCGCGTAGCCGACGGTCAGGTACTTGTACGGCTCGCCGGGACGCGGGTCCTCGAGGGTGGTATAGGTCACGTCGCCCTCACGCAGCGCCCGGAACGTCTTTTCCGTCGCATCGGGCAGATAGGGCTTGACGATGCCCTCCAGCTCCTGCTCGCGCTGGTCTTCGGAGAGCGTGATGTCGCGCGCTCGGACCTGAACCTCGCATTCGTAGCGCCGGCTCTCGCACTTGATCCGCGGCCCGGCGGTGGAGTCCGGCACGGCGAAGATGACCTCGAGGCTCCTGGGCACGGTCCAGGTGATGCGGCCGATCCCGTAGCTGTAGAAGCGCGTCTCCTGCGTGCCCGACAGCGACTGCGCCTCGGCGAGCGTGGTCACTGACAACGTTCCCGCCAGCGCGCCGAGAATGGCAATTCCTTTCACTTCACTTCCAATCGAAAGCTGAAGCCGCGCGCGGTGCGGTGCACGATGCGCGGCTTGGCCACCGGCGCGGGAAGGTTGCCGAAGGCCAGCGCATAGCCAGTACCGGCCGCAGTGCCGCTATCCTCGCCGCCCCACTTCCCGCCGTCGTAGTGGCGGATGACCCCGCCCGAACCGCACTGCGGCCGCTCGCCTTCCGGCTCGAACGCCCAGTAGAAGTTCGCCTGCGCCGACTTCGCCGTCAGCACCGACAGCCAGTAGTCGCCCGCGGCAAGATTCAGGTCCTTCGGCCGTGCCTCGAAGATGCTGGTGCGCTGGAAGCTCCACTTCCCGGTGGCGCGGGCGCTCGCCTCGATTTCGAATTCCCGCGACATCGCGCCGGGCACGCCGTCGGCGTCCGTGAATATGCGCACGAGGAACGTCTGCTTGTCGCCGCCGCTGCCGGCGATGCCCGACCAGGCGAGCGCGGTCACCGAAGAGTCGCGGCTCAGGCTGAACAGCGACGCCGGCTGCGAGCCGCCGACCTTGCTTTCGATGCTGGTTCCCCGGCCGCTCGCGAAGTCCTCCAGCTGGTTCGCCACCACGCGTGAGTCGCCGCCGCGCGCTCTGGCGGGGCACGACGTTTCACCGGCCGGGGCGCGGGCCTCGGGCTTGGCTTCAACCGCAGCGACCTGCACCTTGTCCGGCTCGAAGAAGGCCTGGACCGCCGAGCCCTCGTATCCGCCTTTCTTGCGATAGAACGCCCGGCTGGCATCGACCGCAAGCACGCCGCCGACAATCGCGGCCGCGCCCTGCGCGCTCTGGCAGCGGTATTTCGGCGAGAGCTCGTTCGGATAATCGAAGCCGAAATAGCGATAGACCTCGCCGCTTTCGCTCGCAACCTGCAGCCGGTCTCCGCGCACCGTGGTCGACACCGGGATCGTGATGCCGCGCACCTGGATCTCGCCGCGCAGGCGCTCGAGCGGCTCATCGGCGGCCAGCCGGTGCTTGCTGAGCGGCACATCGGCGATCTCGAGCGCGAGGCACACCGGCTTCGTCTGCGGTCGCGCCTGCGCCAGGCTTTCGTGGACGCTGCCGAGGAAGACACCGCCCGAAACCTGGGGCGCTTCGCCCGACTCGCTCACGCAGTTGCGATCGCCCCCCGGCGCCAGGTAGTAGCGGCGATAGCGCTTTCCCGACCATCCCGAAGTGTTGAGGCCACCGGCGTTGGAATACCCTTTGTCCCAGCCGTCGGGGAGCATTTCGAACTCGACGTACGAAAAGCGCTTCTGCGCAAGCAGGGCGTGCGCCATTTTTGCGAACGTGCCGCCGGGAACGGCGCTGTAGATCGGATGCGGCGGGTACTTGCCGGTGTCGACGACGGTCATGCCGTCGCCGCTGTTGCCCCTCTCCAGGGCAGCGACGCGCTGGAAGCGCTTGTTCGTCAGCCGGTCGTAGTTCGCGGTGATGAGGAAGCCCTCGACCTCGAGGGGCCGTGTCGCCGTCGCGCTGGCTGCACCCGCAATTTCGCGGCAAGTCGCGGCAAGCCATGCCTCTTTGTTCGCCTGGTACTCGGCCCACACCCCGCGGATCGAGGAATAGGCGTAGGGAGATACCGCATGCAGGAAGAGATAGGCCGCAGGCACGATCTTCCGCAGCCTGGTGCCCGGCAGCAGGCGCCACATCAGGGCGGCGAGCCCGGCGCCGAGCGCGATCCACAGAGCGAGCTTGACCGACGCCGGCAGCAGCACCCACTGCATCACCAGCGTGCTCACCACGACCTCCTTTTGACGTGCCTATCGCGCCGGCGCGCCATAGGGGGATAGCACGAGACCGAACGGCCTAAACACGGGGGAGGCTGTGGTCATGAGCACGTTAACCAATTGTCCGGTATAATTCTTTTCCAAGCTCTCTGTAACGCATATATCCGGTTAGCGTTTCAGTCGTTTAAGCGGTCCATCCTGGACTGCTCAATAACAAGCTAAATACGCATCTGCCTGAACCGGTCGAAGGGGCCACCCTTCCCAGGCCGAGTGCAGGAGAAATCCAATTAGTACGTCGTTCGATTCACTCGGCCTCAAGGCCGAGCTGCTGCGCGCAGTCGCAGAGCAGGGCTATACCCACCCCACCCCCATCCAGGCGCAAGCCATCCCCGTAGTGCTCGCGGGCAGGGACCTGCTAGGCGCTGCGCAGACCGGCACCGGCAAGACCGCCGGCTTCACGCTCCCGCTCTTGCAGATCCTGAGCGCGAAGGCCAACGCGAGCCACTCGCCCGCGCGCCATCCGATTCGCGCGCTGGTGATCACGCCGACGCGCGAGCTTTGCGCGCAGGTCGAGGAAAGCATCCGCACCTACGGCAAGCACATCCCGCTCAAGTCCATCACGGTCTACGGCGGGGTCGGCATCCAACCGCAGATCGATGCGCTGCGCCGCGGGGTCGACATCCTCGTGGCGACGCCGGGCAGGCTGCTCGACCACGTGCAGCAGAAGACGGTAGACCTGCGCCAGGTCGAGATCCTCGTCCTGGACGAGGCCGACCGCATGCTCGACATGGGCTTCATCCACGACATCCGCCGCATCCTCGCGCTGCTGCCCACGCAGCGGCAGAACCTGCTCTTCTCGGCGACCTTCCCGGAGGAGATCCGCAAGCTCGCCGGCTCGTTCATGAAGGACCCGGTCACGGTCGAGGTGGCGCGGCGCAATACGCCCGCCGAGCTCGTCGCGCAGGTCCAGCACCCGGTCGATTCCGGCCGCAAGCGCGAGCTCCTGGCGCACCTGGTGAAGTCGAACGACTGGAAGCAGGTGCTCGTCTTCTGCAAGACCAAGCACGGCGCCAACCGCCTCGCGCAGCAGCTCTCGCGCGAGGGCGTCAATGCCGACGCAATCCACGGCAACAAGAGCCAGAACCAGCGCGAGCGCGCGCTCGCCCAATTCAAGGAGGGCAAGGTGCGGGTCCTGGTCGCGACCGACATCGCCGCGCGCGGGCTCGACATCGAGGCGCTGCCGCACGTCGTCAACTACGACCTGCCGCACGTCGCCGAGGACTATGTGCACCGCATCGGCCGCACCGGCCGCGCAGGCATCGAAGGCGAGGCGGTCTCGCTGGTCGGCGCGGAGGACCGCCCGCTGATGGCGGCGATCGAGCGGCTGATCAACCGCAAGGTGGAAAGCCGCGCCGTCGCCGGCTTCGAGGCCGGCAGCGCGCCGGCACATCGTGCCCCGGAGCGCCGCCCTCAGGAGCAGCGGCGCCACGGGCGTGCGCAGCAACCGCAGCAGCCGCGCCGGCCCCAGCACCCGCAGGCGCAGCGCCGCGCGCCGCAGCAGGCCCGCCCCGATTCGTCGGCCTACGAAGACCAGATCCGCGAGGCGCGCGAGCGCATGCGCGAGGAAGGCGAGCCGATGCCGGCGCAACAGCCGCGCGGCAATGCAAATAATGGAAGTAACGGAGGTAATGGCGGCAACGGCGAGCGCCGGCGGCGCCGCGGCGGTCGCGGGCGCGGCGGCAACGCCGGTGGCTATCGCTCCCCGTCGCGCTCGTCGCGCGACCAGCAATGGGATCCGCGCCGCTCGGAGCCGCGCGAGCCCGCCTATGCGCAGCAACCCAGGCCCAATCCCTCGCGCCCGGCGCCGGTGGTGCAGGTCAAGCAGCGCCGCAGCTTCTCCGGCTTCGTGGGCGCCCTGCTCGGCCGCAAGCGCGAAGGCGAGGAGTGACAGCGGCACGGGCCTTGCACTCGTCACGCTTATCCGACCAAGGAGGCGTGCATATGACGAGGAAGCAGCTAAGGGGTTATCAGGACAGGGCGATGCAGGGTCTTCAGTCCGCGCAAGAGCGTGCGACCGACGGCATGAGAACTCTTTACACGACCGCGCTGGATTACCCGAAGACCACGGCCGCGTTCGTGCTGGGTGCCGCAGTCGCCGGCGGCGTCATCTGGGCGCTGCAGCGCTACGGCTACCGCAAGATCCGCCAGAAGATCCTGCGCGGCAACGGCGAGGCGCGCAGAAGCCGCGCGCGGCGCGAAGCCGTCACCCAGTAGCGCCTTCGAGCATCGTGTCGGCGAGTAGCCGGTAGGCCGCTCGCCACGCGTCCCTCACCTCGTCGCCGAACACGTCGATCAGGACGTGCTCCAGCGCGAAGAGCAGCGCGCCGCGCCATGTTCGCGGCCGCGACGCTCAGCATCGCGGTGAGGCTGCGTCCCTGCTCGACCATGTCCTCGCTGAACAGGCGCCTGAGCGCCGGGTCCACGCTGAAGAGCTTGCCGTAAAAGAGCTCGGCGAACGTGTCGCCCACCGGCAGGACGACGAGCCACGTGGAGCGGACGATCGAGGCTTGCTCCGGCGTCATGCCGTCGCATTGGCAACTCCCATGCCATGCGTTTCGCGGGGAAAACGGCGCTCATCGGCAGGAAAACGCACCGCCGCGGAGCGTCGGCGGCGCATGATGCACCTTAGAATCGCGCGATGCGAGAGCCCCAGCCGAAGACGATTTACCTGAAGGATTACGCGCCGCCCGCGTTCCGCGTCGAGGCCGTCGAGCTCGACATCGACATCCGCGAAGACCACGCGCTGGTGCGCGCGAAGCTCGAGCTGCGCCGCAACGCGCCCGGGCCGCTGGTGCTCGACGGCGACGAGCTCGAGCTGGTCTCGATCTCGGTCAAGGACTACGAGCTCACCCCCGAGAAGCTGACCATCGCCAATCCCCCCGATGCGTTCGCCCTGGAGACGGTGACGCGCATCGTGCCGCAGAAGAACACCAAGCTCGAAGGCCTCTACGCCACGAAGCACGGCTTCGTCACGCAGTGCGAGGCCGAGGGCTTCCGCCGCATCACCTGGTTCATCGACCGGCCGGACGTGATGGCGAGGTACACCACCACCGTGCGGGCGAAATACCCGGTCCTGCTCTCGAACGGCAACCTCGTCGCGTCCGGGCCGGGCTGGGCGAAGTTCCACGACCCGTTCCCCAAGCCTTCGTATCTCTTCGCCTGCGTCGCGGCGAAGCTGGAGGTGCTCGAGGACGCCTACAAGGGAAAGAAGCTGTTCGTCTACGTCGAGCCCGGCAAGCTCGACCAGGCTGGCTGGGCGATGGACTGCCTCAAGCGCGCGATCGCCTGGGACGAGAAGCGCTTCGGGCTCGCGCTCGATCTCGACGAATACAAGATCGTCGCGGTGGGCGACTTCAATTCCGGGGCGATGGAGAACAAGGGCCTCAACATCTTCAACACCAAGTACGTGCTGGCGCGTGCCGACACCGCCACCGACGTCGACTACCTGAACATCGACCGGGTGGTCGCCCACGAGTACTGCCACAACTGGACCGGCAACCGCGTCACCTGCCGCGACTGGTTCCAGCTCTCGCTGAAAGAGGGCCTGACCGTGTTCCGCGACCAGGAGTACGGCGCCGACACCTACTCGCGCGCCATGACGCGCATCCAGGAGGTGCGCGGCCTGCGCGCGGCGCAGTTCCCCGAGGACGCCGGGCCGATGAAGCACCCGGTCCGCCCGCAGTCGTACATGGAGATCCGCAACTTCTACACCATGACGGTGTACGAGAAGGGCGCGGAAGTCGTGCGCATGCAGCACGCGCTGCTCGGCGAGGACAAGTTCCAGGCCGGGATGCGCCTGTACTTCAAGCGCCACGACGGACAGGCGGTGACCTGCGACGACTTCGTGCAGGCGATGCAGGACGCGTCCGGCATCGATCTGTCGCAGTTCCGCCGCTGGTACGACGTGGCGGGTACTCCGGTCCTGGATTGCTCCGGCTCGTATGAGAACGGCACCTTCACGCTGAACGTGAAGCAATCGATGAATCCGCCGTTCCACATCCCGTTCGCCGTCAAGATCGGCGCGCAGGAGCAGCTGCTGTCCCTGAAGAAGGCCGAGGGGCGCTTCACCTTCGGCGGCCTCGAGGCGAAACCGGTGCCCTCGCTCCTGCGCGGCTTCTCGGCGCCGGTGATCCTGAAATACCCGTACACCGAGGACGAGCTGCTGCACCTGCTCGCGAACGACGACGATCCGTTCAATCGATGGGAAGCCGGCCAGCGCCTCGCGGCTTCGACGATCCTGGAAAAGAAGGGACAACCTTCGCCGGCGTTCGTCGAGGCGATGGGCCGCGTGCTGCGCGAGCCCGACCCGATGTTCGCCGCCGAAGTGCTTTCGCTGCCCTCGGAGACGTTCCTCGCCGAACAGATGGCGGTGGTCGACCCCGAGGTTCTGCACGAATCGCGGAACCGGCTGCGGCGCACGCTCGCGTCATCTCTGGAGCAACAGCTACTCGACACCTACCGGAAAACAAAGGCAGAAGGCGCCTATTCGCCCGATCCCGCCTCGATCGGCCGGCGCGCGCTGCGCAACCTGTGCCTGGGCTACCTCTGCGAGCTCGGCCTGCCGGCGCTGGCCCACGAGCAGTTCAAGGCCGCCGACAACATGACCGACAGCATGGCGGCGCTCGGCTGCCTCGCCAACCTCGACTGTCCCGAGCGCCAGGGCGCGCTCGACGCGTTCTACGCCAGGTGGAAGGACGAGCCACTGGTGCTCGACAAGTGGCTCGCGGTGCAGGCCGGCTCGCGGCTGCCCGACACGATGGCCAACGTGAAGAAGCTGCTCGGCCATCGCGCGTTCGACCTCAAGGTGCCGAACAAGGTCTACGCGCTTATCCGCACGTTCAGCGCCAACCACGTGCGCTTCCACGCCGCCGACGGCGCGGGCTACGACTTCCTCGCCGAACAGGTGATCGCGCTCAACGCGATCAACCCGCAGGTCGCGGCGCGGATGGCGCGCGCCTACGACCGCTGGACGCGCTTCGACGAGAGGCGCAAGGCCGGGGCGAAAGCCGCGCTCGAGCGCATCCGGGACACGCAGGGCCTGACCAAGGACGTGGCCGAGATCGTCACCAAGGCCCTGGCAGCATAGCGAGCGGGGGGTTTTCGTCGCACAATCGCGCTCCATGACCCTGCTCGTGGTGGCGACCGCGGTTTTCATCCTCACGCACATGGTGACCAGCACGCCGCTCCGCGCGAGGCTGGTCGGCTCGATGGGCGAAGGACCTTACCGCGGCCTTTACTCGCTCGCGGCGTTCGCGACGCTCGGGCTGATGATCTGGGCCTATGTCCGCACCCCGCCCGAGCCGCTGTGGGAAGGGATGCGCAGCGTGCCGCTGATCGTCATGCCCGTCGCACTGATCCTCATCGCCGGCGGCTTCGGCCGCAATCCGACCATGGTCGGCGCCGAGCGGCTGCTGCAGGACAGCGATCCGGCGCGCGGCGTGATCCGCATCACGCGCCATCCGATCATGTGGGGCATCATGCTCTGGGCGGCGGCGCACATCCTGGCGCGCGGCGAGCTGAAGGCGCTCGTGTTCTTCGGCGGCTTCGTGCTGCTCGCGGCGCTCGGCACCGTCTTGATGGACAGACGAAAAAAAGCCAACCCGGACTGGAGCCATTTTGCAGCCGCCACCTCGAACGTGCCGTTCGTCGCCATCGCTCAGGGACGCAACCGCATCGACTGGCGCGAGATCGGCTGGCAGCGGCCGCTGATCGGCCTCGTGCTCTTCGGCGCCCTGCTACTCGCTCACCCGTGGCTCTTCGGGGTGCCCGCCGCGTAGCGTTCGCGCAGCTTCGCCTTCCAGAACTTGCCGGTCGAGGTGCGAGGAATCTCCGCAACGAATTCGTAGGCGTCCGGCAGCTGCCATTTCGCGAACTTCCTGGCCAGTGCCTCGTTCAGCTCCGCAGGCGTGGCCGTTTTCCCCGGCTTGAGCACCACGCACGCGAGCGGCCGCTCGCCCCACTTCGCGTGAGCCACGGCGATCACCGCGGCTTCGAGCACCGCGGGGTGCGCCATGATCGCGTTCTCGAGGTCGACCGAGCTGATCCACTCGCCGCCCGACTTGATCAGGTCCTTGGTGCGATCGGTGATGCGCACGTAGCCGTGCGCGTCGACTGAAGCGACGTCGCCGGTGCGCAGCCAGCCGTCCTCGCTGAAGCGATCTCGCGCATCGACTGCGTGATACGCGCCGGTGATGAACGGGCCGTGCACCTGCACCTCGCCCACCGTCTTGCCGTCCCACGGGGCGATGCCCTCCTCGCCGACGATGCGCAGGTCCACGAGCGGGATCGGCACGCCGCCGGTCGCCTTGCGCCGGAACACCTCGTCCTCGTCCCGGCCATCGATCTCGGGCTTGACGTAGGCGATGGTCGCCACCGGCGAGGTCTCGGTCATCCCCCATCCCTGGTCGACCCGCACGCCGTGCTTCGCATACGCGCGGATCAGCGACTCGGGCACCGCCGCTCCGCCGACCAGCGTGCGCAGGTTGGGCGGGAACTTCCAGCGGCCGGGCTTGGCCTCCATCGCCTGCAGCATCCCGAGCCAGATCGTCGGCACGCCGAACGCCATGGTCGGCTGCTCGGCCTGGAAGAGGTCGAGCAGGTCCTCGGGATGCAGGTGCGGCCCCGGGAAGACCAGCTTCGCGCCCAGCGCCACCGCGCCGTAGGGCACGCCCCAGCTGTTGGCGTGGAACATCGGCGTCACCGGCAGCACCACGTCGTGCGCCGAGAGCCCCCAGTTGTCCGGCAGCGCCGCCGACAGCGTGTGCAGCACGGTCGAGCGGTGCGAATACACCACGCCCTTCGGCCGGCCGGTGGTGCCGCTCGTGTAGCACATCGCGATGGGATCGTTTTCGTCGTGCTTCGCATATTCGAAGCTCTCCGCACGGCCGAGCAGCGATTCATAGTCCTCGAAGCCGCGCTCCACGGCGGCGCCTGAGAACGGAAAGACGATGACGCGCTCGAACTTGTGCTTCGCCTCGAACTGCCGGTAGAGCGGGAGCAGGATGTCGTCGACGACGAGGAAGCGGTCCTTCGCATGGCCGGCGATCCAGCCGATCTCGTCGGGCGAAAGGCGCAGGTTGAGGGTGTGCATCACGCCGCCCGCGGCGGGAATGCCGAAGTAGCACTCGAGGTGCGCGTGGTGGTTCCAGCAGAGCGTCGCCACGCGCTCGCCCTTCTTCAGCCCGAGCCGCAGCAGCGCGGCGGCGAGCGCGCGCGAGCGGCGGTAGAAGTCGCCGAAGGTGCCGCGCCGCAGGCTCTTGTCGGGCAGGCGCGAGACGATCTCGGTGCGCGGGAAGAGCGTGCCCGCGCGCTCGAGGAAATGGTTGAGCGACAACGGCACGTCCATCATCGTCGTCTGCATCGTTCCTCCTCACTCCTTCTTCAGCGCGCGCAGCGTCATGCGGTCGACCAGGCGCGGCGCGAGCAGCTTGAGCCACAGCCCCAGCTTGCCGCGCGTCGTCATCACCCGCTCGCGCTGGCGCGTTCGCATCGCCTCGACGATCTGCCGCGCGCATTCCGCCACCGGCATCGCGTTGCGCTCATCCAGCCCGCTCCTGCCCGCGGGCTTGCCGTCGGGGCCATAGCCGTGGAGCCGGATGTCGGTCGCGACCACGCCGGGGAACACCACCGTGACGTCGACCCCGCTCCCCAGCAGCTCGGTGCGCAGCGCCTCGAAGAAGCCGGCCTGGGCGAACTTCGACGGGCTGTAGGCGGTGCGCTGCGGGATGCCATGCTTGCCGGCAAGGCTCGAGACGCCGACGATCAGCCCCCGGCGCGCCCTGAGGTGCGGCAGCGCGTAGCGACTGCACCACACGCTGCCGAAGTGGTTGACCCGCATCATCGCCTCGTACCAGGAGAAGTCCTTCACCTCTTCGAAGCGGGCATGGCCCGACACGCCGGCGTTGTTCACCAGCACGTCGATGCCGCCGAAGCGCGCTACCGCCTGCTCGACAAGTGCCCGGCAATCAGCCTCGACGCCCACGTCGCAACGCACTACCAGGGTCTCTGCTCCTTTGCACTGGCGTGCAACCGCTTCCAGCTTGTCCACGCTGCGCGCCGCAAGCACCAGCGCCACGCCAGGCCCTGCAAGCTGCCGCGCGAGCTCGGCGCCAATGCCGTCCGATGCCCCGGTGATGACGATGACCTTCATCGCACGAGCTTGGCCTTCACGCGCGCGTCGAACTTCTCCACGTTGACCACGACGCGCTCGTGCGTGCCGTCGCCGATCAGCTCACGCTCGTCGTGCGCTTCGACGCGGAAATGGACCGTGCGTTTCTCTACGCGCTCGACGGTGGCGAGGGCCCGGATGCGCATGCCCACCGGCGTGGCGGCAATGTGGCGCACGTTGAGCACGGTGCCGAGGCTCTGGAACCCCGGCGGCAGGAGCTTCTCGATCGCGGCGAGCGCGGCGGCCTCGATCAGGTTGATCATTACCGGCGTGGCGAGCACGTGCACCGCGCCGCTGCCGATGCGCGGAGCGGTGTGCTCCTCGCCCACCAGGAGCTCCGCTTCTCCCTGCAGTCCCGGACGGAGGTCCATGCCGCTATGATTCTTGCATGAAGCCCCGCGTCGTCGTCGTCGGCTGCGGCTTCGGCGGCCTGTGGGCGGCGCGCGCGCTGCACCGCGCGCCGGTCGAGCTCACGGTCGTCGATCGCACCAACCACCACGTGTTCACGCCGCTCCTCTACCAGGTGGCCACTGCCGGGCTCTCGGCGCCGGCGATCTCGGGGCCGATCCGCCACATCCTTGCCGGCCAGGCCAACACCACGGTGCTGCTTGGCGAGGTGCACGCGGTCGATGCGGCGCGCCGCAGCCTGCGTCTGGAGGACGGCGGCGAAATCCCCTACGACTACCTGGTGCTCGCCGCCGGCACGGTCAACCACTACTTCGGCCACGACGGCTGGGCGCCGTTCGCGCCCGGGCTGAAGACGCTCGAAGACGCGCTCGAGATCCGCGCCCGCATCCTGATGGCGTTCGAGCGCGCCGAGCGCGAGGCCGACCCTGCGAGACGCGCGGCATGGCTCACCTTCGTTGTCGTCGGCGGCGGGGCGACCGGGGTCGAGCTTGCCGGCACGCTCGCCGAGATCGCGCGCCACACCCTGCGCGGCGAGTTCCGCCGCATCGATCCGCACAACGCGCGCGTGGTGCTGGTCGAGGGCAGCGAGCGCGTGCTGCCGCCCTACCCGCGCGAGCTCTCCGAGAAGGCGCGCCTGCAGCTCGAGCGCCTCGGCGTCACGGTCTGGCCGGGCAAGCTCGTCACCGGCATCGACGCCGACGGCGTCACGCTCGGCGCCGATCGCATCGCGGCGAAGACCGTGCTCTGGGCGGCGGGCGTCGCCGCCTCGCCGCTCGGCCGCTCGCTCGGCGTGCCGCTCGACCGGCAGGGCCGCGCCAGGGTCGAGCCCGACCTCTCGCTCCCCGGCCATCCCGAGGTCTTCGTCGTCGGCGATCTCGCCGCCGTCGAGGGCGTTCCCGGCATCGCGCCGGCCGCGAAGCAGATGGGGCGGCACGCCGCAATGAACATCAGACTGAGCCTGGGCGGAAAACCGAGAAGGGCGTTTCGCTACCGCGACTACGGTCAGCTCGCCACCATAGGCCGCAACGCCGCCGTGGCGCAGATCGGCCGGCTGCACCTCTCCGGCTACCCGGCGTGGCTCACCTGGCTGGTCGCGCACATCTACTTCCTGATCAACTTCCGCAACCGGCTGGTGGTGCTGATCGACTGGGCCTGGGCGTACTGGACCTACAACCGCTACGCCCGCATCATCATCCGCAACCCCGGCTAAGCCTCCGGCGGCCACAGCCACGCGGCGCCGCGCACGCCGCTCGAGTCGCCGTGCGCATTGCGCACGAGGCGAGTGTCGACGCGGTCGGAGAACACGTGGCGCCGCCATAGCTTCGGCACGTTGTCGTAGAGCCGCGCCACGTTCGACACGCCGCCGCCGAGCACGATCACGTCCGGGTCGAGGATGTTGATCACGCCGGCCAGGGCGCGCGCGAGGCGCTCCTCGTAGAGACCGCCATCCGCGTCGCGCTCGCGCGCCGGGCCGGAAAGATAGGTCTCGATGCAACCCGCGCGTCCGCAATAGCACGCGCGCAGCGGCAAATCACGCGCATCGGGCAAGGGCAGCGGGTTGTGGCCCCATTCGCCGGCAATGGCGTTTATTCCTGGAATGATTTTCTGGTGAACGACGATGCCACCGCCGACGCCGGTGCCGAGGATCACGCCGAACACCACTCTCGCGCCGCGGCCGGCGCCGTCGACCGCCTCCGAAAGCGCGAAGCAGTTGGCGTCGTTGTCGAGGCGCACCTCGCGGCCGAGCGCGCGCTCGAGGTCCTGCTTGAGCGGTCTGCCGATGAGCCAGGTGGAGTTGGCGTTCTTGACCAGGCCCGTGGCCCGCGAGAGCGCCCCCGGAATGCCCACGCCCACGGTCCCGGCGCCGGCCTCGGCGACGAGCGCCGCGATTGCCGCGAGCGTCGCGTCGTAGTCGCCGCGCGGCGTCGGCACGCGCTTGCGGAAAACCTCTGCGCCGCGCGGACCAATGCCGATCGCCTCAATCTTGGTTCCGCCGAGGTCGATGCCGATCCTCATGCGTGGATTATTCCCTAGTGTGTATGGCCCCTTCAGCCCTGCGGGCAGCAACCGCCCGGGCGATAGGCATGCCCGGGGGATTGGCGGAGCCTGACGGCGTGCAGGAGACCGCGCTTCAGACCCCCGCGCTCGCACCCGTACCGATCCGCGAGCGCCCCGTTGCGCCCTCGGAGGTCTCGGTTCGCGTGCTCGACACCGCGGAAGCGTTCGCCGCGCTCGCGCCCGACTGGAACCGCCTGCACGCCGAGACCGCGCTCGCGAGCGTCTTCACCTCCTGGATCTGGCAGTACCAGTGGTGGCAGGTCTACGGCCGCGGCCAGCCACTGCGCCTGCTCGTCGCGTACGAAGGCACCGAGGTGATCGGCATCCTGCCGCTCCACGTGCATACCACCTCCGTGCTCGGCGTGCGCGTGCGGCTGCTGCGGCTCGTCGGCACCGGCGGCGATACCAATCCCGACGACCTCGGGCCGCTGCTCGCGGCGCGCTGCCCCGAGCGGGCCGCCGCCGAGCTGGCGCGCGCCGCGCTCGCGCTGCCCGGCGCCGACCTGCTGCTGCTGACCGACCTGCCTCCGGACAGCCCGCTCGCCGGCGCGGTGCAGCGCGCCGCGAGCGGCGCCGGACGGCCGAGCGTGACCGGGCTTTGCCAGCCGATTGCGTTCGTCCGGCTGCCGCCGACCTGGGACGAGTACCTGAAATCGCTCAGCAGCCACCACCGCTCCGGCATCCGCTACAAGCGGAACAAGCTGGCGAAGGGGCACGGCGCGCGCTTCTTCGTCTGGAACGACGCGGCCAATCTGGACGCGGCCTTCGACCGCCTTGCCGAGCTGCACAACAAGCGCTGGCAGGCGAGCGGCGGCAGCGAGTCGTTCGCGAGCGCGCAATACCTCGAATTCCACCGGCGCGTGATGAAGGCCTGCCTGCCGCGCGGCTGGCTCAGGCTCTACTGCCTCGAGGTCGACGGCGAGCTCGCGGCGATGAGCTACTGCTACCGCTTCCGCAACACGATCTTCTGCATGCAGCAGGGGTTCGATCCCGGCAAGGGCAAGCTGAAGGTCGGCAACGTGCTGTTCTCGCACCTGTTCGAGCACGCCATCGCGGAAGGCAACCAGGCCTTCGACTTCCTGCGCGGCGAGCACGAGTACAAGGAGCAGTTCTCGAGCGACCAGCGCGAGACGCGCTGCGTATGGGTGTTCCGCGGGACGCCGGGGGCGCTCGCCTACCGGCTGCGCTGGGTGTGGCTACCGCTCCTGAAGGCGCGGCTGCAGCGCCGGCCCCCGCCGAAGCTGCGGACGGAATGATTTGACGCAATGGACGGCGAACCGCGCAAGCGGGAGCGCCGCCACGGCCAGCCTTCCAGCCGCGCTGAGCCCGACCGCCACGCGCTGCACCGTGCGCCGGTCCTTCCATACCCTGCCGTAGCTCGTGTTCTCGCGCGAGGTGTTCGAGTCGATCCAGCTCGGCCCGGCGCTCTCGAGGAACTGCCGGACGTTGTCGACCTCGGCGACGATTCCCGGCGAGCAGCTGGCGTAGGTCTCGTCGTAGGCGATCTTGAAGGTGAAGGCGCCCTCGCCGCCGACGAGCATGCAATGGCGCGCGAGCGGGCGGCCGTCGAGATCGAGGCCGGTGATGATCAGCCGGCCGCGCCGATGCGCTTCCGCCAGCACCGCGGGCACGAAGCGCCGGTCGTCCTCGCGGCAGGCGATCGCGCTTCCGGCGGCGCCTTTCCAGCCGCTCGCTTCGAGCGCGATGAACTGCTCGGTCCAGGCACCGATGTCGTCGCCCGGCGCGAGCCGCACCGGCGAGAGCTTGCCCGCGCCGGCGAGCTTCGCCTGCCAGCGGCGAAGGTTGTTCTTCATGTTCGAGTTGAAGCGCGCGCGCGGGTCGCGGCCGCGCACCAGCACTGCGCGCGTATACGCGTCGGTCACGAGCCAGGGCGAACCGGCGCCGCCCGCCGCTTCGGCGAGCGCGCCGTAGAAGAGGCCGCCTGCGGAGCTCCACTCGAATTCGACCAGCGGCGCGACGCCGCTCGCGAGCAACGCTGCCATGCATTTCGCCGCCGACTTGGCGCGCAGCAGCGGCGTGCCGTTCAGCATGTTGCGGTGGCCCCAGGAGCGTGCCGCTCGCACCGGCAGGCGCCAGCGCTTCTCGAGCCGCAGCGGGAAGAGCGCGCCGAGCACCCCGTCATCCCACACCGCGACGCAGCGGAAGCCCTCGCCCGCGCCGTAGGCCTCGAGCGCCGGCAGCAGCATCCAGGGCTCGTAGAACGGATTGGGCTCGGCGGCCTCGGCGGCGAGCGCTTCCCACGCGGGCACGAGGGCGCGCAGCTCGGCTGCGTCCCTGAGCACCTTGACGAGCGTCCCGGTGGCCATCGCGAGAGGGTACAAACGCCCCCTTTACCGGGACGGCGGCGCGGCTGCGCCAAACGGCCCACCCCCCGGCAGCATGGCGTACTCCTGCCCCGATTAGGCTCGCCGGATGATCCCGGTGGTCCTGCTCGGCGGGCTTAGCGTCATGCGCGCACTCGGCATGGCGCGGATCCCGGTGGTGGTTGCTTCGCTCGAGCGCGACACGCCGGCGATGGCCTCGCGCTACTGCAGCGGCATCATCGAGCTGCCGCCCTCCTCGGGGCGCGACGCGATGGTCGAGACCCTGGTCCGCGCCGGCCGCTGGTTTGCCAAGCGGCATGGCGCGCCGATCCCGCTTTTCTACGACAACGACGACCGGCTCGCGCTGGTGCAGGACTACCGCGAGAAGCTCGCGCCGCATTTCGCGCTGATCCTCAACGAGCCGGGGCTCGGCCGCGCGCTGCTCGACAAGGAGCTGTTCCAGGACCTGGGCGAGCGCTGGGCGCTGCCCGTGCCGCGACGCATAGAGTGGGAGCGGCTGGCCGACGAGCCCGGTCCGGTGCTGGTCAAGCCCAGGACGAGGACCGGCTGGGAGAATTCCGCGATCCGCCGGCGGCTTTTCGGCGGCGAAGGCAAGGCGCGCGTGTTCCCTTCCGGACGCGCGGCGCGCGACGACATGCTCGTCGCCCAGCTTGCGGCGCAGCTCGCCTTCCAGGAGTACGTGCCGGGCGGCGATGACGCCATCTGGTCCTATCACGGCTTCGCGACGCCGGGCGGGGAAGTGGTCGCCTCCTTCGTCGGGCGCAAGATCCGCACCTTCCCCGCGCTCACCGGCGACAGCTCCTACCTGCGCCTCGCGCGCGAGGATCGACTGAGCGCGCTGGGACGCGAGATCGCCGCGCGCCTGCGCCTCTCGGGCGTGTTCAAGATGGACTTCAAGCGCAGCCCGGCGGGACGCTACTACCTGCTCGAGATCAACACGCGCTTCAACCTCTGGCACTACCCCGGCGCGATGAACGGCGTAAACCTGCCGAAGGTCGCCTACGATTTCCTGGTTCACCGCAAAACACCCCGACCCGCGATCGCGCGCACGCACTATCGCTACCTTGCGATGCGCTACGACCGGCGCGCCTATCGGGAATTGAAGGCGCAGGGAAAACTTGGGCTCGCGGGCTGGCTCTGGTCGCTTGCCCAGGCACCGAAGGTGTACGAGCTTTTCGCGTGGACTGATCCGGCGCCCTTCGTGCGCTTCTGGCGCGGCCGCTTCGAGCGCCGCTGGCAGCGGCTATGGCACTCTACGGCGTCCTAGGCGACATCCACGGCAACATCGAGGCGCTCGAGGCGGTGTTGGCCGAGCTCGACGCGCGCCGCGCGCACCCGATCCTGTGCGTGGGCGACATCGTCGGCTACAACGCCGACCCCGACCGCTGCGTCGAGCTGCTCGCGCGCCGCGGCGTCGCGGCGATCGCCGGCAACCACGACCTGATCGGCACCGGGCGCCTGGGCTTCGAGCGCTGCGCGAACAACGCGCGCTACTCGCTGCAGCGCACGCGGCGCACGATCTCCGCACGCAGCGCCGCGTGGCTCAACGCGCTGCCGCCCAGCCGCACCGTCGAGAACGGGGCCGTCGCGCTCGTGCACGGCGGCGTGCGCGACGTGCAGCTCTACATGAAGACCGCGCAGCAGATCGCGCGCAACGCCGAGCTGCTGCGCCTGGACTTTCCGGGCGCGCAGGTCTGCTTCTTCGGCCACAGCCACGAGCAGAAGCTCTACGAGGTAGGCGACGAGGGCGTGCGCGAGCTGCCGGGCGCCGGCCTGCACCAGCTCGCCGCCGGGCGAACCTACTTCATCAACGCGGGCTCGGTCGACGCACAGCGCAAGCGCGAGCACCGGCGCGCCGAGTTCGCGCTCTTCGACGGCGAGGCCTGGACGGTCGAGTTCCTGAGCTGCCGCTATGACGCCGCGACCACCGAGGCCAAGGCCGCGGCGGGGGGGTACCGCATCACGGCGCTGCGCGACCGCTTCTACACCTGGCGGCGGAGGCTCTTCCCCGCCTTGTAGGGCAGGATCAGCGGCACTTCGTCCCGGTAGGCCTCGAACTGCGCGCCATGTGCGCGCGCGAGGTCGCGCTCCTCGAGGAACATGCCGATGAAGATGTACGCCGTCGTGGCAATGCTGAAGACGAAGTGCCCCGCGCTCATGCGCGGCGCGGCCCAGAACGCGATCAGGAAGCCGAGCATGATCGGGTGGCGCACGAAGCGGTAGAGCGCCACCGTCCTGAAGGGCACGTGCGTGTACGGCGTGTTGCGCAGCCGCAGCCAGACCTGGCGCAGACCGAAGAGGTCGAAGTGGCTGATCATGAAGGTCGAAGCCAGCACGACCAGCCAGCCGAGCCAGTAGGCGGCCTGGACGGCGATGCGGCCGGCGGGATCGGTCACGTTCCAGAGCGTTCCGCCGATCGGCCGCCACTGCCAGAAGAGCAGCGCGAGCACCATGCTCGAGAGGAGGACGTAAGTGCTGCGCTCGACCGACTCAGGCACGAGGCGCGTCCATGCCCGCTTGAACCCCGGCCGCGCCATCACGCTGTGCTGCACGGCGAATAGACCCAGCAGTGCCAGGTCGACCGCCAGCGCCTCGAGCGCCGAGCCGCCCGCTCCTGAGTCGATGGTCTTCGGCACGGCGACATTGCCGACGAACCCCATCCCATAGAGAAACGCCGCCAGCGAAATCGCATAGCACACGGCGCCGTAACCGGCCGCAATCACACCCATGAAGCCCCCTTGCCGGGAAATAGAATACGCCGCGTGCGGGAATTCGGCAGCTTCGACTACGTGATCGTCGGCGCCGGCAGCGCCGGCTGCCTGCTCGCCAATCGCCTCTCGCGCGACCCCTCGCTCCGGGTCCTGCTCCTCGAAGCGGGGGGGAAAGATGACTACTTCTGGATCCCGATCCCGGTCGGCTACCTCTACACCATCGCCAACCCGCGCACCGACTGGTGCTACAAGACCGAGCCCGACGAATACCTTGCCGGGCGCTCGATCCATTACGCGCGCGGCCGCGTGCTCGGCGGCTGCTCGTCGATCAACGCCATGATCTACATGCGCGGCCAGCGCGACGACTGGGACCACTGGGCCGCGCTCGGCAACCGCGGCTGGGGCTGGGACGAGGTATTACCCCTATTCCGCTCGCTGGAGGACTACGAGAGAGGAGCGACCGACGGCTACGGCGCCGGCGGCGAGGTGCGCGTCGAGGACCCGCGCGTGCGCTGGGACGTGATCGATGCCTTTCGCGAAGCCGCCGCCGAGTGCGGCATCCCCAAGGTCAAGGTCTTCAACAACGGCGACAACTTCGGCTGCGCGTACTTCCAGATGAACCAGAAGCGCGGCCGGCGCTGGAGCGCGACCAACGCCTTCCTGCGCCCGGTGCTCGACCGCCCGAATCTCACCGTGGTCACGGACGCCCACGCGCAGCGCATCAGAATGGAGGGCAGCGTCGCGCGGGGAGTCGAATTTCTGAGAGGCGAGAGGCTCTTCGCCGAAGCGACGCGGGAGACGATCCTCGCCGCGGGCGCCATCGGCTCGCCGCAGCTCTTGCAGATTTCCGGCATCGGCAATGGCGAGCACCTGCAGCGGCTCGGCATTCCGGTGGTCCGCGAGCTGCGGGGCGTGGGCGAGAACCTGCACGACCACCTGCAGATCCGGCTGCAGTACAAGGTGAAGAACGTGAAGACGCTGAACGGGATCGCGAACAGCGTCTTCGGCAAGGCGGCGATGGCGCTCGAGTACTTCATGTTCCGCACCGGGCCGCTGACCATGCCGCCGTCGCAGGCGGGCGCGTTCGCGAGGAGCGACCCGTCGCAGCCGACGCCCAACATCGAGTGGCACGTGCAGCCGCTCTCGCTCGACAAGTTCGGCGACCCGCTGCACAGCTTCCCGGCGATCACGCCGAGCGTGTGCAACCTGCGGCCGAGCTCGCGCGGCTGGGTGCGCGTCAAATCGCCCGATGCGGCGCAATACCCCGAAATAAAGCTCAACTACCTGGCAACGGAAGAAGACCGCAGGGTGGCGGTCGAGGCGATACGCTTCACGCGCCGCATCATGGCGGCGAAAGCGATGGCGAAATACGAGCCCGAGGAATATCGGCCGGGCTCATCCATCGAAAAAGACGATGAATTGGCCAGGGCGGCCGGCGAGCTGGGCACGACCATTTTTCATCCGGTGGGCACTTGCAAGATGGGGCGCGATCCAATGGCCGTGGTGGACGACGAGCTGCGAGTGCACGGCGTCGGCCGGCTGCGCGTGATCGACGCATCGGTATTCCCCCGCATCACGTCCGGGAACACCAATGCGCCCACCTATGTCATCGCCGAGAAGGGCGCGCGGGCGATCTTGAAAACCTTACAATCCGCCCCCAGCTGAGCGCGGACAAAGGAGAACCAATGAAGCGCGTCTTCCTGCTCATCGCCACCAACCTCGCTGTGATGGTGGTGCTCTCGGTCGTGGTCAGCGTGCTGGGCCTCGACCAGTGGCTCGCCGCCGAGGGCATCAACTACGTCCAGCTGCTCTGGTTCTCCGCGATCTTCGGCTTCGGCGGCGCGTTCATCTCGCTGCTCATGTCCAAATGGCTGGCCAAGGCCTCGGTCGGCGGGCAGACCATCGACGGCTCCGAGGGCTCGACGCAGTACTGGCTGGTGCAGACGGTGCACAAGCTCGCCGACACGGCGGGCATCGGCCATCCCGAGGTCGCGGTCTATGAAGGCCCGGCCAACGCCTTCGCCACCGGCGCGTTCCGCGACTCGGCGCTGGTCGCCGTCTCGAGCGGCCTCATGGAGTCGATGAGCAAGGAGGAGGTCGAGGCAGTGCTCGGCCACGAGATCAGCCACGTCGCCAACGGCGACATGGTGACGCTGACCCTGATCCAGGGCGTGCTCAACACCTTCGTCTTCTTCCTGTCGCGCGTGGTCGGCTTCATCGTCGACAAGGCGGTGTTCCGCACCGAGCGCGGCGTCGGCCCCGGCTTCTACATCACCATGATCGTCAGCCAGATCGTGTTCGGCATCCTCGCCTCGGCGATCGTCGCCTGGTTCTCGCGCTATCGCGAGTTCCGCGCCGACCGCGGCTCGGCCCACCTTCTGGGCACGCCGCAGCCGATGATCGCGGCGCTCTCGCGCCTGGGCAGCCTGCAGACCGGCGGCCTGCCCGACTCGGTCAAGGCGTTCGGCATCTCCAGCGAGTCGCGCCTCGCGCAGCTCTTCGCCACGCACCCGCCGATCCAGGAGCGCATCGCCGCGCTGCAAGCGCCGGCCTGAGCCGGTAGCTCCACTAGAATCGGCGCGGGTATGAGGACACCGCGTTGCCGATCGTCTATTTCGTAGTCCTCAACTCGCTCGGCCACCTCGGCTTCGTCGGCGCGCGCATGACCGCGACGTTGTTCGCGCTCGACATGGGCGCCTCGCCCGTCGCGGTCGGCACCGTGGTGGCCCTCTTCGCCTTCCTGCCGATGCTGCTCTCGGTCAAGGCCGGCCGCCTCATCGACCGCGTGGGGCCCCGGCCGCCGCTCGCGGTCGCGCTGGTCGTGCTCGCCGGCGCCACGGTGCTGCCGTTCGCGCTGCCTTCGCTCGCGACGCTGTTCGTGTCGAGCACGCTGCTCGGCGTCGCTTTCATGATGGTGCACATCGGCATGAACACCGTGATCGGCGCGCACGGCAAGCCGGAGGAGCGGCCGTTCAATTTCGCCTGGCTCGCGCTCAGCTTCTCCATTTCCGGCTCGACCGGGCCGCTCATCGCCGGCTACGCGATCGAGGGCTTCGGGCACGCGGCGGCGTTCCTGACCCTCGCCGCGTTCCCCGCGGCCGCCTTCGCGCTGCTGATGATGAGGCTGCATCCGCTGCCGCGGCCGGCGCAGCGCGCGGCGCCCGACGAAGCGCACCACGTGCTCGACCTTTTCCGCGTTGCCGGGCTGCGCCGCACGTTCATCGTCAGCGGCCTGCTGGCGATGGGCTGGGACCTCTACTCGTTCCTGATGCCCCTCTACGGCACGCAGCTCGGCATCGCGCCGGGGCGCATCGGCGTGATCATGGCGACCTTCGCCGCGGCCACCTTCGTCGTGCGCCTGGCGATGCCGGTGCTGATCCGCCGCGTGCGGCAATGGCGCCTGATCGCCGGCTCGATGGCGCTCGCCGGCGCGAGCTACCTGCTCTTCCCGCTGGTGTCGACCGCGGCGCTGCTCACGCTGATCTCGTTCTTCCTCGGCCTGGGCCTGGGCTGCTCGCAGCCGGTGATCATGGCGCTGCTCTACGAGGCCTCGCCGCCGGGCCGGCAGAGCGAGGCGGTGGGCGTGCGCACCACCATGATCAGCGCGAGCCAGACCTTCATGCCGCTCCTCTCGGGCGCGCTCTCCACCGCGTTCGGCGTGGGGCCGCTGTTCCTGCTCCTCGCCGCGAGCCTGCTCGGCGGCGCCTGGTTCGCGCGCCGCAGAATAAAATAACGTCCACATGAAACGAATAACGCTCACCCAGTTCCTCGTCGGCCGGCAGCAGCAGAACGTCATCAACGCCGACCTGCGGCTCCTCCTCGAGACCATCGCGCGCGCCTGCAAGGCGATCAGCACCCGGGTCAACAAGGGCGCGCTGGCCGATGGCCTCGGTTCCGCGGGGAGCGACAACACCCAGGGCGAGGCGCAGAAGAAGCTCGACGTGCTCTCCAACGAGATCCTGCTCGAGGCGAACGTCTGGGGCGGCAACCTCGCGGCCTTTGCCTCGGAAGAGGTCGAGCGCCCGGTGCCGATCACCGAGCCCTACAAGCGCGGCGAATACCTGCTGCTCATCGATCCGCTCGACGGCTCGTCCAACATCGACGTCAACATCTCGGTGGGCACGATCTTCTCGGTGCTGCGCTGCCCGAAGACGCCCGAGGGCAAGTACTGCGAGCCCGAGGAGGCGGCGTTCCTGCAGCCGGGCAATCGCCAGGTCGCCGCCGGCTTCGCGGTCTACGGGCCGACCACGGTGTTCGTGCTCACGGTGGGCGACGGCGTGCACGGCTTCACGCTCGACCGCGAGACCTACACCTTCGTGCAGACCCATCCGGGCATCGCGATTCCGGCCGACACCGCGGAGTTCGCCATCAACACCTCGAACATGCGCCGCTGGGAGCCGCCGGTGAAGCGCTACATCGACGAGTGCCTGGCCGGCAAGGACGGCCCGCGCGGCAAGGACTTCAACATGCGCTGGGTGGCGTCGATGGTGGCCGATGTCTTCCGCGTGCTCTCGCGCGGCGGCATCTTCATGTACCCGCGCGACTCGAAGCAGAAGGAAGGGCGGCTGCGCCTGATGTACGAGGCGAACCCGATGGCGCTGATCGTCGAGCAGGCCGGCGGCGCCGCGACCGATGGGAAGACGCGCATCCTCGACATCCAGCCCAAGGGCCTGCACCAGCGCGTGGCGGTGATCCTCGGCTCGAAGAACGAGGTCGAGCGCGTCGGCTCGTATCACCCAAAATAACAAGGCCGGGGATCACCCGGCCTTGGCTTTCCTCCTCGGGAAAACGGTTATTTCAGGAAGCGGCTTACCAGCTTGGTCATCTCGAACATCGAGACCTGGCTCTTGCCGCCGAATACTGGCTTGAGCTTCTCGTCGGAATTGATCATGCGCTTGTTTTTCTTGTCCTGCAGCCCGTTGCGCTTGATGTAGCCCCAGATCTTCTTGGTCACCTCGGTACGCGGCATGCCGCTCGAGCCCACCACGGCCGCAAGCGGGCCGGTCGGGGTCATCGGCTTCATGAAGGCGGCATTCGGCTTACGCTTCTTGCCGGCCTTCTTGGCTTTCTTCTTCGCCATCTAATTTCTCCTCTGAACGTTCGCTGTTTTCGGTCCCGGAATCCCCCGCCAGAGAATCAGCGGTGACGTGAAGATGCCGAACTCCCGAGTGCGTGTCAACGACTTTCATAGGGCAAAACCGCCGCTTCCCCTCGGGCGTTGCTTTTTGCTCGGTAGAATCGCGCCATGAACATCGCCGACCTGCGCCAGGAATACATGCGCGCGGGACTCTCGGAAAGCCAAGCGGATCGCGATCCTATGCGACAGTTCGAGCGCTGGTTCGAGGATGCGCTCGGCGCGCATCTGCCGCTGCCCAACGCGATGACGCTCGCCACCGTCGGCGTGTCAGGAAAACCCTCGGCGCGGGTGGTCCTGCTCAAGGGAATCGACCGTGGCGGCTTCGTCTTCTATACCAGCTACCGCAGCCGCAAGGCGCGCGAGCTCGAGGCGGGCGGCGCGGCCTGCCTTGTTTTCATGTGGTCGGAGCTCGAGCGCCAGGTGCGCATCGAGGGAAGCGTGGAGAAAGTCACGCCCGCCGAGTCCGACGCCTACTATGCGAGCCGCCCGCTGGGGGCGCGGCTCTCGGCCTGGGCGTCGTCGCAGAGCGAACGTGTCTCGTCCCGGGACCCGCTGGAGAAGGCCCTGCAGGAGATGCGTGCCAAGTACGGCGAATCCCCGCCCCGTCCGCCGCACTGGGGCGGCTATCGCGTCTTGCCGAGCGAGATCGAGTTCTGGCAGGGCCGTGCCGACCGCCTGCATGACCGGCTCGTCTATCGAAGAGCCAAAGATTCCTGGCAGATCGAGCGGCTTGCCCCCTAGCGCAACCGCGGCACGGCCCGGAGCGATCGCGCTGCTCGCGATGGCGGCGTTCACCTCGGGCGTCTCGTTGCGCTGTGTCGAGCCGATGCTGCCGCGCCTCGCGGCCGACTTCGGCTCGAGCGTCTCCGCCGCCTCGGCAGTCGTCACGTCGTTCGCCCTCGCCTACGCGGCGGCGGTGCTGGTCCAGGGCCCGCTCGGCGACCGCTTCGGCAAGCTGCGCGTGGTGGCCATCGGCACCGCTCTCGCCGGCGCCGCGTCGCTGGGCTGCGCCCTGGCGTGGAACCTCGGTTCGCTCGCCGCGGCACGCTTCGTGATGGCGATCTGCGCCTCGGCCCCGGTCGCGGTCGGCATGGCCTACATCGGCGACGTGGTGCCCATCGACGAGCGCCAGACCACGGTGGCGCGCTTCATCGCGGGCTCGCTTGCCGGGCAGACGGTCGGGCCGCTCTTCGGCGGGATTTTCACGGACTGGGCGGGATGGCGCGTCTCGTTCGCGGTGCTCGGCGCGGTGTTCCTCGCGGCGGCGGCGATCCTCTTCGTGCGCACGCGTGCCCAATGGCCGGCGCCGCGACCCGGCCGCTTCGAGCCGCTCGCGGTCCATGCGCGGCTGCTGGAGCGCCCGGCGGTGCGCTGGCTGATCTTCGTCGGCATGGCTGAAACTCTCTTCTTCTTTGGTCCTTACGTCTTCCTCGGCGCCTACTTCCGTGAACGCTTCGATCTGAGCTTCACGATCATCGGCCTCGTGCTCGCGGGCTACGGCATCGGCGGCCTCGCCTACTCGTCGACGGTGCGCCCGCTGGTGCGGCTGCTGGGCGAGCGCGGGCTGGTGCTCGCCGGCGGAGTGCTGGGCGGCGCGCTCTTCCTCGCCGTCGTCCTGATCCCCAGCTGGGGCTATGCCATCGCGTGCACCTTCGGCCTCGGCGTCGCGTTCTACCTGATCCACAACACCGTGCAGACCAAGGCCACCGAGGTGGTGCCGGAGGCGCGCGGCGCCGCGGTCGCGCTCTACGCCGCGGCATGGGCGACGGGACAGGCGCTCGGCGTCGCGGCGATGGGGGTCGCGGTCGCGCTCGCGGGCTACGCGCCGATGATCGTCGCCTTCGGCGTGGGCTACGCGGCCCTCGGCTTCTGGCTCAATCGCAACCTGTGGCGACTGCGCTCGAGTTCCTGAAGTCGGCCGGCCTCGTCCCCGCGGGCGCGAGCCCCGGCGTGCAGCCGCTCCCGGGCGGCGTGTCCTCCGACATCTGGCGCGTGACGCTTCCCGGCGGCGCGGTGTGCGTCAAGCGCGCCCTGCCGCGCCTGCGCGTGGCGCAGCTCTGGGAAGCGCCGGTCGAGCGCAATCGCTACGAGCGGCAATGGCTGCAGGCCGCCGCGCATGCGCTGCCCGGCAGCGCGCCCAAAGTCCTCGCCTGGGACGATGCCGATGGCCTCTTCGCCATGGAGTGCCTCGACTACCCGGTGTGGAAGTCCGAGCTCGCCGCGGGCCGCGCCGACGCCGCCTTCGCCGCGCAGGTCGGCACCGCGCTCGGCACGATCCACGCTGCCACCGCCGGCGACCGGGCGCTCGCCAAGACCTTCGCCACCGACGCCATCTTCCACGCCATCCGGCTCGAGCCCTACCTGCTCGCGACGGCCGCCAAGCATCCGGCGCAGAGGGAAACGCTGGAAAGGCTCGCGCAGCGGACCGCCGATGCGCGGCAATGCCTGGTGCATGGCGACGTGAGTCCCAAGAACATCCTGGTCACGCCGCGCGGCCCCGTGTTCCTCGACGCGGAGTGCGCCTGGTACGGCGACCCGGCATTCGACCTCGCTTTCTGCCTCAATCACCTGCTGCTCAAGAGCGCCTGGCTGCCGCGCTGGCGCGACGACTTCCTCGCCTGCTTCGACTCGCTTCGCTCGGCCTATCTGGCCAAGGTCCGGCTGCCGGGAGTCGAAGCGCGCGCCGCCACGCTGCTGCCTGGGCTGCTCCTTGCGCGCGTGGACGGCAAGTCCCCGGTCGAGTATCTCGATGCACGGTCACGGGAGAGCGTGCGGCGCACAGCGCTCGCGATCCTGCAATCTGCGCCCGCGACGCTGACGGGATTGAAGGAACAGTGGCGAAGATCATCGACGTAAAGGGTCGCCGGGTCTGGGATTCGCGCGGGCGCGCGACGGTGGAAGCCGAGGTGGTCGTCGGCCGCGGCAGCACGCCGCTTGCCAGGGGCCGGGCGATCGCGCCCGCCGGCGCGTCGACCGGATCGGGCGAGGCGATGAGCCTCGACGTTGCCGCGGCGGTGAAGAACGTGAACACGCTGATCCGCGACGCGCTGCGCTCGCTCAGCGCCTCGGACCAGGAGGCGATCGACACCCGCCTGATCGAGCTCGACGGCACCGCCGAGAAACGTCGCCTGGGCGCGAATGCGATGGTGGCGGTGTCGCTCGCCTGCGCGCACGCAGATGCGAATGAGAAGAAAGTTCCCCTGTGGAAGCGCCTCTCCGGAGAGAAGAGAGTCGCTCTGCCCGTGCCGCAGATCCAGATCTTCGGCGGCGGCGCGCACGCGCGCGGCCGCGTCGACGTGCAGGACTACATGGTGATCTGCACCGGCGCGGGAAGCTTCGCCGAGGCACTCGACTGGACCGCACAGATCTACGCCGCGGCGGGCGCGCGCCTCGCCAAGCGCGGCGCGCTCGCCGGCGTCGCCGACGAAGGCGGCTACTGGCCGGCGTTCAAAACGAACGAGGAAGCGCTCGCCGAGCTGGTGGGCGCGATCTCGGACGCAGGCCTCGAGCCCGGCGTCGACGCCGCCATCGCGCTCGACATCGCCGCGACGCAGCTCTTCCGCGGCGGGCGCTACCACCTCGCGCTCGAGAACCGCAGCCTGAGCGCCGAGCAGATGCACGCCATGCTCGCGCGCTGGGTCGAACGCTACCCGATCGTCTCGATCGAGGACCCGTTCGCCGAGAACGACGCCGAGGCCATGCGCGCCTTCACCAAAGCGGTGCCGGTGCAGGTGGTGGGCGACGATTTCTTCGTCACCTCCGAGGAGAAGGTGCGCCACGCCGATGGCGCTTGCAATGCCGTGCTGCTCAAGCCCAACCAGGTGGGCACGCTCACTGAGACCCTCGCCTGCCGGGACGCGGCGCGCGCCGCCGGCTATCGCGCCATCGTCTCGGCGCGCTCGGGCGAGAGCGAGGACGTGTCGATCGTGCACCTCGCGGTGGGCTGGGGCGTGCCGCAGCTGAAAGTCGGCAGCTTCTCGCGCTCGGAGCGCATGGCGAAGTGGAACGAAGGCTTGCGCATCGAGGAGGCGCTGGGCTCGAAGGCGCTGCCTTATCCCGCCAGGAAGCTATTCAACTCACGGTAGCGGCCCGGCCGAGGTATTCGCAGTCGCGGTGGTACTCGATCGCGCCGTCGGCGAGATTGAGGAACGCCATGCCGCCGAGCGCCTTGACCGCGACGTCGATGTTCTTCATCACCGCCTCGCTCAGGCTCTGGTGGTCGGCGTGCACGCAGACCACCGGGACTTCCTTGTACTTGGGCAGGCTGCGCACGTACTGCAGCAGCTCGAGCATCCGCGACTCGTCGAACTCCAGGCCGATGACCACCAGCTGGTAGCCGTCGTGGCGCAGGGCGGCGATGGCCTGGTGCATCGTGCGCACGAACGCCAGCTCGTGGCCCGGAAGGCAATCGCGGATCTTCTCGTCCATTTCCGGGACGTCGGCGACAAGCACGCGGATAGCGGCGGCCATGCGGCGGAAAAAGCAAAGCCCGTACCAGCCTAGGCCATTGGTTCGAGTCCCGCGGCGCTGAGGCGGTAGCGCCGGTCGCAGCCCGCCGCCGCCTGCTCGGAATGGGTGGCGAGGATAGCCGCCGCCCCCCTCTCCTTGACTTGAGCTCTGAAAAGATCCAGCACCAGGCGCGCGTTCTCCGGGTCCAGGTTCCCGGTCGGCTCGTCGGCGAGCACGACCTTCGGCTCGCCGACCAGCGCGCGCGCGATTGCGACGCGCTGTAGCTCGCCGCCGGAGAGCTCGCGCGGCGGGCTCGCCTCGCGGCCCTTCAAGCCCACAGCCTCGATCACGGCATGGACGCGAGTGGCGTCATGCTCGCCTCGCAATAGGAGAGGCAGGGCCACGTTCTGCTCCACGGTGAGGCTCGGCAGGACGTAGAAGGCCTGGAACACGAAGCCGTAGTGGCTGCGCCGCAGGAGCGTGAGCGAGTCGTCGTCCATCGCGGTGAGCTCGCGGCCGTCGAGGAACATCTGCCCCGAGTCGACCGGCTCGAGGCCGGCGATGACGTTGAGGAGCGTCGACTTGCCGATGCCCGACTCGCCGAGGATGGCGACGTACTCGCCGGCGCGGACCTCCAGGCTCACCGCGTTCAGGACGGTGCGCGCTCCAAACCGCTTGGTCACGCCGACAACGCTGAGCACGCTTAGAATCGTAACCGGAGGAGTGCCTATGTACGTCCGCAATGCCTGGTACGTGGCCGCGTGGGACCACGAGATCGGCCGCAGCATGCTCCGGCGCATCATCCTCGACGAGCCGGTGGTGCTCTACAGGACGCTGGAAGGCAAGCCCGTGGCGCTGGAAGACCGCTGCTGCCACCGGCAGGCGCCGCTGTCGATGGGCAGGCTCGCCGGCGACATCGTGCAGTGCCCCTACCACGGCCTGCAGTTCGACGCCTCCGGCGCGTGCGTCAAGATCCCGAGCCAGGACCGCATCCCGCCCTCCGCAAGGGTGAAGGCCTACCCGGTGGTCGAGAAGTACCACTGGATCTGGATCTGGCCGGGCGATCCCGCCAAGGTGGATCCGTCGCTGATCGAGGACTTCCACTGGCTCGACGATCCGAAGTGGGGCTGCGGCGGCAACTACCTGCACGTCGACGCGAACTATCTCTTGCTGGTCGAGAACCTGCTCGACACCACGCACCTGCCCTTCCTGCACCCCGATACGCTCGGCACCGACGCCTTCGCGCGCTCGGAGTTCGAGGTGGCGCGCGAGGGCGACCGGATCCGCGTCTCGCGCTGGCTGATGGACAAGCCGCCCGCGCCCTTCCACCAGCAGATGGGCGAATTCCCCGACGGGATGAACGTCGACCGCTGGCAGGTCACGCACTACGGGCCGCCCTCCTTCGTCAAGCTCGACGTCGGCTCGGCGCCCGCCGGCTCGGGCATGCGCACCGCGCAGGACCGCTCGAGTCGCTGGATGAACATGTGGAACCTGAACGCGATCACGCCCGAGACCGGAAAGAGCGCGCACTACTTCTTCGCGCAGGCCTACAACTTCAAGCTCGACCAGAAGTGGCTCTCGGACATGCTGCGCACGCAGATCCGCGACATCTTCCTGCAGGACATGGCGATGCTGAAGGCGCAGCAGGCGAACATGGATCTGCGCCCCCTGCCCGCGCCGGTCAGCCTCGGGCAGGACAAGGCCTGGGTGGCGATGCGCCAGATCGTCGAGCGGCTGGCGAAGGAAGAAAGCCAGCCGGCGAAGGGCAGCATAGTGCACGTGAATTCGTTGTAGACTGCGCCGCCTAGAGGAGGAGGAGAAAAACCATGGCCATGCTTCGCACCGCACTTGCTTTCGCCGCGGCCGCGGCGCTCGCGTTCGCCGGGCCCGCCGCCGCGCAGCAAAAAGTCAAGATCGGCTTCATCAGCACGTTCTCCGGCCCCGGCGGCGTGATCGGCGGCTACATGAAGGACTCGGTCGAGCTCGCGCTCGACCACCTCGGCCGCAAGGTCGGCGGCATGGAAGTCGAGATGTTCTACGGCGACGACCAGCAGAAGCCCGACGTCGGCGTGCAGGTCGCCGAGGAGATGCTGAAGAAGAACCAGGTCGATTTCGTCGCCGGCATCATCTGGTCCAACGTGATGATGGCGGTGATGCCGGTAGTCACCGGCTCGGGCCACATCATGGTCGGCACCAACGCCGGCGCGAGCCCGCTTGCTGGAGCCCAGTGCAACGAGATGTACTTCTCCACCTCCTGGAACAACGACCAGTCGCCCGAGGCGCTGGGCAAGTTCATGCAGGAGCAGGGCATCAACGACGTCTACGTGATGGCGCCGAACTACCAGGCCGGCAAGGACATGGTCGCGGGCTTCAAGCGCTACTTCAAGGGCCGCATCGTCGACGAGGTGTTCACCACGGTGAACCAGCCCGACTACCAGGCCGAGCTCTCGGCGCTGCGCTCCAAGAACCCCAAGGCGGTGTTCGCGTTCTATCCCGGCGGCATGGGCATCACCTTCCTGCGCCAGTACGACCAGGCCGGCCTGCGCGACACGCTGCCGCTCTATACCGTGTTCACGGTCGACGAGATCTCGATCGGCGCGGTCAAGGACGCCGCGGTCGGCATCTACGAGGCGCGCTACTGGAGCCCGGACCTGAAGAACCCCGCGAACCAGAAGTACGTCGCCGACTACAAGAAGAAATACGGCAAGACCCCGGTGTTCTACGGCGCGCAGAGCTACGACGGCATCCTGCTCATCGATTCCGCGGTAAAGGCGGTCAAGGGCAACCTCAAGGACACCAAGGGCATGGTCGCGGCGATGCGCAAGGCCGACATCAACTCGCTGCGCGGCCCGTTCAAGTTCAACAACAACCACCACCCGATCCAGAACTTCTACCTGCTGCGCGCGGAAAAGACGGGCAACGACATCGAGATGCATATCAAGCGCACGGTGTTCGAGAACCACCAGGACGCGTACCACGAGCAGTGCAAGCTGAAGTGACGGGCGCCTGACAGCGCCTTGGACTTGAAAGGGCGCCTCGGCGCCCTTTTTCATTCATGACCCTCGGTCTAGTCTTCGAGCAGCTGCTGAACGGCCTGCAGTACGGCGTGATGCTGTTCCTCATGGCGGCCGGGCTGACGCTGGTGTTCGGCATCATGAACCTCGTCAACCTCGCGCACGGGTCGCTGTTCATGATGGGGGCGTACTTCGCGATCGCCGCGGCGCAGTGGACCGGCAACTACGCCGCGGGCGTGGTGCTGGGGCTCGCCGGCGCGCTCGTCCTCGGCATGCTGGTCGAGGTGACCGCGCTGCGGCCGCTATACGAGCGCGACCACCTCGACCAGGTCCTCGCCACCTTCGGCCTGATCCTGTTCTTCAACGAGCTGGTCGCGATCATCTGGGGCCGGGCCGCGCTCTACGCCGCCCTGCCTTCGTGGCTGCGCGGCAGCATCCCGCTCTTCACCGGCTCGCGCTATCCGTACTACCGCGTCGTCGTGCTCGCGGTGGGGCTGATCGTGGCGCTCTGGCTCTGGTACATGGTGACGCGAACGCGGCTGGGCATGCTGGTGCGCGCCGGCGCCTCCAACCGCGCGATGGTGGCGGCGCTCGGCGTGAATATCCGCCTGCTCTACACCGTCGTCTTCGGTGTCGGCGCAGCGCTCGCCGGCCTCGCCGGCCTGATGGCGGGGCCGGTGTTCGTGGTGCAGCCGGGCATGGGCGAGCTGATCCTGATCCAGGTGTTCGTGGTGATCGTCATCGGCGGCATCGGCTCGGTGCGCGGCGCGCTGGTCGGCGCGGTGATCGTCGGCGTGATCGACACCATGGGGCGCGCGTTCCTCAAGCCGATGCTTGCTACCATGCTCTCGGCCAGCGCCGCGGAGAAAGCCGGCCCGGCGCTCGCCTCGATGCTCATCTACCTGCTGATGGCCGCGGTGCTCACGTTCCGGCCGCAGGGACTGTTCGGCTCGCGCGGATGAACGCCCGGCTGATCGGCTGGATCACCGGCATCGCGCTGCTGCTCGCGCTGCCGCCCCTGATGCAGGCGATGGGGCAGCTCTACTACATCGACCTGGTGCGCAGGATCATGATCCTCGCCATCGCCGCGGTGAGCCTGAACCTGATCCTCGGCTACGGCGGCCTCGTCTCCTTCGGCCATGCCGCCTATCTCGGCATCGGCGGCTACGCCGTGGGCATCCTCGCCTTCTACGGCATCACCAGCGGCTGGGCGCACCTTGCCGTGGCGATCGGCGCCTCGGCGCTCGTCGCGCTCGCGATCGGCGCGGTCTGCATCCGCACCAGCGGCATCTACTTCATCATGATCACGCTCGCCTTCACCCAGATGCTCTACTACCTGGCGGTGTCGGTCGCCGAGTACGGCGGCGACGACGGCCTCCGCCTGAAGATCCACAGCCGCTTCCCGCTGATCGATCTCGCCGATCCCGTCACCAGCTACTACGTGGTGCTGGTGGTGATGCTGCTTTGCGTCTACCTCGTCTATCGCATCATCAACTCGCGTTTCGGCATGGCGCTCAGGGCCGCGAAGTCGAACGAGGCACGCGCCCGCGCGCTCGGCTTCTCGCCCTACCCTTACCGGCTGACCGCGTTCGTCATCGCCGGAGCGATGTGCGGCCTGGCGGGAGTCCTGTACGCGAACCACACCGCCTACATCGCGCCGGGCTTCATGAGCTGGCTGCAGTCGGGCGAGCTGATGTTCATGGTGATCCTGGGCGGCATGGCGAGCACCGCCGGCCCCGTGCTCGGCACGTTCGCCCTGCTCCTCGTCGAGGAAGTGCTGAAGGGCTGGACCGAGCACTGGCAGGTGATCCTCGGCCCGCTGCTCGTGCTCTCGGTGATCTTCTTCCGCCGTGGCCTCGCGGGCATTTTCTACAAGCCCGATGCTTGACGTCCGCGGCCTGACGAAAAGCTTTGGCGCGTTGCGCGCCTCCGACGGCATCGACTTCGACGTGCGCGAAGGCGAGACCCACGCCGTGATCGGCCCGAACGGCGCCGGCAAGACCACCTTCATCAGCCAGCTCGCCGGCAACCTGCTCCCCGACGCCGGGCGGATCATCTTCGCCGGCGAGGACATCACCGAGCTGTCGGCGCCGAAGCGAGCGCGCAAGGGCCTCGCGCGCTCGTTCCAGATCACCAGCATCTACCCCGAGTTCAGCGCGCTCCACAACGTCGCGCTCGCGGTGCAGGCGCGCTCGGGGCACAGCTTCCGCTTCTGGCGGCCGGCGCACTCCGAAAAGGAATTGATCTCCCCGGCGCGGCGGATCCTCGAGGATGTGGGCCTCGCCGAGCGGGCGCAGGTGCGCGCAGCGAACCTCTCCCACGGCGAGCAGCGCCAGCTCGAGGTGGCGATGGCGCTCGGCACGCAGCCGCGCCTCCTGCTCCTGGATGAGCCCATGGCCGGCATGGGCGCCGAGGAGTCGCAGCGCATGATCGCCTTCCTCGGCTCGCTCAAGCAGCGCCACTCGATCATCCTGGTCGAGCACGACATGGACGCCGTCTTCCGCCTCGCCGACCGCATCTCGGTCCTGGTCTACGGCCGGCTCATCGCCACCGGCACGCCCGAGCGCATCAAGATGAACGAGGAAGTGCGCAGGGCCTACCTAGGCGAGGACGCCTGATGCTCGAGGTGCGCGACCTGCAGACCGCCTACGGCGCGAGCCAGGTGCTCTTCGGCGTGTCGCTCGACGTCGCTCCCGGCGAGGTGGTGACGCTGCTCGGGCGCAACGGCATGGGCAAGACCACCACCGTGCGCTCGATCATGGGCATGACGCCGCCACGCTCGGGCAAAGTCTCGTTCCACCGCCGCGCGATCCACGGGCTGCCCTCCTACCGCATCGCGCAGCAGGGCCTGGGCCTGGTCCCGGAGGGTCGGCAGGTATTCCCGAACCTGACGGTGCGCGAGAACCTGCTCGCCACCGCTCGCAAAGGGGCATGGACGCTGCCCAAGGTCTATGAGCTCTTCGGGCATCTCCGGGAACGGCAAGGCAATTACGGCAACCAGCTCTCGGGCGGCGAGCAGCAGATGCTCGCCATCGGCCGCGCGCTGATGACCAACCCGAAGCTCCTGATCCTCGACGAGGCGACCGAGGGCCTCGCCCCGCTCGTGCGCCAGGAAATCTACCGCTCGATCGGGCGCCTCAAGGCCGAGGGCCTGTCGCTCCTGGTCATCGACAAGGATGTCAGGGCGCTGTGCCGCGTCGCCGACCGGCATTACGTTCTCGAAAAGGGGCGGGTAGTATGGAACGGCAGCTCGGCGCAGCTCATGGGCAACGCCGAGCTTCAGCACCGCTACCTGGGGGTGTAAGGCATGAAACGCGAAAACATCGTCGGCCGCGCCAACGTCGAGGACACGCCCGAGCTCGAGGCCTACTACCGCGCGCTGGAGGGCGAGGAGCTCGGCGCCCTGTGGAACGTCGCCAACGAGATCGAGCCCTGGTACCCGCAGCCGAAATCGGTGCCGACGCTCTGGAAGTGGAAGAAGGTCGAGCCGTACGTGCGCAAGGCCGCGGATCTCGTCTCGGCCGAGAAGGCGGCGCGGCGCGTCGTCATGCT
>Ga0075434_100000250_pt1 | contig 37715 bp, 35 predicted proteins | sample RhiMethybrSRZTD3_FD_75298 | JGI IMG/M metagenome (GOLD analysis project Ga0075434, IMG submission 75298) | Populus rhizosphere microbial communities from Tennessee, USA - Rhizosphere MetaG P. TD hybrid SRZTD3 | ecosystem: Host-associated > Plants > Roots > Rhizosphere > Soil | place: USA...
GGTCTGGGGCCCTGGCTCCGCCCCTCAAGGCGGTCCATCCATCGGCGACAACTTCAAGCACCATCAGTGAAGAGCTGGCTATGCGCGTCAAGCATCGTGGTTGCGCTTTTTGTGGCCGAGCATCTGCTGAAGGAGGCGTCGGCGTGAACTGGCAACCGCTGATCGAGTTCATCGTCTCGGTTGGGTATGGCCTGCTGTCCTCGGTGGTACCGATCTTCAACAGCGAGATCTACATCGTTGCGTCTCAGGTCGGTGGTTTTACCGAGGAGGTCACAACAGCGGTCGGCTGTGCTGTCGGGCAGACGATTGGCAAGGCCGGCACCGTGGTCGCACTCCGCCGGGGCAGTCGTTCGGGTCCGGTGCGACGGCTACGGGAGCGACGCGAGCGCCCCCGCAAGCCGGTGGGTCGTGTTCGGACCAGGCTCAGGCCTGGTCGGACCGGCTGCTGGGGCTCCTGGGTGAACGCCGGTGGGGGTGCCCATCGTCTTCCTCTCCGCCTGTCTCGCTATTCCGCCGCTGTATGCAGTGACCCTGGCCGTGCCCGCGACCCGGATGTCGGTCATCCCCTTCGGTGTGGCCGTGCTTCTCGGGCGGATGGTGCTGTTTCTCGCCATTGCGTTCGGGGTCTCGGCATTGGTCGACTGAATGGGTTCAAGATCACGTTTGGAAGAGCCGCAAAGGCAACAGAGACGAGGTCATTGCCGAGGGGATAACGTAGACGGCGTGGGGGCGAGGCAAAGGGCGGACCTAGCTGAGCTGGCGGACTGGGTGGAAGGACTCCGCGCGGCGGCACACAAGGCACGTGAAGAAGGCAACGTCACTCTGGCAAAGGCGTTGGAAATCACTCGCTTCGAGGTCTATCAGGCTTACCTCGACGAGGAGCTACACCAACCGAGCCGAGCAGTTGGTGATCATGAAGCAAATAAGATCAATAAGATGTTTCGGACCCAACGCCTTGGTACTACTAGCTGAATCCGCGCTCGATCACGCCTCAACCTCTGGCTGCTGTGGTGCGGGATTGAGACGGCCGAGCTGCTCCAGCTTCTCGGCGAGGCCAGCACCATCCGAGGCGTAGAGCCACGGCACGGTGGAATTGCCTGTGTTCGCATGACCGCGGAAGCTGCTGCCGGCGAGTACCGCCTCGCTCGGCGTCAGGCGGCGGATACATACGGCTGCGACATTATCGGGGTGCCTCACGACGAAGTCGCGGTAGATCGACTCATCGTGCTGTCCATCATCACCGACCAATAACCACTTGATCTGAGGGAACTCCTCCGCCAGACGCTCCAGGCTGCTGCGCTTGTGTTCGCGACCACTACGGAACCACCGATCCGCCGTGGGGCCCCAGTCGGTGAGCAGCAGCGCCCCGGCCGGATACAGGTTGCGCGACAGGAAGCGCGTGAGTGTCGGTGCGACATTCCACGCTCCGGTCGACAAGTAGATCATCGGCGCGCCCGGATAGCGGGTGGTGAGTCGCTCGTACAGGACTGGCATGCCGGGTGTTGTCGCACGCGCGTGCTCATTGACGACAAAGGTGTGCCAAGCCGCCAGTAGCGGGCGGGGGAGTGCTGTGACCATGACCGTGTCGTCAACATCGGAGACGACCCCGAAGGTCGTATCTGGATCGACTACGAAGATCAACGCAGGAGCAACCTCTGAGTCTCCCGAGCTCAGACCGATGCGACGCCAGCCTGGCTCAAGATCAACATCGACGACCACGTCGATGATGCCGCTACGGTCTGCCTCGACCTCGTACGATCGCTCGCCAATGTGAACTTTTACTACCGCATGCTCTAGCGGAACGCTGACGAAATTCCGCCATCCGCGCGCTCCCGTGGGGAGATCGGCGCGGCGCTCAGAGGGCTTGGCGAGCAGAACGCGAGCAAGCACCCGCACCCAGGTCGTTGATCCATACCCCGTATATGGAGTTACTTCAACGGTGTAGCCGCCATCCCGGGCGCGCCGAGCCCGCCACCGTTGCAGCGCCTGATCGAATCGAAGGGCCCGGTGCACGACGGATTCCTCCACACCTGCGACCCTAGCGACCGCTCTGCGACGTCGCTGACAGGCCATCGGTCGGTGGATCCAAGCTCGAAAGGCCGCACAGGTCGGAAATTGGCCTCGTACGGCTTGACCCGCGCCCGAAAACTCCGCACCGGTCGGAAATTTGAGCCCGTCGAGATCGCGCAAACGACCCCCAGCGAACTCACTCAGCGCCGCTGCGGCGCAGCACCTCGCTCAAGCGTTCCGCGGCGGCGATCACCGCAGGGGCGTGCAGCCGACCGGGTTGCCGCGAGAGTCGTTCGATAGGTCCTGACACACTGACCGCGGCGATGACCTTTCCAGAGGGGGAGCGTACGGGTGCGGAGACAGAGGCGACGCCGGGCTCGCGCTCACCAACCGAATGGGCCCATCCGCGTCGGCGGACCGCCGCCAGCGCAACCGCGGAAAAGCGGCTCCCTCGCAGCCCTCGCTGCATCCGTTCTGGCTCTTCCCACGCCAGCAACACCTGAGCGGCTGAGCCTGCGCTCATGGTCAGCTGCGTGCCAATCGGCACGCTGTCGCGCAGTCCAGACATCCGCTCCGCAGTGGCGACGCACACCCGGTAGTCGCCTTGCCGGCGGAACATCTGCGCCGACTCACCTGTGATGTCGCGAAGCCGAGCGAGCACCGGTCCGGCTGTCGCGAGCAGCCGGTCCTCCCCGGCTGCCGACGCTAGCTCGCCGAGCCGCGGACCGAGCACGAATCGGCCTTGCAGGTCACGACTCACCAGCCGATGGTGCTCGAGGGCAACAGCCAATCGGTGGGCCGTCGGTCGGGCAAGCCCGGTGGCTGCCACCAAACCAGCCAAAGTGGTCGGTCCGGTCTCCAGGGCACTGAGGACTAGGGCGGCTTTGTCGAGGACGCCGACACCACTAGAGTTGTCCATGCCTTGATACTGCCGTCTCGCATGCTGGATGGCAAGTGCAAGGATTAGCTTGCTGGCCGTGTGAATCTTTGAGGAGCAAGGGCTCGGCAGATCAGGGGAACGGGGACAGGAGAACATTAATCGTCATGGGCAAGACGCTGAGTGAAAAGGTCTGGGACGACCACGTCGTACGAACCGCCGACGGTGAGCCCGACCTGCTCTTTATTGATCTTCACCTCATCCACGAGGTGACCAGCCCACAAGCTTTCGACGGTTTACGCCAGGCCGAACGGACGGTACGCCGTCCCGATCTCACGCTGGCAACGGAGGACCACAACACGCCCACGCTGAACATCGACTTGCCGATTGCCGATCCCGTGTCGCGCACTCAGGTCGAGACGCTGCGGAAGAACGCACGGGAGTTCGGTATCCGCATCCACAGCCTCGGCGATCTCGACCAGGGCATCGTGCACATCATCGGCCCCCAGCTTGGCCTGACTCAGCCAGGCCTGACGGTGGTCTGCGGTGATTCGCACACCTCAACGCATGGGGCGTTCGGGGCGATCGCCTTTGGCATTGGTACGTCCGAAGTCGAGCATGTCCTGGCGACCCAGACACTGCCCCAGGCCCGGCCGAAGACCTTGGCGGTGAACGTGAATGGTGAGCTGCCGGTCGGAGTCAGTGCGAAGGACATCGTGTTGGCGCTCATTGCCAAGGTGGGTACCGGTGGCGGCCAGGGCTACATCGTGGAGTACCGCGGCTCGACCATAGAGGCGCTCAGCATGGAAGGTCGTATGACCATCTGCAATATGAGCATCGAATGGGGCGCGAAGGCCGGCATGATCGCGCCGGACGAGACGACGTTCGCCTACATCAAGGGCCGCCCGCACGCTCCGGAAGGCACAGACTGGGACGCCGCCGTGGGGTACTGGAGGACTCTCCGGACTGACCCGGACGCTGTCTTCGACGCAGAAGTTGATCTTGACGCAAGCCAGCTCACGCCCTTCGTGACGTGGGGCACCAATCCTGGTCAGGGGGTTCCGCTCGGTGCCGAAGTGCCGGATCCGGAGATCTTCGCAGAAGAGGCGGACCGGACGGCAGCAACGAAGGCGTTGGAGTACATGGCGCTCAGGCCCGGCCAGAAGATGCGCGAGATTCGCGTGGACACGGTCTTCCTCGGCTCCTGTACCAACGGACGCATCGAAGATCTGCGCGCCGCCGCCGGGGTGATCACCGGACATCATGTTGCCGATCATGTACGGATGCTGGTGGTACCGGGCTCGGCGCGGGTTCGCTTGCAGGCCGAGTCCGAGGGTCTCGACGTGATCTTCAAGGAAGCAGGAGCCGAGTGGCGTGCTGCAGGCTGTTCCATGTGTCTAGGAATGAACCCGGATCAGCTCGCTCCCGGTGAGCGGGCGGCGTCCACGTCGAACCGCAACTTCGAGGGCAGGCAGGGCAAGGGTGGGCGAACACACCTGGTCTCGCCCTTGGTGGCCGCCGCGACCGCCGTGATCGGCACGCTCAGTTCACCTGCCGACCTCACCGGGACACGATGATCATGGATGCATTCACCACCCACACTGGCACCGCCCTGCCGCTCCGGCGCAGCAATGTCGATACCGACCAGATCATTCCAGCGGTCTATCTCAAACGCGTGACCAAGATCGGGTTCGAGGACGGCCTGTTTGCAGCGTGGCGCAACGACCCCAACTTTGTGCTCAACCTGCCGCAGTATGCAGGCGCGACGATCATGATCGCCGGTCCTGATTTCGGCACCGGGTCTTCGCGCGAGCACGCCGTCTGGGCACTGCAGAACTACGGGTTCAAGGTCGTGATCGGGTCGCGGTTCGGGGATATCTTCCGTGGCAATTCAGGAAAGTCAGGGCTGCTGATCGCGGTCGTCGACCAGAAGATCATCGAGGAGCTGTGGGATTTCGTCGAGGAGAATCCGGCCGTGCCGATCACAGTGGACCTCGTCGGGCGACAGATCACAGCGGTTGGTTTCCATAGTGAGTTCGAGATCGACGACTACACCAGGTGGCGGCTCATGGAGGGCTTGGATGACATCGGCCTGACGCTGCGGCATGTTGATCAAATAGCTGAATTCGAGCGCACCAGGCCGGGGTACAAGCCGAAGACATTGCCGGCGAAGGTTGCCAGCGCAAGTTAGTACGGCGTACGTCGCTGTTTCTTGGAGCTGCTCGGGCAAAGGCCGACGCTTGCAGCTCGGAGCGTTTTTCCTTACAAGACACCAAAATGTGCGACCTAGGTGATTGTCTGGTTGCGCGATCTTCCCTAGCGTTGGGCCTGCAGGCGTACCGTACGCTGCCCAAGTTCCCAGCAGGCTTGGAATCGCATCGAGAAGGGAAGCTGTGAACAAGGCTGAATTGATTCAGGCGGTGGCTGTCTACTACGACGGCAGCAAGACCGAAGCAGCCAAGGCCCTTAACGCAGTGGTGGAAACCATCACCTACAAGACTGCAGCTGGGGAGAAGGTCTCGATCACGGGGTTTGGTGTTTTCGAGAAGGTGCATCGTTCGGCACGGATGGTGCGCAATCCGCGTACGGGTGAGCGCAAGCGCGCCAAGGCCACGGCAGTTCCACGCTTCCGTGCGGGTTCGGACCTGAAGGCCTACGTCTCCGGAGCCAAGAAGGTGCCGCGCGCGGCCGCGAAGAAGGCCACGGCCGGGAGCGCTGCGGCGTCGAGGACGGCGGTTTCCGCGAGAAAGACAGTTGCCAAGACTCCCGCCAAGAGGGCAGCGCCGACGGCCAAGAAGACCACCGCCAAGCGTTAGCCCGGCGGTTACAGCCAGGCGGACAGGACCCGGCCGCCAGCCTCTACCGAGTGCAGGCGCTGGCCCAGCCGGGCATGGCGGAGCTCAACGCCAAGTGCCTTATGAGGCAAGGCAATTCGTCGTCCACCGGCGGTTACCGCCAATTGATCACCGGACGCATTACGCCACTCTGTCGCAGTGATCAACTCGTAGCGACCGAGACGGCCTTGATCGTGATCGATAAGCGCGCTGGTCGCAGGACCCACGCCGAGTCCGATCGCAACGGCGAGATCGGCTTCCGTGTCGACATCGCGGCGAGCGTCGGCAATCGACGATCCGATCTCCTCCGCAGACAAGCTCACGGCGCGCGAGGCGTAGTGAGCAGCAGCCGACCGGCCCTGAAACTGAGGCGACAGCTCAACGTCGTGCGCCACAAGGATTGTGGTGCCAACGCCTGACGCATCGGCTACAAAGGATCGCCGATGCGATCGGGACGCAGCGAGGATCCGCAGTACGGACTCAGGCTTTAGGGCTGGAAGATCACCAACGCATGCCAGGACTGTGCTGAATCCTTGAGCGCCGAGTGCCAGCGCACCTCGGCGAAGTGCCGCATTCATGCCCACGTGACCGGACTCGCTGATCACTTCCGCGGGAAGACCAGCCCGGCGCAATTGGGCTTCCAATGCAGGCTGATCACTAACGACCAGTACCTGCGGCAGGGCATTACACAAAGCGGCCAAGGTGTCGAGCGCCATCGTCCAGGCGAGGCGTCGGCGCAGCGCATCGGGCACCGCCAGTCGGGACTTCGCATGCTCCATTGGTTTAAGAGCGACGACAGCGGCAGCAGGTGGTTCCGTCATGATCTCGAGTGCCTCGTCCTTCGATCAGCGGAGAGTCCGAAGATCGTTCCACGATCCCGTAAGGTGTAGCCACTTGTGGCGCCGTGGTCCAACCCGCGCCGACCGTACCGATTCTGGATCGCCCGCGACCCATTCACCAAGACTGAGGTGTTGATGGCCGAGAACTCCGCCGCGGGGCAGCATACGGTGCTCAGGCCGCTCTCGGAGGCCAATCACGAGCCCGGCGCTCAGACGATTTCAACGGTCGTCAGGATTCTGCACGCCATCATGCGGCCGTTGACCAAGCGGGACTGGCGGCACCAGGAGAAGGTGCCTCAGACCGGCGCAGTGATCTTCGTCGCGAACCACATCTCCAACGCCGATCCCCTGGCCATTGGGCAGTTTCTGGCGTTCTCCGGGCGTTGGCCCAGGTTCTTGGCAAAAGCGTCAGTGTTCGAGATTCCCGTAATTGGGCGCATTATCGCTGCTTGTGGACAAATCCCGGTGCAGCGTGGATCCAGCCATTCCAAGGACGCGCTGGCTGCTGCGGCTGAAGCGATGGAGCGAGGACGTGCACTAGTGATCTATCCCGAGGGAACGATCACCCACGATCCCGAGCTGTGGCCAATGAGGGGCAAGACCGGGGCGGCCCGGCTTGCGCTCGACACCGGTCATCCGGTTGTGCCGATCGGGCAGTGGGGCGCCCAGGAGCTGATGCCCGGTCGCGAGCCACGCTTCCCGAAGCTGTTTCCTCGCAAGACTTTGCGAGTCGTGGCCGGCGACCCGGTTCCGCTGGATGATCTCCGATCGAAGCCGGTCACTGTCGCGACGCTCGATGAAGCGACGACGAGAATCATGGATGCGATCACTGTCCTCGTTGCCGAACTGCGTCAGGCGACGCCACCTACGCAACGCTACGATCCGCGGAACGAGACAACGAGCGGAGAGCAGACATGAGCCTCAGTGACGCCCCTCGCATCCCAGCGCGAGTCGCGATCATGGGGTCCGGTTCCTGGGGCACGGCATTTGCGCTCGTCGTCTCCGACGCCGGCAACCACGTGACTCTCTGGGCACGGCGTCCAGAGCTCGCGGATAAGATCAACTTCGAGCACCGCAATCCGGACTACTTTCCCGACCTGGCGCTGCCGGAGTCCTTGCAGGCGGCCAGCGATCCGCAGAAGGCCATGAACGAAGCCGACTTTGTGGTGCTGGCAGTGCCCGCACAATCGCTCCGCAGCAACCTCAGCCACTGGCAAATCCCGGAGAACGCCATCGTGGTGAGTCTGGCGAAAGGCATCGAGCTCGGCAGTGGCTTGCGGATGAGCGAGGTGATAGCCGAAGCCGGTCAGATCGCTCGCGAGCGCATCGTGGTCGTCACCGGCCCAAACCTGGCTCGTGAGATCGCCGAACGGCAGCCATCAGCCAGTGTGGTCGCCAGCATTTCGCCTGCCACCGCCCAGGCATTTCAGGCGGTTTGCCATACCAGCCGGTTTCGGGCGTACACCAACACCGATGTCATCGGATGTGAGCTCGCTGGAGCTACCAAGAACGTGATCGCGTTGGCTGTCGGCATGGCGATTGGGCTCGGCCTGGGGGCGAACGCAACAGCTTCGGTGATCACCAGAGGGCTAGCCGAGATCACCCGACTAGGTGTCGTTCTGGGTGCCGACCCCTACACCTTCTCCGGCCTGGCTGGACTCGGCGATCTGGTGGCCACCTGCTCATCGCCGCTGTCTCGAAACCGGCGTTTCGGTGAGGAGCTCGGCAGGGGGCACACCGTCGCAGAGATCACTGCGTCGACCCGACAAGTCGCCGAAGGAGTGAAGTCCTGCGCGTCGATCACCGAACTTGCCGCGAAGCATCATGTCGAGATGCCAATCGTGGAAAACGTGGCCGCTGTCATTGCCGGCGAGTTGAACCCGGCCGAAATGATCACCGCGCTGATGTCGCGATCGGCCAAGCCGGAGCGTTACTAACTAGAGCTGATCAAGCGCCTGGGCTAGATCGGCCCACAGGTCTTCGACATGCTCGATACCGACTGACAGTCGTATCAGACCTTCGGGTACCGAGAGCGGCTCGCCACCCCAGCGCCGGCGCCGTTCGAGAGTGGACTCTGCTCCGCCGAGGCTGGTAGCGAAGGCCCAGAGCGAGCAGGCGTCGACGAACGCCTCCGCCATCGCCGCGTCCGCAAGATCAATGGAGATCAGCGTGCCGAAGCCCGACATAGTGCGCAGGGCGACCTCATGACCGGGATCGCTTGGAAGTCCTGGGAATCGCACTCGTTGCACGCGACCATGAGCGACCAGTCGTTCGGCGAGTACCTGCGCGCTCGCTTGTGCCTGAGCGAGTCTGAGCGGCAGTGTCCGCAGCCCGCGAAGCGCGAGATAGGCCTCCATGGGACCCGGCACGGACCCGAATGAGCTTCGGAGTGTGTCCAATGCCTCAAAGGGCCCCGGCTGTTGTGCGCTGGTTACGACCGCGCCAAGGAGCACATCGGAATGGCCGGAGATCAACTTGGTGGCGGAGTGCAGCACGATGTCGGCACCGGATTCCAGCGGACGCTGCAGCAATGGGGTTGCGAACGTGCTATCCACGACGAACAGCGTTTGCTCGGGGAGGTTGCGGCCCAGCTCCGGAAGATCGGCTACCTCGATCGTTGGATTGGTTGGCGACTCGATCCATACGACATCGGCGCCATCGGCGGCGGTCAGTACTTCGGTGGTGTCCGCGACGTTGACCCGTCGTACGTGCCAGCCGTATCTCGCGCCTCGCCGATCAACCGCCTCCGCCACACCGAGGTAGCAGTTGTGGGGGATGACAATCACGCCGGCAGGCGGCATGAGTTCCAGCACGGCATGTGCCGCTGCCATGCCTGACGCGAAGGTCAGTGCCTGCCCGCCCTCGAGGGCGCCGATCGCCTCCTCCAGGGCGTGCCACGTGGGGTTGCCGTAACGCCCGTACCCGATCTTGGCGGTATTCGTGTCGTGCGCGCCGATGTAGGTGGAGGCGAAGACGACTGGCGGGTTCAGCGGCGCGTCCACCACTCGTGGCGGTCGGCCGGCGATGACCGCCAGGGTCTCGGGACGCAGTGCTGTCGGTCGGGGACTGTCAGGTCGATGCGGCTGCTCGGTCACAGGCCCAAGTCTGGTTCCTGGGCGCATGAGACGCCTCGCCCGGATAAGGTCGGAGATCGTGAGTGAAAGCCAGCCGAATGTTCGCAGGATCAACGGCTCCCGCCATCGGGTGGCGGTGGTCTTCGGGGGAACCAGTAGCGAGCACGGCGTGTCCTGTCTCACTGCGGCCGGGGTGCTGAGCGCGTTAGATCGAGAACGCTTTGATGTCGTAGGGATCGGCATAACGCGCACGGGGCGGTGGATCCTGGTTGACCCAGAGACGATCAGCCGGCTGGGGGTTACGGACGGCAAACTCCCAGAGCTGAGCGAGAATGCGGCCGAGGCCCTGCTGATGCGTGTCACCACAGGCAGCGAACTCGCCGTCCGCGAGCAGTCTGTACTGTCCCAGCTCGGCCCGGTCGATGTCGCACTAGCGCTGCTCCACGGGCCTTTTGGTGAGGACGGCACTATCCAAGGGTTGTTCGAGATGATGGGGACGCGCTATGTCGGCGCGGGTGTGCTCGCCAGCGCAGTCGGTATGGACAAGCACTTCATGAAGCTCGTGCTAGCGGCCTCCGGCCTGCCGGTCGGACCATTCGTCCCGATCATCCCGGCAGAGTGGCAGCGAGACAAGGCGGCCTGCCTGGAAGCCGCTGCCACGCTGCACTATCCGCTCTTCGTGAAACCGGCTCGAGGGGGTTCCAGCCTGGGCATCTCCAGAGTGGATGATCCAGCTCGGCTTGAGCAGGCTATCGAGGTGGCGCAGGCCTACGATCCCAAGATCATCATCGAGCAAGGATTCGTCGGGGCACGCGAGCTCGAGTGCGGCGTGCTGGGTGATCTTGACGGGGGATCGCCGATGGCGAGCGTGGTGGCCGAGATCCGCGTGCATAGCGAGTCCGGCTTCTACGACTTTGAGGCCAAGTACCTCCCCGAGGAACAGGTCGATCTTGACGTGCCGGCCGAGATACGCCCCGAGCTGGCCGATCAGGTCCGGCAACTGGCCATCAAGACCTTCCAAGCGATCGGTTGTGAGGGGCTGGCCCGGGTTGACGTCTTCGTCACCAGCGATGGGCAAGTCGTCGTCAACGAGATCAACACCATGCCGGGCTTCACCCAGCACTCCATGTTTCCGCGCATGTGGGCAGCCAGCGGTGTGCAGTATCCGGAGCTGGTCGAACGGTTGATCACCTTGGCGCTGCGCCGCCCCGTTGGGCTGCGCTAGCCCAAAGTCACAGCTGCGAGCGTCGGGAAATGAAATCTATATGTGAACGACAGGGCAAGTCACAGTACGGGTAATGCCTGGCACCATCTGCACTCGGGCGACCACCAGTTGGCCGAGCTCGTCGACGCTCGACGCTTCGGCGCGCACAATGACGTCGTAAGGGCCCGTCACATCTTCGGCCAGCGTCACACCTTGGATGGCGCTGATCGCATGCGCGACCTCAGCCGCCTTGCCGACGTTGGTCTGGACCAAGATGTATGCCTGCACGACCATCAGGTGGTACCTCCTGCGTTTCACGACGCTTGTCAGAGACGGGGGTGTCTTCTCACTCTCAGGACGCATCGTCAGTCCTTGGCTGTGATCAATCCTTGGCCGGGGACCGCGTACGCTCGCCGATGTGCGTCACGCTACATCTTTCGGCGCATCCGCGCGTATCCGGGATCACAGGAGGTTTCGGTGAATCTGAGCCGTAGCGCGACCCTGGCCGAGGTGGGCGAGTTTCCACTTATTGCTGCGATTACCGACGAGTTGACGCTGGGACCAGACGTTCGCGTGGGGCCAGGTGACGACGCCGCCGTCCTTGCCATCGACGATGCCGTTGTGGCCTCGGTGGACGTGCTCGTCGAGAGGGTGCATTTCCGGCGCGACTGGTCTGAGGCACGGGACGTCGGACGCAAGGCAGTCGCTGTCAACGTTGCAGATCTGGAGGCGATCGGAGCGCGGCCTACTGGTCTCCTGGTCGGCTTCTCGGCGCCGACGGACCTCGCGCTGGGTTGGGTGCTCGACTTCGCCGAAGGCCTCCGCCAAGAGTGCAACGCGGCCGGAACCAGTCTGATCGGTGGTGACGTCACGAAAGCCCGGGACATCACGATTGCTGTTACCGCGTTGGGTTCACTCGACGGGCGAAAGCCGGTGCTGCGATCGGGGGCACGGCCGGGTGATGTGGTTGCCATCAGGGGCCGGCTGGGCTGGGCCGCAGCCGGCCTCACCGTACTGGGACGTGGCTTCCGCTCGCCTCGGGTACTCGTCGAGGCACAGCGGGTCCCGCAAGTCGATTACGGCGCAGGGGCGGTCGCCGCCCGCGCGGGAGCTACATCCATGATCGACATCTCCGATGGCCTGATCGCCGATCTCGGGCATGTGGCCTGGGCATCGAAGGTAGTCGTCAACCTACGACGGGATGCCTTCGAGGTGGCCGAGCCGCTTCAGGCAGTTGCCGGCGCCACCGGCAAGGATCCCTACACATTCATCTTCAGCGGCGGCGACGACCATGCCTTGGCGGCCACCTTCCCGGCGGCGGAATCCGTGCCGGAGGGCTGGCTGGCAGTAGGCGTCGTCGAGGTCCCTGACGATGATCACGCTGGCGTTGTGGTAGATGGCATGGTCTGGGAGCTGCCCGCTGGCTTCGACCACTTCCGTACGCCGCGACCGTCGGAGTCCCGCAGATGAGCTTGCCCACCGCTCGCGTCGTCACCATCGCGGGCTCAGACTCCGGCGGGGGAGCGGGCATCCAGGCGGATCTCAAGACAATGTTGGCCCTCGGCGTTCACGGGATGACCGTGCTCACCGCAGTGACCGCTCAGAACTCCATCGGCGTGCAAGGCATCTGGCCGCTTCCGACCGAGGCGATCCGTGCCCAGTTCCGGAGCGTGATCGACGACATCGGCGTCGATGCGGTCAAGATCGGCATGCTCGGCAGCAAAGAGATCGTAATCTGCGTAGCGGACCTGGTTGCTGATCTTGATCCGCCGGTACCGGTCGTCGTCGACCCGGTGTGCGTCAGCAAGCACGGAGATCGACTCATCGATCAAGAAGCCGTCGGCGCGCTCCGCACGCTGATGTTCCCGCGTGCCACGGTGATCACTCCTAATCTCGATGAGGCTGCCCTGCTGGCGGAGCGTTCCGCTGAGACACCGCCGGTACTCGCAGATCTCCTTCTGGCTTACGGCCCAGCCTGGGTGTTGATCAAGGGTGGCCACGGAGATGGGGACGCGATCGACTACCTGAAGAGTCGAGATGGGCGAGACTTCGGCTTCGCTGCTGCACGGGACGACAACCGCCATACTCACGGAACGGGCTGCACACTTGCCTCAGCCCTGGCAAGCCAGCTTGCGCTCGGCCACGATGTCCCCGAGGCGATGGCGCTGGCGAAGACCTACGTCACCGGAGCCATCGCCGCTGGGTTCGCACTTGGTAGCGGCATTGGGCCGACAGATCACCTGTGGCAGCTGCGCGCCTACCTTCCTCCCCTCGAATGACGGTCCGATGGCTGGGCGCAGCCTCGGCGTGTGACCCAGCCCATCGACGTTTGATCTTGTAACCTCACAAGCATGGCGACCCGCGCGTCTTCCCCTCCGCGGTCCCGCCGCTCGGGATCGTCCCGGAGCAGCAAACCGCGGTCGGCCGGAAGAAGACGATCCTCATCGGCGACTGCCGCACAAGCCGGCGCATCCCGTCGGCGATCCGGTGGCAGCCGGTCAAGGAGTCGGCAGCAAGGTCAGCCCATTTTCGATCAGGTACTACTCGGCATTGCCGCGATGTTGAGTGTCCTTGCTCACGCCGTCGGTCGTGCCGTGAGACGAATTGGACCCGCTGTAGAGGAAGTCGACTCGGCGGTGCGGCGAGATGGCATCGGGCTTTTCTTGCTGGGCAGTGCGATCGTGGTCGGCGCTGCAGTGTGGTGGGGTCTGCCGGGTGCGGTAGGGCACGCCATCGCCATTGGCGTCGCCAGCACAATCGGGACCCTCAGCTACGTGGCGCCTATCCTCTTCGCCTTGATGGCGTGGCGGACGTTGCGACATCCAGACCGTAATGGGCCGCTTGGCCGGCAGGTGATCGGTTGGAGCGCGATCATGCTGGGCCTGCTCGGATTGATCAACATTGCCCGCGGCCTGCCGCGAACCAACGAGCCTGAACAACTCAGGAGTGCCGGCGGCATCATCGGCTATGTCTCCTCCAGCCTGCTCTCCGATCTATTGACGGTCTATGTCGCGGTGCCGTTGCTGATCTTGCTGCTGCTCTTCGGGGTGCTGGTCGTCGTCGGTGTCCCGCTGCACCAGATTCCTGATCGGGTTCGCACGGCCCGGGCACGGCTGCGACACCGCCCTGTGGTGATCGAAGGAGAAGTCGTCCGTGAGCTGGAGTACCGCGGCGACCGGGCCTACGACACTCCGGTAGTCGGCGATCCCGGCCTGCGGCAGCGGCGCGCGGGTGCACCGGAGCTGGATTCTCAGGCACCCGATGCCGAGGACAGCTCGACCGAGTCGGCTGACGAGTCGCGTCGGCCGGTTACAGCGGGACTACCGCCCGGCGTGACCGTGCACGGCATTGATGCTGAGGAGTTGGAGGCCCCGGCGCACACTCCGATGCCGCCGCGGGTGGAGCAACTCCAGCTGTCCGGTGATGTGCAATATCTGCTCCCCGATCCCAGCACGCTGAAACATGGCAGCGTGCACAAGGCGCGCACCAACGCCTCAGACGCTGTGGTGCATCAGCTGACCGAGGTGCTGCTCCAGTTCGAGATCGACGCACGTGTCACTGGGTACAGCCGTGGCCCGACGGTCACCCGGTACGAGGTCGAGCTAGGCCCCGCCGTCAAGGTAGAGAAGGTCACGACACTGAGCCGCAACATCGCCTATGCGGTGGCGAGCGCCGACGTGCGCATCCTTTCTCCGATCCCCGGAAAGTCCGCCATCGGAATCGAGATTCCCAACTCGGACAAGGAAGTCGTTTCTCTCGGGGATGTGCTGCGCTCGGCCCGCGCCAGAAACGATCATCATCCGATGACCGTCGGTCTGGGCAAGGACGTCGAAGGCGGCTTCGTCGTCGCGAATCTGGCCAAGATGCCACATCTGCTGGTGGCAGGCGCAACCGGCTCGGGCAAGTCGAGCTTCGTGAACTCAATGATCACTTCGATCATGATGCGCGCCACGCCGGATGAAGTCCGGATGATGCTGGTCGATCCGAAACGGGTCGAGCTGACCGCGTACGAGGGAGTTCCCCACCTGGTGACGCCGATCATCACCCATCCCAAGAGGGCAGCCGAAGCACTCCAATGGGTCGTCCGTGAGATGGACATGCGATACGACGACTTGGCGACCTACGGCTTCCGGCATGTCGACGATTTCAACAAGGCCGTGCGTACCGGCGCGCTCAAGCCGTCGGCTGGTGAGCCCGCTGGCGCAGGTGAACCGCCGCTTCCGCTGGATCCCGCCTCGAATCGGGTGTTCTCGCCGTATCCCTACTTGGTGGTGATCGTGGATGAGCTGGCCGACTTGATGATGGTGGCTCCGCGCGATGTGGAGGACTCGATTGTCCGTATCACCCAGCTCGCACGGGCCGCCGGAATTCATCTCGTGCTGGCCACCCAGCGGCCGAGCACCGACGTCGTGACCGGACTCATCAAGGCAAACGTGCCGAGCCGGCTCGCGTTCGCGACGTCGTCGATGACCGACTCGCGGGTGATCTTGGATCAGCCGGGTGCGGAGAAGCTGGTTGGTCAGGGCGATGGTTTGTTCCTTCCCATGGGGTCGAGCAAGCCAATCCGGATCCAAGGCGCGTGGGTCACCGAGCAGGAGATCAGGGCCGTCGTCGGCCACGTGAGCGGCCAGCTCAAGCCCAACTACCGCGAGGACGTGGTCGCTACATCCGAGTCGGCAAGCAAGGTCGCTGAGGACATTGGGGATGATCTTGACTTGGTGCTGCAAGCCGCGGAGCTGGTAGTCACCCTGCAGCTCGGTTCCACCTCGATGCTGCAACGCAAGCTCCGCGTCGGGTTCGCCAAGGCAGGGCGGTTGATGGACATCTTGGAGACCCGCGGCGTTGTTGGCCCTTCCGAAGGCTCGAAGCCTCGCGATGTACTGGTTGCTCCCGACGAGCTGGAAGCCGTCTCGGAGAACCTCCGGTTGGGCTAGTCCGAGCTCCTGAGCAGTATGCGGCCGCGAACCGCGGACCGGCGGGATATCCCGTATCGGTCATACTGGGACGGCCATGCATGAGCCAGCCGCCTCCGCCGTTCGCGCTGATCGCGCTCCTGCAACCTCCAAGCCGACGACGGTGCACCTTGTCACCCTCGGTTGCGCCCGGAACGAGGTTGACTCCGAGGAGCTCGCTGCGCGGATGGAGGACGACGGCTTCAGACTGGTAGCTGATCCGCGCGACGCGGACGCGGTGATGGTCAATACGTGCGGCTTCATCGAAGCGGCCAAGAAGGACTCAATCGACACCCTGCTGGCAGCCAGCGACCACAAGAATGCTGGGAAAGCCAAGGCAGTCGTCGCTGTCGGTTGCCTGGCGGAGCGTTACGGTCGCGACCTGGCGGAGGCCCTGCCAGAGGCCGATGCGGTCTTCGGCTTCGACGACTACGCCGATATCGCCGGCAGGCTGCGGGCGATCCTGGCTGGCGGACATCACCCGGCACATGCGCCGCATGATCGTCGGTCATTGCTGCCGCTGGCCCCCGCGGCGCGGCCGGCAGTCGCGAACGCCGTAACGATTCCCGGACACGGAGCCACGCAGCTACGCGGTGCCGGGCCGGCAAGTGGGCCGCGCGTGTACCGGCGTCGGCTCGACGGCGGGCCGTCGGCGCCACTGAAGATTGCTTCCGGCTGTGATCGGCGCTGTACGTTCTGCGCGATTCCGACATTCCGCGGCGCATACGTCTCGCGCCCACCTGCTGAGATCCTGGCTGAGGCGGCGTGGCTGGTCGAGCGCGGCGTACGCGAGATCTTTCTGGTCAGCGAGAATTCCTCGAGCTACGGCAAGGACCTCGGCGATATCCGCCTGCTCGAACAGTTGCTCGCGGGCCTGGCCGAAGTCGATGGGCTGTCTTGGATTCGGGTTTCGTACCTCCAGCCGGCCGAGGTTCGGCCGAGCCTGATCGAGGTGATGGCGAGCACGCCGAAGGTCGTTCCCTACTTCGATCTGTCATTTCAACACGCGGCGCCCGGGGTGCTGCGAAGAATGCGCCGCTTCGGTGGCGCCGAGTCGTTCTTGGCATTGGTCAACACCATTCGCCGGCTGGCGCCGGCGGCCGGCATCCGGAGCAATGTGATCTGCGGCTTTCCGGGCGAGACCGAGGCCGATGTCGAGGTACTGTGCCAGTTTTTGGTCGACGCGGAATTGGATGCGATCGGGGTCTTCGGCTACTCCTCGGAGGAGGGTACGGAGGCATGCCGGCTGGATGGGCAGCATCTGCCCGAGGAGATCGAAGCCAGACGTGCGCGCGTGTCAGACCTTGCCGATGAGCTGGTGAGCCAGCGCGCGGCGTCACGCATCGATGAGCGCGTGCAGGTGCTTGTCGAGGAGACGGCTGAGGAGATCGTCGGGCGGGCTGCTCACCAGGCTCCCGAGGTCGATGGCAGCGTACGGCTGATCACGCACAGCCGCCTCCAGCGCGGTGATCTGGTCGATGCGGTCGTCTGCGCCAGTGAGGGCGTCGATCTGGTCGCTTTCACTTTTGTCGATCAGCCAGGGACCCATCGGCAGGACGCGAGTCGCCGTGATCGATGACGCGCATCGCGCAGATGCCGGACGCGACAAGCTGCGACCGAAACCCGACCCAGATGCTCTGGCGCCGAGTGAGACGCATCCGATCGGGCCTCTGGCCGAGCCCGAGACGAGTCCCTGGAATCTGCCGAACGCGCTCACCGCGTTCCGCATCATTCTGGTTCCAATCTTTGCCTGGATGCTGCTTGCTCATCCGCAGCAGCCATGGTGGCGGTTCTTCACCGCGCTGATCTTCAGCGTGGCGATCTTGACCGATACCCTCGACGGGTACCTGGCACGTAAGCACAACATCATTACGCGCTTCGGCAAGCTCGCCGACCCGATCGCTGACAAGGCACTCACCGGCATGGCCTTTATCGGCTTGTCGATCATCGGTGAGCTTCCTTGGTGGGTGACTGTCACGATCTTGGTCCGCGAGTGGGGGATCACGATCATGCGCTTTGTGGTGCTCCGCTACGGCGTCATGGCAGCAGGTCGTGGTGGCAAGATCAAGACCGTGACTCAAGCAATTGCGGTGATCATGTACTTGCTCCCGTTGCCCGGCCCGGCTCACGTCGTCGCCATGGTCGTGATGGCTATTGCTTGGGTGATCACTATGGCGACCGGCCTGGACTACGTACGCGAGGCGCTCCGGCTTCGACGCCGGGCGCGCGCGCAGGAATGAGCTCGACCCTGGCTGCGAGGATCCTGACTGAATTGAGTCGTCGAGGTCAGACGCTGGCCAGCGCGGAGTCACTGACCGGAGGAATGATTGGCAAGCTGCTCACCGACATACCCGGGGCATCCGATTGCTATCTGGGCGGTGTGATCAGTTACGCAACACACTTGAAAGCGACTCTTGCAGGGGTGGCCCGAGCGACGCTCGCCGAACTCGGTCCGGTCGCCGGGCGCACGGCTGCCGAAATGGCTCGTGGGGTGGCGGAACGGTGCCAGGCTGATTGGGGATTGGCGACGACCGGAGTCGCTGGGCCCGAGGCGCAGGACGGCCATCCGGTTGGCCAGGTCTTCGTTGCCGTCAGCCACCAAGCCGGTGATCTATTACACGTCAGGGAACTTTCGCTGCACGGCGAACGCGCGGTGATCAGGGAGCAAACAGCCGTGGCCGCGCTCGAATTGCTTGCCGACGCCCTCGGACTGAGCCACGCGGCCTGAGAGTCAAGGACGCGTAGCGACGCGAGCGTGGTGCGTTCTGGTGTTGTCGGGGAGGGTGGGTACAGTTTCCGTATGCGATCGCAGGAACTCCCGGTGAAGCCGGTGCTGGTGCGCGAGCTCATCGGTGAGTCGCTACGAGAGGAGCGCGTCTCGCAGGGAAAGACGCTGCGCGAAGTGTCCAGAAAAGCTCGGGTCAGCCTCGGATATCTCTCCGAGGTGGAGCGCGGCCAGAAGGAAGCGTCGAGCGAGCTGCTCGCCGCGATCTGTGCAGCTCTTGATCTTCCGTTGTCGGTTGTGCTTAACGTCGTCAGCGAGAAGATGGCTGTCTACGAAGGCGTGACCGCGCTGCCGAACGTGCGGGCCATGGCCCAAGCCGCCGCTTGAGTCTCTTCTCTTAGCACTGCACTAGATACTCGGTCGCAGCCGCAGACCTTGTGGGGTCATCCGGAAGCCGGCAGCCTGCAGCGCCTCGCTGACGCGTACCGAACCGAAGATGTGAGCTCCGTCGGCTCGCTCCACTGTTAGCTTTCCAAGCAGACCCTGTTGCACCGACATGGCAAGCGCCGACGCTGCTGGCGTCAGACGGCTCGAGTCCTCGCTAAAGGACAGCAGAGTCTTGCCGCCGCGTTCCACATAGAAGATCAGAGCGCCATCCACCAAGACGACCAAGGCTCCCGCCTTGCGCCCGGGGCGATGGCCCTCACGGTCAGGCCAGGGGAGAGCGGCGCCGTAGGGGTTGGCCGGATCACATGCTGCGAGCACTACAGCCGTCGGCTCCTCCGGTTCTCGCTGATGAGTGCGTAGCCGATCCACTGCACCGGTGAGGGCGAATTGGGCTGCGCCCAAGCCTTCGACGAAGTATCCACGACGACATTGGCCAGACTCCTCAAGCAGGCTAAGCGCGCGATAGGCAGCACCGAAGCCGCCTTCGGCGTTCTCGGTGAGTACGCTGCCGCGGGTTACCACCCCGTAGCGGTCGAGCTGGGCGAAGATGTCTGCGGCCAACCGGTCTGCGGTGGACGGGGAGGACCGCTCGATCAGGGACCAGCGGCCTGCTGTTGTCGGAGTCGTCAGGCGCGGGATTCGCGGTGGACGACCAAGGCCGCCGCCGGCGAGCCGGACTCGATGGGTTCGCGCGACTGGTCTATTGGGTCTCCTGTGGACTCCGCTGGTCGCAAGGCTGCGTACAGGGGCAAAGGTGTCCGCGGTGACCAGACCGGCCCAGACGAGCTCCCACAAAGCGGCCACGTACTGTTCGCGATCGGCGACTGCCGACCCGGACGGAAGCAGATTGTCGAAGAAAGAGGCGCCCCGCTCGGCAAGTGCCGCCAGAATCTCTTGGCTGCGATACTGTTCCGGCTCACTGCGCGCGGGATGCTGCTGCTGATCCGCAACGTACCAACGCACCCAGCCATCGGAATCACCGATGGGGCCATCTCCGACCCAACAGATCTCGCCCGCTGCGGTCAGCTCATCCAACATCGCAGGTGCATAGTTGCCGACCCGCGCCGGCAAGATCATCGACTCCACGGCACTGGCAGGAATCGGATAACCCGAGAGCTGTTCGATCGCCCCGAGCACTGCATCGACGCCGCGGCTGCCTGAGCCAAGGCCTTGCCACTCAGCGAGGAACCTGGCGAATGCGACCTGCTCGACCGGCTCGACGCCTTTGCGCAGTAACGCCAAGGTGCGTCTCTTGATCAACGCCAGCACTTGGCCGTGACAATACTGGCGACGTTCGCTGGCTGCCTCCCCTGGCAGGTCGACGAACGAGCCGGCGACCAGGGTGCCGGTCCCGACCAACCCGTCGCACGCAGACTCGACAACTGCGCGACCCAACCCATATCGCTCGGCCAGCGGCGAGACGACGAATGGGCCGTGGGTACGCGCCCAACGCAGTACAAGATCATCAATGGGATGCGCGGCAGCCTCGGTGAACGTGGCCGCAACGCCTGGCGGAACTGGAATGCCGAGGCCGTCACGGAGTCGTGGAATGTCCTCAGCCACCGCCAGCATCGCCTGACCGGCGATCCGTACTTCGACGACCCGACGATCGTTGATGAGGGTGCCGACGGCCTCTGCAACGTCGAGTTCTGGCGCGGCACGAGCGGCGAGCTCGAGCGCGGTAAACGGTCCGGCTGTGCGTAGCAGGTCGAAGGTTTGTTCCGTGGTCGTTACCTGCCGCTCGGCGCTGAGGCACTGGAGATCAGCCTCGATGCTGGCGATGACACCCGCGTCAAGTAGCTGCTTGATGCCGTCTTTACCGAGCAGCTCGGCCAGCAGGGTGGCGTCCAACGAGAGCGCCGCCGCCTTCCGCTCCGCGAGCGGGACGTCGCCCTCGTAGACGAATGCGCCAACGTAGCCGAAGAGCAAGGAACGGGCGAACGGAGACGGCTCCTTTGTCTCCACCTCAACCAGGCGGATTGACCGCGACGCGATCTGCCGCTGTACCTCGAGCAAGCCGTCAAGATCGAAAACGTCGTTCAAGCATTCCCGCATGGTCTCGAGCACGATCGGGAATTCCGGGTATTGCGCAGCGACGGTCAACAGTTGGGCGGACCGCATCCGCTGTTGCCACAGCGGCGAACGCGACCGCGGATCGCGCCTCGGCAGCAGCAGGGCGCGGGCCGCATTTTCCCGGAAGCGGGCGGCGAACAGGGCCGATGAGCCCACCTCGTCGCTGATGACCGACTCGATGATCTCAGGATCGGAAACGAGCAGCTCAGCACTCGGCGGCTCCGACGCGGTGTCAGGGATCCGGAGCACCATGCCGTCGTTGGTCGCCGTTGCCTGCACCTCCATGCCGTAGCGCTCGCGTGCCGCGTGCTCGACAGCGAGCGCCCATGGGCTGAGGACGCCAGTGCCGAGCGGGCAGTGGACACACACTCGCCAGTCACCCAGCTCATCGCGGAATCGCTCGAAGATCACTGTCCGGTCGGTTGGCAGTGCGCCGGTGGCTGCCTGTTGCTCGGCAAGGTAAGAGACCAAGTTGCTGGCGGCGAATTCATCTAGCCCAGCCTCGCGCAGTCGGATCCGGGCACTCTCCGGCGGCAATGCGCCCACCTCACGCACGAACGTGCCGAATGCCCGTCCCAGCTCCAACGGTCGGCCCGGCGCGTCGCCTTTCCAGAACGGCAACCGTCCCGGCGTACCTGGGGCCGGGGAGACCAGCACCTGATCGTGAGTGATCTGCTCCACTCGCCAACTCGTGGTGCCTAACGTGAAGACGTCGCCGACTCGAGTCTCGTAGACCATCTCCTCGTCGAGCTCCCCGACGCGACGACCGGGTTCGTGGCGCCCCGAGGCATTGCCTTCACCGACGAGGAAGACTCCGAAGAGGCCGCGGTCAGGGATCGTCCCTCCGGAGGTCACAGCAAGCCGTTGAGCACCCGGACGAGCGACGAGTACGCCGGTGTCCCGATGCCAGACCAGACGCGGCCTGAGCTCGGCGAATTCCTCACTGGGATAGCGCCCGCTCAGCATGTCCAGCACTGCCTCGAACGCACTGTACGGGAGCTCTCGGAAGCTGCTCGCCCGGCGCACCAAGGCGTAGAGCTCCTCCGCCTTGGCTTCCTCGATTGCGACGATCGCCACGATCTGCTGTGCCAGCACGTCCAATGGATTGCGCAGCTCGGCGACTTCTTCGATTGCGCCTTGCCGCATCCGTTCTACGACGACCGCCGACGCGATGAGATCGCCACGATGGTTGGGGAAGAACACTCCGCGGGACGTCGCCCCGACGTGATGCCCTGCCCGGCCCACGCGCTGCAGCCCGCTGGCGACCGACGGCGGTGCCTCGACTTGCACCACGACATCGACCGCACCCATGTCGATCCCGAGCTCCAGTGACGAGGTGGCGACGACGCACGGCAACTGGCCAGTCTTGAGGTCGTTCTCGATCTGGGCGCGCTGCTCCTTGCTGACCGAGCCATGGTGGGCTCGCGCGATCACTGGGCCGCGGCTGCCGTCACGGCCGCCGGAGGCACCCGATTGAGCCATCACTTGCGCGGGTGGTGGGAACGGATCGTCGATCTCTCCTAGACGCTCGGCCTGCAGGTCGTTGAGGTGTGCGGTCAGCCGCTCGGCCAGCCGACGTGAGTTGGCGAAAACGATGCTCGAGCGATGCTGGCTGATCAGGTCAAGAATGCGGTTCTCGACGTGTGGCCAGATCGAGGGGGGCCTTGGCGGCGGCTGCTCATCGTCCAGGCTGGAGGGCGCTCCGACGCTCGGCGACGATGCCGTCGCCCCCAGATCACGCATGTCCTCGACCGGCACCACGATGGACAAGTCCCACGCCTTCTCCGCCGGAGGCGCCACCACCCGTACGCGATGCGACCCACCGAAAAACGCTGCAACTCGCTCAGGTGGTCGCACGGTCGCAGACAGGCCGATTCGCTGTAGGGGATGGTGCTGAGACGCCGATGCATCCTGGGACTCGGCCAGCGCCTCCAGTCGCTCCAGCGAGAGTGCGAGATGGGCACCGCGTTTCGTCCCGGCCAGGGCGTGCACTTCATCGACGATGACGGTACGGACCGATCGGAGGAGATCGCGTGCAGCGGAGGTCAGCATCAAGAACAACGACTCCGGCGTTGTGATCAAGATGTCCGGGGGCCGGGCGACGATACTCCGTCGCTCGGCGGCCGACGTGTCGCCGGAGCGTACGCCGACTGTCACATTTGGTGGCGTGTGCTCCAGGCGTAGGGCTGTCTGCGTGATGCCGGCCAGCGGCGCCCGGAGGTTTCGCTCGACATCGACCGCCAGTGCCTTCAGCGGTGAGACGTAAAGGACTCGGCAGCGCTGCTTGGGGCCGGGCTGCGGTGCGCGGGTCAACTCGTCGAGTGCCCACAAGAAAGCTGCGAGAGTCTTGCCAGAACCTGTCGGTGCGATCACCAAGGCGTTTTCACCGGCGGAGATTGCCTGCCAGGCCCCGACCTGTGCGGGCGTCGGGCGCGCGAAAACTTCCCGGAACCAGGTTGCAGTCGCCGGGGAGAAAACCTCTAATGGATCGGCAAGCACGTTGTCTATCTTGCCCTCGGGGTCTGACATGTTCCGCCTGCTGGACCCGCCTGCTCGCCGCCACAGGCACAATGACGGCATGAAGGAGACCGAGCTGTGGCAGCGCCTGCAGCTGCACCTCGGTGCGGGTTACTTCCGCGTGTGGGCCTCGGAGTACAGTCTCGCGGCGCTTGGCCAGCGAACTGTCGTCGAAGCGCTGTCAGACGGAGTGCCGTGCAAGATCATCTGGCGTGCCGTGTGGTCCGCCTTGGAGCTGCCGGTACGCGACCGCTGAGCATGCCCTGCGACGTTTGCCATCTGGTGACGACAAAGTCACACACCTCGCCGTCAGACACCCTCGTTTGCCGCCTCGGGACGCGAAACGCAGATCGAGCGAGGCACCGACTCCTGGCACCAGCAGGCTGCATAGGTGTTTCGAACCCGGCGTGATAGGTGTTTCGAACCCGGCGTGTCGAATACCGTTCGAACAAACGTTCGGTAGGTTATCCACGAGGCGTCGGGATCAGTTATCCACAGAATCCGGTGCGACCGAACGATTGTCAGTGCTTCTCCTTAGGGTCACAGCGCAAGACTTTCAGAAATCAGCAAGCTCGGACGGTATGAGCTCAGACGGCACCAGCTCGGATGTCAGCTCGGATGTCAGCTCGGACAACATGAGCAGTGCCCGACGGATGGGCCCGACGAATGGGGAAGGATCACGATGGCCACGGCAGACCGCGAGAAAGCACTAGAGGCGGCACTCGCGCAGATCGACAAGCAGTACGGAAAGGGATCGGTGATGCGCCTCGGTGATGAGGTTCGGGCTCCTATCGAGATCATTCCGACCGGCTCCATCGCTCTCGATGTGGCTTTGGGCATCGGTGGCCTGCCTCGGGGCCGAGTAGTAGAAATCTACGGCCCCGAGTCCAGCGGCAAGACAACCGTGGCTCTGCATGCAATCGCGAACGCCCAAGCTGACGGAGGCATCTGCGCGTTCATCGATGCCGAGCACGCATTGGATCCGGAGTACGCGGGCCGTCTCGGCGTTGACACCGATTCACTACTGGTCAGCCAGCCCGATAACGGCGAGCAGGCTTTGGAGATCGCCGACATGTTGATCCGCTCAGGCGCGCTGTCGCTGATTGTGATCGACTCGGTGGCTGCGTTGACACCCCGCGCCGAGATCGAGGGGGAAATGGGCGACAACCATGTCGGTCTTCAAGCACGGCTCATGAGCCAGGCCCTTCGCAAGATGACCGGTGCCTTGAGCGGCGCCGGCACGACAGCGATCTTCATCAACCAGCTTCGGGAGAAGATCGGGGTGATGTTTGGATCACCCGAGACCACGACCGGTGGTCGTGCACTCAAGTTCTACGCGTCAGTGCGGCTGGATGTGCGTCGTATCGAGACGCTCAAAGACGGACAGGAAATGGTCGGCAACCGCACGCGCGTGAAGGTGGTCAAAAACAAAGTGGCGCCACCATTCAAGCAGGCTGAGTTCGATATTCTTTATGGGCAGGGAATCAGCCGCGAAGGCAGCCTGATTGATTTGGGTGTGGATACGGGAATCATTCGCAAGGCTGGGGCCTGGTTCACCTATGATGCCGACCAATTGGGTCAGGGGCGCGAGAACGCCCGCAGCTACCTGCGGAACAATCCCGATCTGGCCGATGAGCTGGAGAAGAAGATCAAGGAGCGCATGGGCATCGGCCCCAAGATCGACTTGCCCGCCGGCATCGATCCAGTCACCGGCGAGGTGGAGTTCTAGCCGGTGTCGATTGACCCGCAGTCGTCTGAGCGGCGGTCCGAAGTCGGCCGAGCCAAGTCGGCCGGCCGGCCTCGGGCATCATCGTGGCCTCAGCCTGACGGCGCCACGGGATTGCATGATCCCGATGCGGATGCGCAGTCAGTGGCCCGCGCCATTGCATTGCGCAGACTGACGACGCGGGCGTACACCCGACATGAACTTGATCAGGCCCTTCAGGCCAAGAACGTCGCACCAGACGTGACGGAGGCGGTCCTTGACCGACTGCAGGAGGTCGGTCTGATCAACGATGCTTCGTTTGCGCTTGACTGGGTTACTTCACGTCAGCAGCGCCGCCATTTGTCCCGTCGGGTACTCAGCCGAGAACTGCAGGCTAAGGGAGTCGATCGCAGCGATATCGATCGAGCTCTGGACGATGTGGGGTTCGACGCCGAGCTCACCGCTGCTCGGGATCTGGTCGAGCGCAGACGAACAGCCATGAATGCACTTCCGCGCGAGGTTCAGTATCGGCGATTGGCCGGGCTCCTCGGCCGCCGCGGATTCGATACAGGCATCATTACCCGGGTGCTGGCTGACGTGCTGGGAGGGTGAGCAACTGGGGCGACTGGTCCAGTAGCTGGATCTCACATTTGTGCTTGACCAAGACCGTGACCGGACATACTCTGCGAACACGAGGTATCTGACAACGCCTGAACGATATGACGAAAGCCGGTTCAAAGAATGTTCCGGATCAGTTTCCAATGAAGTACTTTTTTCAAATCAGTCGAGTTATAGGGGAATCCGGCGTTCACTGACTGAACGTCGGCCGATTTGCATCTCGCGTTGCGGATCCTCTTGAGTACACGCGAAGCGTGTAGACAGGAGCGCGACGGTGAGCGGGGTCTTTCAAGCACTCGTAGTTGTCGGCCTTTTCTTGCTGATCGCCGTAGTCGGCTTGGCCACGATAGTGATGGCTCGACGCGTACGCCACAGCGCGAGCCCCTACCAAACCGGATCAGGCAACCCAACTGTGGCAGCGCTTCGGTCTGGCTCGGGTGCCAACCTGGTTTCTGGCGCCCAGAATGACTTGGACGATGGCGACTCGGCTGCCGAGGAGTCTGTCCGCTCAGAGGCAGAAGTCGAGGAACTACGCGCAAGGGCAGAAAAGTTGCTTGCCTCGGCTCAGAGCGCTCGGGCCGAGGCCGAAGAGGAGTCACGGGCTCGCCGAACCGAGCTGAGGGAGCAGCGGGCCGACCTGGAACGTCGGGAGCAGCGGCTCTCCGATCGAGAAGAGCGTCTCGACACCGACATCCGCGCCTTAGAGGAGAAGAGCCGGCAGCTTGAGGAGCTCAAGAACGAGCTCAAGAACCAGAGACGGATGCTGGAAAATCTCGAGGCGGAGCATCAGGTCACGTTGGAGCGGATCGCAGGCTTGACCGCGGAGCAGGCAAAGGCGGAACTGGTGGCCGGAGTCGCCCACGATGCGAAGCGGCAGGCGGTTCTTCTTGCTCGCGATATCGAGCGGCAGGCGACGCGGGAGGCAGACGCGAGGGCGCAACAGATCACAGTCGGGGCCATCCAACGTCTGGCCTCCGAGCTGACCTCTGAGTCGGTCGTCTCGGCGGTCCATCTACCCGGCGACGACATGAAGGGCCGGATCATCGGTCGGGAAGGCCGCAACATCAGGGCATTCGAGCAGGTTACTGGCGTGAACGTGATGATCGACGACACGCCGGAAGCTGTATTGCTGTCATGCTTCGACCCGGTTCGGCGGGAAACGGCCCGCATGACTCTGACTGAGCTGGTGGCTGACGGCCGAATTCATCCCGCTCGCATCGAGGAGGTGCACGAGCGGAGCAAGAGCCAGATTCAAGCACAGTGCCTGCGCGCGGCCGAGGACGCGATGGCAGAGGTTGGCATTTCCGATCTGCATCCAGCACTGGTGCCGGTGCTCGGCACGCTGCGTTATCGCACCTCGTACGGGCAGAACGTGCTCAAGCATCTGGTTGAGAGTGCTCACATCGCTGCGCTCATGGCAGCCGAGTTGCGCCTCGATGTCGCGCACTGCAAGCGTGCAGCGTTCTTGCACGACATCGGCAAGGCATTGACGCACGAGGTGGAGGGGTCGCACGCCATCGTCGGAGCAGATCTGGCGCGCAAGTATGGCGAGCACGCCGATGTCGTGCACGCGATCGAGGCTCATCACAACGAGGTCGAAGTACGCACAGTGGAGGCGGTCCTGGTGCAGGCGGCCGACGCGATCAGTGGCAGCCGGCCAGGCGCCCGTCGCGAGAGCATCGAGGCCTACGTCCAGCGACTCGAGCGGCTCGAAGAGATCGCCGGTGCCCGCGACGGTGTGGACAAGGTGTTCGCGATGCAGGCGGGTCGAGAGATTCGAGTGATGGTGGCACCCGACGTCGTCGACGACATCGAGGCGCAGGTTCTGGCCCGCGACATCGCCAAGCAGATCGAGGAAGAGCTGACCTACCCTGGCCAGATCAAGGTGACGGTCGTACGAGAGTCCAGAGCAACCGAAACTGCTCGTTAGGTCTGACCAGGCGCTGCTAGCGCACCGCCGGGCGCCACCGATGGGCTCACGAGCTCTTCGAACTCCGATACGTTCGGCCCACGCCCCCGCCCCCGGGCCTGTAGCCGGCGCTCCAGGTATCGGGCTAGCCGCGTCAGCAAGTAATTGATAATGATGAAGATCGCGGCTATCACTATGAAGGTTGGGATGAGGTTCCCTTTGAGCGAGGCCAGGGTCTGCCCACTGCGAACCAGTTCCGGGTACAAGATCAGGAACCCCAGAGCAGAATCCTTCAAGATGACGACGAGCTGGCTGACGATAGAGGGCAGCATCAAGGTGATGGCCTGCGGCAACAGCACGAGCCGAAGCGTCGCGAAGGGTGTGAGCCCAATGGCCAGGCCCGCCTCCCGCTGACCCATTGGCAACGACCCGACACCGGAGCGGATGAGCTCAGCGATAACGCTGGAATTGTAGAACGTAAGACCCGCAATGACGCCCAACAGCGGAAGAAGCTCACCGGAGATCTGGATGCCGAAAAGAAAGACGTAATAGGCGAAGAGCATCATCATCAGCACCGGAACGGCGCGGAAGAACTCCACAAAGACACCGCAGGCCACCCGCACCGATCTCAGCTGAGACAAACGCCCCATTCCGAGCAAGATCCCGCAGATCATCGAGAGGATGACGGAGAAGAAGGCTGCCACCAAAGTGGCCCGCAGGCCTGGCAGCAGGTAGGAGGTCCAGGTCACCGGCTCGAGGAACGGGCTCCACTTCTCGGCAGTGAACTGGCCTTTGGCGGCGAGCGCCCTGATCAGTAGGAAGAGCAGAGCAAGGATCCCGAGGCCGCCGGCGATTGCGATGACTCGGTGGCGGACGCGGGCCTTGGGGCCGGGAGCGTCGAACAGGACGCTCGTTTCGGCACTCATCGCTTCACTGCCAGTCGCCGTGAAAAGCTGGTGAAAAGAATTCCGAGGGGAAGCGTCAAGATCACGAACCCGGCCGCCATGATTCCGAAGATGACGTAGATCAGGTCGGGACGGAACTCGATCATGCCCTTCATGAGGTAGGACGCCTCGGCCACGCCAATGGTGGCCACAACCGTCGTGTTCTTCGTGAGCGCGATCATCACGTTCCCCAGCGGGGCTATCGCTCCGCGGAACGCCTGGGGCAGCACCACGTTGGACAAGCTCTGGCGGAAGTCCAGGCCGATGGCCCTAGCGGCCTCGGCCTGACCCTTCGGGACTGTGTTGATGCCGCTTCGCAGCGCTTCGGCGACAAAGGCCGCGTGGTAGACGGCGAGCCCAAGAACTCCCCAGCGGAAGTTCTGTACGTCGATGGGTGAGTCCTGTGCCCCGATTCGGTACTGCAAGGTGATGTAGAAGCCGAACGCACAAAAGAACACGATCAGTGTCAGGGGTGTGTTGCGCACCAGCGTGACGTACGCCGTCCCAGCGGACCTGAACACTGCGACCGGAGATACCCGCATGATTGCCACGATCGTGCCGATCAGCAGCGCTCCAATAGCGGCTGCGACGGCTAGCTTGATCGTCATCCAGAATGCGGCGAGCACGTTGTACTCGGCGAAGAGTTCACTGAGACCGTTAAGCATTCAATACGCCTCCTGGGCCTCTCGGGGCCGGACGATTGCCGGCCCCGACAACACTCGAGTACGCCCTAGGCCGCCGCGCAGGCGTCAGGCTTTGGTGGGTTCGTCGAGGTGTCGACCTTGAACCCCGATGGGCCGACGTTCGCGTCGATAGCCTTCTGCCAGGATCCGTCGGAGACCATCTTCTCGAGCGCAGCGTTCACCTTGTTGCATAGCTCGGTGTCGCCCATCTTCAGGCCAACGCCGTACCTCTCGGTCGAGAACGGTTTGCCAACAACCTTGAGCTTGCCTGCGTATTGCGGCTGTGCGGCGAAGCCGGCCAAGATCACGTTGTCGGTGGTTACCGCGTCCACGGTGCCGCCAACCAGCGCCTCGACGCACTTGGAGTAGGTGTCCTGTTCGAACAGTTTCACCGTAGTGGCGTACTCCTTCTTGATCTTCTCGGCCGGGGTCGAGCCGGTAACCGAGCACAGCGTCTTGCCGTTCATCGCGTCCGGACCGGTGATCTCGGTGTTGTCGGCGCGAACGAGCAGATCTTGACCGGCGATGAAGTAGGGGCCGGCGAAGGACACCTTCTTCTTGCGCTCGTCCGTAATCGAGTAGGTCGCGAAGATGAGTGCGACCTGACCGCCCTGAATCGCAGTCTCACGCTGGGCCGACGGAGTTTCCTTGAAGGTCACCTTGTCGCCCTCGAAGCCAAGTTCCTTGGCAACGTAGCGCGCCACGTCGACGTCGAGGCCCTTGTAGTCCTCGCCGACCTTCTGACCAAGGCCGGGCTGGTCGTACTTGATGCCGATGTTGATGGTGTCACCAGTGGTGCTTCCGGCGCCGCCGCCGCCACCACACGAAGCCATGGTCAGCGCGACGGCCGATCCCGCTGCTACGGCGAGGATCTTCTTACTGAGGTGCATTGCTCTCCTTGCGTTGTTAATGGGTCAGGATCTTGCTCAGGAAGTCTTTTGCTCGTGCGCTCTGCGCGTTCGTGAAGAACGAGTTCGGGTCCGCCTCCTCGACGATTTGACCGTCATCCATGAAAACAACCCGGTTCGCGGCCTTACGGGCGAAGCCCATCTCGTGGGTGACCACGATCATCGTCATACCTTGGCGAGCCAGCGAGACCATCACATCCAGCACCTCATTTACCATCTCCGGGTCCAGCGCCGATGTCGGCTCGTCGAACAAGATCACCTTGGGATCCATCGCGAGCGCCCGGGCAATCGCCACCCGCTGCTGCTGGCCGCCGGACAGCTGTGCTGGATACTTCTCAGCTTGCGACTCGACCCCCACCCGCTTGAGCAGCTCCATGCCACGTTGCTTGGCCTCGGCGTGCGGCTTCTTGCGAACCTTGATCGGGCCGAGCGTGACATTCTCCAAGACCGTCTTATGGGAGAAGAGGTTGAAGGATTGAAACACCATCCCGACATCGGCGCGCAGATGAGCCAATGCCTTGCCTTCTTCGGGCAATTGCTGACCGTCGATGGTGATGGTCCCGGATTCGATCGCCTCCAGCCGGTTGATAGCCCGGCACAGGGTCGACTTGCCCGAGCCTGACGGTCCCAGAACGACGACGACCTCACCCTTGCGTACGGTGAGATTGATCTTTTGGAGCACGTGGAGCTGACCGAAGTGCTTGTCGACATCCTTCAGCACCACCAAAGGCTCACCGAGGTGATCTGGTGCCACCGACGGACCAGTTGTCGGATCCGGAACCGGATCAGATGGTGAGGGCTCTTGCTCTGGTACGCCCTCTGACGAGATTTCGTGCATCGTCATGGGCCGACCCTAGACGAATGCCTGGCCAAACGGCATGAGATACGTGTTGATTTTCGGTCACAACCGCAAAGTCTTTTGATAGCTAGGCTATATACCGGAGATTCCCCATTGGCCGACAAAGGTCTCGCCCGGTGCAAGCACCCTCATGTCATCGTGAGTTGGGCCTGCATTGAACGCATCTGGACCGCACGTCATGGGTTCGACCGCGAGGGACACGTCGCGCTTCGGCCCACCGGTGAAGACCTGGGTCCATCGCATCGTCTCGTCCCCCCATAGTTCGGCGTAACGGTCGCCGAGCACGAGTCTCACTCGCCAGCGCCCGTCGGAGTCGCGAGCAAGGTCGGTCATCGCCGTATCCAGGCTCATCGAGCCGAGAACGCGAGCGTCACGGAGGTCGTAGGCCGTTCCCTGAACAGGCGAAAGCTTGAGCGGAAGCAGCCGGTCGTCGTCCACCTCCAAGTAGGAAGCCGCGGGCACGGTGAGGGCGATCTCGTCGACCGTCGACTCGCCGACGGTCAGGTACGGATGAGCGCCGTAGCCGAACGGCAATTCAGTGGCACCGAGGTTGGTCGCTTCCACGGTGATCATCAGGCCATCCTGGGTGAGTTGGTGCGTGATCGTCGACTCGAGTGTGCCGGGCCAGCCGGGTTGCGGATGGATGCGTACCCGGTTCGTGACCGCGTCCGCCTTCTTGTCGATCAGAACCCAGGGCAGATAGCGCGCGAGCCCGTGACTGGCGTTGTGCCGGGCAGGTTCGGTGAGCGCAAGTTGCTGAGTGGCTCCACCGAAGGTGTAGCGGCCGTCGCGAATTCGGTTCGGCCACGGGATCAGATTCTGCCCGCGGCCGCCGCTGATCATGTCCTGCACGCCGAAGCCGCGGACCACATCACGACCGTCGACGGAGAAGCTGCGCAACGTCGCGCCCACCTCGGTGATTACTGCGCGGTGACGTCGAGAGCTGATTTCGTACTGCTCTCCGGTTGGTGCGGCGCTCACGAATTGGCACTTTATCGCCATCGACACGCGAGCATTACCCTTGGTCTGCTATGTCGACCATGACCGAGGGGTCCGCAACGATTGGGCCGCGCACTTATCAAATTCGCACCTACGGGTGCCAGATGAATGTGCATGATTCGGAGCGCCTTGCTGGATTGCTCGAGGAAGCGGGCTATCACAGATCCGCCGAGGACACGTTGCCGGACGTCGTGGTCTTCAACACCTGCGCAGTACGTGAGAACGCAGACAACCGGCTCTACGGGAGTCTCGGCAATCTACTGCCAGCCAAGAAGGCAAGACCTGGCATGCAGATTGCCGTCGGTGGCTGCCTGGCGCAGAAGGACAAGGATTCGATCCTCACCCGAGCGCCCTGGGTCGACGTCGTGTTCGGTACGAACAACATCGGTTCGCTGCCGGTGCTGTTGGAACGCGCGCGGATCGAGCACGAGGCGCAAGTCGAGATCAAGGAGGCCCTGGAGACCTTCCCGTCCAACCTGCCGACACGTAGAGATTCGGCGTACGCGGCCTGGGTCTCCATCAGCGTCGGCTGCAATAACACGTGCACTTTCTGCATCGTTCCAGCGTTGCGAGGTCGGGAGACCGATCGCAGGCCGGGCGACATCCTCGCCGAGATCAGAGCATTGGTGGCCGAGGGGGTGCAGGAGGTGACGCTGCTCGGTCAGAACGTCAACGCGTACGGAGTGGAGTTCGGCGACCGTCGCGCCTTCGCACGGCTGCTCCGTGCCTGCGGTGAAATCGGCGGTCTGCAACGAGTCCGTTTCACCTCTCCACATCCGAAGGACTTCACTGACGACGTCATTGCGGCAATGGCCGAAACAGAGAATGTGATGCCCCAGTTGCATATGCCGCTGCAGTCGGGGTCGGATGCGGTTCTGCGGGCTATGCGCCGCTCCTACCGCAGCGAGCGGTATCTGGGCATCATCGACAAAGTGCGGGCGGCGATGCCAGAGGCGGCAATCACTACCGACATCATCGTCGGCTTTCCCGGAGAGAGCGAAGAGGATTTCCAGGCCACGCTGGACGTGGTTGCTGCGGCACGATTCGCGGCGGCTTTCACCTTCCAGTACTCCATTCGACCAGGAACCCCGGCCGCAGTCATGGATGGCCAGGTCCCGAAGCCGGTGGTCCAGGAACGCTACGACCGTTTAGTGCACCTCGTGGGAGAAATCTCCTTGGAGGAGAACCTGAAGCAACTCGGCCGGCAGGTCGAGGTGATGTTCGCCGACGGCGAGGGGCGCAAGGATGCACTCACCCATCGGATGTCCGGGCGGTCCCGCGACAACCGTCTCGTCCATGTCTCGGTGCCTGAAGGGCTGGCTCAGCAGCCGCGTCCTGGCGACATTGCCGATGTGATTATCACCCATGCGGCCCCGCATCACCTGACCGCCGACGCGGGGCTCGTCGCACTGCGCCGGACCCGGGGCGGCGATGCGTGGCAGGCCGGACGGTCGGAAGCCGCAGCGGCTCGGCCAGCGGTCAATCTCGGCATGCCTGCGGTCGGGGTCCCTGCTATCGTGCAGCGCGCCCAGAACTGCATCGCACACTGATCTGCGCCGTCCGAGGAGCCGCTGAATGCCCGCCGACCGCTTTGTCGAGCAGCTGAACGTACAGATCGAGCATGAGTTTGCCGCCCATCAGCAATATGTTGCGTGCGCGGTGTTCTACGACGCACTGACGATGCCGCAGATGGCGGGCTTCTTCTACGCGCAGGCAATGGAAGAGCGCGATCACGCGATGATGATGATCAAATACCTGGTCGACCAGGACGCCGCAGCGAACGTTCCTGGCGTAACGGCTCCGGAGGTGCATTTTCCTGACGTCGTCGCACCGGTCGAGCTCGCGCTCGAGCAGGAACGCCGGGTCACAGCTCAGATCAACGAGCTGACTCGAATCGCGCGGGAGGAGAACGACTTCGCCTCTGATCAGTTCATGCAGTGGTTCATCAAAGAGCAAGTCGAAGAGGTCGCCACCATGAGTGACCTGGTCGCGGTCGTGCGACGGTCACGGGAGAACGTCGAGGCTATTGAGGAGTACGTTCAGCGCGAGCAGCGACGAGAATCAGCTGACCCGACTGCACCGGCGATCGCGGGAGGCTGAGTCGAGACCAGTCGGCAAGGGAGGGAACCTCAGGCAGGCTTACTCCGGCTGGTTGCCAGTGAGGTCGCCCAGTTTGTCCTTTGCCATCTCCTGACCTTGGTCAACCTGCTCGGCGTACTTGCCTTCGGTCTTCTCGTCGACCATGTCCCCCGCCTGTTCGACGCCCGCGTCAACCTTGTCTTCCTGCCCGCTCAACGCGTCCTTCGCCTTGTCGAAGATGCCCATCGCCTTGCCACCTCTCTGAGGGGTCAACGAGACGCCACGGCGCTGGCGTCCGTGCCCGTACGACCCGTCCGGCACGCAAATTCCTTTCTACTCCAGAGCCCGAAAGAAGTCGACAGGCAAGCGACCGCACAACCTTGCTGCGCCACACTGTGGATGTGACCGTAGTGCTCGTCGGCCCAACGGCCGCCGGAAAGTCAAGCCTTGCGGCCAACCTGGTTCGTCGTTACGCCGCGGAACGACAGCAGGCTGAGATCGTCAACGCAGACTCGATGTTGGTCTATCGCGGTATGGACATTGGCACAGCCAAGCCCTCCGCCGCCGAGCGTGCCGAAATCCGCCATCACATGGTCGACCTGCTGGATGTCAACCAGAGCTGGACAGTTGCGGAGTTCCAGCAACTTGCACGAGCCGCCATTTCCGACTGTCAAGCCCGCAACGTGATCCCGATCGTGGTCGGCGGATCCGCCCTGTACGTGCGGGCCATCGTCGATGACTTCGAGTTTCCCGGAACAGACCCAGCGATCCGAGCGCGGCTGGAGAGGGAGCTACAAAGCGATGGCGCACAGCAGATGCATCAGCGATTGAGCAAGGCCGATCCCGTGGCCGCAACCCGCATCCTACCCGGCAACGCCCGCCGGATCATTCGTGCATTGGAGGTGATCGAGCTAACTGGCCGATCATTCTCGGCCGTGCTGCCCGACCGCCGCTACCGGCTTCCCGATGTCGTCCAGATCGGCCTCGCAATCGATCGTGTGAAATTGGACGCTCGGATCGCCGCGCGGGTAGACGCAATGTGGGCTGCCGGTTTCGTCGACGAGGTACGACGGCTCGACGCGACGGGGCTTCGTGAGAGTCTGACTGCCTCCCGCGCACTGGGGTATCGGCAGGTGTTGCGCTTTCTCGACAGGCACATCAGCGAGGCGCTAGCACGGGAACAAACCATTGCGGCTACGCGCAAGTTCGCTCGCCGGCAGGATTCATGGTTCTGCAAGGACACACGAATCTCGTGGGTGCCCTATGACCATCCTGATCCGGTGTCAGCCGCGTACGCGCTGGCCGGACCAATGGGGTCCGGCGTCCTGCCGGCCGATCTGGCACACACGTCGGGGGTGGAAGACTGACCTCCATGCGGAGGTGGTCGTTCGCGAAAGGACACGGCACCGAGAACGACTTCGTCGTCCTCCTTGATCGCGAGTCGATGCTCGATATCGGCCCAGCGGAGGTCCGCTACATCTGCAATCGCCGCGCCGGCATTGGGGCCGACGGACTGCTCCGCGCCGTGCTCGCACGGCACGTCGACGGCTGGGCAGGCGATGATCCGCTTTGGTTCATGGACTATCGCAACGCTGATGGCTCGATCGCAGAGATGTGTGGCAACGGCATCCGGGTCTTCGTGCGGTTCTTACTTGAGCAGGACTTGGTGAGTGGTCCGGTCGTCCCGATCGCCACCCGGAGTGGGCTCAAGATCGCAACCGCACTCCGAGATGGTCGGATTCGCGTGTCGATGGGCCCGGTTGCGACTGAAGATCGATCCATTATCGTCACCACTGCCGATGGAGCGGAATTCAAGGCGCTGACTGCCAACGTGGGCAACCCCCATGCGGTGAGTTTCGTACCGGATCCTGGCAATGTGGCCCTCCATGCGGCGCCTCGCTGGGATCCACCGGAGGAGTTCCCGCAGGGCGTGAACCTGGAATTCGTTTGCCGCCGCGGACCCCGACACATCGCGATGCGCGTCTACGAACGGGGAGTCGGCGAGACTCGGTCCTGCGGTACCGGCACGGTGGCTGCTGCTGCGGCGACTCGTGTCCATGATCAAGATCGGACCCCGTTGCCGGTGACCTACTACGTCGACATACCCGGAGGCACCGTCGAGGTCGAGTTGACCGATGATGAGGCATACCTGACGGGCCCAGCTGTCCTCGTCGCGCATGGGGTGCTCGCCTTGCCCGACCGAGCAGTCCTCGAGACCCAAACCCTCACCTTTACCGCATCGGCCGTCTCCGGCCCGGTCTAGTACTTAGGAGTTCGCCTATGTCTGTTCTCGACGCGTTTTCACTCTCCGGCAAGGTTTCGGCTGTGACGGGAGCCAACCGCGGTATCGGCCGTGCCCTGGTCAGGGCACTCGCCGAGGCCGGAAGCGACGTCGTGCTGTTGGTACGAGACACCGGCGGATCGGCCGAAGTGATCGCCGAGCTGGAGGCGCTTGGTATCACCGCGATCGCGGTGACAGCAGACGTCACCGAACTCGATCAGGTGCGGCGCGCGGTGGACGAGATCATGGATCGACTCGGTCAGGTCGACGTGTTGGTGAACAATGCGGGCGCGTGCATCCATCGGCCCTCTCTCGAGGTCACGGCCGAGGAGTGGGAGTTCGTCATGGATGTCAACGTCAACGGCGTCTGGCACTGCTCCCAGGAGTTTGGGCGACAGATGGTCGCCCAACACAGCGGCGCGATCGTCAACATCGGCTCGATCTCGGCCAATATCGTCAACCGACCGCAATGGCAGCCGGCGTACAACGCGTCAAAGGCCGCTGTACACCAGCTGACACGCTCGCTGGCGGCCGAATGGGCACCGCATGGTGTTCGGGTGAATGCTCTCGCACCCGGATACATCAAGACGGAGATGGCCCCGGTCGACAAGCCAGAATTCAAGCGCTACTGGATCGAGGACGCACCTATGCGCCGGTACGCAATGCCCTCCGAGTTGGGTCCGAGCGTCGTTTACCTTGCCTCTGACGCGTCGTCGTTCATGACCGGCGAAGTGATGGTCATCGACGGTGGCTACACACTCTTCTGAAGCTGTTGCACGCAGTTCTGCGGACCATCGGCTGCCCGCCAGGTGCGAAAACGCTTCGCCGGGGCTTGTGCCGCCGTGAGATTCTGGTCCGGAGATGACTGTTCCCAGACCAGACCCACAGTTCTTATCCGCACCAGATGACGAGCTGCTCGTCGAGCGGCTCGAGCCAAGGCCAGCAGGCGCTGCGAGCTTCGACGGAGGCCAGCAGGACCGGGAAGATCGGCTTTCGCTCCGTCGAGTCGCGGGGATGTCGACCGAACTGGCCGACATCACTGAGGTTGAGTATCGCCAACTGCTCCTCGAGCGCGTCGTGCTGGTCGGCGTATGGACGACTGGCAGTGAGGTGAGTGCCGAGAACTCGATCGCCGAGCTCAAATTGCTGGCCGAGACGGCTGGATCGCAGGTGCTCGA